>CEUL01086468.1_pt1 | contig 87496 bp, 78 predicted proteins | sample 427021 | NCBI WGS metagenome assembly CEUL01 (sample SAMEA2622800, study PRJEB7988) | marine metagenome | isolation source: saline water (ENVO:00002010), including | reverse complement strand
GCTGTCGGTGCCTCCCCCGTGGAAAGCGGCACCAACGGTCACGCCCGGTCAAGGTCATCTGGCCGCACCTGGTTGGCCGAAGACCCCTCCCAGACGATCGCACAAAGCTTATTGATGTTACTTACTAAACGCAAATTTAGTAGTTATTGGTTTGCATTCTGATCCAGGTTTTTGAGACGCAGTGGGCCAGTGAGTGCTAGGCCAAGGGAATGAGGAAACATGATATTGACCAAGATCGAGTCGCCGAACTAGTAGATCGTTGCACTCGGGAAGTCAGCGAAGGCCTGCTTCCTAGCTGCCAATTCGCTATCGGCTTCGATGGGGAAATTGTTTTTGATGAAACGATTGGTGATGCGTCACCTGAAACCAGATATTGCTTCTTCTCTGCGACAAAGCCATTTGTCGCCGCAACTGTTTGGCAGCTACTAAGCGAAGACGCTTTAGAGCTAAACGCCCCGATTGCCTCTCTAATTCCAGAATTTGCGGAGAACGGGAAAGCGGGTATCACTTTGGAACAGGTATTGCTACATACTGCCGGTTTCCCTCATGCCCCTATGGGTCCTGATGTGTGGTCCGATTCCGAGAGTCGTCGCCGAAGAATGGCTGAGTGGCGTCTTAATTGGGAACCAGGCAGCCGATACGAATACCACGCGACGAGTGCTCATTGGGTTCTCGCTGAGATAATCCATGTGGTGACGGGTCATTCACATACAGATGAGGTTCACCGTCGGATAACCGAGCCGCTGGGGCTGCCACGGATACTTGGGTTCAGTCTGGACCAACAAGAGAACATGGCAGATCTGACACTCTGCGAGGGTGAAGCTTCTCCAGACGAATTAGAAGCTGTCTTCGGAGTACGGGAGATGCCTCCAAGTGAAGTCACCGACGAAACAATCATTCGTTTCAATGATCCACACACTCGAGAGGTTGGAGTACCCGGCGGCGGCGGGTACGGACGCGCCGCAGACTTAGCGATGTTTTATCAAGCACTGCTCCACAATCTCGAGGAACTATGGGAACCACAAATGCTGGCGAACGCCACTGGCCAAGTGCACAACAACTTGCCTGACCCTATGGGTGTGCCTGCCAACCGAGGGCTTGGGGTAATTCTCGCTGGGGACGATGGCCTCAGCAACCGGCGAGGCCTTGGCCGTACCGTCTCATCAATGGCTTTCGGACATAACGGTGTTGGCGGACAAATAGCCTTCTGTGATCCAAAAACCGGTCTGTCTTTTGGATATACAACTAACGGCTTAGATCGCCACCAGATTCGACAACCTAGGAGAGGGACGTCCATAGCTAGTCTGGCAGCGAACTGCGCTGTATAGAAAGGAGCTATCAATGAAGTTCGGGTTCACTCTTCCGAACAACTTCGGTGTAGCCGACCCTCATCAAGTTGTAGAACTAGGAGTGCTAGCAGAACAACTTGGATTCGATTCACTTTGGGTAAACCATCATGTGATCAATGTGGGTTACGTCCACGACCGGTTGGGCCAAGCTCCCTACCACGATGCTTTGATCACTTTGACTTGGCTGGCCTCGCAAACTCAAACAGCGACTCTCGGCACCAGTGTTTTGGTAATGCCCTACCTACATCCCATGGTTCTCGCCAAAGAAATCGCGACCTTGGATCACCTATCTGGTGGGAGAATAACTCTTGGCCTGGGCGTTGGCAGCTTGCCCGAAGAGAACGAAATCTTGGGGTCCGAGTATCAGGATCGAGGCCAATACAGCAACGAGTTCATACAGGTATTAGTAGCTCTTTGGACCGAAACAGAAGCAAGTTTCAACGGCACCTACTGGGACTTCGAGAACGTCGTTAGCTCTCCGAAGACATTTCAAAAGCCTCACCCACCTATCGTAATCGGTGGCAATCGAGGCCCGGCTCTGAGGCGAGTCGGCCAACTAGGCAACGGTTGGCATCCACTTGGCCTTTCCCCTGATGGGATACTGAAACGACTGCCTGTTATACGAGATGAGCTGGCTGCTGCAGGACGTTCTGTAAGTGGCTTCCCTATTCAGGTACGGCGTGATTTTGATAGCACCAATTCAGAACTGATTGATGCGTACGACGAAGTTGGAGTAACCGACATTGTGTTGTCCTGCAATACCGGAGACGTCGCAGAAATCAGAGACACGATCACCTCTTTCGCCGAGACATTCATCGATTCATGAGCTTACTTTCAGGCCTCCGGGTCATAGACCTGACAGGCGATTCAGGCAGATTTGCCACCAAGCTCCTCACAGAGTTCGGCGCAGACGTGATCAGGGTGACAGACGAAGGTTCCTCCGGACAGTCTATGAAAATCGAAAATGGGGGCGTCCTAGACTGGTGGTATGACAGCGGTAAAGAAAGCCATGTCATTGACTTGGAAACAGAGGCAGGGCGCAAAAAGTATCGGACACTGGCAGCCGACGCAGATCTGATTGTTGAAACCGCAGACCCTGGCGATCTAGCCGCTCTGAGTATTGACCACTCAGACCTAATCGCCGAAAACCCTAGATTGGTTCAAGTTTCGATCACACCTTTCGGACGCACGGGACCTCGTGCGGATTGGGTAGGTTCTGATTTAACAGCCGCCGCGTTGGGAGGCTTCTTATCGGTGGGCGGATTACCGGACAAACCTTTGAACGTGTGGGGCCGGCAGACTTACAACTACGCGGGCTTCATGGCTTTGTTATGCGCGCTTTCAGGGTTGTTCAGGGTTCGCAGGGAAGGGGTGGGTCGACACTACGACTTATCTATTCATGAAACTGTGAGCGGGTCTGTCGAGAATATTTTGATGCAATGGTTATTCGACGATGTGCTTCCACTCCCAAAAATCGCTCCACGCCAAGGGGCGCTTCACTGGCTTCGAGCCTATGACCTAGCTCCGTGCCGAAACGGTCACATGATGATCACACTCACACCAACTCCCGATCATGCGTTTCAGATGATGGTTGACGAGGGATTCGAAGAAGGTCATGAGTGGTTGGGTTACGACGTCGAAGAACTATTAGAACAAATCGACGCCGCTATGGACACAATGCGGAACTGGGTGCAAAGACACAACGCAATGGACCTTTGGGGCAAGGCACAAGAGCAGCACGTCGCTATCGGCGCTGTCCACGAGATCGGAGAAGCCTGCGCTAGCCCACAGTTCGAACACCGAAATTTCTTCTCCCAGAATCAGATGTCTTCTGTTCGGCAGCCTGGGCGACTCGTCCGATTTTCTCGTACCCCAGCAAGTCCTCTTAGGCCTCCTCCAAGGTCAGAAACTCAGATTGAGGAGGTCATCGATCGTTGGTCACAAGTCGAGCAGGTAGACGTCAACGGCTCATCCGAAGAATCAGATCCTTCACTTCCGCTTAAGGGTCTCCGAGTTCTGGACCTGACTTGGGTGTTGGCAGGTCCATTTGCTACTCGGATGCTGGCGGATTTAGGGGCGGACGTCATTCGAGTGCAGAACGAGGAACACAGCACTCTCGTAAATCGTCCCGATTATCCGTACTACTTCGTCTGGGGACGCGGAAAACGCAGCGCTACTCTTGACATGAAGCATCCCGAAGCGCTTAAAACGATTCGCAGGTTGATAGAGAACTGCGATGTCCTAATTGAGAACTACAGCTCAGGAGTATTAGACGGGTGGGGTCTTGATTGGGAGACCGTCAAGGCTTGGAACCCTCGACTGGTTTACGTGTCAATGTCTGGGTGCGGACACGATGGTCCCTGGAGTCACGTAATTTCGTATGCTCCAACTGTTCATGCTATTTGCGGAATCACGCATCTTACGAACTTCGCTGACCGCGGGGATGTCGGGCCTGGCTTCTCTCTCAACGATCATCTCGCTGGGTTTGCTGCCGCTACTTCCACCATGGCAGCTCTACTTGAACGCGATACATCTGGTTTGGGTCAACATATAGATATGGCGCAATTAGAGGTTGGTACCTACTCAATCGGTCCGGCGGCACTCAATTATTTATCTAACGATGTTGCAGCTCAACCGAACGGCAATCGTGATGGACTGCACGATCATGTTCCTAACGAGGTCTACCAATCTCTCGATGGTTACGTCGCTATCACAGCGTCCAACGACGACCAATGGGAACGCTTGTGTCTGTTACTGGAATCCGACCTTTTGGAACCCCTGTTAAGTGAGACCGAACGGCAACACCACAGAGAAGAGATTGACCAAGTGATTTCAGACTGGGTAAGCGCTAGAGAGTCGGTCGCTGTGGTTGAACTTCTACAGTCGATACGGGTTCCTGCTGGGATGGTCCAAAACGCTGGCCACCTTGTGCAAGAAGATCCTCAACTGTCTGCAAGAGAATTCTGGCGCCATGTAGAACATCCTATTTTCGGAAAGCGCATGGTCGACACATTTCCATCTTTGATCGACGGCGTTCGGCCACCTACAAATCTGTTGTCTCCATCGTATTTGGGTGAACACAACTTCGAAGTGTGGCCCCAACTTGCCGGCATGGAGGTGGATGAGGTGGCGGAAGGTATAGGCGACGGACTATTTAGCTAAGAGCTGAGGTCAACCCACCCAACTACTCTTTTAACGATCACCTCGATGAAATCACTATCGGCGTGTTCCGTTTCGGTATCTAGCAGGTCATCTCCCGCGACCATGCGGTGCGCAAGAATTGCTTTCGAGACAGTGACATCTTCTAGTAAGTCATCGAAGCTGTAGTCACTTACTCCCGCAGCTACGAGTGTTTCGTGATATCGGGACAACATCGTTTGCTCTTCGGCTCGGTGATGCGGTTCTAAGGCGGTGGTAATAAAGTACGCAACCTCCCAACCAGGTCTTCCCCATGCAAGTCCCTGCCAATCAAGCACCGTTGTTCGTCCATCAGAACGGAACATCAAATTGTCTAGCCGATAATCACCATGGCAAAGGGTCCAGGGGTCTCGTTCCATCCGACGGGATAGTTCAGGAAGTTGATCCTGAACTTCATCCATCTTGGCGACCATGTCTTCTCCAATAAGAGCACCAAACCGTTCAACAAAGGCAGTTCGATTTCGTCGATAACTGGCCTGGACGACTTTGGGTACGTGTCCCACACTCCAAACAATTGGGTGGGCGTCTCTGCGTTCCGTCTGGTTCCAATTGTGAGCATGGAACCGCGCCAACAAATCGAGACCAACAAGCGCATCGTCTATTGACCCACCACCAATTTGGCTGGGCGGACGAGCATCATTGATATCTTCCATCATCAATAGATATCTCCGAGGACTCTTCGCCCCAATTAGCAAGAGAAGATCAAGCACTCGACTTACAGCGACGACAGGAAGTTTTCGAAACAAAAACGTGAAGAACGTTTCCAGCCATGGCGCTGGATTGGGGTCATATTCTGCCCAAATAAACTCCGGCATTGGAATCCCTAGATACCCGCTCATGTCTCTGTAAACACGAATCTCACGTTCGTATACAGCCAAGCCTTCGCCAAGAGAACGGTTCTTTGCAACCTTCGAGGGTATTTTGACAATCACTGACGACGGTGCTTCGGTCCCGCCCTGCCAAGTCAGAGTGCATCGATGCAGTTCGCCTAAGAAACCAATCCCTTCACCAATAGTTTCGGTCGTGACATTAGTTACTACGCCTTCATATTTTGACCCTATGACCAGAGTGAACCATGCAGCATCAAACCCCTCAGCTGTTTGCGGAATGTGATGTTTGTTGCGTCTAGCCATACGGAGATTCTTGCTCACACTTCGCTATTCAGCCACCTTTGCCGCGATTCCAATCATTTGGAGGACAGCGTCGGACACAATCCGGTCCTCTGTCGCTCGGTCGTTCAACCCTTTCTCTAAGGGGACATTGGACGATGAGGAACCTTCAGAGGTAGCCACTGCGATATGAGCACGATTGTCTCCCCGTCGCTGACGGTCAGTTACTAAGGCAGCGGTGCAAGCTACTCCAGCTATCAGTCCATCGTTATCTGATAGTTCTCGTGCTCTCCGAAGGCATGCGAACGCCATCTTCTCAGCGACTTCTTCGGAGACAGCCTGCTCTGGGGAGTAACCGACTAAACGCGACAACGCTTGAAATGAGTACGGAACGACTGCCTCTATCACTGTTCGAGAGGCACCGGGCACAAGCAATAAGTCTGAAATAGCGGCAACTCCTCCCCCTGTTACCGCGATGACGATCGACAGAGATGAGTCGTGGATTTGGTCTATCAATCCCAACCTCTCGCTACTACTCATCGAACTGGTGGGAGACATCTAACTACTCACATCACTTAGTTCTTCAGCGGCAGCCTCTAGCCCACCACTGCCTATGGGTATGCGACAGGTTCGCAAGGAAGCCTCTATAGCCCCCAAAGCTCCAAGAACCATTGGCACGTTAAGATCGCCGAGGTGTCCAATCCGAAACGCGGAACCAGCTAAAGGGCCAATGCCCCTGCCCATCGTCAAGTTGTATTTGTCTCTAGCTACTTCGATGACTTGGTCAGCGTCATACTCAGGACCGACTCGCACACATGTGACACTATCCGCACGTTCGTTTTCGTTAACGGCGTTGAATTCGACAGCACCCGCTCCACTCCATGCGTGGACAGCCGCTCGTACTGCTGTTGCTAAACGTCGATGTCTATTGGTTACGGCGCGAATCCCACCTTCTTCTTCGAACATACTCAACGCTTCATGAAGCCCAAAAATGTGGTGTATCGGCGGCGTTCCACAAAAAGTGCGGTATCCCTCAACTTCTAAACGGCGTCTCCAGTCCCAGTAAAATCTGCGTCGGGGATTTGCGTAGGCGACTTCTACTGCTCGTTCGCTAATCCCGCTAAACGCAAGCCCGACGGGCATCATCAAACCCTTCTGACTAACGGCCAAACATGCATCCACGCCTAGTTCGTCAACGTCTAAGGGAGCGCAACCAAAGGACGCTATCGAATCAACAACAAGCAAAGCTGAATGATTCAAGTCATCCAATACAGCCCTGATCGCCGCTAAATCCGAAGTCACACCAGTTGATGTTTCCGTGTGCGCAACCAGCACACCTTCAATCTTCGTACCTGATTCGGTCGATAAAGCATCTCGGAGGGCCTCGGGGTCAACTCCTCGTTGCCAGCTCGTTTCAAACCATTGCACATCTAGCCCATGGGCTTCACACATCTCTCCCCACCGGTGACTGAAATGGCCACTGTCACATAGCAGCACGGAGGCTCCAACATCGAACAAGTTGGTGACTGTCGCCTCCCACGCTCCATGTCCGGTACTTGTATAGCCAATCAACGGTCCTGAATTAGCCATGTATTCATTGAGGGTCTTCAAGGACGAACCCAATAGCAACCCAAATTCTTCGGTTCCGAAGTCCACGGCAGGTCTGGCCATAGCTCGGAGGATTCGCTCTGGAATATTGGTTGGTCCTGGGTTTTGTATGAAGGTCCGGCCACTCACTATTTCGAAGGTATCCCGATTCGGACCCTTAAGCGCGGTGTTTGAGTGACTTATCGACCCTTGAACACCGGTTCTCGTTTGTCAACAAAGGCTTGTGCAGCTTCCTTATGATCATCGGTTTGGCCACAGTGGATATGGTGGGCCGCCTCCATATCTAAGCATTCACCCATTTCACCGTTCACTGCCCGATTTAGATTTTCCTTCATGTACCTGTACGCCACAGTCGGACCTTGCGCCAATCTTTTCGCAATCAATGTGACTTCCTCCTGAAGTGACTCTTCAGAAAAGACGCCGTTCACTAGGCCAAGTCGTTCTGCTTCTAACATGTCAACCTTTTCGGACAGGAAATACAGCTCTCGGGCCTTCGCTGACCCTATGAGTCGGCTCATGAAATAGGTTCCGCCATAGTCTCCGCTGAATCCGACTCGAGCAAACGCTGTTGTGAGTATCGCATTAGGTGACCCATATCTGAGATCACAAGACAGCGCTATCGACAAACCTGCGCCCGCTGCTGGACCTGGCAGTGCTGCAATTGTGGGCTTCGGCAATTCATACAGCTTGCCTGCCGTATCACGCTGATTGCGTCGCTGTAGATGAACTCGAGCATCGTATTGAAGGGCGCTATCACCACCTTCGCCACCAGCCTCCGCCATTCCTTTTACATCGCCACCAGCACAAAAAGCACCGCCAGCACCCGTTAGCAACACCGCCCCCACGTCAGTTGAAGTTTCAGCGTCATCAAGCGACGCCACTAGTCCTTTGAGCATTGCGTCTGACATAGCATTTCTTCGCTCTGGCCGGTTCAGAGTGATCGTCATCACTCCTTCCGAAATTTCAGTTTGAATATCTTCGGTTCCAGTATCAAAGGTGCGCTTGGACATGCTGCCTCCAGCTATTGGTGAAAAGAATGGTTGACAGGAAGTATCGCGAAATTTAGGTGCCGACGTCGGATCAATCGACAAGCGATTTCGGGTTCAACCCCCAGCGCCTTCTGTGAAACCTAATTCGACATCGACTTTTCGTATCGACCCGTCGTTGCTTATGACTTCAACGCGCACCGTGCGTCCGATTTCGCTGTCTCGTACAGCGTCTACGAGGTCTTGGACCGTTTCGATTTCCAGTCCATCGAACCTAATAACAACTTCACCTATTTGTAGACCAGCGGCATTAGCAGCGCCATCTTCGGTCAAAGCGACAATGACTATGCCCGCTTCCACATCTTCGTAAATGTTGTATTGCTCTCGCGATGTGTCATCGAGCATCTCTATATCAATGATGTTGACCCCAAGCAAAGGTCGCTTAGGCACTTCGCCTGTTTGTAGAGTTTCGATAACAGGCCGGGCATGGTCTATCGATATCGCAAATCCTATGCCTTCAGCATTTCCTGCGATTGCTGTATTTACTCCGATCACTTCGCCCTTAGCGTTAACCAAAGGGCCGCCAGAATTACCAGGGTTGATCGCAGCGTCAGTCTGGATAAGTCGTGTTAGTCGATTACCAGACAGCTGCAGCTCTCGATCCAGAGCTGAGATAATTCCAGTCGTCACGGATGGCGTATCTCCAAGCCCCAACGCATTTCCTATGGCGAGCACCTCGTCTCCGACTTCAACCTCCGCAGATGTTCCCAGTCTCGCCGCAGGGAGATCTTTACCTTCGATCTTGAGAACCGCAAGATCTCTAGTCGGGTCTTGTTGGACTAACTCCGCAGTTCTGACGGTCCCATCAGAAAGCATGACGTTGATGCTCACAGCATCTTCGACGACGTGAGCATTCGTCACCACTTGTCCGTCCGCGCTGATGATGAAACCTGTCCCCTGTCCTCCGCCAAAAATTCCATCCTCAGACGAAACTTCGATTTGGACGACCGTCGGCGCCACCGCAGCCAAAACTGCTTTGACATCCAAACGATCCGCACTTGTTTTTTCAACCTCTGGAGTAGTGGCACTTTCTGACACTATCTCTGCATCTACCGCAACAGTTGTTAAAGACCCTTGACCATCGAGGACACCTGCGACCGCTCGTCCGACTTCCTCAGCAGAGTCCATCTTTTCGGTTACATAAATTCGCTGAGGGTCGCCCAAGCTCACCACTATTAGACCGGCTACTAGGCCACCGACAACGGCACCAATAACAGCTCCAATAAAAAATCGCCCATTTCTAGGCGCAGCTTCGCGGTCCACGGAGTTGAGGTTATCGCCGCTTTGGCTGTCATTAGTGTCGGGCATCGTCACACAATTACCAAAAATAGTTAGCTCTGTTTTTCGCGACCTTTAGTCACTTAGAAGTTCTAGGGCACCAGCAGAAAGGGTCTCTACCTGTTCTTTGAAAACAGAGATATCTACGTCTTCTTGCTCACCCATCGCTCCATTGACATACCTGTTCAAGACCCCTTCGACAATGGCAGCTAGTCGCCAATAGGAAAACGCTCGATAGTAAGCCACGCCTGACACATCTCGCCCGGAGGCTTGCTCGTACCAACTCATTAGTTCCTCCCGAGAGGCAAATCCACCCGCAAGTGTTGGGGCGCTGGAGCCAGCCGGCACTTCATCTGGTTCAACCCAGTTGTTGAGTAAGTATCCGACGTCAGCCAACGGATCGCCAAGAGTGCACAACTCCCAGTCAAGCACGGCCAAGATACGTCCGGACCTGGTCAACATATTTCCGAGCCGATAATCCCCATGAACGATCGTGGAACCTATTTGGAAAGGCTTCTGTCTCTCTAAAAGATCTTGGACTTCTTCCATCACCGCCAGTTCGCGTGTCTTTGACTGCTCCCATTGGCGACTCCAACGGCGCAGTTGTCGACCCAAGTAATCCTCTCTTTTCGCGAGGTCACCCAATCCGATGTCTTGAGGTTCAACTGAATGTAACTCTGCCAACACTTCAACAACCTGACGACTTAGAGCCATCCGTTCTTGATCAGGAATGAGGGCTGATTCGATATCGCTGTGAAGAACATCACCTTCTACGTATTCCATTACATAAAAAGGGGCTGCGTTTACTTCTAGATCTTCACACACCCCCAAGGTCGGCGGCACCGGCACCGCAGTGTTGCCGACAGCACTAATGATTCGGTGTTCTCTGGCCATATCGTGCGCTGTGGCTAAGACATGACCTAACGGCGGGCGACGAAGAACATACGAATTCTCGTTTTGGTCTTCGACTCGGTAAGTCAAATTTGAGTGACCTCCCGCGATGAGTTCATAACTCAGCGGCGGACTCACTCCGGCGACATGCTCGGAAAACCACGACTCGACTCTCGGAGCGTCAATTCCTTCTGTAACGGGGTCACTCATGTTGTTCACTTCTCGGCAAGTTCGGCGACATCGCCGAGACAACCTTAGTTGTACCGGTAAAACCCGCGTCCGTTCTTGCGACCCAACAAACCAGCGTCACACATGCGGCTGAGAAGAGGAGGGGGTGCATATAGCTGTTCTTTGAACTCTTCGTAAAGCGACTCAGCCACTGCCATCGTGGTGTCAAGACCGATGAGGTCGCAAAGAGCTAAGGGGCCCATTGGATGATTACATCCCAAAACCATTCCTGCATCGATGTCTTCAGCACTAGCAAAACCTGATTCCATCATCCGGATAGCCGAAAGGATGTATGGGATCAAAAGCGCATTCACAACGAACCCCGCACGGTCTTGGCTGCTTACTACTCTTTTCTGAAGTTGGTCTGAAGCAAACTCTTGGCAAAGAGCAGCAGTTTTGTCGCCTGTAAGCAACGAAGAAATAATCTCTACTAGTCCCATCACAGGAACTGGGTTAAAGAAATGCACACCTATCACTTGTTGTGGCCGACTAGTAGCCATCGCAAGCTTCATGATCGGGATGGACGAGGTATTACTGGCCAAAATTGCTTCGGGATCATCAACTACGTCATTTAACCGTCGGAACACCTCGAGTTTGGCCTCTTCTTGTTCCACAACCGCTTCAACAACAAATTGTCGATCAGCAAGGCTGGTGAGCTTGGTTGAAAAGGAAATATTTCCCATCACCTGTGCCCGATCCTCATCAGTGATCTTCTCGGCCCTGACCGCACGGTCGAGACTTCTCTCCATCCGCTCCATACCAGCCTGAAGCGCACCATCACTGGCTTCGACAATCTTTACGTCACAGCCACTTCGCGCCGCTACTTCGGCAATACCGGAACCCATCAGGCCGCAGCCAACTACCCCAAATCGTTCAATAATCACGTAAGTAAGGGTACAAGAGCACTCAGGGCTTATGTCAGAAGATCACCTAGCCTGGTACTCCTCAATTGCTCCGCTCACGGCGGCAACAACTTCGTCAGCAGTCGCTCCTGGCGTTAAAACTCTTGCCACTCCAGCGTCATACATAGATTGGAAATCACCTTCTGGAACAATTCCACCAAGAATGACTGGTATATCTGCGCCAGCTTCTTCAAGTGCTTGAGTCACCATTGGAAGCAGTACTTCATGAGCACCAGACAACATCGAGACCCCAATCGCGGAAACATCCTCGTCGATTGCTGCAGCAACAACGGTTTCGGGAGTCTGAAACAAACCGGTGTATATGACTTCGTACCCAGCATCTCGTAGAATCCGTGCGACAATTTTGACCCCTCGGTCATGTCCGTCCAGACCTAATTTTGTCACCAATACGCGTTCCGCCATGAGCTTTGACCCTAGCTCTCCACTCAGCCAGGGGCGAGCCGAGCCTTCAGTTCACTCAAATATTAGCTCTGCCGAAATCAGCATCGAGTGTGAGTTCATGTGGCTCGGTACTCAAAGTGGGTCACGCATAAGAAGTCTTTAAGAAATGTCCTTGATAAGTCGAAGCACACAACATTGACCCATAGGGTGCAGGCATGACTACCACCACTGCAGTCGCGGCCCGAGCCGTTAATGCTTCAAAAATGTATGGTTCGGGTGAAACCGTAGTGCGGGCACTTGACGAATTATCTGTCGATCTTGCCGCAGGAGAATTTACCGCGATCATGGGACCATCAGGTTCCGGAAAATCCACATTGATGCACTGCCTAGCCGGTCTAGACACCCTTAATTCCGGGAAAGTCTTTATCGGAGATACCGACATAAGCGAACTCTCCGAGCGCGCTCTGACGTTATTGCGGCGAGACCGCATTGGTTTCGTCTTTCAAGCCTTCAATTTGGTGCCAACCTTGTCAGCCAAAGAAAACATCGTATTACCCCAAAGATTGGGAGCTACCGCGCCACAAGAATCTTGGCTCGATCAAGTTATTGGTGCTGTCGGACTAGCTGATCGACTAAGCCACCGCCCCAACGAGCTATCAGGAGGCCAGCAACAACGCGTTGCGGTAGCACGAGCTCTAGCAGGTCAACCAGAGATCATCTTTGCTGACGAGCCGACCGGCAACCTTGACAGCAAAACTGGTGGCGAGATTCTTGACTTCATGCAGAACGCGGTGCGCGACTTAGATCAAACGATCGTCATGGTCACCCATGACCCATCGGCAGCTGCACATGCCGATCGGGTCGTATTCCTAGCCGATGGAAGGATTGTCGAAGAACTAACCGCACCCTCTGCAGACCTGATCTTTGACACCATGAAACGACTCGGCGACTGAAGTGTTCAAACTCACTCTGAACTCCCTGCTAGCTAGGAAAATACGGCTAGCTTTGACCACCTTTGCTGTTGTTTTAGGTGTCTCATTCGTTTCAGGGTCTTTCATCCTCGCCGACAGCCTCCGAGCGGTCTTCGACAAAATCGCAGTCGAAATCGCTGGCCCCGACTGGCTTCAAGTTCGGGGAGTCGAAACTATCGAAGGGGATCCCTTCAGCCGGCCCAAAGTCACTCAATCGGTGATTGACCAAATCAACTCAACCGAAGATGTCTATGGCGCAGTTGGAGTTATCCAAGGATTCCCCAGAATTTCAGTCGGCGAAACTTTGATCAAACCACTAGGTGGTGCTCCCACTCTGGCCTTCAACTTCGAACAAGAAACCCAAGAACTGAGTGGATTTCAAACTATCGAAGGTAGGGCCCCTGGCACCGGTGAAGCGATGGTCGACATCGATACAGCCGCTAAGTACGACATCGCTATCGGCGACACCATCACTATTCGCTCGCTACAACCTGAAGAGGATTTCCAAGTCAGCGGTATAACTCGTTGGGGCCTAGACAACGGGGGTGGTGCCGTTTTCGTCTTGATAGACACGGTGACAGCTCAGCGACTCTTTAACTACCCAGATTCTTTCTTAGCTATAACTGTCGCAGCTCAGCCCGGGGTAGATGAGGCGCAGCTAGCTAACAAATTAACCAATGAACTGCCAAACGGTTTTGAAGCGGTCACTAGCGAAGTCGTGGCAAACGAATTCAGCGACCAGTTCGACATATTTATAACGATATTTCAAAACGCGCTCTTAGTTTTTGCTGCTGTCGCTCTTATCGTCAGCGCATTCATCATTAACAACACATTCGCGATTGTTCTGGGGCAACGCATTAGGGAACTTGGCCTCCTAAGAGCAGTCGGCGCAACTGGCCGACAAATACGCTCTTCTGTTCTTGTCGAAGCTCTACTTATAGGAATTGTCGCGTCCCTTACCGGCGTTTTCGCTGGAATGGGAATTGCCTGGAGTATCAAAGCACTCATAGCCCAAGCGGGAGATGGTTCAGGTCTTCCCGATGGTCCTTTGGTGATCGCTGCACGCACTTGGTTCGCAGCAGCCATTGTCGGCGTCGGAGTAACCCTGCTGGCCGCCATTTCACCCGCGCGACGCGCTTCGAAAATTCCACCTATAGCTGCGCTAAGGGATGATCTCAGTCTCTGGTCTGGCGGCAACAAGCGACGCACCGTAATCGGCCTGATCTTAGGGGTCATTGGTCTTTTGGCTACCGGTTTCGGAACCGCTAATGACTCTGGTGCCGCAAAGCAATTGGGTTTACTGGCCACTGGTGCATTGCTTCTATTCGTCTCGGTGTCTCTCTTGAGCACCTTGATTGCTAGGCCAGCGGCACGTCTTTTCGGTTGGCCCATGACACTGTTTGCCAAGGCTTCAGGCAATTTGGCCCGTGAGAACGCAAGTAGGAATCCTCGTCGTACCGCTTCGACTGCATCAGCTCTAATGGTGGGTCTAGCACTAGTCGCGATGGTCTTAGTCGTGGGCACTAGCTTCAAAAAAACGTTTTCATCCATACTCGACACGTCTTTGGGAGCAGACTTCTTCATCGACACAGACGGACGGGGTGATTGGGGCTTTAGTCCACAACTTGTCGATGAGATAAGCGAAATAGATGGCGTATCAACAGTTGCCGGTTTCCGAGGTGGACCTGGAGTCGCTCAGATAAGCGTTTACGGCTCATCTAAAGATGTCATCGGCACTCAAGAAGAGGGCCTCGGGCGAGTTATCGACATCTCACTGGTTGACGGCACTTATTCGGGCTTGTCTGATGACGGCGTATTAGTCCACACAGATCCAGCTGCTGACCTAGGACTGTCGATCGGTGATGCAGTGCCCGTAACCTTCCCAGCGTCAGGGCCTCAAGACTTAAAGGTTGTTGGCATTTTCGATGACGGCTCCCTCTTGGGTAACTGGGTAATCGACATGTCCACTTACGAATATGGTTTCGATCCTGCTCGACAGTCCGACCTTTTTGCTGCGGTAGAAATCGATGACGGGGTCAATGCCGACGAAGTTCGATTGGAGTTAGAAGCAGTGGCTTCCTCATACCCAGAAGCGAACCTGCAAGACAGAACCGAATATCAAGAGACCATCGAAGGAGACATCGACACCCTCTTAGTAACAGTCAATGCGTTGGTAGGGTTCGCAGTTATTATCGCCGTTCTAGGAATAGTTAATACTTTGATGTTGTCGGTATTTGAACGGACCCGCGAGATAGGACTACTGAGAGCAGTGGGAATGACTCGACGCCAGACGCGGCGAATGATCAGATGGGAAGCAGTAATTATTGCGGTCTTCGGAGGAGTAATGGGCATACTTGTCGGAACGGTCCTAGGATTTATTGCCGTTCAAGCGATGCCAGAGTCATTCATTACTGACTTTGGTGTGCCTTACGGCAACTTTGTGGTGATCGTCGCTATGTGTGCAGTCGCTGGAGTGCTCGCGGCAATCCTCCCAGCCAGACGAGCAGCCCGGCTAAATGTTCTCGACGCGATAGCGCACCCCTAATGGCTCTGGATCCTCTCGCACTGAGCAATGAAATAGAAGACTTCTTGACTGAGCGGCACCTAGCGTCCCTGACACTTCTTAGACCGGATGGCACTCCTCACGTCACCGCCGTCGGATTCACTTGGGATAGCCAAGAGAAGTTGGTCCGGGTAATCACCTGGTCTGGCTCAATGAAAAGCAAGATCTTGAACCAATCACCCAATAGTCGAGCCGTTGTATGTCAAATAGATGGTGGCCGCTGGTTGAGTCTGGAAGGATCAGCTGTCGTGACTTCCGATCAAGCTCGATGTAAACAAGGCACTGAACGCTACGCCCAGCGCTACAGAATCCCCAAAGAACGTCCCGACCGCACCGTTATTGAAATATCTGTTGACCGAATTCTTGGTTACGCGTAAGCCAGTTCTCATTCATTGGAACGCTATTTTCTGCAACGTTAGTTTCGCAATACTGCGGGCAACTCACGTTCATGGATAATCGCTAATCGTTTAGTCGACCGGGTAAGAGCCACATACAGAGCTCGCAGTCCTTGCGGTTCCTCTTCCAACATTGTCGCAGGCTCAATGACAACAGTGCCATCGAGCTCAAGACCTTTGACTAGTTGGACAGGCATTAAAGCAATTTTAGGATGGAGCGGGCCGCTCACATTTCGGCTGGCAGTAGTTGCTCTTCCATAATCGATACCCCTGGCCTGCAGAGCCGAATCAATTCGGTCAATCAAGCTCTGCGGCGCGATCACTGCAACGGAACCGCCGCCCAGAGCATCTGATTCTTCTTCCACTAGAGCTACAGATCGTTGCACAAGGTCATGATCCGAACTCATGCGTTCCTGCTCCACTCGGATTACGCGCGGCGGAGTTCCAACGGAGCGAACAGCCTTAGGGGTAGCTAAATCTGGGGCTGCTAGGGCGAGAACTTTGTTCGCCAACTCCAGGTTAGGCGCCGGGATCCGGTAACTCAGTGTCAGTTCTCGAACTCGCGGCTCTTTCGTGCGGGAGGGCAGATAATTGAGTACTTGATCCCAGTTCGCCGCCGCGCCTGGTGCCGTTGCCTGCGCTATATCCCCTACCAATGTCATAGATCCGTTGAGTGATCGACGAGCAATCATCCGCAACGCCATTGGCGTGTGGTCCTGTGTTTCATCAACGACTATATGCCCGAAAGTCCGCAACTCAGGGTCTCGCGCTTTTCTGTCTCGGTCCAACCTCGGTCCTAGACCAGCGTAAGCCTCATCTAGCAGCGGCACATCTGCGTCACTCCAACGGTAATCCGTCAAAGATTCACCCCGTTGTCGAGATAGTGCTATCCACTCCTGTTCGAGTAAATCGTTACGCGCCGCGGATGCCAATAGAGCTTCAGAGCCATAGAGATCTCTCAATAATTGTGCTGGAGTCAATACCGGCCACATCCATTCCAAGGCTTCTATGACTCTCGGGTTTCTTCGCAACCGATATTGCACGTTCTCAGGATCAGGTTCGGAGTTATGTGACTTTGCCAATGCGGCAAAGAACTCTTTTTCTACATACCTGCGTGCCGCGTTATGTCTCCTGTAACGCCTTCTAGCTTCACGCACAATCTCTCTGCTTTGGTTAACCGTGATACGCAGCCGTGTGAGGCCAAACCCCACAGTGAGGTCGTCACGGAGAGCACGTTCACGGTCCTTGATCGCATGTCCAATTACCGAAACCATGCGTTCGCTTCCCTTAACCGCCGCCGAACCTTGGTTATCAGGGAGGGTTACACGAACGTCTTCGAAAAGGTCTTTCAGCAAGTCAGCCAAAACTGTCAGATACACACCAGCTTCTCCGAGGCTCGGCAGAACTTGTTCTATGTATCTCAGAAATAATCGGTTTGGGCCAACCACCAATACACCTTGACCCTCAAGAGGGAAACGGTGTGTGTAAAGCAGGTATGCGGCTCTATGCAAAGCCACGACTGTTTTACCAGTTCCTGGACCGCCTTGAACGATCAGCATCCCTTTCAAAGGGTCGCGAATAATTTCGTCTTGTTCACCTTGGATTGTTGCAACGATGTCCCGGAGTTGTCCGTCTCGGTTTTGATCTAGCGCAGCCAGAAGTGCTCCGTGTCCTTGAAATCCTTCATCAAGTTGGTCCAGATCAAACAACTCATCTTCGATGTCTAAAAGCTCGCGGCCGCGGCTGACAAAATGGCGTCGTCGGATAAGGCCCATCGGGTCACGACCAGTAGCTCTATAGAAGGGTTCGGCTACGGGTGCTCGCCAGTCGACAACTACTGGTTCCTGTCTCTCATCAGATACCGCTAGCCGCCCAATGTAAAACCGGTCGTCGCTGTCTAAATCTATCCTCCCAAAAATTAGCGAAGCTGATCCCAATTGGAGTTGTCCAAGACGATTTTGGACACTCCCTTCAATAGCGTCCCTTTCGTACCGCGCTTGGGTAGTTCCGCCACGACCAACTTCAACCATTCCACGAAGTTTTTGTGCACGTTCACGCGCCTCGTCCAAGAGCAGGTGTGCACGATCAATGTGCGCCTGTTCAGCTGCGATTTCGGGATGTGCCACTCGTAAATCACCGGTTTAGAGAACGAACCAGCATACCGCCCTGCGCCGTTAGATTTCAGATTGGCCCTTGTTTCCGAAAAGTTGAGCTAAGTGACCATCTATGTGGGAACAGTGTGGCGAAAGGGACGGTAGCGTCTGAGTTGGAATGTTGATCCCAAACGATCACCCAAGCCACGCGCTTTCCGAAAGTTCGTATCTACGCGCCTGTAAACGTCAAAGCGTTGAACACGTGCCTGTTTGGTTTCAAAGACAAGCAGGTCGTTCTTTACCTGAATATCGAAACATTCGCGGTTCGGGCAGCATCTTGGAAGCAATCGCCGATCCTTCGCTAGCTGCTGAGATCACCTTGCAACCCGTCCGTCGTTACGGCGTCGACGCTGCAATATTATTTTCAGACATCGTGGTCCCGGTTAACGCCATCGGCTTTAAAGTCGACGTTGTTCCAGGGGTTGGGCCAACAGTCGACGAACCTTTCAGAGATAGATCTGATCTCCAGCGTCTCCGAATTCTTGAACCTGAGGTCGATACTCCTTATGTGCTCGACACCGTAAGAATTCTGGTCAAGGAATTAGAGATCCCACTCATTGGATTCGCCGGCGCACCTTTTACGATTGCCAGCTATTTGATTGAAGGTCAACCCTCTCGAACACACGCGCGAACAAAATCACTCATGCAGTCAGAGCCGACTATTTGGCACGACTTAATGGAGCGTTTATCTGATATCGCTATTGCCAGCATGCGCTCCCAGGTCTTAGCGGGAGCGAGCGCAGTCCAGTTATTTGATTCTTGGGCAGGGGCTTTATCAGCCACCGATTACAAGAAGTACGTCTTTCCTCACAGCCAGAGGGTGTTCAGTGAACTCGAAAACCTTGAAGTTCCTCGAGCCCACTTCGGAGTAGGAACCGCTGAATTGCTGTCTTCGATGAGTGATGCGGGAGCTGATGTAGTCGGGGCCGACTGGCGAGTGCCATTGGATGAAGTACGCCGCCGAGTAGGGCCAGATACCGCCGTGCAAGGAAACCTTGACCCAGCTGTCTGTTTAGCCGCGTGGCCCGTGGTCCAAAGACAAGCCCGTGAGGTGCTTCGGGCAGCAGATGGTCAACCAGGTCACATTTTTAATTTGGGGCACGGGGTATTACCTGAGACTGATCCAGAAATTCTGGAGCGATTGGTTGAACTAGTTCACACCGAAGGCTTGCATCCCAAACCTTTAACACCATGAGTAAGAGGGTTGTCGTCGTTGGAGGAGGGATCACTGGACTCAGCGCGTTTCGTCAAATCCGGCTACAACAGCCAGACGTCGAGGTTGTGCTCTTAGAAGCATCACCACAGCTGGGTGGAAAAATCAGGACGACAACTTTTTTAGGACGACAAATTGACGAGGGAGCTGATGCCTTTATCACTCGGGTCCCTTGGGCAATTGAGCTCTGCGAACAACTCGGATTGGATAGCTTCTTAGTCAGCCCTGCTACTTCAAACGCCTATGTATTGGTTGATGGCGCTTTGAGAAAACTTCCCAAAGGTCTTGTATTGGGGGTTCCCACTAAATTACTGCCACTCTTGCGCAGCCGCGTCATAAGCCCGTTCGCAGCAATCAGAGCTGGGTTCGATCGCTTCCTGCCTGATGATTGGCCGGGCGATGATGAATCAGTAGGCGGCCTTATTCGACGCAGAATGGGAGATCAGATCGCCGATCGCTTAGTCGATCCCTTAATAGGAAGTATCAATGCTGGAGACACTGACCACCTTGATGCGGCATTAGCTGCCCCGCAACTCGAGACTGCCGCTCGCAGACACCGAAGTCTGATCGCGGGTCTTAAAGAACAATCTAAAAAGGCTCCTGAAGGGGTACGCCCCGTATTTTTAGGTTTCGAACTTGGGATGGGCAAACTCGTAGAAACCCTAGTGAAAAGTCTCGGAGAAGCCGATATCCGCACCGGCACACCAGTAACCGCCATAACGAAGAACACTGACAGCCTGGTCGTTCGAACACAGCAAACATCTATTGAGTGCGACGCTGTGATACTTGCTACCCCCGCCCATCAAGCTGCTCTTTTATTAGCTGATTGCCAGGCGGCATCGGATCGGTTGTCATCAATAGAACATGCGTCTGTGGCAATGGTCACCATGGGATTTAGACAGACAGACGTAAACCACCCCCTAGATGGTTCGGGAATGCTTATCCCTCGCGGAGAAGGGTTACTCACAACAGCAGTGAGTTGGGGAAGCTCCAAATGGCCGCACTGGGCGGATACAGAGCACGTTATATTGAGGGTCTCTGCCGGTAGAGCTGGCGATAGCAGGGCATTGGCTCTTGAAGACGATGAGCTCGTCGAAGCGTTGTTGACTGAGGTCGCGAACATCCTAGACATCAATGGCGATTTGGTGGAATGGCGAGTTTCAAGATGGATCGACGCCTTCCCTCAATACGCACCGGGACATGACCGTCTTATCGCCGCAATTGAACGAGACCTCAGATCTGATATGAGCGGAGTGTTCTTAGCTGGTGCTGGCTACAAGGGAATAGGGATTCCTGCTTGCATCAATCAGGGGAACCAATCTGCTGAGGCGACACTCGACTATCTGCAAACGCTATGAAACGTCTAATGCCGGTCAGCCGATTCTTGTTGGGCGCATTGATCTCTTTGTCTCTACCTCCATATGGTTTGTGGGCACTGGCACCGATTTGTTTAGGGGTTTACTTAAAAATTTCGGAAGACAAAAGTTTCCGGCGTCAGTTAATCAATGCCTTTTCGCTGTGGATGGGTTATTTCACTATCTCGTTGGTGTGGATGACGGATCTAACAGTTCCGGGCTGGTTGGTAGCAACACCAGTTCAAGCATTCATCATGGCCATTCCTATGGCTTTAATCCCGTCCGTGGGGCGGGGCCGAGCGCTCGCTATTCCTTCGGCTCTAGTGGTAGGCGAAAGCATCAGGTGGGTGGTGCCTTTCGGAGGCGTTCCGATGTCCAATTTGGCGCTGGGTCCTATCGACACCTACCTAGTTGACGTTGTCAGAGTGGCAGGGCCCCTTCTTCTCGTCGCCACAATTGGTCTCTTAGCAGTTGCTGTTGAGGGAGCTCTATCAAAAAAGCCCCGAATGGTTTTAGGTTCTTTGGCCGTCATCGTTGCTCTGCTCGCAGTCGCTCAAATAGCCCCGGTCGGTGAATCCGGGCAAGTAATCAATGCCAGCGTCGTCCAAGCTGGCGGACAGTTGGGAACCAGAGCAGCTACTAGTGATCAGGTGGCTGTCCTTGACCGGCATTTAGCGGCCATCAACGCAGACGTAATCGATACCGATTTGATGGTTTGGTCGGAAAGCAGCGTGACAGCTTATGCACCTCTGGAACAAAGCGCAGAATTATCAACCGTTAACAAAATAGCTAGCGAACTCGAGGCAGTAATCGTCGCAAATTTTTCAGAAGTCGAAGGTAACAACTTTCGAAACGCCTCTGTCTCAATTAACCCCGGTGAAGGCCTCACAGATCGTTATGACAAGGTGCATCTAGTTCCGTTTGGTGAGTACATACCTCTTCGAGGCTTCATAGAGAAGTTCGCAGATCTATCTCTTATTTCAAGAGAAGCGTTGCCGGGAAGCGGTGCAGGAATACTGGAGTCACGTCTCGGACCGCTTGGAAATGTTATTTCTTTCGAGGTTTATTTCCCCGAACGGGTGCGCAGCGGTGTTCAATCTGGAGCACGGATTATCACTAATCCAACACTCGCCTCGTCTTATACAAACTCTTTGGTTCCCGAACAATCCTTAGCTAGTGCCCGATTGAGAGCGATCGAGGCTGACCGATGGGTTCTTCAGGCATCCACCACCGGATATTCGGCAATCATCGATCCTGAGGGGCGGGTAGTACTTCGTAGCGACTTAAAAGAGCAAGTAGTGCTGACTAGTCAAGTGCAACTGCGAGACGGAAATACCTGGGCGACAAGGTTTGGCAAATTCCCGATATCGATCCTCGCCATTTTTTTGCTTGCGGGCAGCGCACTCGCAAGCCTCAAACATCGATACTCAAGGTAACTGGCCCGTCATTATCAATTTTGACCTCCATATGTGCGCGAAATTGACCAGTGGCGACTCTCGCTCCGAGCGCTTCTAATGACTCGCAAACCTTTCCGATCAGTGGTTCCGCGATATCTGGCGTTGCAGCTTGCACAAATGATGGTCGACGTCCTTTAGACGTGTCGCCATACAAGGTGAACTGACTCACAATTAGAATTTCACCGCCGATCTCACCCACCGAACAATTCATGCGCTGTTGCTCATCTTCAAAGACACGAAGATTCCATACTTTTGACGCCAATTTTTTCGCGGCCACCTCATCATCATCGTGGGTAACACCGACGAAAACGCAAAGCCCCACATCAATAGATCCGATGGTCTTTTGATCAACTGATACTGATGCCTTAGTAACTCTTTGAATCAATGCCCGCACTTAGTCTCCCGATCTCAGTTTTCCTCAAAAGTAACTGCGTCGGGTTACTAAGTGAGTCATAGAGTTACCGACCGGTAGCATTGGTATCTCCCTGTCCCGCGACTTGCGGAAATAAATAATGTTCAATACCGGCCCATTACGCATCGCATTTTTGACCTATCGAGGTCACCCCTACACCGGGGGCCAGGGTGTGTATACCCGACACATGGCTCGCGAATTGGTAGCGCTTGGCCATGAGGTTGAGGTCATATCCGGTCCTCCCTACCCACACTTGGATCCAGAAATACGGCTTACCAAACTGCCGAGCCTTGATCTATATCGCATGCCTGATCCTTTTAGAATTCCCCGCCTAAGTGAATTCAAAGATCGCTTCGATGTGTTGGAATACTTGGTTACATCAGCAGCCACATTCGCCGAACCTTTAACTTTCAGCCTGCGGGCACATCAAGAATTAGTTGATCGGTTGGAAGAATTTGACGTGGTCCACGACAACCAATGTTTAGGAACCGGTATCTGGAAAATTCATCAAGCCGGCTTGCCGGTACTGGAGACGATTCACCATCCAATCACGGTCGATCGGAGACTCGAAACTAAACATGCGACAACACCCTGGAAGCGTTTCACCAAGAACCGTTTTTACGCATTCACGACTATGCAAACAAAGGTTGCGAAGAAACTGCCACGAATCCTTACCGTCTCCTCGAATAGTTACGACGACATAGTCAAAGATCATGGTGTCGATCCCGAGCGTCTGCACATCGTCCATGTCGGTGTTGACACGAAGCAATTCCGACCGCTCAAAGACGTTGACGTCGTGCCTGGTCGTTTGATGACGACAGCCAGCGCGGACGTTGCAATGAAAGGCCTCGCTTTCTTACTTGAGGCCCTCGCCAAGCTTCGGGCCGAAGACGACACAATTCATCTGGTAATAATCGGAAAACCGAAGTATGACTCCAAAGCCACTCAACTCATCAAAGAACTTGATCTCTCTAGAAGCATTGAATTCATAAGCGGCGTTTCTGATCAACGCATCGTGGAACTTTATAACGAAGCCCAATTAGCAGTTGTCCCATCGCTTTATGAGGGATTTTCTCTCCCCGCTATCGAAGCCATGTCATGTGGTGTACCGCTAATAGCAACGACTGGAGGGGCTTTACCTGAGGTCGTAGGGGAAGATGGCGTTACAGCGCTCCAAGTGCCGCCAGGAGACAGCGAGGCACTTGTACAAAAAATTAAATGGGCGCTCAAAGAGACCGACCTGCGCTCGACCGTTGGCACTGCAGGTCGTCAACGGGTAATAAATAACTTCTCTTGGGAGATCACGGCCGAACAGACAGTCGAACACTATCGAGCACTACTCGACGAAATGAACCGCTGATGCTCACAGTTGACTACGACCGATTAGGGACAAGACCCGGTGAACTTGTCCTAGATATGGGTTGCGGTGCCGGTCGTCACGCTTTCGAAACCGTACGGCGTGGGTGTCGCATCGTCGCACTTGATCAGGACCTCCAAGAATTATTTGACGTTAAAAATACTTTTGCCGCGATGATTGATGCCGGTGAACTAGCAAGCGATGTTCAAGGTCAACCTGTATCCGCTGATGCCCTTGAGCTTCCATTTTCAGACGGAACCTTTGATCGGATTATCTGCTCAGAAGTACTTGAACATATACCAAATGATACGGGCGCCATTGAAGAGCTGGTACGAGTCTTAAGACCCGGGGGCAGTATTGCTGTGACAGTGCCAGCGTGGGTGGCTGAGAAAATTTGTTGGCGGTTAAACGACGAGTATTACGCTCCCAAGGCGGTCGGCGGACATGTGCGTATCTACCGAAAGTCAGAACTTCGCTCCAAGATCAGCCGAGCAGGCCTCAACCCCGAAGGTTGGGCTAGAGCACACTCGTTACATTCGCCCTACTGGTGGATCAAATGCGCTGTAGGTCCCAACAACAACGACAACAGATTAGTGAAGGCATACCACCAATTCCTTGTTTGGGACATCACGAAAAGACCGTTTATAACTAGATTGCTTGATCGGCTACTCAATCCTCTTATTGGCAAATCGGTGGTGTTGTACGCGACGAAACCGGAAGCGGGAGCAACAAATGCAACCTGAGTCAACCGGTGCTTTGACAGCCGCCCAAATCAAGGCCACAGCTTCAACGATTTGTGACCAACAAACCCCTGACGGCATGATTCTTTGGTTCCCCGACGGACATTCGGATACCTGGAATCACACTGAAGCCGCAATGGCTTTGTCGGCAGCTGGTTTCATCGATGCTGCCGAGCGCGCTTACCAATGGCTAGCTAGAAATCAGCTCTCTGACGGGAGTTGGCACCACTACTACCTAACGGACGGTATCGAGGACGCCAAGGTTGATACCAACTGTTGCGCTTACATAGCTACGGGGGTATGGCATCACTACCTAACCACTGGTGACGACAATTTCTTGGAGGAATTGTGGCCAGTGGTGAAACAAGCACTGGATTTCGTTGTCGGTCATCAAACTGCTTCTGGACATATTCCTTGGGCAATCCACACAAGTGGCACGGCGTGGTCCTATTCCTTGGTGACCGGAAGTTCATCGATCTACCATTCCTTACGTTGCGGCTTAGCAATCGCTCTTCACCTCGGCGCAGAACAGCCTGAGTGGGAGTTCGCTGCGGTTCGCCTTTCGAGTTTGCTACGCACCAATGAAGAGCAATTCGAACCTAAAAAGCGATGGGCTATGGACTGGTACTACCCAGTCCTCACTAGTGCCTTAACCAAAGATTTAGCTTCTCAACGAATGGCTTCTAGGTTTGACGAGTTCATGCTTGATGATCATGGCGTCCGCTGTGTGTCAGATCAGCCTTGGGTTACAACCGCAGAAACCTGTGAATGCGCGATGGCTTATCTTGCAATCGGAGATGAAGCCACAGCACACCGGCTTTTTCAGAGCGTCCAACCCTTGCGAGATGAAGACGGCGCCTATTTCACCGGGATGGTATTCCCAGAAACCATCACTTTTCCAGACAGCGAACGCTCAACTTATTCAAGTGCCGCTGTGATCCTTGCTGCCGACGCGCTAACCAACCATTCGGCTGCGTCTCGGTTAGTGCTCGGACACGGACTGCCATCACTAGGTTCCTAGAGCCCAAATCTTTCAGACCGGGCGGCGCAATACTTGAAGGCTCCCAAAGCTTGAGAACGATTCGAAACCGCCTTCTTGTATGGCGCGCGAGTAAATCTCGTACGGTGGGCGCCCACCATCAGCAGGGTCAGCGAACACATCATGGATCGCCAAAAAACCGCCAGCTACGACCTTCGGAGTCCATTCTTCGTAGTCAGTATGTGCGGGCTCGACGCCATGACCACCATCAATGAAAAGCATAGAAATGGGTGCCGCCCACCGTTTAGCAATTATTTGAGAGTCTCCCACGATCGGTACAACGACATTTTCAAGCCCTGCCCGTTCTATGTTGCGCCGCAATTCAGGTAGCGAGTCAATTCTTCCCGTGCTCGGATCGACCAACTCAGCATCATGGTGCTCCCACCCTTGCTGCATCTCCTCAGACCCCCGGTGGTGATCCACCGTGAAGACCAGTGACCCATTTTCGATCGCTGCAGCCCCAAGGTAAATAGTGGACTTTCCACAGTAGCTACCTATTTCAACAATTGTCTCTGCAGACGCTAATTGGAGAGCTGTTTCATAAAGTCCCATGCCTTCGTTATGCGGCATGAAACCCCTAGCCTCGCGCGCCATGGTTTCTAGATCTGCTCGCATACTTCCGTCACTACCGTTTGAATAGAAACTTTTCCAACATAAAAAATTTTCCCAACCATAAAACCCCAAAACCGACCAGATTGGCTGCCATGACCAAGGCCGTCGAACTCCACCACAAGGCTGCCAAAGTAACAAGAGAGGAAGAAAGCGCTAAACCAACGACGCTATACAACCAAAACGGCAATATTTCATCGCGCATGGAATGTGAATCTTTGCGTCCCCACACCCAAGATCTATTCAGCAAATAAGCAGGAACAGCTCCCACAGTTACAGCGACAACGTTAGCTATTAAGGCTGGCCATCCAACAATCACCAGACCAAGCCAAAGGCAGGTTTGTGTGATAACCACGGTCACAGCTGACACGCCTGAATAGCGAAACAGTTTGACTCGTAAGGCCCAAAGTTGGTTTGGCATGCGCTGCAACCGAAGAGTTTACGATCGTGTCTACTGGTCTACGTCAGGACGATAGAAAGTTAGCAACAGAGCTATCGCAGAACCTACTCCCCCAAGCCACGTGGCGATAAACCATCCAATACCACTCATCTCAATTCCTAAGGCGTTGTCCACAGACCAGGTTCCGGCACCTAACAACGCAAATGACGAAGCTGTAATCGCCAGCACAAAGACATACTCCCACCCATCCTTGATGATGAAGAATCCGTTCTTGCGATGTCCGACCCAACCCGCTGTAACCATGACTCCGACGTACCCCATTCCGCTAAAGGGCATTGACAAGCCCGCAGCAACTGCAAGTCCAAAAACAATTTCGCTCATAGCCGCCAAATGGGCGTGCAGCAGTCCTGGTGAAAGCCCTTCACTCTTAAACCAACGACCGACACCATCGATGCCACCTCTATATTTCGCGATTCCATGAAGCGCAAGTGTCACTCCGACCGTTAGCCGCAAAACTAGAAGTCCCAAGTCGATCGCATTTTGATCCATCATCAACCCCCTGCCAATAACCGTACTCGGGTCCGATTCAGTCAGGCGTATTCACCAAATGATTAGCTGCCATTGAGAAGTATTCCAGCATCTGCTCATGCAGTTCTACATCAATTTCTATTTCACCCAAAGCTGCCGCCATATGTTCATACCAACGATCTCGCTCAACGAGTCCCACCCGAAAATGGGCGTGACGCATTCGTAACCTCGGATGGCCCCTGTCTCTTGAATACTCGACAGGACCTCCCCAATATTGTGCGAGAAAGAGCGCTAGCCAATACCTAGAAGGCTCTAAATCGTCCGGATACAAAGGACGCAGCACCTCATCATCAGCGACTCGACGGTAAAAGCGGGTACACAGATCATGAAACCAGGGCATTCCTCCTACACGGTCGTAAACACTTTCTTCCCCAACTTCGACCATCGGTCTAAGCCTCGTAACGGTAAATGTTTGTGTCGCGAGCCTTAAAACCAAGACGCTGATACAGCCTGTTAGCAGCTTCACGCGACGGTCGTGAGGTGAGGTCAATCGTTTTTGCCCCAGCCTTCATTGCGATTTCCATAGCACGCTGATTCAACGCTTCTCCCACACCTTTACCTCGTGCTTGTTCATCAACCACAACATCTTCAATCCAGGCCCTTATGCCTGTAGGGATTTGGAATACGATCAGCGTCATCGACCCCACAATTGTGTCCCCGTCTTTAGCTAAAAGAACGGTAGATGCATCATGATCGAGGATCTCTACCAGTTGTTCTGCAGTAGGAAGAGACGACGAACTCGATAGTTGCGGTATCAACCGTTCAAATGCTGCAACAACGATCTCGTCGACACTTTCACAAATACTGATCTCAATGGGCATCGCTTTATCCTCCGTCAACGTCTTCATGGTACGGATCGCGAGATCCGCGGATAGCCTTTTCTCCGTGGAACACGTCGAGTGGAGCGAACATCCCGTCTTAAAAGAAGCGGTGCTCCTCGCAGCTTTCACTGGTTGGAACGACGCTGGAGATGCAGCAACCGAGGCCGTCAGTTATTTGACACGTCGCTACGAGTGTCAACGTGTAGCAACAATAGACCCAGAATATTTCTATGACTTCGCGTCTGTTCGTCCAACCGTTCGCCTGGAGGGCGATGATCGACGAATCGATTGGCCAGTAAACGAGGTGAGAGTAGGCGAACTTGACGACGGCCGGCCACTCGTAACGATTGTTGGCATCGAACCGCGGCTCCGCTGGCGCACTTTTTCCGAAGCGCTACTGTCAGTTGCTACCGAACTATCGGCCTCTACTGTCATTACCCTTGGGGCGCTCCTCACCGACACTCACCACCAAGCTCCTGTAGATGTAATCGGCGCCTCTAATAATGAGGTAATCAACCTTGAATTAGGTCTGACGCCTTCTCAGTACGAAGGACCCACCGGAATAATTGGCGTACTCAATGATGTCTTTCATCGCGGAGGTTTCGACAGCCTCTCCTTTTGGGCAGCAGTTCCGTCCTACATCGGCCACAATCCGTCTCCGAAAGCAGCACTTGCTCTAGTGCAGCAAATAGTGGAATTTCTAGATATTCCTTTAGGCGCGACTGACCTTCAAATTGCCGCTGCTAGTTACGATCGTCAAATCAACGAACTAGTCGACAGTGATCCGAACCTCGCTGAGTATGCCCAGCAATTACTTGACGAAGGCGCCGAAGAGCTCACTGATATGGCGGACAACCCTGAAGCAATGATTGATGAACTCGAAGAATTCCTTAGGCAACAAGACGAATAGAAATTTAATACGACCTTTTATTTGCTTTCTTCTTCCCAGGGCTTAGACCGTGGTTCGTCATACCTAACTTCTGGCCTCTGGCCTTCAATTGCGGCAAAAGCATCTTCGACCCATGTCTCCAAGCCAGCTAAGGGCTCTGGGAGGGAATCTCGAGCAAACCACCCGCAATCGCTAGTTTCCAAAGGGTGGGCCTTGAGCTCGCCACCAACCGCACGACAATGAAACACCATTGAATAAAGCGGAATCCGGGTGAATCCTTGCCGCATCCCATCGACAATCGAGATAAGCGACATGGGTTCACAGTAAATTCCCGTTTCTTCGTAAACCTCTTTCATCGCGACTTCCACCGGTGAATAACCGATATCAGCCCAGCCCGTTGGGTAGAGCCATACTCCGCTATCTGCCCGCTGGACAAGAAGGATCTCGTTCTTCTCGTTACCGACAACAGCGCCTATCGCAGCCTTCGGAGTTACATAACCAGCAACTCCATCGCCCACCATCCTCATCCATTCGACAGCTACATCCCCGGGTTCTAAGTCCCCATCTGCTGCCCCATACATTTCAGAAGCAACTTTGAGAATCTCTTCATAGCGCTCCTTTTCGTACAGGCTTTCACTGAACCCCAACCCAGTTCGGGCAATTCCAGCCAGGGTTTCAGCCCAATTAAGGAGATCTTGACCCGTCGCTGATTTAGCCATCAGAGCGAGGCTAGTCGCGCTCACGAACCAGAGTCACTCGACCCTCATCAACGAGTATCGCAACGCTGCTTCAATTTCTCGTCGGTGCAGTTCATCTAAGGTTGGTCCGCCGGACCCAGTTACATAGAAGGTATCCACAACTTCATTGGAGATTGTCTGAATCTTGGCCGAGCGAATATCCAGTCCCATTTCAGCAAGAGTCCTTGTCAGGTGATACAGAACTCCTATGTGGTCTTCCGTTCGTACTTCAATGATCGTTGCATCTGTTGCTGACTCAACATCAAAAACAACACTGGTCCCAACCTGCTTTGCAGCTAGGGCAGTTCGTCTACGGTAAACCCGTGCTCTTTCCGCTATTCGCGCGTCTATCGCTAAATGGCCTTGCAAGCATTGGTAAATGTCATCAATAACCCGACCCCAATCGACTGGGGTATCAGGTTCAACGACTCTGAATTGGGAGACAGCCATGCCTGCGTCACTCGAATAGGCATCAGCCTGCAAGACGTCAAGCCCTCGTAAGGCCAGTGCGCCAGCAGCTCTGCTAAAGATACCCGCTCGATCCGGCGCAACAATCGTGACCGTATCTCCCGACCCTTGAACAACTGTTTCTTCTTCAGCCATTAGCGCTTCGAGTTCTTCAGTAACGAACGACCGTCGCCTACGACGCGTCGACCCATCGCTCGATATGAAATCAACTGTGGCTTCAGCAAGCGTTTCCACTAGATGGGCTTTCCAATCACCCCATGCGGTTGGGCCAGTCGCTATTGAATCAGCTTCAGTTAAGGCAGCTAAGAGCTCTAAGAATTCAACCGTTTGTACCTTCTCTGCGACGTTTCGGATCGTCTGCAGGTCTTCTAGGTCTCTTCGAGTCGCTATATCGGGCAGCAGTAAGTGATTTTCCACAAGTCGACTTAGTTGAGCAACATCTTCCTTCGGGAAGCCGCAACGAGACGCTATAGAACCGATAAGTCGCATACCTACCTCGGTGTGATCACCTGGGTAACCCTTACCAACGTCATGTAGCAGCGCCGCTACTAGTAACAGATCAGGTCGCTGCACTCGATGGGTGAGACGTGCTGCCTCTGCAACAGTTTCAAGTAGATGCCGATCAACAGTAAAGCGATGATAAACGTTTCGTTGCGGGCGCGACCGGTTAGGGGTCCATTCCGGGAGTAAATGAGTCCAAACCTCGAAATAGTCAAGAGATTCGATTACTGGAATTGCCCTGTGCCCTCCTTTGAGTAGTTCTACAAACAACTCACGAGCCCCGTGAGGCCACGGATCGGGAAGATCAACTTGGCGATCCGCAAAAAGGCGAAGTGATTCCCTTGCAAGCGGCAAACCTGAATACATCGCCTGCACAGCAGCATGCAGAACTAGAAGGGGGTCTGTTGATGGGTCCCCCAGGACAACAAGTTCGTTGCCGACGACCGTTAAACCTGCGACCTCTATTTCGACTGAGGCTTCCTTGTTTGATTCTCGGTCTAGATGGCGCCATGTTTCATCACTCAAATAGGCGACAGTTCTAGCTGCAGCAGCTACTCGACCCATCAATATGTCTGCATCGTGGTCTCCCAATGCTGCGGCAACAGAGTCCTGTTCTTCGAGAAGAAGTACGTCTCCTCGTTTCCCACTCAACCTATGCAACTCAACGCGTGCTTCGAGTAAGACCTCATACGCCTCGGTCAAGCGTTCGTGGTCGTGGACAGGGACTTCGACACCAGCACGAACCGCCCAGTCAATGGCATGAACATCTCGGAGTCCTCCACGTCCTTCCTTTAGATCTGGTTCTAACAAAAACGCGACCTCGCCGGAAAGCAGATGTCGACGTCTGACGTTACGAGCCAATTCATCTAAACGATCTAGGCCGTAAGCGACCCATTGCTCTTCATTACGAGCTAATAAATCTTCGAGAAGAACTGAATCTCCAGCTATCAGTCGGCCATTTAGCAAACTTGTTGCAGTCTCAAGGTCGGTCGACGCAAGTCTCAAAGTTTGGTCCACCGACCGCACCGAATGACCTAATTTAAATCCTTCATCCCAAAGTGGATACCAAAGCCGGTCAGCTAAAGAATCGATATCTTCTCTGTCTTGATGTATCAGCATTAGATCAAGGTCGCTAGAAGGGGAAAGTTCAGCTCGGCCATATCCACCCAACGCCACTAAAGCAACGCCATCACTATTTTCAATTTCGGTCACATATAGCTGGGCCAAAAACTTGTCCGTAACGTCCGATAAAGCCTTCGGAATCTCTCGGGCGGACACTGCGCGGTCACTAATTATGTTTTCTCTCAGTTCAACCAAACTACTTTCAGACATCCGAAACTCCGAGAAGAGTCGGAAGGCGTTTGAAGAAAACCGAACGAGCTAGTGCTTCTTCGCATCCTGCTGCTCTCGCCGCATCCAGTGTGTCTGTGTCTATATGTGGGGCAAAGCCAATCACTCGCGACTTCGATGGAAGGTATTTGAGGACTTCCGAACGTGCTAAGTCAACAAACACCACGTCAGCCTCCACTGACTTCAATTCTTCCAGAGTCTTGATGATTTGCACGCTGTCTCCAAATCGACTGCGATCCATCAAGTTGGGTATGTAAGCAGCTATCTGGAGCATCAGGTGTCAATTTCTCGGCGTTCTGTTAAATGAATATGGGCTTTAGCCGCACCCCAAGCTATTCCTAATTCGTGACAATCTTGTCCAAAGTCCGAGAAGGCCGTTGGGATCAAGCCGTAGATGTCTTCGGGGAAAGCAGTTTCAAGATAGTCGTCTCGTTGAACTGGAGGGACCTCATATAGCTGTAAAAGGCCAGTCGGATATTGTGAAGCTCGGCGAAGAATTGACATCGGGTTGGTCGGCTGCGATGCAATATCAGACTCCAGTAGTTCTCTTAGAACGGGAAGTATTTCAACTACACAGCGTTCTCCTGCTAGACGAGCTTGGTCGGCGATCTCCAGAGGCCACTCTCCCTTCCATGCCTGATAGATCTCACGTGTCGACCTTTCAACCCATATAGGTAAGGAAACTTCTAGCTCCTTGACTAACTCCGCTCCTATTTCCTGTAGCCGATTCATTGGATCGAGTGATTCAAATTTCCTGAGCGGAATCCTTCCAAGTCCAAGGTGACATATTGATAGCCAACTGACTGAACCGCTTCTACAATTTCGGCCCTAAGGTCCACCGCCCTCGAAAGTTCCTCAAGATCTATTTCCAGGCGAGCTATTTCTCCATAGTCTCGAACTCGCAGTTGGTTGAAACCTAGATTTTTCAGCGCTGATTCAGCTCGATCTAGTCGACGCAGTAACGAAACACTTACTTGTGTGCCATAAGGAATCCGAGACGCCAAGCACGCAGCAGCTGGTTTGTCCCAAGTCCGAAGACCCAATTTTTTACTGTGTTCTCTCACATCTTTCTTAGAAAATCCAGCTTCGACCAAAGGGAACCGAGCGAGGCGTTCTTGAGCCGCTGATTGTCCAGGGCGATGATCCCCAAGGTCGTCAGTATTAACTCCCAGGACAACAATTAATTCGTGTTCACAAGCAATAGGTTCTACAACGTCCATGAGAGCTGACTTGCAGTGAAAACAGCGATCGGCATCATTGACACGGTACGCAGCGTTATCCATTTCGGCAGTCTCTACGGGGGACCAGTTAAGCCCCCATTCTGCGGCTAAGGAGGCACAATCGTCTAGTTCACTCTGAGCGAGGCTCGGCGATACAGCGGTAAAGCATTGCACAACATCAGAACCCAAGGTGTCATTAGCGACCCAGGCGAGAAACGCAGAGTCCGCTCCTCCGCTGAAGGCCACTAGCACGCGCTGTAACCCTCGGAGGTTTGTTCGGAGCGCTTCAAGGTCAGCTGGCATTAGAGCCGATCGTTGGGGATAGCGTAAAAGAGGTCGGCTCCTTGTGTAATTGTCGGCACTAGGCCAGCCACTGTTGGGAGTATCTGTTCAGCATAAAATTTTGCTACGGAAATCTTGTCGTTGAGAAAGTCAACGTCACCTTCACCGGAGTCAAGAAGTCGTTGCGCTATTTGAGCTGATCGCGCTAAGTAATATCCGCCGACGATCACCCCGGCTAGCCGCATAAATGGGACAGAGCCAGCTGCCGCATCATTAGGTTGCGCAGCTAGTCGGCCTCCCAGCCATACCGCTGCTTCGCTGAGTTGTTCTTTCCCTATCAGTAATGCCTGACCCATAGAACTGTGGCGATCATCTTCAATGAGTTGTTCCGCCAGGCTGCTGATTTCGGAGACGAACTTTTCTAATACTTGACCTCCACCGAGGGGAAGTTTCCGAAAGACCAAATCAGCTGCTTGGATTCCATTCGTACCTTCGTAGATGGGCGCAATACGGACATCACGCCAATGCTGCGCAACTCCTGTTTCCTCTACGTAGCCCATTCCTCCATGAGTTTGGACCCCTAACGAGGTCATCTCCACCCCTAGGTCTGTTCCCCATCCTTTAGATATTGGGGTAAGCAAAGCAGTGACAGCATCCCAATATTGGCGTTCGGTTTCGTCTTGACTGCTATTCGCAAAATCGATAGCAGCTGCGTTCGCGTACATCACGCACCGCATAGCCTCCGCGTTAGCTCGCATTGTCATCAGCATCCGGCGAACATCTACGTGGTCGGCTATGGCTGATGATTCCCCAGCTTCTAGGTCAGCTCCAATGGCTTTACCTTGTTTTCTGTCAAGGGAGTACTGGCGAGCTTGTTGGTACGACCGGTCAGTTAGCGATAAACCCTGAAGCCCTACGGACAACCGGGCATTGTTCATCATCGTAAACATCGCTCGCATCCCTGTGTTTTCTTCACCAACCATCCATCCCACAGCGCCAGACTCATCGCCATAGGACATGACACAGGTAGGGCTAGCGTGGATTCCTATTTTGTGTTCACTGGAAACAACACGCAGATCGTTTCGTTCTCCCAGGCTTCCATCGTCATTCACCAAGTATTTCGGGACTAGGAAAAGGCTTATTCCTTTGGTTCCCGGCGGGGCATCTGGGGTTCGAGCGAGAACTAGGTGAATAATATTTTCGGAGAGTTCGTGTTCGCCGTAAGTGATAAATATTTTGGTACCTGAGATCAGCCAGGTTCCATCTCCCGCAGGTAACGCCTTGCTGGTAAGAGCTCCTACATCAGAACCCGCTTGAGGCTCAGTGAGGTTCATGGTTCCTGACCATTCCCCACTAATCATCTTTGGAAGGTAGATCTCTTGCAAAGTTTCGCTCGCATGGTGGCTAATAGCGTCGATCGCTCCCTGCGTGAGCAGAGGGCAAAGACTAAAAGCCATATTGGCAGCAGTCATCATTTCTTGAACTGCTAGACCAACGCACCAAGGCATCCCCCCTCCTCCATGGGCCTCGCCTAGAGCGATGCCGTTCCATCCAGCTTCAACAAATCTCTCATAGGCGTCTGCAAAACCATCCGGGTGAAAAATTTGGCCGTTCTCGACAACTAAACCTTCTTGGTCACCTTTTTGATTAAGGGGAACTAGTTGTTCCTCCATAAACCGGGCGGCCTCGTCCAGGACACCTTCGATTGTTTCGAGGTCAGCGTGCTCATAGCCTGTCCGGCTAGCTAGCTCTGACAAATTAGCAATGTGCTCTAAAACGAACAACATGTCGTTGGTTGGCGCTTTGTAATCAGACATTGTTGCCTCCTAGCTACAGGTTATTAGGCCAACAGCCGATGAGGAATTACAAAATGGTGCTGAGAGGATAAAAACATGCAACCTAGAAAATTACGAAGGTTCTTAGTATCTAGTCGAGCGACGGTCGGTTGGCTAGCAGTTTTGGCTCCAGGCATTATCGGTAAAGCCTGGCGACTGGACTCTCCCCTGCACAGCGAAACTAGATATTTAATTCGCTTGTTCGGCATCAGGAACGCTGTTTTGGCCTATCAGCTATATCAGGCTGATCGCCCTGACGCCGGCGCTGACGAGTTGGAAGAAACCCTTCGCCAAGGAATAGCCATAGACACTTTAGATCTAGCCTTTATTTTATTTTCTAAAGGGCCTACTGGAAGAACATCCTTGGGACGCACGGCACGAGGCCTTGCTGCGGCTGCAGGCATCGTCTTAGGAATGTTGTCCAGAGAAAACCCTGAACTATCTAGGGACCTTGATGAGCCAACATTCGAATAATCCATCGAGTCTCGAATCTCCGACTTTGGTTCTAACTCCTTGGAGTGGCAGTTGGGATAGTGATGATCCAGACGCCAACTTCAAAGAAGAGGTAACCGCTTATGGCCTACTTGATCCTTTGGAAACCCTTAATGGGTTGGCAAATTCGCTCGATATACCTATTGGTGCACTCGCAAGGTACGTACTAGCGAAATGGGCAACTGGTGGCAGCGAGGGGATGCTGCACCTTGGTAGCTCGACTGTTCAGCGCATGCGCAACACGTGCGATAAAGCTGAAGAGCGCGACACCGAAAAAGCAAGGCTCAGTGCTTATAACGAACTGCGGGAAATCATCGAATGGTTATATGTCCCCATTGAAGACCCCGAGGTCTACGAGAACTAGAATTCATCCATTCATTACCTGCTGGACAACTATTTCCACCTCTTCAAGCAAGCCGGTGTAGAAAGCCCCAAACTCGCCATATATCGCCGATGCCTCGTCGTATCGCATCGTATAGACGACTTCTTTAAGGTCATCTAAATGTTCAGCAAAAAGAGTTACTCCCCACTCATAGTCATCAACGCCAGTAGACCCAGTAACTACTTGAAGGATTCGACCGCGAAAGTTTCTCCCAGACTTTCCATGTTCATACATCATTTCTCGGCGAGTCTCGTAGTCGAGGGTGTACCAATTCCCCTGGCCTTCTCGACGTTTAGACATCGGGTAGAAACAGAAAGCATGCTTACCTTCAGGTGGTAGTTCGGGATGCAATCGAGGCATCTTCATTTCCTCCGGCAGATCCGGTGCGTATTCAGATGTCTCGGTCATTGAGACGTAGCTATCAGCGACTAACAGCCCAGCATGCTGAAGTTTGCTTTGTAGGCTGCGAAGCCTCCACAGATCAGGTCCTAGTGCCATGAATCCAATATCGGCTTTATGCCCAAAGAGAGCGACGCAAAGAACTTGATGGTCGCTGTCTTGAACTTCTTTGACTGCAGCTATTACCCGCTGTTCGTCGGTTGCGTCAGTGAGCTTGCAGAATAAGTGGAGTACTCCCCACCCAACTGATGTCGAAACATATTGTGGCTGGGTCATGTACTGATTTTAGGGGTCTATTGATCGATCTCACCGCTGTATACGTTCATTGAATTCTGACGAGCGAATCCGATCAGCGTCATCTTGGCTGTTTTCGCTAGTTCGACAGCTAACGCGCTGGGAGCAGATACGGCGAGAAGAGTGCCAAAACCTCCACTCCAGGCTTTCTGGACCATTTCGAAGCTGGCCCGCCCACTCACGAAAAGCCCGAGTTCTTTCGCATCGGATTTACCTTGGAGGACCCGATTACCAATGACCTTGTCGACGGCGTTGTGTCGACCAATGTCTTCGCGTATTAGTTCAATAGTTCCGTCGCTAGTGAAAACAGCCGCTGCGTGAAGGCCTCCGGTTCGGTTAAACATTTCCTGACGGTCACTAACTTCCTCCAACACTCGTTGCATTGCATCAACATGAAAGGTCGTTGAGTCACTTATTGGGGTCATCCGACCAGCCAGTTCAGTAAGTGCGAGGGATCCGCATAGCCCACAAGATGAACTGACGTTGCCCAAACGTGGCTGCGGCAATGGAGCTTCTCCTCCGGTCTCTACGGTTACCACGTTGTATTCATATTCTGCTGCTGGGCCTTCACCGCAATAACGAACTGCGGTTACGGATACGTCGTCTAATAAGTTTTCAGCAGCGCAAAAACCCACCGCAAGTTCATAATCGTGACCTGGGGTGCGCATTGTTGTCGCGACCAAATTTCCGTCCAGCCGAATTTCAAGTGGCTCCTCGACCACGACTTCATCGGGAAATCGTGTGACATCGCCGCTCTGGATTTGTTTGACTAAAACTTTCTCAGTTCGACCCCGCCGCATATTGACAGACTACTGCTGCCATCAGAGTTCCTCACATACTGCCGGTAAGAGCTGCTAACCAAACGAGGCCCGCTCTAATGATGCTTTGAGGTGCTGTTGTATTGGTTTACCAACGGCTGCTATCGAAAGGTCGTAAGTCATTGTGTCGTCGGCGATTCTTAAGAGGCGGTGAACTTGTTCTACTGGCTTTGCGGTGGCTGTAACAGCAACGTGCGTCGAATGAAGATCCATGACGCAGGAGTTAGGGTTCGATGCATAAAACCCGCTATGAACTTCAACGATTCCTGTTGGCTGTGCGACAACCATTTCTAGGTTCTTATCGTCGATAATCCTTAGGAAGCCTTGTTCAGAATGCAACGGTTGACCGTCGGACGAATTCTTGGTCTTTTGGCTGTACGTAAGGAATGGTTTGCCTACATGAGAGACAATGATTTGTTCCTGATATTCAAATTCAGCGATGCCGGGATACTGTCCGGCTCCTGAACCATGCCATTCGCCGATTATGACACTTAAGGGTTGACATGCTTCATGGAGTGTTGGCGGCATGCTTGTCTCAATCCGGAACTGCTAAGAAACCAGTGTAGAGATGTTGCGCAACGCCATCTGGGGAATTATTGCATCGTTGTTTGTTTAGATTTAAGAGGATCAGAAATCCATGTCAGGCATTGCAGGCATTCCACCACCGTCTTCGTCGGGCTGTTCGCAGATAACCGCTTCGGTAGTCAGGAATAAAGCAGCAATTGACGCTGCATTTTGTAACGCTGACAACGTGACCTTGGCGGCGTCGATAACTCCGGCTTCTACCAGATCTTCGTATGCTCCAGTCGCAGCATTCAGTCCGTGTCCGCCTTCAAGATCTCTGACGCGACTCACTACAACGCCACCTTCCAGGCCTGCATTTTCGGCGATCTGTTTCAGGGGGCCTTCAAGGGAACGTGCAACCAGATTTGCGCCTGTTGCAACATCACCGTCTAGCGACGCGGCAGCAGTTTCGACCGCTTCTTGGGCACGCAACAGTGTGACTCCTCCACCTGCTACCACTCCAGACTCGATGGCTGCTTTCGTGGTACTTACAGCATCTTCAATTCGATGCTTTTTCTCTTTGAGTTCCACTTCGGTAGCGGCACCTACTTTTAGTACTGCTACACCGCCGGAGAGTTTGGCGAGTCGTTCTTGTAATTTCTCACGGTCATAATCCGAGTCAGTGTTGTCGATCTCATTTTTGATCTGCTCTATGCGGCCAGCGACATCAGCTTCGTCGCCCGCTCCTTCGATGATTGTTGTCTCATCTTTAGTCACAATGACTCTGCGAGCGGTGCCCAGCAAGTCCAAAGTCGTGTTTTCAAGTTTTAAACCAACGTCCTCACTGACAACCTGACCTCCTGTAAGAACTGCCATGTCTTGAAGCATGGCTTTTCTGCGGTCTCCGAAGCCTGGTGCTTTAACTGCAACCGACTTAAAGGTGCCCCGGATCTTGTTGACAACAATTGTCGCGAGTGCTTCACCTTCTACGTCTTCGGCGATGATGATCATGGCTTTGCCGGCCTGCATGACTTTTTCGAGAACAGGGACAACGTCGCGCACAGCCGTAATTTTCCCTTGGACAAATAAGAAATAAGGGTCATCCAGCACTGCTTCTTGACGGTCAACGTCAGTCACGAAGTAGGGGGATATATAGCCCTTGTCGAAGCGCATACCTTCGACGAGGTCCATTTCCAGTCCAAATGTCTGGCTTTCTTCAACAGTGATGACACCGTCCTTGCCAACTTTTTCAATCGCCTCACTGATGTGATCACCAATTTCTCGGTCAGCCGCTGAAATTGCCGCGACCTGGGCTATCTGTTCTTTGGATTCAGTAACGCTGACGGCCATTGCTTCTATCGCGCTTACCGCAGCAGCAACGCCTTCTTCGATGCCTTTTTTGAGCGACATAGGGTTGGCTCCAGCGGCAACATTACGCATACCTTCGTGAACCATTGACCATGCAAGAACGGTTGCTGTGGTCGTTCCGTCGCCAGCTACATCATCAGTTTTCTTTGCAACTTCTTTGACTAATTCGGCGCCAATGCGTTCAACCGGATCTTCGAGTTCAATATCTTTTGCTATTGAGACACCGTCGTTGGTGATAGTTGGAGCTCCCCATTTCTTATCTAAGACGACATTTCGTCCTTTAGGCCCCAGGGTTACCCGCACAGCGTCTGCAAGTTGGTTCATGCCCGCTTCAAGCGCTTTACGTGCCTCATCGTCGAACGAGATCATCTTTGCCATCTGAATTTGACTCCGTTATCTGTAGTTCATCAAGCCCACACCCGGATTAGCTTGTAGCTAGTTCTTTATTGGGTACTAAGGCGTTAGCACTCTCACCCAGAGAGTGCTAACAGCCAATCAGCGAACACACCACATTTGCAACCTCTAAGCAAAGGATTCTGTTGAGAATTGCTAGTTAAATTTTCTCAGAGATCCTGTTTGTAAGCGTTGTGGTCGGTCAGAGGTCAGCAGATATTTGTCTTCCTACATCCTTCAGGCACCGAGTTGTTTCCGTGTGCGCTAGTTCCTCTCCGAAGCTTTCAACTAGAGAGACCGTCTTCATGCCGTCGGGTACGTCCGTATCGATGTCATATGAGCCGACCACAGCTATAACTGGCACTTGATATCGGTCTGCTAGGCCAACGACTCCGCCGACGACCTTGCCATTGAATGACTCTTTGTCCAAGCGTCCTTCGCCTGTAATAACCAGATCAGCCGATGCGATCGCCTCTTCCAAAGCCACTTCTTCGGCTATGAGGTCGAAGCCCCTTACTAATTCGGCACCGACTGCGGCCAGGCCACCTGCGAGACCGCCTGCGGCGCCAGATCTTTGCAGCGCTGTTACATCGATGCCGTACTCTTCGACATAGATTTCTGATAGCCGTTGAAGTCGACGTTCCAGTAGTTGGATTTGAAGCTTGCTCGCGCCTTTTTGGGGCCCGAAAACAGCAGGGGCGTCAAGGAACCTGGTTTCAACGTCACAGGCAACTAGTAGGTCAACACCCGCAAATCGGACTAGTGGTTCCATTGCGCGTATTGCTCCCAGACCTCCGTCTGTAGATGCGGACCCGCCGACCCCAATGATTATTCGTCTTGCCCCAGATGCCTTAGCTTCTGAGATGAGTTCTCCGGTACCTGATGTGGTTGCCGATAACGGGTCATTTTCGCTTGGCCCACCGGCCAAAAGTAAACCACTAGCTTCCGCCATTTCGATAACTGCTTGGCCTCCAGCAATTCGCCATTTTGCTGATACGACATCACCTAGCGGACCTGTTACTGGTGAAACCCGGTTCGATCCGCCCAAAGCATCGAGTGTTCCTTCGCCACCGTCAGCCAGAGGTATCAATATCGGGTCAGAAAGAGACTTTGGGAAGCCGTCTGATATTGCCTGAGCCGCTACACCCGCTGTTGCTGTGCCACGATATTTGTCGGGGCATATGAGGATACGCAACGGAACTTCTGCAGACGAGATGCCTTACTCGGCACTCGCTTTATCTATGCCTAAGGCAATGAGGATATGCGGGTCTTCGATATCGCCGAAAGCGCTCAAGTCCTGCGGCATCTTGTAGACATCGTTCTTGTCGTCCAAGCCCAACAAAATAGCTATATTCCCCGCTTCGATTATGTTCCCTGGTTTGTAGTGAACCCTGGTCCGGTCTAAAGCAGTCCCTTTCATGTTGATAGGGGATTTTGTGATGAACCCTTTGGTTTTGAGAACATCAGTGGTTCGCCCCGCTGCTCCCCTCACCGAAGTGGAGTTTGCTACTTGAACAGAAACTTCAGCGTTGGGGCGACCTTCGAATCCAACCATTGTCCCGGCGTCTGAGCCGCTGGTATCGCCTTCCGTTTCTGGAGCTGTTGTCGCAACGCTTATCCCTGGCAGAGTTGTTTCTGTTGAAGACCCTGCACCATCTGTTTCCGCACTTGCTTCGCTTTCAGATGTTTGAGTGGTGGTGGGCGGCGCTGATGGAGCAGTGTCGAGAGTCGGAGTGTCTGTTCCTCGCAGTAAATAAATACCTACTACGACGGCAACGACTACCAACAAAGCTCCTCGTATTGCAGCAGCATTGTTAGGTCTTGACATGGGACCGTTCATTGGGCGACCTCCTGGTCGGCTGTCCGGCGGGCTGAATGTTGTTGGCGTCGACGATCACGTAACCGCCTCAATCGTCGCACAAGTAGAGGCTCCGCGGCTAGCGCTTCATCTGATGCAATTAACTCGTCTAATGCAGCCGCATACTCGGACTCGGTTAATTGGAACCTTTCACGCACACCCTGATCCTTGGGGATCTCCGCCTCCCACCATGACTGTTCAAATTCGAGAATATCTCGGTCACGTTGGTTCAGTTTCTGATGAGACGATTCTTCCAAGTTCACGATTTTCCTTCCGGTGTAACAGAGCCCGAGGTGGGAATCGAACCCACAACCTCCGCTTTACAAGAGCGGTGCTCTAGCCGTTGAGCTACTCGGGCCGCGCATGCATAGCGTAAACCCCAGCGGGCGCTTAGTGATGTCGTTCAGTGATCCATTTCTCTTTGACGTTGTATTTCATAAATTGTTATAGCCGCTGCATTGGACACATTGAGTGATTCAAGGTGACCGATTTGAGGTATTGAGACAAGTTGGTCACATCTCTTCTTTGTCAGATGAGAGAGTCCTTCACCTTCCGCGCCCAGAACGATCATGAGTGGTTCTGTGGCAACTCGCATCTCATAAATTGAATTTTTTGCGGTGCCATCAAGTCCCACAATCCAAAGACCTCGGTCGGACATCTCCTTAATCGTCGTTGGCAACCCCGCTACAAGCGCTATGGGCAAATGCTCGACAGCTCCCGCTGCCGCTTTCACGGCGGCCGGCGTAAGTCTCACAGCTCTATGTCGGGGTAGAACAATTCCGGTCACTCCGGCGACTTCTGCCGTCCTAAGAATCGCTCCGAGGTTTCCAGGATCGGTAACTCCATCAAGGGCTACAAGCAATGGGGGCTCATGTGAAGATCTGGCGATAAGCGATTCAAACTCAACTGGTCGAATTGATTCTGCTTGGGCGATCACCCCTTGGTGTGACTCCGTTAAAGCGTAATCATCAAGCTTTCGCGCGGAGAGTTGCCTGATAGGAACTCTCCGTTCTTCGCATAGATCCGCTATTTCAGCCAGGATTGCTGTGGTGTGAACATCTTCACTTATAAGCACTTGTTGGGTCCGTCGCGTACCCGCTCGCAACAACTCTCGAACTGCTTGTCGTCCTTCGATGTGGTCTCCACCCAAGTTGTCGGGTCGGTTTCGTACTTTGGTTTGATTCTTATCCCGATCGTTACGGTTTTTATTTCCTCCCGGCTGGCGTCCTCGCGTGTTGTTAGTGCCGCTCCGGTTAGACGATTTCTTTTTGCCTGCCTGTTGTCGCCCACGACTGGGTTGAGGCCTTCGTTGGGATCGACTCATTTTCTCTCCAATAAGGCCACTGCTATTGCTATGACTCCTTCGCCTCGACCCAGAGCACCGATTCCCTCAGTTCTCTTTCCGCATACGGTGACGGGCGCCCCTGCTGCTTCAGATAGATTTTTTTCTATCTCGTCTTTAACTGGAGCTATCTGCGGCTGGTCAATGATGACAGTGCAATCCGCGTTAGTCAGCACCCAACCCTCGTTATCAACCATTTCGGCGGCTCGTCGAAGCATTTCGATGCTGTCTGCCCCATCGAATTCTTTACCTGTGTCAGGGAAGACTTGGCCGATATCACCTAGTCCGGCCGCGCCGAGCATGGCATCAATCACCGCATGAGTGACAACATCTGCATCGCTGTGGCCTGAGAGACCTCTGTGTTCAGGAAAATGAACTCCTCCGATGACAAGCGGTCGGTCATCGTCAGCCCAGCCATGAGCGTCGTACCCTTGACCTATTCGCATCATGAGTTAAGTCCCATCAGCTCAGCGGCGATATGGAGATCCTTGGGTGTAGTTATCTTGATTGCAGCTACCTCTCCCGGGACAATATTCACAGTTCCTCCTATTGCTTCAACCAGTCCTGAGTCGTCAGTCGCCTCGTCACCACTCTCGTGAGCTGCTTCCAGTATCTGACGCTTAAATGCTTGCGGCGTCTGGATCGCCATCAGATCTGCACGATCAACTGTTGCTTTGACTTCTAGTCCATTAGGTGTGTCAACGACTCGTTTTAAGGTATCTACAACGGGGAGGGCCGGAATCGCGGCATCGGCGCCTGCTTGCACAGCTCCGATGACAGTTCGATAAAGGTCGGATGAGGCTCCCGGTCTTGCCGCGTCTTGTACAACAACAATCGTCGCGTCTGAGGGGAGGGCCTTCAGACCATTTCGTACAGATTGGCTCCGACTATGTCCGCCCGCTACAACGATTTCTGCATTTGAGGAAGCGACGTCGTTGACTGCATCGGGGTTCACGACCAGCACTACGCCATCGCAACTGGCTCTAGCTATGGAAACACTCCAATCAACAACTCGTTGATGTCCGAGCATCACGTTTTGCTTATCTCCTCCAAATCGTGAACCCGATCCGGCAGCTAGGACAATGGACCATGTGATTTCCACATCACCACTGTGGCACTTGTCGGAGCCAATTCCGCACTAGCCGTCCGGATTTAGAAGAAACTCATCTACCTCAGCGCTGGAAGATCGTGATGTTCCGCAAACTTTGTGGCGTTGTCTATTCGCTGCTCGCTGCGTCTTCGAGTTCAACAGGCTCAGGATCGAACCCATCAATTGATCGGAAAACTATTTCGTCAGTTTCTTCATCCGCGTCGACCACAACGATTTGCCCTGCATGGAACTCTTTGTAGAGGATGCGTTCAGACAAAGCATCTTCGACATAACGTTGAATTGCCCTTCGAAGAGGTCGAGCGCCGAGGGTTGGGTCGTAGCCTTTCCGCGCCAACCAGTTCTTCGCTGAATCCGTTAGCTCTAGGCCTAGACCTTGCGCTTTGAGCTGCTCAGAGGTCCTGGCGATCATCAAATCGACAATCTCGGTGACTTCATCCATAGAAAGTTCATGGAACACGATGGTGTCATCAACACGGTTGAGGAACTCTGGACGGAAATGTGCCTTCAGGGCATCATTAACTTTTTCTTTCATCCTCTCGTAGCTGACAGCTTCGTCAGCCTTGGTGAACCCAACGTTTGCCCTGCGGAGGTCCGCTGTACCGAGGTTAGAAGTCATAATTAGGACGGTGTTCCTGAAGTCGACTGAACGACCTTGAGCGTCAGTTAGCCGCCCTTCTTCGAGAATCTGCAAAAGGGTGTTGAAGACATCTGGGTGTGCTTTTTCGACTTCATCGAACAGGACTACTGAAAATGGTCGTCGACGGACCGCTTCGGTTAGTTGACCACCCTCTTCATAGCCGACATATCCGGGGGGAGATCCGACGAGCCGGCTCACGGTGTGCTTTTCCATGTACTCAGACATGTCAAGGCTGATCAGAGCATCTTCGTCTCCGAAAAGAAATTCGGCGAGCGTCTTCGCAAGTTCAGTTTTCCCGACGCCAGATGGTCCAAGGAAGATGAACGAACCTCCAGGGCGTTTGGGGTCTTTGAGGCCCGCCCGCGTACGGCGAATGGCCTGACTTACAGCCTTAATCGCGTCTTCTTGACCAATAACGCGTTTGTGCAGCTCGTCTTCCATCTTCAGAAGCTTCTGTGTCTCTTCTTCGGTCAGCTTGTAAACGGGTATACCGGTCCAGATCGATAGAACTTCAGCTATCGCTTCCTCGTCGACCTCGTCGAATAGATCCACGCCTTCGGATTTGATCTGTTCCATGAGTTCAGTTCGCCGGTCTAATAGATCTTTCTCTTCATCACGCAAAGAGCCGGCTAACTCGAAATCTTGATTTTCAACGGCTTGTTTTTTCTTTTCAACGACTTCAGCAATCTTGTTTTCGATTTCTGTGTAGTCGGGCGGCGTCTCCATGCGTTTAATACGAAGACGCGACCCTGCTTCGTCTATAAGGTCTATCGCTTTGTCGGGTAGATGTCGGTCAGCGATGTATCGGTCAGCGAGATTGGCTGCGGCTACCAGAGCTTGGTCTGTAATAGTTACGCGATGATGCGATTCGTAGCGGTCGCGCAGGCCTTTAAGTATTTCTATGGTGTGGCTTAAAGTTGGTTCTTCAACTCGTATTGGTTGGAAACGTCTTTCTAGCGCAGCGTCCTTTTCTAAGTACTTTCGGTACTCCTCCAAGGTGGTCGCGCCAATCGTTTGCAATTCACCGCGCGCAAGCATTGGTTTGAGGATTGAGGCCGCATCGATAGCACCTTCGGCTGCGCCAGCGCCAACCAAGGTATGTAGTTCGTCAATGAACAGGATTATGTCGCCTCGAGTCTTAATTTCTTTAAGTACCTTCTTCAGGCGCTCCTCAAAGTCTCCTCGGTATCGAGAACCAGCGACCAGCGCACCTAAGTCCAGCGTGTAGAGCTGTTTGCCACGCAGCGTTTCTGGTACTTCACCAGCAACAATCTTTTGGGCCAAACCTTCGACGATGGCTGTTTTCCCAACTCCGGGTTCCCCGATAAGAACTGGGTTGTTTTTAGTTCGTCTTGAGAGCACCTGCATCACACGCTCGGTTTCGCGCATCCTGCCTATTACTGGATCAAGAGCTTTGTCCTTGGCGTTCTGAGTGAGGTTTCTCCCAAACTGGTCCAAGATCGCTGATCCGCCTTGAGGACCATCCCCGCGTTCAGCTGAACCTCCTACAGTTTCTTTACCTGGTTCAGAGCCTTCTCCTTGCCCTGATCCGCTGTAACCGGAAAGCAACTGGATTACTTGCTGTCGAACTCGAGAAAGGTCTGCCCCAAGTTTCACAAGTACTTGCGCAGCTACTCCTTCTCCTTCTCGGATCAGACCCAGCAAAATGTGTTCAGTGCCGATGTAGTTGTGTCCAAGTTGAAGCGCTTCGCGAAGTGATAGTTCGAGCACCTTTTTGGCTCTTGGGGTAAAGGGAATGTGACCGCTTGGCGATGAGCCACCTTGGCCAATTATTTCTTCGACCTGACTGCGGACTGCTTCAAGTGATATCCCTAACGATTCGAGTGCCTTAGCAGCGACTCCTTCACCTTCATGAATCAGTCCCAAGAGGATGTGTTCGGTACCGATGTAATTGTGGTTGAGAAGGCGTGCTTCTTCTTGAGCTAGGACAACTACTCGGCGAGCTCGATCTGTAAACCTTTCAAACACTGAATCCTCCAGGAGGCAAGTGTGCCCACGAGTGACGGGCGTTACAGGAGTGTAACCGGGCGAAGGGTCTTGTCTCACAGCAGATTCCGGTCAAACCCCAATTAATTCATAATTATGGCCAACAAAACTAAGGTTTCAGGCTAGATCGAGGTGTCCTTTCGCTTTCCAGTTAGCTTTGCATTGTGGTTTCTCTTACTCCTCTGCAGCATCGGGTCGATCCCAACGCGGATTTACAGAGCGTGGAGTCAGCCCTGAGAGCGGCTGCCACCACCGAAGATGATTTCTTAACTGAGGTTGCATCTCATTTAATTCCTGCTGGTGGCAAGCGTTTACGGCCAGCTTTTGTGATCGCTGCTGCACTTTGTTTAGACCCTAAAGGCGATCAGTCTGAAAGGCTCACCGACGAAATGGTCCGCGGTGGGGTGGCTGTTGAACTCGTCCATCTGGGTTCGCTGTACCACGACGATGTGATGGATGAAGCCGAGACGCGTCGCGGTATTGAGGCTGTGAACCATCGTTGGGGAAACCTCACGGCAATTCTCGCTGGCGATTTTCTTTTGGCTAAAGCATCTGAATTAGCTGCGTCGTTGGGAACAGAAGTAGCTGAATTGCTGGCGGCGACTATTGGTCATCTCTGCGAAGGGCAAGTCCGTGAACTCCAATTGATCTACGACATCAATAGGAACGAAGAACAATATCTTCAGGCTATTTCTGGCAAAACAGCAGAGCTGTACGCGACTTCATGTCGCATTGGCGGGATTGTTGGCGGCGCTGAACGTGCCGTTGTCGATCAACTCACTGAGTTTGGTCACGCTTATGGGATGGCCTTCCAAGTAGTCGATGACATCCTCGATCTGATAGCAACCGATGAGGAACTGGGTAAGCCCTCTGGGAATGATCTCAAAGAAGGCGTGTACACGCTGCCAGTAATTAGGATGATTGCATCTGGCGATCCAATTGCAGAGCTTTTGGGACAACAATTAGACGAAGAAGTTAGGGATCAAGCACGGGCTGCTGTTATTGAAGGTCCTGAGATAGCTAGCTCGATAGCCACGGCTCAAATGTATGTGGACAAGGCTTTGTCTGCTCTTGTTGCATTGCCCGATACGCCTGCTGTGCGGGGTATGCGAGATGCAGCTACCAATCTCTTATCAGCCTTAGAGCGTTAAGAAGATTTTCGGAGTTTGTGGTGTGGCCAATTAACCGCAGCTACCAAGCAACCAGATTCGATGCAGGCCGAGGCACTACATGGGACTGGGGTCGTCGTACTTATGTGATGGGTATCGTAAATGCAACTCAGGACTCATTTTCAGGTGATGGTGTTGCCGGCGAACTCCAAAAAGCGGTCTCGTTAGCTAAAAAATTCGAAGCCTGCGGGGTAGACGTAATCGATATAGGAGGGGCTTCCTCGAGACCCGGTGCAGATCCGACTCCGGTTTCTATTGAGAAGGAGCGGGTCATACGAGTTATCGAAGTCGTCAATGCTGAAGTTAAGGTACCCATTTCTGTAGATACAACTCGGGCAGAAGTCGCAGAAGCTGCCTTAGATGCTGGGGCAACCATTGTTAATGACATTTCGGGGTTCCGATTGGATCCCGATCTTTCATCATTAGTTGCAGACAGAGGCGTTGGAGCAGTGCTGATGCATAATCAACGCGGACTGGAACATCATGACGTCATTGACGACATCACGAATGGGCTGTCAGGGTCCTTGTTGATTGCTGAAGCTGCGGGTATCGATGCAGCAAAATTAATTTTGGATCCCGGGTTTGGGTTTGGTTGGTCGGTTGCAGAGAATTTGGAGATCCTGCGTCGTCTTCCGGAATTGGATTCTCTCAATTTTCCCCTGCTCATAGGTACTTCGCGGAAGTCTTCTATTGGGACAGTCCTCGGATCAAACGTTGATGAACGGCTCTTTGGGACTGCTGCGACAGTCACCCAAGCAATTTGTGCAGGTATAGACGTTGTGCGGATTCATGATGGCGCTGAGATGCGTGACGTCGTCGATATGTCGGACGCTGTGGTGCGACAAGACAGATCAGTCGACTGAACTCTCGACCGGGTGATATTCACCATCAGTGCCCAAATATTCACTTCCCTGATTGCGGTAGAAAGACTCGACTCCTGCCTGATCAAGAACCTGCAGCATCATCGGAAGCTCAGACTCTTCAGCCCGGATCCGATCAATTACGCGTCCAGCACCTAGGTGGTCCAACATTTCGAATGGACCATGAACCCAGTTGAAGCCCCATCGAATGGCGTTGTCAATATTCAATACATCGTCAGCGATCTCGGGCACTAAGGAGGCAGCATATTTCAGAGTCCCTCCGAAGATTTTCCAAGCAAGCTCTCCCTCTGCGGAATCGTGGAAGACAACTTCTCCAAGTTCGACTGGTATGCCCTCTAAGTTGGGTGCTTGAGCCTCACGCCATTCTTCGGTCGAGAGATCAAAACTCTCCTTTAGGCGTTCCCCCTCAGGAGTCTTGCTTTGTCGGTAGAAGCCCCCGCCGGCTTTGCGCCCTAGCTGGCCAAGATCGTGCATCTGTTGTTCGGTGGCTGGAAAACTTGTGAATTCGTGACCTACGTCGGCGTCAGGCAAATTGGCTGCAAGGTTCTTACCAACAAGTTCCATTACATCTAGGCCGATCAGGTCAATAAGGCCGTACAGGCCTGTAGGGGGAAGCCCTACAGGTGCCCCTAACACTCCATCTATGGTTTCTTGACTCATGCCATCAGCTAGGAATGGTTTTGCTAGGTGTAACCCAGAAAGCATGAAGAAACAGCCAATCCGGTTACCAATAAAGTTCACCGTGTCTTTAGCATGGACGACTCCCTTTCCGAGCCGACTAGAACCAAATTCCGCAAACGCTGATATCACTTCTTGGTCTGTGTCTTCTCCGGGTACCAGCTCGAATAACCGCATTACTTTGACTGGATTAAAAAAGTGAGTGATGGCGACATCAGAACGAAACCGTGGCGGCATATCTTCGGAGATCTGACGCAGCGGTATTCCTGAAGTATTTGAGGAAATAACTGACCCGTCTTTTCGGATCTTCTCTAAGCGGCTGAACAAATCTCGCTTTACAGAGAGATCTTCTACAATCGCCTCACATACCCAGTCATAGCCACTGACTTCGTCTAGATCAGCGTCAACCAAGCCGGTGGTGACTAGGTAGCGGTCTCCTTCGTCCACCTGTTGAAGCGCTGCTTCAACAGTATCTGCGTTCATATCGAGGATCAGTACCCGGCATCCGGCAGCCGCACTCGCGGCAGCAATCCCGGCGCCCATTGTTCCTGCACCAATTACCGCGACGGATTCAATTGATCGAACCATCATCTACTCCTATTAAATATTCGCTGCGTCTATTTGAACCACAAATCCCGTTATCTATCGACCCGTGATTTGTCGGCCAATAATCTCTTTCATGATTTCGGTCGTACCGCCATAAATCGTTTGCACTCTGGCATCTGCATAAGCCCTGGCTATCGGGTACTCGTTCATGAATCCATATCCACCAAACAGTTGCAGGCATCGGGTGATAGTTCGCAGTTGCATTTCGGTACACCACCACTTTGCTTCTGCAGCATCTTCAGCTGTGAGTTCACCGTCGTTCAAGGCTTGGATCTGCCGATCGATGAACACCCATGCAAGATCCAATTCTGTTTTCATTTCGGCCAACTCAAATCGCGTGTTCTGAAAGGCTGAAATTTTTTGACCGAATGCTTCGCGTTCAGTGACGTAGTCCACAGTCCAATTGAAAGCAGCTTGCGCAGAGGCAGTACCTGTTATTGCAATCGATAGACGCTCTTGGGGCAGATTGTTTACCAAGTTCAAAAATCCTGAACCTTCACCACCTAAAACATTCTCTTCTGGAATGTAGAGATCGTTGAAAAATAATTCAGCTGTGTCTTGGCTTTTCATGCCGAGCTTGTCGAGGTTTCGTCCCCGTTCGAAACCTTCCATTCCGTCCTCTACGACCAGGAGCGACATTCCTTTATGTTTTTCTGACGGATCTGTTTTCACCGCTGTGATGATCAGGTCGCTGTTAATGCCGTTGGTGATGAATGTTTTTGATCCGTTTACGACATAGCCATTTCCTTCTGGTCTCGCACTCGTGCCCATTGACGCAAGGTCAGATCCGATTGCTGGCTCAGTCATGGCAATCGCGCTCATCAGGTTTCCGCTGACAAGACCGGGCATCCACCGTTCAGCTTGTTCTTCGTTGCAGTAGTTGATGAAGTAGGGCAGGCAAACGTCATTGTGCAACGTGATACACATGCCAGATCCAACAACACCAGCGAGTTGGACTTCTTCGTTGATGATGGAGTTATAGCGGAAATCTTCTACTCCGCCTCCTCCATACTCTTCCGGTATTGCCATTCCAAGGAAGCCGTTCGAGCCGGCTTTTTGGAACATCTCTTTGTCTACTTTTCCGTTCTGTTCCCACTTTTCGTGGTTGGGAGCGATCTCTTTGTCAATGAAAGATCGAACTGATTCCCGGAACATGTCGTGTTCTTCGTCGAAAATAGTGCGGCGCATGCTTTGACCGTACTGCGTGAAGGTACCCGTCTGCGAGGCCGATTAGCGCGGTAGCGTTCGGGGAATGAGTACCTGGGATGCATTAGCCAAAACCGCCGAGGCGACACGCCGTCTAAATCGAGCTGTTTCGGGACGTCGGCTACCCGATGACGCTTTGGAGGAAATTGCTGAGGCTGTTGAATCTCTAGCAGCGCGTTTCGAATCTGGTGCTGAAAGAAACAAGTTGGACGACATGCTGACTCGTCCTCATTTGGCTGCTATTTACGCAGGTCAGCACACGCCTCTCGACCTTCAACCGGGAGAAGAAATCGAATTCGATCCGTTCTCCATTGCAGGAGGAAATTTGCACCCAGCGTCGATTGGGCTTTCATTCGTTAAGGAATCCGATGAAAAAGTCATCTGCAGCGGAACTATTGACCCTATGTTCGCCGGCCCTCCAGAGCGAGTCCATGGCGGGGTTCAAGCCCTTGTGATTGATGAGGTGATGGGCGCTTTGAATCGGATGCGGGGACGTCAGGCTTACACGGCTTATTTAAAAGTGGACTACAGAGGTCCCGCCCCTTTAGGGGTTCCAGTGACCTTTACTGCTTGGGTGCACAACACTGAAGGTCGAAAGATCACCTTGATGGGTTCGGGAGATGGACCTGAGGGTCGTTTTATGGAAGCCGAAGGCTTATTCATACAACGTGAGGACCAACCAGAGGGTTCTCAGCCAACTCCCTAACGTTAACTACGAGAAGTTTCGTACCTATGATTGCTCAGGTCGTAAAGTCGGGAAAAGCACAACGTCTCTGATGCTCGTCGCACCTGTAAGCAGCATCGCTAGACGATCCATGCCAATGCCTACTCCTCCTGTGGGTGGCAAGCCGTACTCAAGAGCGCGAAGGTAGTCCTCATCCACAAGCATTGCTTCGTCATCCCCGTCTGCGTTTTGTGCCGCCTGCTCCTCAAATCGGATTCTTTGTTGTTCAGGGTCTACAAGTTCACTGAAACCGTTGCAAAGTTCTCGCCCGGCCACGATCGCTTCGAACCGTTCGGTCATTCCAGGGTTGGATCGGTGCTCTCGTGCCAAAGGCGATACTTCAACTGGATAGTCCGTCACATAGACCGGACCCCACAAAGAACTCTCGGTCGTTTTTTCGTATATTTCCAGAATCAGTTTTCCCGGTCCGTAACTTTCTTTGATCGGGACTTCGTTCTGTGAGGCAATTTCTCGGAGTTCCTCAAGTGGTGTATCCAATGTGACTGCAACTCCAATGGATTCCTCAATTAGCTCTGTCATGGTGGCACGTCGCCATGGTGTAGCAACATCGAGCTCTCTGTCTCCGACGTTAAGAACGGTTGAGCCTGTGAGTTCGATTGCTAAGTACTCAACTAGCTCTTCGACGAGGCGCATAATGTCTTGATAATCGGCATAGGCCTCGTAGAGTTCCAGCATGGTGAACTCCGGATTGTGACGAGTTGATACTCCTTCATTTCGAAAGACACGCCCAATCTCAAAAACTTTGTCGAACCCGGCAACCGTGAGCCGTTTGAGATACAACTCGGGTGCAATCCTGAGGTATAGATCTAGATCTAACGCATTGTGGTGCGTGGTAAATGGTCGAGCGTTGGCGCCGCCTGGTATCGGATGGAAAATGGGGGTTTCGACTTCCATCGCCCCTCGCTCCTCCAAAAAGGATCGAGTCAACGAAATCATTCGGCTTCTGATTTGGAACGCTCGTCGGGCTTCTGGAGTTACCCATAGATCTACATACCGCTGTCGATACCGTGTGTCCGTGTCGCTGATTCCGTGCCATTTATCAGGAAAGGATCGGCGAGCCTCAGCTAAGCGTGTCCAAGAATCTACTCGGACACTTAATTCCCCTCGACGAGTGGTCATTACTACACCCGTTACTCCCACCCAGTCCCCCAGATTCAGGTCGCAGAAACCTTCGAAATCAGGTGTGCTTTTAGCGGGTGCGAACAGCTGAATCCGACCCGAGCTGTCATCGAGGGTGCCAAAGGCCAGTTTCCCTTGGACGCGTCTCAACATGAGTCGTCCTGCGATAGTTACGACATCTTCGGTTTCCTGACCTTCGGCAAGGTCCGCATGTTTCGCTATCAGAGCTTCGACTCTGGTGTCGGGGTCGAATTGATAAGGAATTTCTGCCATGTCTCCTCAACGAACTTAGGTTGGTCCCGCATAGCTCTAAATATCGAGCAGCATTCAAGCTTTATGGTGCTTCATGAATCGCTCTCGCGGTGCGATCAACAAAGAAATAAAAAGGTCAGATAGAAGAGTTTGGCATCTCATGCCCTTGACGAACTCATTCTTTTCTGAAGATTTTTGAGCGTTCGACCCTACTGCGGGGAGCTAAAGAGGGACCAATCTCCAAGCCGTTGTATTGATTGTTCGGCGACCGCTGATTGCCAGTCGTGTGGAAGTAACTCCGGAGCAAGTTCAGCCAAGGGGTTGAGTACAAAGGCCCTCTCATACATTCGGGGATGCGGAATAGTTAGATCAGGGTCTCCTAATTGAAGTTCACCGTACAGCAAGACGTCTATATCCAGAGTTCGGGGCCCCCATCGTTCCAGCCGGACACGCCCTGCCAATTGTTCGAGATCTTGGCACGTGTGAAGCAACTCGTATGGGCTTAGGTGGGTATGAATTTCAGCTACAAGATTGAAATAGGAGTCCTGTGTTGGGCCTCCAACCGGAGCCGTTTCATACAAGCCCGATACTGCATGGACTCCAGGCAATCTATTAACTGCTGTTGCGAGCAAATCGTGCCGGTCACCCAAGTTGGAACCTAACCCTAGAAATGCTCTTACGGGTTTACTCGCAGCGCGCTCGTTCATTGACGCCGGCGCACCACTTGAACCGCTGTAAAGTTGATATCTAGAGGAATCGGTGGTCGTAGTTTTTTGATAGTTACATCCACAGCTGTTACCTGGACTGGCTTGAGTAGATCATCAGCGATTAGTTGAGCCAAATGCTCTAGCAACTGAACTTGTGAAGACAAACAAGTCTCAGCTACCGATTGAGCCGCCGCACCATAATCGATGGTGTCCTTAAGATCGTCTGAGTGGCCTGCTGCTGATAAGTCGCTGTAAATGTCAATATCGATCTCTAGTGGTTGAGGTCGTTCACGTTCTTCGGGAAGCACGCCGACTATGCAAACGACACGAAGTCCGCGCAGCTGAATGCAGTCACCATCGAATTGTTGCTTCACTCTTCAGGGTCCTCTGATTGATGCTCCATTTCTACAGCTATCTCTACAAGCTCTCGTCCATGTGGACCTAATCGTTGTTGAAAGATCCGTTCGGCTATAGCGGTTACCTGCGGCCCAGTTGGGACCATCCCGGTCCATAGGAGATATGCAGCCATTAGGCCACAAAGGCGCTCTCCCACTTCTTCTTTATGGACAAGAACCTGCAGCCCAGCGTTCATGGCACTTTGGATTTCCGTGAACAACACTTCCATGTATTGGGCCAGTTGGTCATGAGCTGGCCAAGGGCGATGCCGGAAGGGCATTCCAAGTTCTTCGTAGTTGTGGAGATTGTGTGACCCCGAGATCAGCGAATACAGAACATCAAAATGTTGTTGACGAACCCAAATAATCTCTTCTTGTCGACGGACACGGCGATGGTGTTCGCCATAGCCGCCAGGGCGCTCGCATATTGCGAGAGAGTCTTTGATAACCCAGACGAAGTTTCTGGGCTCAATGCCTTCTGCCCACTTTCCTTTCACGGTCCCCTATTCCGCAAGCGCTGAAACACTAATGCGAACCAGATATTAGTTGTCCATCTTTGATGTGGCCACCGAGAATTATGATGCCCTTAGTGCTCGCTTGAGGTGTCGTAGGCCCATATATCGCCCAAATTTCTATATTGCTGGCCTACATCCAGCCCATAGCCCACTACCCATACCTGTGGGAGTCGAAAACCTGCATATTTAACAAGATCATCAAGGTCAGCTTGTTGCTCTTCGCGAACAAGTAAAGAGCAGAACTCTAGGCTTGACGGGTTTCTAGCTAACAAAGTCTTTCGCAGGTAACGCAGCGTGAGTCCACTGTCGACAATGTCCTCGACGATTATCACGTCTCGCCCTTCAATATCGTTATCAAGGTCTTTGATGATTCGCACCACGCCGCTATTCCGGGTAGTGCTGCCATACGAAGAAACAGCCATAAAGTCCAATTCGACCGGTAGATCGATAGCTCTTGCTAGATCGGCCGTGAAAATAACGCCGCCCTTGAGCACCCCAATTAGTAAAGGAGTGCGTCCTGCATAATCATTCGAAATTTCTTCTCCGATCCGCTGCACTCTTGCTTCAATTTCCTCGCGGCTTACAAGAATTTCGGTCAGAGCAGGATCATTTGTAACGCTCGGGTCTGTCACAGGATCGGAACCTAGCCGCTTTCTGGAACTTCGCGATGTTCTTTTGCCAAGGTTTCGACTCGTAATTTGCCATCGGTGCGTCTAACGGATCGACCTCCCGTTATCTCCGTGCCTAGAGCTTCTCCTCGAGCAACTTGGAGAACTCGCTCGACTGATGCGAGATCTGGTGGGTGGCCCTCTCTAAGCCAAGCTCGGATGGCGCGACGCGCAAGCGCGATCGGTGCTGATGCCACTGCGACGGCATCAGTGACATCAATTTCTCGAGCCAAGCGATCTAGTAACTCTGCATCCTTCTCAGCAATTTGACCGGCTCGTACAAGCAGAGGAACCACGTCCCTTTCTGCCACCTTGTTCAGGAGAGGAAGAACTTCGTGCCGGATCCTGTTACGACGAAACCTTGGATCATCGTTGCTCGGATCTTCTGTTGGTCGCCACTGAAATATTTGGCACACCGATTCTGTATCGGCACGCCGCAATCTGATAATTGGGTGCTGGTCATCTCGCATGCCTGCCAATGCGTCGGGCCCTCCTCCTCTCAGAAGATGCAGGAGAATCGTCTCTGCTTGGTCATCAGCGGTGTGTCCTGTAAGCACGTCTCTAGGCAGCGAGGCAAAACGCGCTTCCCTTGCTCGAGCTTCGAGATTGGGGCCATCTTCTATGGACAGGACTACTGATCTGAAGTCAGCTCCAACCTTGGATGCAAGGTTTGCGACGTGGCTACTTTCATCTGGCCCATTTGGGCGCAGACCGTGGTCGACGTGATGGGCAACAACTTCTTCCCCAGTCAACGACGCCAAAATCAGTAACGCTGACGAGTCAGCTCCCCCCGAGACTGCGCAATGTATTGGTCCAGTGCTGGGAAACATGCACTGCTCAAAAAATGGGCCCAGAGCATTGTAGTTTCCCATTTATTTACCTCTGCGACGCAGCTGATACTCGTTCCATCCAGGAAGCTGGATTTCTTATTTCTGCCATCGACGGAAGATGTTGAGGATCTTCCCAAATAACATCGACCGCCCGATCACCACGCTGAGATTCAATGGCAGCAATGAAGTCTTCACCTGCTTGGTACTGAGCCAACTTTGCTTCAAGTCCCATCAATTTCTGCATTATCCGGCTGACCCCAGTTGCACTGTTGCGGCGTTGTTGCATTACTCGATGAAAACGCTGGGCATGAGGGACATGACCGGCTGCAGCTCGAGACATAGTCACGTCACCATGTCCTTCGACCAGACTCATCATGCCTCCGACCGCGTCTAACAACTCTTTTTGCCGGTCGCTTGCAAATAGTTGAGCCACGCCACCATCAGCCATCGGGTCCTTGCCATCTCGTTTCATCTGAACGAAATCTTGAAGCCCTTGCTTAAGGCGATCGGGGTCCGGTTCTACTTCGTCCAACATCTGGTTTACCAATTCCAAGAAGCGGGGACGCAACCAGGGCACGCCTGTGAACTGTGATCTATGCGTTAGCTCATGCAAAGCTAACCAAAGTCTGAATTGCTTAGGATCGAACGCAAATTTCTTTTCGATAGCTAAAACGTTGGGACCAACGTAATAGACGAGATCCTGTTCATCTCGATCTTCGTCTTCGGCAAGCAAAAGGTCGTATTGACCTAGAACTCGGCGAGACATCCAACCTAGAACCGTGCCTAACTCTGTTGCAGCTACTTTGCGGGCTATACCGCTGGTCGCGCTGGAGTCGGAGGATTCCGCTAAGACCGGACGCAACAGTCGCCTAAAGGAGCGGATATTGGCATCAATCCACCCTTCTCGATCAATAACTCGAGCGCGAGCTGCTCCTTCAGTTGAGACCAGTCTGGTTTCCATACCGACTAGCTCTTCGGCTAGCGGTGTGAAATCGGCGAAATCCTTATGCAGTGAATCACCCAGATATGAACGAGACAGCGGTTCATCACCAGCTACGCGTGTCGCGATTCGTTTCGCCAACTCCCAGTCGACGGGTCCTTCCGTCATCAGCTTCTTCAGCGTTTTGGATAACGAGGGGCCACTACCTTCATGATGTAGCCCGCTATAAGTTGGACCACTCCGAGGACCGCGCCAATAGCTAGAGGTACCGCCAACCAGAAATGCCAGACTTGAGCAGCAAGTGCGTTCATATCGTCATCGTACCCAACACTGTCGGTTAGAACTCAACTCTTGGAACAGGTTCACCCAAAATCACTCATGAGCCTTTGGTCTTGTACCCAAGGGTGGCTGGTAGCGTCAGTTGGGTTAACGCCCGAGTAGCTCAGTGGTAGAGCGGCTCTCTCGTAAAGAGCAGGTCGTGGGTTCAATTCCCACCTCGGGCTCAAAGTTCTCAACTAACTCTTGCGCCTCAGAGCTTCAAGGTGGCAAACAACCTCTGCATTAAAAGTCGTTCGTTACCGTTGCGTCTTATGTCTTGGGATGCCGAGGCGATCAAAGCCAAAGATCTTGAGCCACTTGGCGGGTCAATTGAACCGTTGGTTACGCCTTTGCTGATGGCGTTCCCCAGGGCTGTCATACCCATCAGCAACTCGTCTGTTCGGAGCCTACGCAGTTCTCTTTTATGTCGGTCTTCGAGACTGCGGCGCCCCAATCCCCGTTCTCCAAAGCGCTCAGCACGCTCATCAAGATCTTTGCTTTCTTGTTCATGGCGGTGTTGGAGGGGAGCCGTCGCTGCGTCAACCATCGTCAGGAGTCTGTCTACTGCTTCTGCTGCACTGCTACCCGACCCATCAAGAACCGATTGAAGTTCACTCCACGCGTTCCAGCGGTCGAGCGCTGCCTCGTCTGAAGCTAAGAGAGTCGCCCGGTCAATCGAGCCGTTCGCCGCCTCAGCAATCATCGCAGCGTTTTCTCGTTCTGCGCCCGATACCACCAACTGTTCGACAAGCTCTTTGGGGCTTATTGGTTCGAATTCGACTCTGGTGCAACGAGATGCAATGGTCGCTATCCCAACTGGAATTTCTTCTGCAGTAAGAATGAACAGCGTCGTGGGGGGCGGCTCTTCCAGCACTTTAAGAATCATTGGCGCTGAACTAAAAGCAAGGTGCACATCCTCGACGAAGATCACCTTTCTATTGCTCTCATAGGGGCTGGTCATTGCGACACGAACAATCTCTTTAGCTTGATCAACTGAGAGTGCAGGTCCGTTTCGTTCAAACAAAATGAAATCCGGGTGTTCTTCAGCAATGGCGAGTCTTTTGTGTCTTTCAGGATCTTCACTTCCTGCGGCCAACAATTCAGCCGCAAATCTCGTGGCGGCTGTGCGAGCACCACATCCGGATGGTCCTACAAATAGATATGCCGGTAAAGGCGCTGAAACGGCATTTCGCAATACAGAAATGGCCGGTCTTTGACCGATAATCCCTTCGAAACTGTCCGTCATTTGACACCAGCAGCAAGGGCAACACGCTCAGCAACTTCGTCTACCGAGCCGCTACCGTCGATCACCCTCCATCGATCCGGGTCAGCTTGGGCTAACACATTGAAACCTTCTACGACTCGGTTCGCGAAGTCCACGTCTTCGCTTTCCATTCGATCACGCTGATCTCCCAGTCGATCATCTGCGGTTTCGACGGGCACTTTTAGCAAGATCACAAGATCCGGCAGCAATCCCCCACTTGTCCATTCGACGAGGCGCATAAGTTCTTCGATGGACTGTCCTCGTCCGTAACCTTGGTAGGCGAGCGTTGAACCATAGGAACGGTCAGTTATGACATCGCTACCTTCAGCTAATGCTGGTTCGACAACTTCAGCCAGGTGTTGCGCTCTATCTGCTGCAAACAGCAGTGCCTCGGCCCGTTCAGTTGGTGCCGGACCATTTCCGAGCAACAGATCTCTGATCGCTACACCTAGTGCCGTGCCGCCCGGTTCTCGAGTCAGGACTGCATCTAGGCGACGGCTCAGAAGACGCGCCTGAGTTGACTTACCACTCGCTTCCCATCCTTCGAATGCTATGTACTTTCCGCGTTGCGTCATTTGAACTTCTTTTGAGGGGTGCGCAATGAAATCCATGCAAGCCCTGAGGCGAGCAACATAAAGCTGCTCGCTAACCATAAGGCGCCCCGAACCCCGGGGAGTGCCATCGACCATGTGCCTAAGGTGAGTTCGTTATCGAACAGCACATCGAAAAGCCAATTGAATCCATCAGATAAGAACCCACCGACGGTTATCGACAAAAGCAGGCAAAAACGGACCAAGGTATATAGAGCGCTGAAGACTCTTCCCCGGAGTTGCTCATCTACATGTTCATGTAGGAGTGTGAAACCCAATACATAGACAGATCCGGCGAAGATCCCCATCAAGAAGACGCCAGCTAGGTTTGAGAACGTATTCGAAGTCGAGACCGCAAATAGCAAGCACCCACCGGCACCAAAAACCGCACCGACAAAAGCACGTTCCTTATCTAATCGCCGTTGCAGTGCTGACAGGAGTGACACGCCCACGGCGACACCGATTCCAAGAGTTACCAGAATGGTTCCGAAGCCGGCGTTGCCGGCTTCTAAAACGACATCGTTGTAAACGGCTCCCAGGGGAATCAACATTCCCCCACCGATCATGCCTGTGGCTAGTCCGACAAGCACTGCTCGGACCTGAGGGCTAATCGCGATGAAGGTCCATCCTTCACGTAGCTCTCGTACTCCCTGAGCTAGATCGATCGAGCCGGACTTTTTTTCTTGTCGACGTCGCGTTGCTAGCGGCAAAGTCGCTATGAGCCCCGCAGCTATAAGAAAAGTTAACGCGTCGAGCGCCAACGCCCATTCCACTTGACCTGCACTACTACCACCCAAGAACTCGGCGAACTTTGCGAGACCGATGAACGCGCCAGCCGCCAATGGGAACGTTCCATACGCGGCAACTAGCGACAGTGAATTCGCGGCGGTCAGCTGTTCTTTGGGTACTAAATTCGGAACAATTGCCTCTTTGGCTGGTCCCCATAAGGAAGTCGCTAGTTCGAGGATCAACGAGGCGAGCACCAACCCCCAAACCTTCTCGATAAAAGGGATCGAGAGAAGCACTGCAGCTCGCAGAACGTCGCAGATAATTAGCAACCGCTTCCGATTTACGCGGTCGACGATGATTCCACCAACAGAGGCTAAGAAAAAGCCAGGCAACACTCTGGCCAGCATGACCAGCGCTATCGCTGAACCAGGCTGGTCGCCACCGATGCGCCGCGCAATTTCGATAATGGCTAGGAATCCGATCCAGTCGCCAAATGCGCTGACTATCTGAGCGATCCAGAGACGCAGAAACGCGGGACTCCCAAATACAGGGTGCGATCTGTTCAGTCGCGCGTCGGGATCTTGATCCGGGGTTACCTCTGGTTCATCTATATTCACGGTTCAGACTCTTCAGGGTTTCCTACGGTCAAAAATCTATTCCAACTCCGCAACGAGCTTCCGACTTACAGGATATTCAAAAACATGACTAAGTAACCGAACGACGAGAACTCTTAAGCCCGTTTCTCCGCCAATAGCTCTACAGCTCTTTGCTCGGTAAGTGCTTCAACTGAATCCCAACTCTTGAGCGACGCGTTCGTTTTGCCGTCAGTTACGTATGGGCCGAATTTTCCGTCTTTCAACAGAATGGGCTGATCGCTGTTGGGGTCTTTGCCTAGCTCTTTGAGTGGCGGCTTGGCTGCTCTCCGCCCAAACTTTTTTGGTACTGAAAGCAGCTGCAAGCATTCTTCAAGGGTGATGATTAATAACTGCTCTTCGTTTTGAATATTTCGGCTCTCTCCGTCCTTGAGTAGATAAGGGCCATATGGGCCGTTTTGAACGGTTATTTCAATCCCATCAGCAGGGTCTGTGCCAACGGTGCGTGGCAAACTCAAGAGTTCGAGTGCTTCCTCGAGGGTGATGCGTTCTAGGGTCATTGTTTGAAAGAGTGACGCCGTTTTTGGCTTCGGTTGAGTCTTGAGCTCATCGATGCGGTCTAGCTCGGCAACGACTTCAATAACGCTGTCAAACACCCGAGAAGTTTCAATCAAGGAATTGATGTTGGCGAGACGTTCCTCGTTGTCTCCGCGCTGCAAGTCCTTTATGTAACCGGACTGCTCTAAACATGACTGCAGCGCTGTAGGAGCGTCTGTTTCGCGCAGATCCACGATCGATTTTCTCAACTTCAGGAATGATCGGATAGCTTTTTGCGCGGCAGGTGAAGAACCGGCTTCCTTCGCCCGTTCGAAGGCTTCTATGAGGCTGATCTCATGAGTGTCGCCGAACTCGATGAGCCTTTTAATGGCGGCGTCGCCAATTCCGCGTTTGGGGTTCTTTATCGCTTGCTTTACCGAGTCGTTGTCAGGGTCGTCGGTCATGCAACGCATATAGGCGACCGCTACTTTGAGTTCTTTCTTGTGAAGAGGAAGGCTGAGGAGTTGACCTCCAGGTGACGACGCTGCTGGCATTTTGGGAGGTCGCCCCAAAGACACGTATGGGCCGAAGGTTCCTGGCCTGGCGATGACTTCTATACCAGTCGCAGGGTCGACGCCCAGAACTCGTTCTTCGGGTGTCTCTAATAATTCGATAGCTAAATCGAGGGTTATTTCGTCTGGAGCAATGCCCGCAGGTAATGATCGATATTCATCGCCTCGCTGCACATAAGGAAAGTTCTTACCGACTTTGGCGACAACCACTTGGCCGTCCTTATCAATTCCGATCGGGATCGTGTTGATTTCCACTGGGTCGATGTCAGCAAGATGTTCATCTGATACGAGATTGCGAAGACCTGGCAGTGGCTCCCCATTTGCGTTAACACGCCCAAAATAAAAATCATCTAGCCATGGGTTGGGTTCAATTTCACCTACAGATATCTGATCGAGATCATCTTCCATGCTGGCAGTGAGGGCGTAGTCCACTAGCTGTGGGAAGTGATTTTCCATGAGACCGACTGTGGCAAAGGCGGTGAGCGTGGGCACCAACGCCTGGCCTTTCTTCCAGACATAGCCTCGGCTTTGGATGGTGCCAAGAATGCTTGCGTAGGTGCTGGGTCGCCCCACTCCCAGCTCTTCTAGTCGGCGAACTAGGGTTGCCTCGGTGTACCGCGCCGGTGGCTTCGTTTGGTGATCTTTGCTTTCAAGGGACAATGCAACGACAGTGTCACCCTGCGAGAGATTGGGAAGTTCTCGTTCTTCATCATCTGATTCATCTGACTGTCGCCCGTAGACAGCGAGAAAACCAGGAGAAGTGATTACGGTCCCACTAGTGCCGAATTGATAAGTCTCCGCGCCGGATGGAGTAGCTGCTAAACGAATAGTGACCGTCTGGCCTTCAGCATCATTCATCTGACTGGCTATCGTTCGACTCCAGATGAGGTGATACAGACGCGCTTGATCACTGTCAGCTTTGTCTCCTTTGAAACCAAGGTCGGCTGGGTTTCGCCATGCGTCTCCCGCGGGACGGATAGCTTCGTGCGCCTCTTGAGCGTTTTTAACTTTTTTGTTATACATCCGAGCATCTGCAGGTAATTGGTCCGGCCCAAAGCGTTCTCTGATAAGCGTCCGAGCAGCACTAAGGGCATCCGCCGACAAGGTGGTGCTGTCGGTCCGCATATAAGTTATGTGCCCTTCTTCGTAGAGCTTCTGAGCAGCACCCATTGTTCGTGACGCCGAGAAACCTAACCGCCCACTGGCTTCTTGCTGAAGAGTTGAGGTCATGAAAGGCGCTGATGGTCGCCGTCGATACGGCTTGGAGTCAACAGATTGAACCATGAACTCAACCCCAGTAAGTGCCGATTCCAGTTCTTTGCCCTGATCGGTGTTTATGACCGTTCTGTCGGCCTGACTAAGTTCTCCCTGCGCGTCAAAGTCTCGACCAGTGGCGACACGGACATCATTGATAGCGGTAAGAGCGGCAGTGAACGTCGCATCAGAGGACATCTCAGCCTCCAAGCTCGAATACGCAGCTGATTGGAACGCGATGCGTTCACGTTCTCGTTCGACAACCAAACGGTTAGCGACACTCTGAACTCTGCCGGCAGACAGACCAGGCTTAACTTTTTGCCACATAACAGGAGACACTTTGTATCCGTACAGTCGATCAAACTTTCGTCGAGCTTCTTGCGCATCAACAAGGCGATGATCTAGCTCTCGGGGGGAAGCGACCGCATCACGAATAGCTTTTTCAGTGATTTCGTGGAACACCATTCGGTGAACGGGCACTTGGGGATTTAGTACCTCGAGTAGGTGCCAAGCAATAGCTTCGCCTTCTCGGTCTTCATCTGTCGCCAGGTAAAGCGCATCAGAGTTCTTCAGTAACTTTTTAAGTTTCGTTACTTGCTTCTTCGCCCTCTCCGTAACCACGTACAGCGCCTTGAAGTCATTATCAACGTCTATACCTAGATTGGCCCATGCCTCACCTTTGTAGACAGCAGGTACTTCAGTTGCTTTGGCCGGAAGGTCACGTATGTGCCCCACTGAGGCTTCCACCACATAGTCGGACCCGAGGTACCGCTCTATGGTTTTGGCCTTGGCAGGTGATTCAACGATTACTAGCGATTTCGGCACGACGGCAATTAATTCCCTAATTCATGTGGCTCTGTCAAATTCTTCGATTGCCTAAATAAAGCAACCTCATCCGCGGAAGGTACCGGCCATTACGGCATTTCCAACGCATCATCACTATCAAAGTTTTCTCGGTGAGCCACCATGGCAACGATCGCAACTACTGCAGCAGCCCCTACTAAAGCAGCAATTAAGGCTCCGACAAGCTCTTCAGTTTGTGGGGTTCCGAGCCCAGTATTTTCTAGACCTCCTTGATCTGAAGGCCATGGCCACAGAACTCTCAGCGAGCCCACCATTAGACCCAGAAGCATTGAAACAACCAAATCGCGATACCGATTCAACAGCCTGTTAAGAACTCGACTGAAAAGGACTAGGCCTACGAGAGCTCCTATTGAGTACATCCCGAGCACCGAGACATCTCGTTGTTCTAATGCGGCAATGAGATGGTCATACAGGCCCAGCATCAAAAGAATGAATGATCCACTGATCCCCGGCAAAATCATTGCGCATATCGCGATTGCGCCAGCGCATATGGCGACAAGAGGCCCTGGATTTTCAAGCGAACCCGAACGAATTCCCAGCAGCGTGAAGGTGACGGCAGCGAAGACCCCGAATATTAAGTAGCGCGTTGGTGACCACTTTCTTACTTCGCGTCGTGTGACAAACGCGGACGCTGTGATGACCCCAAAAAATGCTGACGAGACGATCACTGGTCTTTCGTGAATCTGCGTTCGGAGCCATGAAGCTAAGAGCAGCAGGGCAACAGCTATACCCATTAAGAGACTCGCTAGAAATGTCCACTGAACTGCTCGGAATCGTTGCTTGCAACCAGCTATATCGCCGCGCGCTAAACAACTAATTCCGCTCGAGGCAGTACTGATTTGTTCGATGAGCCGGTCATATATTCCTAGTAGGAGGGCAACAGTTCCCCCGGAAACACCGGGAATGATGTCTGCAACGCCCATACAAAATCCATGCAGAATATGGGTGGGGACACGGCGTCTCACATACGGGACCGTACCGCGGCTTGGTCGCGCTACACGCTTCACCATCGTGCTTTCTTGCAGAGTTCGATCGTTGGGGACGATGTTCTTAGTTCAGGTTTTGTGGATTCGGTGATTGACGCCTCGTACGAGAAACTCGGCGATTCGACCAGGAGCGGCCGCTAACGCCATAGTTGGCCATAGGCGTTTCGGGTGCCGCACGTCTCTTTTCTGTTTGAGGACTGCCTGAACCGCGTCTGCAGCTACTTTGTCGGGGCTTACGTCGGCCAGCATTCGCAGGCGGCGCAATCTCTGCTGTGCTTGGTCGAAGGCGGGGTTATTTGTTACTCGGGTCCACATTTCGGTGTCTACAGGCCCCAGATGCATTGTCGTGACATGGATGCCTGTACCGGTGGTTTCCATGCGAATTGTTTCGGCGAAACGTGTGAGCCCTGCCTTGGACGCGCAGTAGGCGGCAAGTCCGGGAGCAGGGGTAATGGCTGCAATCGAAGACGTGTAAAGAAGGTGCCCCCTGCCGCGCTTGACCATACCTGGCAGCACCTGACGGGTAAGACGCATAGGAGCCAATAGGTTCGTTGCGAGTACCTCTTCGATTCGGTCTTCTTCGATGTCCTCTATGAACTCTTGGGTCTCGATCCCGGCATTATTTATCAAAATGTCAACTGGCGCGACCTGGCTTTCAACTCGATCTATGAAGCCCGAGAGTTGTTCAGGGTTAGCTACATCTAGCGGTATTGAAGAGCCGTTGAGCTCAGTGGCCAAAGACTCGATTTCGTCAGCGGATCTAGCCGCGAGTATTACGTGTGCTCCTTGTCCTGCGAAAGCTCGGGCTAGAGAGGCACCAATTCCCCTACTAGCTCCCGTGATGAGTACACACGCGTCGTTGAGATCCATTTAGTCAGGCTAGATCTCTGACGAACGTTGCGGGACGCGAAGAAGCCTCGGGGGCTGTGTAGCTCAAAGCCCCCGAGGCTTTATCGGTAATTATTTAGATGAAAGCTGGAACGAAAACCAGCGAAACAATCGTCATGACCTTGATCAGAATGTTCATTGCCGGTCCGGACGTGTCTTTAAATGGGTCGCCAATGGTGTCTCCGACAACTGCGGCTGAATGCGCATCTGTGCCTTTTCCTCCGTGGGCTCCGGCCTCGATGTACTTCTTGGCGTTATCCCATGCACCGCCAGAGTTCGCCATGTAGATAGCAAGCAAGAAACCGGTTACCACTGCGCCTGCCAAGAAGCCGCCTAGAGCGTTGACATCAACAAAGCCGATCGCTAGAGGAAGAACAATAGCAAGACCGCCTGGGAGCAACATTTCACGCAAAGCTGCTTGCGTAGATATGTCAACACAGCGACGGCTATCGGGCTTAACTCCCGGTTGGCCTTCACGTAGGCCTGGGATTTCGGCAAACTGTCGCCTGACTTCCACGATCATCGCTTGAGCTGCTCGACCTACAGATGACATGGTCATAGCGGCAAAGATGAATGGCGTCATTGCGCCAAGGAACAAACCAATAGTTACTGCTGTGTCGTTGATATCAAGGTTGACTTGCGATCCAGCGGTAAGGCTGAAGGACTTAAAGAGCGCAAGCGCAGTCACCGCGGCTGACCCGACGGCAAAGCCTTTTGCGACAGCGGCAGTCGTATTCCCTAAGGCGTCGAGACTGTCGGTGACATCTCGGACTTCTGAAGGAAGTTCTGCCATTTCTGCAATACCACCAGCGTTATCAGCGATAGGGCCATAGGCGTCGACAGCGACAATGACTCCTGTGACGGCCAACATGCCGATGGCCGCTAATGACACGCCGTACAGTCCGATGACGTCACCGGCGTTACCAAACGCTGCACCGCCCAGCCAGTATGACAAGCCGATCATGGTGACTACTAAAGCCACCGAAGGAAGTGTTGAGAGCTTGCCTTGGGCGATTCCTTCGATAGTGACTGTTGCGGCACCAGTTTCTGATTGTGAAGCGATGCCTTTGACTGGTTTGTAGTGCTCTGAGGTGAAATATTCCGATACAAACCCGATAGCCCAGCCGCCGAGAAGACCGACGATAATCGTGAGCGACAAGAAGATTGGTGTTTGAACTATGTCCGATCCATCTGCTGCGGAAGCTCCGCCGAACAACCATTGGGTTCCCACAATTGTAAAGATCACTGTGAGACCCATAGCTATGTATTGACCGGTGTGCAGTTGCGTCGAAAGACTTTGGCCTTCTTTTCCTCTGGTGAGGAGCGCACCAACAATCGAAGCAATCATGCCCAACGCACCGATGAGGATCGGGTACATGAGCAAAGATTCGTAGTCTCCAAATACTTGCAGCTTGTCTCCTTCGATGAAGACACCCGAAAGTAAGAGCGATACCAGAACAATTGGGGCAACGACCGAACCTGCATAAGACTCGAATAGGTCTGCGCCCATTCCTGCTACGTCACCAACGTTGTCTCCCACAGCGTCAGCGATCGTTGCTGGGTTGCGTGGGTCATCCTCTGGGATTCCTGCCTCTACTTTTCCGACAAGGTCACCTCCGACATCGGCTGCTTTGGTGTAGATACCGCCGCCGATACGGGCGAAAAGAGCGATGGAGCTTGCTCCGAGACCAAATGCCGCTACAACCTGGAATGCACTATCAACGCCAAGCCATGTCACCCAGAGCAAATAGTTGAAGGAAATACCTAATAGGGCCAGGCCCGCCACGGTGAAGCCCATAACCGCACCGCCTTTAAAGGCGAGCGGTAAAGCTTTGGCTGCACCTTCACGAGCGGCGTTAGCCGTTCTGGTGTTGGCTGCAGTCGCAATCCGCATGCCGACGAAGCCTGCGATGGAGGAAAGAACTGCTCCCATCAAATACGCGAATGATGCTGATGGTCTTCCTTCGATTGGCACGATTAGAAGAAGCACAAACATTGCGGCCACAAAAGCTGAGACCCATTGGTATTCCCGGCGAAGGAATGCCATCGCCCCTTCTCGGATGGCTTGGCCGATCTCTTTCATAAGATCAGTGCCCTCATCCGCCTTCATGACTGTCTTTGCGAAGTAGTAAGCAAGTAACAACGCTAGTGCTGATGCAAGTAGCGCGAAATACGGAACCGCTGTCACGATGTCCTCTCAGTTCAGCCCAGTTGGTAGAAGGTGCCGGTTCGGTCCGGGCCGAGAGAGTCCGAGACGGCGAGGTGCGTTTCGGCACCAGAGGAAAATCCTACGAAACCCTTGCCTGAGGGGCAACTACTTCTTGTCACTGATTAGTTGAATGTCGAATTCTTTTAGCCATGCGACAAGACCTGTTTGGGTTCGGAAGTGATGACATTTGAGTCCGGCAGCCTGGCCTCCCTCAACGTTTGCCTCGACGTCGTCAATGAAAAGACAGTTTTGGGGCTCTACAGATAAACGTGAAACAGCGCTTTCATATGCGAGTTTCTCCGGTTTAGCTACTCCTATCCGATGGGTGTTTATTACGACATCAAACAGATCTGTGAGATCGACTCTTTCGAGGTATTCCTCGAATCGATCATGGTTGTTGGTCAGAATCCCTAGGCGGAATTGCTTCGGTAGTTGTTTAATGAGATTGACCATCTCTAGATCAATTCGCCCTTCGAACGCAAAGAATCTATTAACCAGAGGTCGGATGAAGGCACCGTGGCTTTCTACCAATATGTGTTCAGTTTTGTCTTTCCATTCGACCCATGTGAGCTCGCCGCGCGTCAATGGTTCGTGAAGTTCTTTTGAGAAGGCGACGGCAAAGATAGTGCCTCTTTCGATATTTGCTTCAACTTCGAACGTCCACAGGTCAGATTCGTCCCATTGACGTATAACACCATCAAAGTCGAACAAAATCGCTTCTATCATTCGTTGGTATCCGGCTGCTTTCCGTAATAAAGAAGAAGCAACGCACCTACCGCCGCTATCAGAGAAGCCACAAGGATCCCTATTTTGGCTAGATCCGTTATACCTTGGTTATCAAAGGCCAGCCCGCCTACGAAGATGGACACGGTGAATCCGATACCGGCAGCTAATCCCATTCCGATGAACTGAAGCCAATTGACTCCCTCTGGAAGGGTGAAGCCGAAGCGAGTCGCTATCCACGCAAAGAGGGTAATTCCAATGGGTTTTCCGATTACCAAGCCAGCGATGATTCCAAGGGTTACATTGCTTGCTGCAGCATCAGAAATGATGTCCCCACTGAGTTCGATTCCCGCATTGGCTAACGCGAAAATCGGAATAATGATGAATGCAGTGAAGGGGTGAAGCATGTTTTCTAGTCGCTCTGTAAGGGGCACTGATTCCTGCGCCAAGAAAGACGCGTGCCTCACTTCAGCCACATTCGCGTTGCTCGGGAGAGCATCAACTATTTGTTGAGCGTCACGTCGGCCGAGAAGTGGTTTGGCCGGTGTTAATAGTCCCAACGCCACTCCGGCAATAGTTGCGTGAACCCCTGACTCCAAGGTTGCGTACCAAATGAAAATACCGAACACCGCGTATACAGGTATCGCCCATACGCGTGCACGCTGAAGAACCCACACCGTTATCAGGCCCACAAGCGCTGTTAGTAACCACGGGACACTTAGACCGCTGCTATAGAAAATAGCGATGACTGCTATCGCTCCAATATCGTCAACGATCGCCAGGGTGAGCAGGAATAGCTTAATTTTCGGCGAGACTCGGCTGCCTAACAAGGCAACGATTCCGACCGCGAAAGCTATATCGGTCGCCATGGGGATACCCCATCCTTGTGACGCCTCTCCGCTGGTGTTGAGCATGAAGTAAAACAGCGCCGGCACCAACATTCCACCTAACGCGCCAATCGCTGGTAGCGCCGCTGCTCGGAAAGAACTCAGGTCTCCTGTAACTAATTCCCTCTTTATTTCAAGGCCTACGACAAAGAAAAATAGGGCCATCAATGCGTCATTAACGAAGTGGCCAACACTCATGTGTTCGAAGACGTGCCATGTTCCAATGACCAACTCAATTTCGGAGTGCCAAAAGTCATGGTAGCTGTCACTCCATCCAGAGTTCACCCAGATAAGGGCGACTGCTGTTGCTATCAATAACAAGATGCCGCCGGCCACTTCGCGATCTATGAAGCGCAAAACAGGGCGGGCGACGAACTTCGCCAAGCTGCTATCGCTACCCGCGAAAGTCGGCCTCTTCAGGAGTGAGTCGGATCCAGCCATAAACCATTAAGGCTAGGCCCCGTATTTTAGTTTGATGTGACTCATATTGTTAAGGACCGAAAAAGCTTCAGCTAAATCTCGGCTTTACCTGGTGGGTGAGAAGATCCATCGATTCGATGATCTGGTCGCTGGAATGGATTCCTTGCGGGACCAAAAAGAAAATCTCTTCGAAGCCCAGGCGGCTTTGCGCTTCTTCTATCTGTCTGCTTATCGTGTCAGGGCTTCCAACCAGTTTTAGCGGCATCCCCTGACCGAATTGGCGTGCCCAGCTATCCCAAAACCATTCCATATCTTCGAATTGCTTTTGGGCCTCAAGATCGGTCGGTGCACATACCGTTATGCCTCCCCATGCGGCTTCATGTCCCTTGGGTTTTTCGATGCCATGCCGGGGTGACTCCTCTCGGTAGGTTTTCCACAACGCCTCGCAAAAATCTAGTTTGTCGCTTAAGACAATCGGAGTTCCTCCATATTTCGCCCAAAACAGGGCTGTCTTCATAGACATCGTGAAGCCGCCATAGAGAGGTGGGTGCGGATCTTGCAGAGGCCTGGGGGCAATCCCAATCTCATTGATGGTCATGTCAGGGTCTATTCCAGCGCCGAAGTCGGAATAGACGCTGTGATGATGCGGGTTCAGATTGTCATTTGGGAATTTCCAAAATTCACCTTCGTAGCTGAAGGTTTTGTTTCGTAACGCAGTCAGCACTACTTCTACAAACTCCTCAAAGAATCTTCTGTTGTACTCATCAACATCTGTGTCTTTGTTCCAGTGGCCAACAGCAGACAAGTCCGGTCGGATTTTCAGCTGGTCAACCCACCGATGCTGATATCCCCGAACAATTCCGACTCCGAGGCGGCCACCAGTCATATGGTCGAGGGTCGAAATCTGCTCTGCTACCCGTAATGGGTTATGGGTGGTTGATACAAAACCACAAGATATGACCCGTAATTGCTCTGTGGCGTTCGCTATCCAAGACGCCATTAAGCCAAGGTCGTTTGATGCTTCAAATCCTTCAATTTGAAGATGGTGTTCCGGGTGGCCTATGCCGTGCCATCCGTTGCGATCTGCGTATTTAGCGATATCGGATATTTCGGTGAGCATCCGCTGGTAGTAGTCGTTGTTGAGACCCGCTAATCCTGATTCAAGTTCTTCACGTCTACCCATCGTGCAGTACATGAACAAATCGAATTTCACAATTAACCCTCCGAAGCGTTTCCCTTATTACGGGGTTTGTCCTAACTGTCGGTGGAAAGACCATCCACCACAGTGCTTGCAAACATATGCGCTACCTGCTCTATGTGGAATTCGCCGTCAACTCGCCACCAGCCAACTACTGAATTCATCGCAGCGATCGTCATGCGCGCCACTACCCGAGCTTCTACATCGCTGCGCAACGACCCGTCAATCTGACCAGATTCCATCAACCGCACCCAGCCGTTGGCGAATTCACGCAGAGGTACTGCAAGGTTTTCTCTCGTTGTTTCGGGAGACTCTTCATAACAGCGAATATTTGCCTTGGTGAAGTCCGAGTCGAGAGTTATTGCGGTGATATATGCGACCACAGCAGCCATGAGCCGATCATGTCCTGATGCGTCTTCTCCTACAGCTTTGAGTGCTGTTCGTATCGCGTCACGAGCATGCTCAAGTCCAACAGCCATCACCTCTTCGACAATCGCGTCTTTAGAATCAAAGTGGTAGTAGAGGCTTCCGGCTTGCATCTTTGCTACAGATGCGATCTCGGTCAACGTCGCCGCCGCGTACCCTCGACGCGCAAGAACGTCAGCTGCCGCGTCCAAGATTCGAGTTCGCGTACGTTCACCCTTTCGTACGCGTTCGGGGGCAAGGTCAGTGGGACTCATTGCCGAGAATCTAGTAGCACAACACGAGTCATGAAGACTTCGTTGTTTGGTAGGTCGCTTTCCCCATCAGAACCGTCCTGTAGACGACAGTCGCCTTCTGTGTTCCAGGAAATCGACGAGCACGTAATCACCCAAGTTATCTGGGCTTGTGAAGAACGCCCTCCCCCCATTCATGTGAGTCATTTTCTCAACAAATTGCCGAAGATAGTTGTTGGGGTCCAACATAAAAATATTGATTCGAACATCTTCTTTGGTTGCCCGAGCAACCTCTTTAAGTGTGGCTTCGATGGTTTCGGGGACAGGCGGATAATTGAAATACGGTTGGCCGTTGGGTCCGATATGTGCTGTCGGTTCGCCATCGGTGATCATGATGATCTGTTTGGTGCCACTCTGGCGGGCCAGTAATCGACGGGCAATCATAAAACCGTGTTGCATATTGGTGCCATACGCATAGTCCCAAGAAACTTCCGGCAGTTGCTGTGGTTTGAACTCAAACGCTGACTCCGCGAACCCAACTAAACCTAGGTAATCGCGGGGGTACTGAGAACTAATTAGCGAATGCAGCGCCATCGTCACTTTCTTTGCCGGAAGAAAGTTGTCGCGCATAGGCATTGAAAGCGACAAATCAAGCATGAGAACAGTCGATGCTCGAGTAGTCATCTCAGTTCGTTCAATTTCGAAATCATCAGGGGTTAAACGAACTGGGGTGCCTTGGCCGGTTCTACCTATGGCATTACGAACAGTTTGCTCAATATTGAGGTTGAAGTTGTCACCAAACTCATACGGCTTAGTTTCGTAGGCACGCTCGTGACCGATCCCGATTCTGTTGATCCGATGCGAACCAACTTTGTCATCCATCAACTTGTCAAACAGGTCACCAAGCGCGTTCTGGCCTATTGCTCGTAAAGCTCGTGGGGTTAGTTCGAGTCGACCTTCTTTATTTTCTGCAAGCCCGTTTTCTTCGAGCATCCGCGCCATTTCGCTTAGCCGCTGTATGGCTTCGGCAGACTCATTTCCTAGAAGTTCTTGAACCCTTTCGGGATCTACTTCCGCTAGCGCACTTGGATTCGATGCGTTTTGCAGCATTTGTTGGAGCGCGTCTAGGTCCCCAAGTTGTTGCATCACATCAGTGGCCTCGGGCATGTTCAATTGCTCATTACCACCAAAGTCGTAACTCTGGTCCCAGTTCATATCTGGAAATGCTTCTTGGAGGTGCTGAGCAAGTTGCTGGGTCTGCCATTGCAAATCCATGTCGTCCATAAGTTCAGCGGAGAGTTCCTGCAACTGTTGGCGTTGCTCAGGAGTCATCGAATTCATCATCGCCTGCATGGCCGCCATCCGTTCAGCCATAATTTCTAGGAGTTCATCTAGCGACTCAGGTTTTTCGGGGAAGAAATCTCCGTGTCGCTCCATGAAACCTTCGAAGTCCGGTTCCTCACCATTGTTTCGTTGCTCAATCATTTGGTTGAGCTCAGACATCATGTCTTTCATCGGTGAAAGATCTTCTGGCTGCATCTCGCCCATCGCTCCTGCCATTTGGTCAAATTGGCTTTGAGCGATTTCCTTCTTGAGGCGGTCAATGAGTTCTTCGAACTGTTCTCGAGCCTCGGACGAAACAAATTCGTAGCTTTGTAATCCTCGGACTTTGCCAGCCAAATCTGGAGGCAGCATGTCTAGTTGAAGGTTCTTGTCAACAGAAGAAGCTTCAGCTATTTCACTTGCTCGTTGATCTCCGGAATCAGAGGCATTATCGACATGGTCTTCGATTGCGTCGCGCTCTTCGGATACGACGTCATCCAAGGTTTCATTGATCTCGTCATAGATCCCGCCAAGATCGAATTGATCCAACATCTCCTCTCGGCGTTCTCGAAGTTGGTCAAGCATGTCGCGCAGGCCTTGCATACGATTGCCATCTCGGTCTTCGAAACCTTGTTGCATGAGGCGCCGCATCGCAGCATTGAGATCGCCGTGGTACAGCAAATCGTCGGTTAGTTCTTTGAATAGATCTTGGGCGTCGTATTCAAAGCCGACTTGGGTTCCGTCCCACGCTGAATAGCGGAAGCGTGAACCTTCCCGCTTTTTGTTTCTTTTCCGGATCACCATGAAACGTCGTCCTACTTCGATTTGGTCTTCAGCCTCGGCCTCTGTAGGTCGCCCGAACCCCAATTGCTTCCTTGTTAAGCCGTTTCGATAAGTGCAGTCCTTCGAGGATTAGTTCCACTGCACTAGCCAATTCAGCCGGTTCAGATGAATCGGTGAGTTCTGCTGCAGCCGCGGCCAGAGCAGGGTGGCCAGCAAGCATGTCCGCATATTCCGCTGACCCCAAGTCGTCACCCGTATGAGCCACGGTGCCGCCATCAAAGCTGTCGACTACGCCGACAAGATCTTCTGGTGAAAATCGTCCTTTGAAGACCTCAAGCACAGCTGCATCAAGCATTTGCTTGACGATTTGACCTTCGCGGCCCTCTTCGATGGATTCGATTTCGATTTTTCCACTGGACGAAGCCATCAAAGCGTCCAGATCGCTGACTCTAGGGACAACCCGATTTTCGCCAGCTTGCAATGCGCGACGAGTAGCGTTCGCGGCAAGAGTTTCGTAATTAGTAACCGTCATCCTGACCGAGACTCCGGATCGTTGATTGACTTGTGGGCTCGATCGGCAGATATGGCTAAAGGTGGCAATTACTTCAGCCATAAATTCGGGGACAACGATAGAAAGCCCTGGAGCGTCGAGCGGCACTGCTTCCTGTTCGGCAATATCAATTTCAGTATCAATTTCCAATGGGTAATGAGTGCGAATCTGCGCACCGAACCGGTCCTTGAGTGGAGTAATCATTCGGCCTCTGTTGGTGTAATCCTCTGGGTTAGCTGAAGCAACGAGCAACACATCAAGCGGCAGCTGAACCTTGTATCCGCGAATTTGGACATCTCGCTCCTCAAGGACATTTAGCAAGCCCACCTGTATGCGTTCCGCTAAATCTGGGAGTTCGTTGATCGCAAAAATTCCTCGGTTGGTTCTAGGGACCATCCCGTAATGGAGCGTCAGCTCATCGGAAAGATATCTACCTTCAGCGACCTTTATCGGATCCACTTCACCAATAAGGTCAGCAATGGAGGTATCGGGAGTAGCTAACTTTTCTCCATAGCGAACATCCCGATGGGCCCACACGATTGGAGTTTTGTCACCGCGTTTGTTGACCAAATCTTTCGCGTGCTTTGAGACCGGGTTATACGGATCATCATAAATTTCTGAACCTTCGATGTATGGCATCCATTCATCAAGCAAATTCACCAAGGATCTAATCATTCGAGTTTTCGCTTGGCCTCGTTCTCCCAAGAAGATCACGTCATGTCCGGCAAGAACAGCATTCTCAAGTTGCGGGAGGACCGTATTTTCGTACCCAACAACACCGTCGAAAAGCGGTTCGCCTGCAGATATGAGGGCGACAGCATTTTGTCGCATTTCTTCTTTTACTGGTCGAGACACCCATCCCGACTTCTTCAATTCCCCGAGGTTCCTTGGCTGAGTCATGGCCGCACCCTAACCGCCGACGCGCCCTTTGGGTCGCTCAGACCGCTACGGTCGGCAAGATCGTGAATGAGTTTCTAAACACAGAAAGAGAAATCTCTTTATCAGGCACCTGGAAAGTGCTGGGAGCAGATGAAGACGCGCGACGACTCATAGCCGATCCTGAATTCGACGATAAAGACTGGTTGGACATCAAAGTCCCAGGGTTATGGCGTTCATGCGACCAGCTAGACGCCACTGACGCTGTTTTGTATCGCCGCCATTTTGAACTAGACCAACTCTTTGAGGACAACAGGCGCTGGCTCATGATCGATGGCCTCTGCTATCAGGGTGACGTCTGGTTCGACGGCGCGTACTTAGGAGATACCGAGGGCTATTTCGTCGAACACAATTTCGAGATAACACAAGCCACAAAGCATCCTGGTCAACATTTATTGGCTATCGAAGCCAACTGTGAAACACCTTCGGATCGGACCAATAAGCGAAACATCACAGGTGTTTTGCAACATTCAGACAGTCTTAATCATGACTTAAATCCTGGTGGTTTATGGCGAGATATCAGGATCGAAGAGACCGGCCCCATACGAATCGATGACCTCAGAGTGCTCGTTCTCGAGGCAGATGACGATCGAGCAATCATTCGGGTGGGTGGGGTGTTAGATAGTGCCACTACCGCGACAGTTGAAATTCTTACGACCGTAAGCAACACCCATTCAATTGAGCACAGCCAAGAGATGGTGTTGGCTCGCGGACGCAACGAGATCGAATGGCACGTAGCGGTAGAAAAACCAGATTTATGGTGGCCATTCTCTTTGGGCGCCCAACCACTTTACGAAGTAGAGGTAGCGGTCAAGATCGACGAAAGGTCCAGTGACACTAAAAGTCGCCTCACTGGCCTTCGGAGCTTTGAACTCAAAAACTGGATTGCCTCAGTCAATGGTGAACAGATTTTTCTCAAAGGAACCAACTTTGGTCCAAGCGATGCAGACTTATCTTCAATATCTCCAGGCGATTACCGACGCGACCTCATCCTCGCCAAGAACGCTGGACTCGATCTTGTGCGAGTTCATGGACACGTCGCTCATCCCGATCTTTATGCAGAAGCCGACAAACTTGGGATTCTCATCTTCCAAGATTTCCCTCTTCAATGGGGTTACTCGCGGGGTATAAGAACTCAAGCGACACGGCAAGCGACAGCACTCGTTCACCAATACGGACACCATCCTTCAATAGTTCTTTGGAACAGCCATAACGAGCCGTACCACTTCGATCGTTCCGCAAGAAACCAACGAAACTTGGATAGCAGTTCCACCTATGGGCCTCTGACATCTCTCACCCACCAAATCCCGTCATGGAACCGATCCATTCTTGACCGGTCAGTGAAGCGTTCTTTCGACAAAGCTGACCCAACTAGACCTGCCATAGCTCATTCGGGTGTAGCTCCGCATTTACCTCAACTTGACGGAACTGATTCTCATCTTTGGTTCGGATGGCGACATGGAAAAATTTCGGATCTAGCAGTTCTAGGTTCACGGGTGCCGAGACTCTTACGATTTGTTTCTGAGTTCGGAGCGCAGTCGGTGCCCCACGACGATCATGTAGCAGCCGCTTGCGGCGCAACAAACTTTCCCCGGGTAGATACTCGTGTCCTATCCGAAGAATTCGGTGCGGACCTCGAACTCATCAACAAATATGCGCCTTTGGACAGCTCGGCTGCTTGGGAGGACTGGGTTGACAGCACCCAGACCCGTCAAGCGCAGATAGTCCGGCACACCATTGAGATACTCCGGACACTGAAATACAAACCAACGGGAGGTTTTTGTCAGTTTCTTTTTGCTGACGCTCTCCCATATGTGAGTTGCGCCATATTGGATCACCGTCGTAAACCCAAAATAGCTTGGGACGCGCTGAGCGCAGCTAACCGGCCGGTCATTGTGGTTGCCGATTTGCATAAAGATGACATTCCTATCGGCACGAACCAATGCGCAATACACGTCGTGTCCGATCTCCGGACCAGTATCGAGCAGGCGACCCTCTTCGTTGAATGGCACGCTCCAGGCCTAGATGCACAGAGTTGGAGCTTTACCGGTGCCTTTGAACCGGACAGTGTGACCAAGATTGCGGAAACTTTTTTGGTAACAAAGGATCCTGGAATAGCCTCCCTAGCACTTGAACTACGCGGGCCGGAGGTACACGCGGTCAACACCTATCAAGTAAAGGTTTGCTAACGAGTTCTGCATTCAGGCTCCGATGCAGATACGGTTTCTGGAGCACGTTTGTCCTTATAGGAGGTTGGCCATGGCGGCCACAGCTACGAACCCGCAAGGTTCGACTCCGATCTTTCGGCGGAAATGGCAATTGCCATTTCCTTTGAACATCTACCAATCGTCCATTGGCCGTAAATGGGTAATGGCTTTGACTGGTATCGGGCTGCTTGGATTTGTGATCGTACACATGATCGGCAACTTCCATATTTATGAAGGACCCGTCCAGCTCCACGAATACGCGGAAACCCTTCGAGGTCTCGGCGGAGGCTTATTTCCAAGAACATTTCTTCTCTGGCTATTACGAATTGGGTTGGCTGGGATGTTCCTCTTGCACATACATTCGGCCTATTCGTTAAAGGAACGAAGCCGAAAGGCAAGCGATAAAGCCGACTTTGTTAGTGGTGAAAAAAAATATGGCAGCAAAAGAGACTACGTGGCTGCTAACTACGCAAGCAGGACAATGCGATGGACAGGCCCCATCGTTCTTCTCTATCTCTTATTTCACCTAGCCGATCTAACTTGGGGTTGGTGGTTAGGTGATGAGTATGTTCTCGGCGACCCGTACCACAACATTGTTGCCAGTCTTTCAAGTTTGCCTGTCGCAATCATTTATGTAGTTGCAAACGTGGCATTAGCAATCCACATCTTCCATGGCACATGGAGTCTTTTCCAAAGTTTGGGTATCAACAACCCCAAATACAACGAGCTTCGCCGTAGCTTGGCGAAAGGTGTTGCTGGAATCATTCTCGTCGGAAATCTCAGTTTCCCAGTCCTAGTCACGGCTGGCCTTGTAGATGACGACAACCGAAAATGTGAGGTCGGTGACGTGGCCTGTTTAGAACACGAGGCGGAGAAGCACTAATGACAGTTCTCGATTCAAAGATCCCGAGCGGTCCAGTCGCAGAAAAATGGGAGAACCATAAGTTCTCCACGAAGCTCGTCAACCCCAATAACAAACGGCGTTTCGAAATCATCGTCGTAGGTACCGGGCTAGCAGGCGCATCGGCTGCTGCGTCTCTCAGCGAGCTTGGCTACAAGGTAAAGGCATTCACATTCCATGATTCGCCGCGCCGTGCCCATTCAATCGCAGCTCAGGGCGGTATCAACGGAGCTAAGAATTACACGAATGACGGTGATTCGGTCCACCGGCTGTTCTACGACACGGTGAAAGGCGGCGATTACCGCAGTCGCGAAGCAAACGTTCATCGGCTAGCAGAAGTCTCTGTCAACATCATCGACCAAGCAGCCGCTCAAGGTGTCCCATTTGCCCGTGAATACGGTGGCCTCTTAGATAACCGATCATTCGGCGGAGCCCAAGTCAGCAGAACTTTCTATGCGCGAGGCCAAACGGGACAACAACTTTTGTTAGGTGCCTACCAAGCCCTAGCAAAACAAGTCGCGGCCGGAGGCGTGGAGTTACATACCAGAACCGAATTACTCGACGTAGTACTCAAAGACGGACGAGCCTGCGGCATCGTCACCCGCGATCTCGTTAACGGAGAAGTCGCTAGCCATTCCGGGCACGCCGTCGTACTAGCAACCGGTGGCTATGGAAACGTCTACTACCTTTCGACCAACGCTATGGCATGCAACGTCACAGCAGCCTGGCGCGCTCACCGCAAGGGAGCGTTCTTCGCTAACCCTTGCTACACCCAAATCCACCCAACATGCATACCCGCAAGCGATGAGTTTCAATCCAAATTGACATTGATGTCAGAGTCTCTACGAAATGACGGACGCATATGGGTACCCGACGCATTCGACGACACTCGCTCCCCTAGCGAAATTCCTGACAACGAACGCGACTACTACCTTGAACGGAAATATCCGGCTTTCGGCAACCTGGTTCCTCGAGACGTTGCCTCTAGAAACGCTAAAACGGTCGTCGATCAAGGCAAGGGTGTCGGAACCTTAAAGAACGGCGTATATCTCGACTTCGGTGCAGCTATCGAACGCGACGGCGAAGAGGCAGTCCGATCCAAGTACGGAAACCTGTTCGACATGTACGAAAACATCACAGGTGAGAACCCTTACCAGACTCCCATGCGCATATATCCGGCAATTCACTACACAATGGGTGGAGTGTGGGTTGACTACAACCTGATGACAACAATTCCAGGCTGTTATTCGATAGGAGAAGCAAACTTCTCCGATCACGGCGCCAACCGGCTGGGCGCTTCAGCCCTCATGCAAGGGCTCGCAGATGGGTACTTTGTTCTGCCTTACACAATCGGTGACGATCTAGCTGGACGGCTAGGTGAGCCCACCGTCTCAACTGATGATCCAGTGTTCGCAGAAGCAGAGGCAGCTGCACACGACCAAATCAACCGCTTCATGTCGATAGGCGGGACTCGTTCAGTTGACTGGTTCCATCGGGAGCTCGGCAAAATCGTGTGGGACTACATTGGAATGGAACGAACAAAAGAAGGACTCGAGAAAGCTCTCTCAGAAATCCCTGCATTGGAAGAAGAGTTTTGGAAAGACCTTCGCCTTCCAGGTTCCGCAGCGACACTGAACTCAGGCCTCGAAAAGGCTGGGCGAGTAGCTGACTTCTTTGAGTTGGCGAAACTCATGGCTCGCGACGCTTTGGACCGTGAAGAAAGCTGCGGAGGGCATTTCCGAGCCGAACATCAAACCGAAGAAGGTGAAGCTCAGCGAGACGACGAAAATTTCGCTCATGTGGCTGCATGGGAATGGAACGGCACCGATTCAGTTCAAACCCGTCACCAAGAAGAACTTACTTTCGAAAATGTCGCGTTGACTCAGAGGAGCTACAAGTGACCCAGGAACTAAACCTGACACTTCAAGTCTGGAGACAAGACGGCTCAAGCGACCCTGGGCACTTCGAAACCTACGCCGCCAACGGCATCAGCGAAGACATGTCTTTCCTTGAAATGTTAGACATCATCAACGAACAACTCATCGAAGACGAACAAGTTCCAATCGAATTTGATCACGACTGTCGCGAAGGTATCTGCGGGACGTGCAGCCTGATGATTAACGGTCAAGCCCATGGACACGAAAAGGCGACGACGACCTGCCAGCTTCATATGCGAAAATTCAAAGACGGTGACACCATCGTCGTTGAACCATTTAGAGCTAGAGCATTCCCTGTTGTGAGAGATCTAGTCGTAGATCGCAGCTCATTTGACAGAATCATCGAAGCAGGCGGATATATCTCGATAAACACTGGAGCAGCTTCAGACGCCAACCTGACCCCGGTCCCCAAAGAAGCCGCCGACACTTCTTTCGACGCCGCCGCATGCATCGGATGTGGGGCTTGTGTAGCAGCCTGTCCAAATTCGGCAGCTCAATTATTTACCTCGGCCAAACTCGCACATCTAAATCTGATCCCCCAAGGGCAGTCGCAACGGTTCGAACGAACCGAAACGATGGTCGACACAATGGAAACCTTTTTTGGATCTTGCACCAACCATGGTGAATGTCATGAGGCATGCCCCAAAGAAATCAGTCTCGATTTCATTGCGTTCATGAACCGCGACTACGTCAAAGCAAAGGTGAAAAACCGAAAACTGGCTGGCCAAACCTGATATCAAACTATTTCTGTTGGTCTAGCCACCACGCGTCCAGCCGCTCCAAGACCGCCGTTTCTCCCAGATCACCCTCCGACCGTTTTAACTCAAGCAAAAATCTTAAGGCTTGACCCACGACTGGTCCGGGCTCGATGCCCAGATGAGCTATCACGCGGTCTCCATCAACTTCAGGGCGTTCAGCTTTAATCGCTTCTTCTCGAGCCAGTTCTGCTATTCGTCGTTCAAGATCATCCAATGCCTCGTGCAATGCCGCGACGCGGCGAGGGTTGCGCGAAGTGCAATCGCTCCTAACAAGGTCGTTGAGATCACCCAAAAGAGAACCTCCGTCGCGGGCGTATCGGCGCACAGCGCTATCACTCCAACCGTCGGTATAACCCTTAAAGCGTCCCGATAAGAACACCAGCTGAGCTACATCAGAAGTCATATCTTTCTGATATCCCAGTTTCGGCATTCGTTTTCGAGTCATTCGAGCACCAACGGCTTCATGATGTCGAAACGTGACGCCCCCATGCTCATACGATCGAGTTCGAGGTTTGCCCACGTCGTGAAACAAAGCAGCCAAACGAACTCGAAGCCTCGATGGGCTCTGGCTAGTAACCACAATGGTGTGGGTCAGGACGTCTTTATGGCGATGAATGGGATCTTGTTCTAAACGAAGCGCAGGCAACTCAGGTAAGTGTTCATCAGCCCAACCAGAGTCAACAAGCTGCCACAGACCCTCAGTTGGGTCTTCCTCACTTAAAACAGCGCTGAGCTGCTCTGAAGGGTTGGTGTCAGTCATGCGATTTTTTCGGACTCCGTCGGACTAGATTCCTTCCATGGTGCCATGAGGTGCCAGCAGAACCACCTACGAATTCAACTGAACCACCCAACATGACCCGCTCGTTCGTCCATCTCCACACTCACACCGAGTTTTCCATGCTTGATGGAGCTGCACGAATACCAGATGCCGTAACCGCAGCGGTAAATGATGGTCAACCAGCGTTAGGAATCACCGATCACGGCAACATGTACGGTGTCCTTGACTTCTACAAAGGGTGCAACCAACACGGCATCAAACCCGTCATCGGCACCGAGGCCTATATGGCTTTGGAAAGCAGAGACGAACGGCCAGCGCGCCGAGGCAGAAAATTAGATGACTCAGGGGGTGACACTAATGAGGGAACAAAGCTTTACTACCATCTGACGTTGCTCGCAGAAAACAACACCGGGTATCGCAATCTGCTGAAGCTCGCTAGCCGCGCATTCTTGGAGGGGTACTACTACAAGCCGCGCATGGACTGGGAGTTATTTGAGCAGCACAGCAGCGGCCTTATAGCTACGACGGGATGCCTAGGCAGCGTGGTTCAGCAGTCCCTCTTGAAAGGCGACTACCAGGGTGCGCTCGACCGTGCCGCTCGCCTTCAAGACATCTTCGGCCGAGACAACCTCTTTGTTGAACTTCAAGATCATGAAATTCCTGAGCAAAAGCGATGCAACCCGCAACTTCTTGAAATAGCACGCACGCTGAAAGCCCCGCTACTCGCGACAAACGACGCTCATTACACCCACCAACACGACGCTATTTCACATGACGCGCTGTTATGCGTTCAGACCGGTTCACAAATGAGTGATCCCGACCGGTTCAAATTTCACGGCGACCAGCATTATCTGAAAAGCGCTCGCGAAATGCGGGACCTGTTCGATGAGCTACCTGAGAGCTGCGACAACACCCTTTGGATCGCCGAACGCGCCGACGTCAATATTGAGTTCGGAAATGTTTACTTACCAGACTTTCCACTTCCGCAAGAATTCGACACAGATGACGACTTTCTGCGACATCTTGCGTTTGAGGGCGCAAAAAAGCGGTGGGGGAATCGGCTGTCAGACGAAATCGTTGACCGTTTGGGATACGAACTTCGGGTCATCGCCGACATGGATTTCTCGGCCTACTTCCTTATTACTTGGGATCTCATCAGACACGCTCGAGACAACGGTATACGGGTTGGACCTGGTCGTGGATCTGCAGCGGGGTGTGCGGTTGCTTATTGCCTGCAGATCACTGATCTTGATCCAATCAAGTACGACCTGCTCTTTGAACGATTCTTGAATCCGGGACGAAAATCCATGCCCGACATCGATATGGACTTCGATGATCGTTATCGGGACGAAATGATTCGCTACACCGCCGAAACGTACGGTCGCGAACATGTGGCACAAATCATCACCTTTTCAACAATTAAAGCCCGGGCCGCAGTCCGAGACGCGGCCAGGGTTCTGGGATACCCATACGCCGTCGGCGACAAGGTCGCTAAAGCTATGCCTCCACTGGTGATGGGCCGCGACACCCCGTTATGGGCGTGCTTCGATCAGCAAGATCAATACGTTGACGGATACAAAGCAGCAGCTGAGCTACGACAAATGTATGACTCTGACCCTGACGTTAAAAGGGTCGTCGATGTCGCCAAGGGGCTCGAAGGACTCCGACGTCAAGATTCCATCCACGCCGCTGCGGTTGTCATCACCCGTGAACCGCTTACCGAATACTTGCCGATTCAACGCAAGCCAGAGGCCGGAGTAGACCCCGAAGACGCTCCTGTCGTCACACAATTCGAGATGAACGGTGTGGAAGAGCTTGGCCTCCTTAAGATGGACTTCTTGGGGTTGCGCACCTTGTCGATTATCGACGAAGCCCTGCGTCTCATCGAAAACACAACGGGCAACAAACTCGATATTGAAGACATCCCTCTGGACGACCCAAAGGCCTTCGAGCTTCTTCAAGCCGGTGATTCACTAGGAGTCTTCCAACTCGAGTCAGCGCCGATGCGAAGTTTGATGCGCAGCCTCACCCCAACCGGGTTCGATGACGTCGCCGCCCTCGTTGCTTTGTATCGTCCCGGGCCAATGGCCGCCAACATGCACAACGATTACGCCGACCGAAAAAACGGACGAAAACCTCTCGATTTACCCCACGAGGACCTCAGCGAAATACTCGACGAAACCTACGGTTTGATGATCTACCAGGAGTCAGTGATGCGTGTTGCTCAACGCATCGCGGGATACACCTTGGCTGAAGCTGATGACCTACGAAAAGCGTGTGGCAAAAAAGATCGCAAACTGATTGCTGAACAACGAGTCAAATTTGTCGAAGGCACTGCAGCAGCAGGCTACGACGAGCAACTCGGTACTCGGTTATTCGACATCATCGAACCATTTGCTGACTACGCGTTCAACAAAAGTCATGCTTTCGGGTACGGGTTAATTTCCTATCAAACCGCCTTTTTAAAAGCGAACCATCGGGTCGAATTCATGGCAGCAGTTCTCACCGGCGTAAAACACAACCTCGATAAAGCCGGGATTTACCTGAACGACTGTCGACAAGCAGGGATTGTGGTGGAAGTCCCTGACGTCAACCGCAGCGAAGTGGACTTCTCCTCCAAAGATGATCGAATTCCTTTCGGACTGTCGGCGGTACGAAACGTCGGCGAAGGTGTTGTCAGTCCAATAGTTGAAGAACGAGCAACCAACGGGCCCTACGAAGACTTCTACGATTTTTGTGAACGCGTACCTACGTCGGTCTTAAATAAACGCTCTCTTGAAGCTCTCATCAAAGCTGGAGCGTTTGAGTCGTGCGGCCATTCACGTCAAGGGCTTTTGTCGGTCGCAGAACAGATCGTCGACCAAGTTGTCAACCGTCGCCGTGAAGCAGACATGGGTATCCAGACCCTATTCGGAGACCTAGCCGAGAGTTCCGGCGGCTTTGATGAACGTGTCGAAGTACCTGAAGGCGAAGTCGATGAAAAAACAAAACTCGCTTGGGAAAAAGAGATGCTCGGCCTTTATGTCTCAAGTCATCCGCTCTATGGCGTTGATGCTTCATTGAGACGAGCTACCGACTGCGCTATAGCTGATGCCGCGAACCAACCTCCATATGAAGATGGCCGCGACCCGTTCATCACACTCGGTGGGGTGGTCTCGAATTTGCAACGCAAGTTCACTCGAGGCGGCGATGCAATGGCAGTGTTTGACCTAGAGGATCTTCAAACTTCGATCGAGGTCACTGTTTTCCCTCGAACTATGGCGGAGCATGGCCACCAGCTCGACGACGACGCAGTGTTGTTAGTGGGTGGAAGGGTCGACACCCGAGATGACGAACCAAAGTTCATCGCAAACCGACTCAATTATTTCGAACCAAAAAGTGGTCCATCGGAACTACGCCTTACCGTGCCTTCTCACCAAATCAGCGACAAACTCGTTGAAGAACTAAAGGACTTACTTTCACGACACTCAGGCGACACCGCTGTCTTCTTGCACGTCGGGAAGCAAATAGTTCAGCTGCCCGACAATTTTCGAGTTGACCCAAACAACGGATTAGCCGGAGAGTTACGGGTCCTTCTCGGACCTGAAGCCGTTTTGGCCTGACCACAGATACCTTCCGAAACCAAACTTTCAGCACGATAATGTTGGTAGTTACCCCTACGAGTGCCATGCTGTGTGTTCGTCCTAAGGGGTAACAATGTCCGACGGTGATACGCGCAAAGTAAATGAGAAGGTTCTTAAGGACCCCAGCGCGCAGTGGAAGCCGATGGAGAAATTTCGATCCTTCCAAAAATCAGATCAGATTTGGGTCCTTATTGGTATTGGGCTACTGATTTTGACGATGAACATTGTTTTCGGATTCGGAAATTCAGGCGGCACTGTCGGTTAATACATCAAGGTCAACGCTTAGAACCCCGTACGATTTATAACTATGAGTTCCGATGTAACAATTGTTCTGCCAGACGGCACTGAACAGGCACTAGGCCCAGACGCAACCGGCGCCGACCTGGCAGAAAAATTAGGTGGTCGAGCTGCAAAAGATGCGCTCATCGCTGTCGCCGACGGAACTCAGCTAGACCTCAATCAACCACTCCCGAATGGTTCCAACGTAACTCTGGTCTTCCCAGCTTCAGACGACGGTTTAGAGGTGTTACGTCATTCGACTGCCCACGTACTAGCTCAAGCAGTACTAGATCTATATCCAGGGGCAACCTTTAGTATCGGACCTCCAATCGAAGACGGATTTTATTACGATTTCGATTTACCTGACGGGCAAACGTTCAGCGACGAAGACCTCGAAAAGATCTCCTCGAAAATGAAAGAGATCGTTGGGCGGAAACAGCCCTTCATTCGCACCGAAGTCGACCGTGAAGAAGCGAACCAATTGTTCGCGGATCACCCCTACAAACTGGAAATTCTTGACGGTGAAGCAGATGACCCGACATCGGGTCCTAATGATGGGGTCATCACCACCTACAGAAACACCGATGAGTTCGTCGACTTGTGTCGAGGTCCTCATGTCCCCCATACCGGATATTTGGGTCATTTTGAGCTGATGCGAGTCGCGGGGGCATATTGGCGTGGCGACGAGAACCGGCAAATGCTTCAACGCATTTACGGGACCGCGTGGGCGTCTAAGAAAGATCTCAAGGCGCATTTGGTGCGCCTTGAAGAAGCAGCGAAGAGAGACCACCGGAAACTGGCAGCGGATCTGGATCTGTTGAGTTTCCCATCAGAACTCGGCGGCGGTTTAGCGGTCTGGCATCCCAAAGGCGCAATTATTCGCAAACTTATGGAGGACTACAGCCGTCAGCGCCACGAAGAGGGTGGCTATGAATTCGTTTACACCCCTCATCTTGCGAATGAACGTCTATTCCAAACTTCCGGGCATCTTGATTTCTACGCCGACGGGATGTACCCGCCGATGGAAATGGACAACGGCACCTACTACCCC
>CEUL01150124.1_pt1 | contig 90662 bp, 90 predicted proteins | sample 427021 | NCBI WGS metagenome assembly CEUL01 (sample SAMEA2622800, study PRJEB7988) | marine metagenome | isolation source: saline water (ENVO:00002010), including | reverse complement strand
AGTTCCCACAGCAATATACTATCCCAAGCCTCTTCACCTTCAGACTGCCTATGCCAGCCACAAACATCAGCCGGGAGATTTTCCGGTTTCGGAAGAAGCTAGCCAAAAAATTATGAGCTTGCCGATACATCCGTATCTGGATGACGATCAGGTGCATTTTATTATCAACGCAGTGATTGATGCTTGCTCTCAAACCGGGGCCGTTTGTTGATTTCTCCTCCAAACATCGCAGTTATAGGTGCTGGGTATTGGGGTCAAAATCTGGTTCGAAATATGCACGAACTCGGCGCGCTGCATACAATCAGTGATGCCAATCCGGAAATCCGCGAGAATATGGCGGAAAAATACAAAGATGCACGCATCACGGGATGTGCAAACGATGTCTTTAACGATCCAGCTGTCGATGCTGTCCTTATAGCAACCCCTGCTGTATCCCATTTTGACCAGGTAGAGTCAGCATTGAAGGCTGGCAAGGATGTAATGGTTGAAAAACCGCTCTGTTTGAACGTTGCCGACGGCGCAAAGCTGGTTGAACTTGCACAGCAGACAAAACGCATTCTCATGATCGGCCACCTTCTCTGGTATCACCCTGCAGTAATAAAACTGCGCGACATGATCAAAAACGATGACCTAGGGCAACTGAGGTACATCTCATCGAACCGGCTCAATATGGGAAAGCTACGTCGTGAAGAAAATGTTCTTTGGTCATTTGCGCCACACGACATATCCGTCATCCAGGGCCTGATTGGCGAACAGCCCATTCAAGTTCAGGCAACAGGTGGTGCCTTCCTCGACCAATCGGTAGCCGACGTTACTCTAACGGAACTGACATTTTCAAATGGTATTCGTGGATTTGTGTTTGTGTCTTGGCTTCACCCGTTCAAGGAGCAAAAACTTGTCGTTGTAGGCGAACGCCAAATGGCGGTATTCGATGATCGGCTCGATTGGGACGAAAAACTCTGCCTGTATCCGCATGATGTAACATGGGGCAACGGTATCCCAGAAGCACAACCCGCGGACGCGCTCGCGGTTCCCATGGAACCAGCGGAACCGCTTCGGAAGGAGTGCGAACATTTTTTGAATTGTGTTCGGACACGCGAGCAGCCACGAACAGATGGTAGAGAAGCACTGGCTGTCCTGGATACATTAGAAAGAGCGGAAATGTCGTTACAAAAATCCTCTACACACCATAAGCAACCCGAAGACGGTTCAATTCATGAAACGGCCATTGTCGACGAGGGCGCCACAATCGGCCGGGGTACGCGAATTTGGCATTTTAGCCATATCCTCGATGAAACTCACATTGGCAATTATTGCACGATTGGCCAAAATGTAATGATTGGTCCACGTGTTTCTTTAGGCGATGGCTGCAAAATCCAAAACAATGTTTCAATTTATGAAGGTGTAACTTTGGAAGACCACGTGTTTTGTGGACCGAGTTGCGTTTTTACTAATGTCAACAATCCAAGAGCTGATGTCCCTCGTCGGGACGAGTTCCTGGAAACCAATGTTGGAAAAGGCGCGAGTATCGGTGCAAATGCGACAATTGTTTGCGGAAACGATCTTGGTTCCTATTCCTTTATTGGTGCCGGTGCCGTGGTTACAAAAGACATTCTCGCAAATGCCTTGGTTGTCGGTAATCCCGCACAACAAATTGGCTGGATGTGCGATTGCGGAGAACGCCTCCCTGAAAATCTAACATGCAAAAGCTGTACCAAGTCATATCGAGAAACCGACAACGGACTTGTGCACGAATCCTAGCTGATCAACTCCACCCCTTATGACTGAAGAGTTCTTTACGCATGTGGTTGGGGCGCGACCTCAATTCATAAAACTCTCCCCTGTTGTCCAAGCGATGTCCAAACAAGGGCTACAATCGCGCATTGTCCATACAGGACAGCATTACGATCACGCTATGTCGCGATCATTTTTCGATGATCTAGGAATCCCCTTGCCAGACGAAAATTTCGAAGTCGGTTCGGGAAATCACGGTGAACAAACAGCAAAAATGCTTGTCGCTCTCGAGCAGGAGTTTTTGGTGCATTCGCCGCGCATGATTATAATTTATGGTGACACAAATTCGACACTAGCGGCGGCGATCGCCGGTGCGAAACTGAATGTTCCTATCGCCCATGTCGAAGCTGGAATCCGCGCCAATGACATCAGAATGCCAGAAGAAATAAACCGGATCGTTGCCGATAGGTTGTCCAGTTTGTTATTCGCCCCCTCCCAGAAGGCGTCTGAGCAGATGCTCGGCGAAAATATCCCGGCACAAAATATCGCAGTGGTCGGTGATGTGATGTACGATGTCGCAATTCGGTTCGGCGAAACCGCAAGAGAAAATAGTCAAATTCTTGAGAAAGAGGGTTTGCAAAAGAAAAATTATGTCTTGGCAACCATACATCGCGCAGAAAATACCGATGACAAGGAACGACTGAAAGCTCTTGTTGACGCGTTAAGCGTCGTCGCGAAATCAGTCCGGGTGGTTTTGCCGGTCCACCCGCGAACCCGGGCAGCTTTGAAGAAATTTGATATGGAAGCTCTTGCCGAAAAATCTCTAAAGTTGATCGAGCCTGTCGGTTATCTCGACATGGTTCAACTAACAGCCAATGCGCGTATAGTTGCAAGTGATTCTGGTGGCGTTCCCAAGGAGGCTTATTTCCACAACGTTCGTTCCGTAATCTTGAGAGAAGATGCGCTTTGGGACGAACTTATTGAACTTGATTGGGCTGCATTGGCGCCGCCGACATCGTCCAACAGTGTTTCAGATGTTATTAAGTACAACCTCGATGCGGCACCCGGGCAGGAAAGTTACCCATATGGAAAGGGCGACGCAGCACCGAAGATCGCCGAAGCGCTTGCCAACTGGCAGTTAGAGCGAAAAAGTTGACGAAATGAAAATTATACATGTCGTTGACTATCTTATGCCGACCATGGGGTATCAGGAATTTCTTTTGCCTAAGTGGAATGCACGCCATGGACACGAAGTGCATGTAATTACTTCTGATCGTTACGCGAATGTACCGAGTTACAAAAAAACTTTTGAGCCTTTTTTGGGACCGCGATTGAGAGATGCCGGAATGGAATTAATAGATGATGTTACAGTCCATCGGTTACCCATTCGCTGGGAATTTCAGGGCCGGGTTTGGATGGCAGGTTTTAAGAAATATCTGGCGAGATTGGCTCCCGACGTTGTATTTGTTCACGGAACAGGTTGCCCTGCATCCTTCAAGGCTGCTTCTTGGTGTCAGCGAAGTGGTGTTCCTTTGGTTATGGACAATCATATGACATTCTCCTCTGTAAGAGAGGGTCTCGCTGCAAAGTTATATTACATCGCGTTACGAATTCTAACTCGGACATATCTGCTTCCCGCAACACACCAGTTTCTTGGCGTAGCGCAAGAATGTTCTGACTTTCTTCATGAAAAGCAGAACATACCTCGAAATAAAATAGAGCTGCTGCCGCTAGGAATAGATACCGACTTACTGACACCGAACGTGACTGCTCCGCAAGAATTTCGCCGAAACTTGGGGTTATCAAAAGATTCAATTATCGTCATGCAGACTGGGAAAATTACACCAGATAAAGGCGCCCATTTATTGGCCCAAGCAATGGCACCTCTTATGGCTGACGAACCTAACCTCCATCTGATTCTCGTGGGTGCTGGGCCCGACGATTATCGCCAACAGGTTCTTGCACCTCTAACAGAAAACAAAGTCTTGGATAATTTCCATATATTACCGTTCGTCACTACTGCTGAGCTCGCAAATTATTTTTCCGCTGCCGATATCTGTGTTTTTGCGAAAGCGGCCTCTCTAAGTTGCCTCGAAGCCGCTGCATGTGGCACGCCGGTGTTGATGACAGACATGCCGATTGGAAAATGGCGCGCTGAAATGGGGGCGGGGGAAACTTTTCGAGACGGTGATGTCAACGATCTCAGGTCAAAAATTGGCGGACTATTAAACTCAGCTGACGACCGGAGAGCGCTAGGGCAAGCCGCACGAACCAGTGTACAAGAACATTTTTCCTATGACAGTGTAGCTCTTCAGTCGGAAAAAATTCTGACCGAAGCGATCAATTCGATATAAACTTTGGCCCGTCGTCACCGAATCTTGCTCGTTATTGCCGGCCTCACGGCAGGAGGCGCTGAAAGACAATTAGCGCTACTAACGCAACATGTTGATCATTGCGAATTCGACATTGGGTTATTGCTTTTCAATTCAAGAGACCGGATTCATTATCGCGGTGTAATTGATGAAAGAATATGGCTTCGAACCCTGGAGTTATCGCCAACCGAAGATGGTGTGAAACTCATCCCTCGCCTAATTTCGGGAATAAGAAATGCTATTGCCGAATGGTCACCCGACTTGATTCATACCAGCTTGAATATTGCAAACCACGCTACAAGATTTTCCGCGCTAATCAGCAGATGGAAAACCCCTATCGTGACTTCGATCCGAGCCGATTTTCGGGAAGGTTATAGTGCTCGGGATCGTTTTCTGGAACGGATGCTTTGGCGCCGAACTAACTATTTTATTTGCAACTCTGGTGTCAGCAAGCAGCAATTAATAGCGGACCTTGGTGTTAACGAATCGAATATAAAGACTATTCCGAACGGAGTAGAAGATAAATTCTTTCAGACGAACATTGTCGAGAAACCAAAATGGTGGCCGCGGGGCCGGTCCTGCCTAACAGTCGCTAGACTCAAGGACGGCAAGAACTATCTCGAACTCGTTTTTGCCATTAAATACCTTGCTGACAACGACAAGTTAGGAGATTGGAATTTTGTCTTTGTTGGAGAAGGCCCCCAGAAAAAAGAACTATTAGAAGCCATAAAGAAAGCCAAAATTGAGAACCGTGTTGTTCTCGTTGAACCCGTGGAAGACCTATTGCCGATCTATCACTCAGCTGATGTGTTCCTGTTACCGTCTTTGCATGAAGGGCTATCTAATGTCTTGCTAGAGGCCCAAGCGATGCAGCTTCCGATCATTGTGACGAAGGAGGCAAATCGGGCAGCGGCCGTGGACGCAGAACACGCTTTCCTAATCGATGCGACAAACTTTGGGCCGCAGCTCGAATCCGCGCTCTCCTCCAATAAACACGAATTGGTAGAACGGGGAATACTAATGTCTCAGAGCATTCGCCAACGATATAGCGTCGAACGCATGGTCAGCGAAACATGCGAAATTTGGAGATCTTTACTCGCCAACCATGTCTGATTCTATCCAAAGAAAATCCGATTTAGCGGAAGCATACGGTCGCCAGTGGATTGACGAATCGGAATATTGGGCATCGCTAAACTATCACGTTCGCTATCAAGATCAGTTTCTAGATCTGGTTAGACCCACAGCTTCTACGAAAATATTGGAATGCGGTTCGGGAACAGGAGAAATTGCACAACGCGTGATGGAAAAATTTCTCATGAGCGATGGTCCGAACGTCGATTTTTACCTCGTTGATGTCTCGGAGACGTTGCTAAAGATCATAAGTAAACGGATCGTGCCCCCGGCGCGGGTGAGGGCCCATCTGATCCAGGCAACCGCACAAGAATTACCGTTCGCAGACGATTATTTCGACCGCATCTATGCACTTTCGGTTCTATGGTACGTTTCAGATCCCCTAAAAGCCGTTACAGACATGTTACGTGTTTTGAAGCCGGGAGGTATAATGTGCTTCGACTTGATAAGCCTTCTAAATCCGACAGGGTTTCTCGGCAATTTAAGTAACAAAATTCTATCCATCGGGAACAATAGACAACGTGTAAGCTATTTTCTTCCATCTCAAATCAACAAATGCTTACGCGAACAAAACGTCGAATTTAATACTGTCGGCTATATGCCCATTTTGCCCACGACATTGCCCGGTTTGGGAAACCTGTTTAATCTATTCAGAACCATAGACTGGTTACCAAGAACTAAAAATGGTTTTTTAATCCCAACCTGCAACAAGGTCGTTTATTGCGTGAAAAAGAATGCTTGATCAGAAGTTGAATGTTCGGAAAGACCGAAGCAACGGAGCAATCTTAGTTGGACCGTTGCCCCCTCCAACCATTGGCCAAAGTATATCTTTTGAAATGTTGCGCGATGAATTCTCCGCCCGCTCTTTGCCTTATTGGTTATTGGACATAAGCGGTGGCGCAACCAGCCGACGCGACGGAAGTTTCTCTTTGGGAAGGGTCATCGCTCTTATGGCTTCTTTATGCAGAGTCACGATTTTACCCTTCCTGCGAGATCGAAATTTTTATTTAACCATCGCGCAATCATGGAATGGGTTTCTTCGTGATTTGTGGTTTATTGCCTTGGCTAAAATCGGAAGGCATCGCATTGTCCTACATCTTAAAGGAGGCAGCTACGATAATTTTTACGATAGTTTGGGAAACTTCCGAAAGGCAATTGTTCGAAAAACTCTAAGTTGTGCGGATTGCATTATCGTATTGGGTGACAGGCTCGCCCCAATGTTCGATTTCGTCCCTGACAGTGCCGAAAAAATTATTGTCGTTTCAAACGGTTGCCCACTGCCCCTGGAAGCGCTTCCGAAAAATTCGAAACATTTACCCAGTGCAGACAGTAATGAGCCCATCAATATTTTATATTTGTCAAACCTTATCGATTCTAAGGGATATCGTGATTTGTTGCAGGCGATTGCAATTCTAAAACACGTACATAAGTTAAATATCCGCTGCCGTTTCTGTGGACAGTTTCTCATAGCGTCTGATACGCAACTATTTCACAATTCAGATGAAGCCGAAGCTGATTTTAAGACCCAATCAAAGTCATTAGATATCGAAGATGTCGTAACCTGGGATGGTGTCGTCACTGGAGAGAGGAAAATCGAAGCCCTGAAAGAAGCGCACTTTATGGTACTGCCAACCCAATACAATAATGAAGGTCAGCCGGTTGCAATTATTGAAGCAATGGCCATGGGCGCCGTTGTCGTCGGAAGTCGATGGCGTACAATTCCAGATATGTTGGATGAAGGCCGAGCGGGGATTCTAGTTGACTCTAGTTCACCATTGCAAATTGTAGACGCCATTACGGACGCTACGGCCGATCCGGAAGCATACAACAATATAAGTCAGGCAGGCATAAAACATTGCCAAGTTCGATACAGTCGAGAGAAACATTTAGACGAGTTAATCGCAGCAATAAATGCCGATTCCGTATTCGCCGCCGAAGGTGTCGAAAATCGGCTTGAAAGCGCGTAACTATTATCGGATCAAGATTTTGAAAGTTCTAGTCAATGCCCTTTCCGCGAGACGGGGTGGTATCGTTACGTATACTCAGAATCTAGCTCGCTCAATGGCAAACCTTCCGGTTGACGCCACCATTGTCGGCCCACCCGAACTGGCCCAAGGTCAAAAAACTATTGTAACGAGGGATGTGGGGCAATTCTCCCCATTGAAACGCATCGTGTGGGAACAAACATCCTGGCGCAAATACGTTAAGTCCTTCAATCCCGATATTCTTTTTTCGTCTGCAAACTTCGCTCTCTATTATAGCCCCGTTCCGCAGCTTCTTCTGATGCGCGAGGGTGGATTGTTTAATCCGTTCTACCTTAGAAACGTGTTTCCGTTCTTGGGAAGCAGAATTAAATTGCAGACCCGTATTCGCCGGAATTTTATGTTCCGGTCAATGCGCGCCGCATCAACCATAATGTTTCCATCCGAAACGCTTCGCAACTGGGTCGCTTCCTGGGTCCCCGATATAGCAAACAGGTTTGTCGTCAATTCTTATGGAATCGATCACGGTCATTTCGAAACAAGCAAGGAAATTATTGCGCCGAAAAAAGATTCAGTGAAGCTATTATATGTTTCTGTTTATTACCCACACAAAGACCCCGCGACTTTGTCTGACGCTGTTCTACAGCTCAGCCAAAGAGGTATAGATGCTCATGCCCGCATTACAATGGCCAGTAATGAATTTCACCCCTGGCCATCGGGGGTCAACGATCTTGCAAAATTGCAGTCAGCGGAAGCGAACGGTCAAGCGGAACTCGGATCAATCGTTTATAAGGACCTGCCAAGCGCCTACCACGATGCCGACATTTTTGTGTTTCCATCAATATCGGAAACCTTCGGATTTCCATTGGTAGAAGCAATGGCAGCAAAATTGCCGGTAATCGCAGCAGATACTTTAATCAATCAAGAAATCTGCGGCCCGACCGCTCTCTACTACAACCCCTCTGACGCCGCGTCGTTGGCCAATCGCGTTGAGGAGCTATTGACTCGCCCAGGCCTCTATAACTGGATGGCAGAAAATGGCGAGAAGCGTGTGAAAGAACGGTTTAGCTGGCAAGGACATGCCGATCGATTGATTTCTATTATGGAAAAAACCGCCAGGACAGGCTGAGAAAACTGTTTCTCTGATGTTTCTCATTTCTCCCGTTATCTAAATTCGCAGCGTCAAAAATATAATGATACTCGTTAGTGCCTGCATTTGGGGTGTGGCCGTTTTGGCCTGTATCTGGACCGCTACTGAGTATATCTGGGCATTGCGATTGCTCATTTTAGGCCTTGCTTTGGGCACATCTATAAATCTCTTTCGCTCCCGTTGCGAGTTAGTTTTTTTAACCCCCGGATACTTATTGGGTTTTATCACGCTTATATTTTACGGAGTGGCTCCCGCCCTTTACTTGTCACTCCTGCCCAACTCTTTGCCTTATATCATGTTCCAAGGAGGAGAAACTCACAATCTAACAAAAGGATATGTGAACAGTCTGGGTGAATTATTCATTCTTCAATTTTCTGCAATGTGTTTCTTAGTAACCAATTTCATTTCCCAAATTCATAGAGACCGCATCATCAAATTTGGGCAATCCATCAAAATCGAATTAGCGCCCAATATCTGGAAAATTGCCATCGCTTTAACAATTCTTTTCACCTGTGCGTACGCGGGAACTCGGTTACCATCGACACAACATCTATTTTCGAATTTGATTGGTCAGGAGTTTCATCATGCTTTGACACCTTCGCTATCAATAAGCCTGGTATTCCTCGCATTCAGTGCTTTAAACCAACCGACACGCATTCAAGCTATTTTGTTTACGGTTTTTGCGGCTTGTTTAGGGACGATGGTCGCCATAGACCTCGCCGCAACACCGACGCTTATTGCCCTTTCAGGAGTATTGTTATTTTTCGTTTTACGCCGATACGCCTTTAAAAGATTCGCAGCGATGGCACTTGTTTCCATCGCCATCGCGGTTTCTGCTGTCGCGATTTCTGCGATTAAAGGCCGCCCAATCCATGTGGATCAAACAAAATTCCCCATTGTCGAGTATGGGCTTGCGAAGCTAACCTCCAAGTTCGTTTTGCGGCAAGGAGTGTCTGGGTTCTGCCTCAACAATATTATTGTCCATGATTTAGGGCCAAAAGATCAAAGCCCACTATATTTTTTGAGCGCTATTGTGCCGCGATTTATATGGCCCGAAAAGCCGATTTTGTCCCTCGGATCCCAATTTGCTGAAAGCTATTGTCACCAGGGCCAAGCCTACAGATTAAAACATAGCGAATCGATTACGTTGCTCGGGGAACCGTTAATTAGAAGCAGTATTTTCGGTTTGCTCACTGCGCAGTTAGCCGTTTTTCTTATTTGTTATATGGTCGCATTTGGCGGCCTATCGGGTAACGTAATAAACCTTTTGGTTTTGACGGCACTCCTGCCGTGGTTAATCCCATTCGAACAGCACTTCGCTCAATACATTGGCAATATTTTCAAAAGCGCTCTGGTGATTTTACCATTTGCGGGCGTTCTATATTTATGCCGATTCCACATATGGTCCCAAAGGGACCATAGAAGTCTATAAGCGAGTTCTTTTGAAAATTCTCTTTTTAACAGAGAACTTTCCGCCCGAAACAAATGCGGCAGCAACACGGGTTTTCGAGCGCGCATGTTACTGGGTGCGGGAGGGTCACGATGTTACCGTAATCACGCAAGCGCCTAATTTTCCATTCGGGAAATTGTATGACGGATATCGCAACAGCTGGCGGCAGATCGAAACGATAGAAGGTATACGTATCGTTCGGGTCAAAACCTATATCTCAGCGAATGAAGGGGTGGCCCTCCGAACCCTCGATTTTATAAGTTATATGGTTATGGCTGTATTTTTCGGTCTGTTTGAGCGCAAACCCGATATCGTCGTTTCTACATCACCGCAATTCTTTGCCGCAGTTGGCGGCTGGCTTATTAGCGCCTTTCGACGGATACCATTTGTTTTTGAACTCGGTGACCTGTGGCCGGCGTCAATCGTTGCCGTCGGTGCGATGAAACCCAGCTTCGCCATGCGCATGGTCGAAAAGCTTGAGCTGTTCCTGTACAGGCGTTCAGCGGTTGTCGTTGCTCTAACGAATGCTTTCAAAAAAAATCTCATCGAAAGGGGAATCGACGGAAACAAAATCGCGGTCGTCATTAACGGTGTCGATCTTCCCCGCTACGCACCGCAGGAACGGGATGCCGATCTCGCAGAAGAATGGGCGTTGGAGGATAAATTCGTTATCGGATATGTCGGTACTCACGGAATGGCACACGGCCTGGAGAACGTTCTGGAGGTAGCCGCACAGGTTTCTGACCGTACAAATTTAGTATTTATGTTTGCCGGCCCTGGCGCGGTACGTGAACAGCTCATTCAGGAAGCAAAAGAGCGTAATCTAAAAAACGTGATTTTTGTTCCACCCAAACCAAAAGACCAAATGCCAGCTGTCTGGAGCCTGTGCGATGTCGCTTTGGTTCATCTGAAGGATACGCAGGTATTTGCCGAAGTTATTCCCTCCAAGATATTCGAGGCGATGGGTATGGGCTTGCCGATTTTAATTGCTGCGCCGCAAGGAGAGGCGACCGACATTATCCAAAAAGATAAAGTCGGTCTTGTCGTCCCACCCGAAAACCCCGAGGCACTCGCGAACGCAGCGTTACAGTTTTGCGATGATGAAGCCTTTAGAACGGAAGCCGCCAGAAATTCATATGCCGCCGCACCAAAACACAGCCGCGCCTTTCAAGCGGAAGCGATGATGGCGGCCCTCATAGCGGCAATCGAGAACAAAGGCGATGAGGCAGCAGCACGTGTCGCTCAGGTTGAGGCCCCATCCTGAGCAATATTCTTGTAACGGGTGGAAGCGGTTTCATTGGTCAGGAACTTTGCAGAGCGCTGGCAAATGTAGGTTACACGCCAGTCATTACAAGCCGGTCTGCCCAAACAACCTCCTATGCATCCGAATGCCGACTTATCGAAGATATCACCAATACCGACGCCTTATGTGCCGCAATGAAAGATATCGAGGTGGTAATTCATTTAGCGGCCCGCGCCCATGTAATGAGTGATCAATCTTCCGACCCGCTGAGCGATTATAGAAGAGTAAATGTGGATGGTACGGTTGCGATCGCCAACGCCGCTCGCCAATCCGGTATCAAACGGTTGATCTTTCTAAGTTCCATCAAGGTGAATGGCGAAAGGACATCGGAGAAGCCTTACACTGCTCATGATACCCCCGCACCCGAGGACCCTTATGGAATTTCAAAATCAGAAGCAGAATCCAGATTAATAGAGGTTTCGAAAGACAGCGAGTTGGAAACCGTTATAGTGCGAACACCGCTCGTCTACGGTGCTGGTGTCCGCGCCAATTTTCTTTCCCTGATGTCGATCGCTGATAGCGGTCTGCCTCTACCGTTTGGTGCCATCAACAAAAATCGCCGGAGTCTCATCTATATTGAGAACCTTGTTGATCTGCTCATAAAAACCGTTAGCCATCCATCCGCAAATGGCCAGACATTGTTGGTGTGCGATGGTGAAGATCTCTCGACGACATCGCTTGTTGAGAACCTGCGTACATCATTGGGAAGGAAACGACGCCTAGTACCAATTCCCCCTGCGATCATACGTGCATCTTTGTCATCCATAGGAAAGAGCGGTATGGCTGATCGTCTATTGGGCTCACTCGTGATAGACGATACTGCGACCCGCGAACTCTTAAAATGGCAACCGCCATTCACGATAGCGGAAGGTTTAAGGCGAACTGCCGATTGGTACCGGGCCTCCAATGCTCAATGAGGCAATCGGGAATGCGCATTTACAGCACACGTTTCTAACACCCGATTCGTGACAACTACTTTTTGGACAGGCGCCCTGTGGTAAACTGCGTTAACTTTCGTTATAGGTCTCGCGAACCGTTGCTGGAACCTCATGAGTAAACTACGTCAAAAAATTGCATTTGGTCATGATCTCATCATGGCCTTTTTGTCATTGCCCATCGCGATGTTTCTCCGGATGGGCCGGGACATGTTCATATATGATGCCGATTTCGTTGTATTCGCTGCATTGGTCTTTGCCGCTGTAGCCGGTACATGTTTCTGGATTTTAAATTTATATGGCGGTATTTGGCGCTACGCCTCATTGAACGATTTGATGGCCATCATGAAGGCCGTCACCTTGGCCATCCTGGTTTTCGTACCGCTGATGTTTATGCTCAACCGGCTCGAGTGGATTCCGCGCTCGACACCAATGATCAATTGGCTCGTTCTCATAATGCTTTTGGGCGCGCCTAGGTTTATTTATCGTCAGTTTAAGGACCGACGAGCAGGCAACAAAGCCCGAAGACAAGAATCGTCTCAAAAAGTGCCGGTTCTGTTAGTCGGCGCAGCCGACGGCGCAGAATTGTTTATTCGGGCAATCGATAGAAACCCGTCCGCTGCCTATAAAATCGTGGGGATCGTCGGCGAAAATACCGGTCGCGTCGGACGGAGCATTCGCGGAATACATGTTCTGGGCACAATCGACGACGTGCCTTCCGTTTGCAAAAAACTTACGAGTGACGGACAAAACCCCCAACGCATCATCGTTACCAAAGACGATATCGAAAAATCGTCGATGCAAAAACTGATCGCACATGCAGACGAGCTGGGTGTTTCTCTGGCAAGAATGCCACGCCTTACCGATTTCCAAAGTAACGTCGAAGAAAATACGCCGGTTCGCCCCATCGCGATCGAAGATGTACTGGGAAGAGCCCAGCAAGTATTAGACCGGGCGAGTATGCAGGCTTTAGTTAAAGACCGGCGGGTTCTCATCACGGGAGCGGGCGGCACAATCGGTGGAGAGCTTTCCCGGCAGATTGCGGAATTTGGGCCATCCCACCTCTGTCTTTTAGAGTCTTCGGAATACGCGTTATACGCCATCGATCTGGAGATCAAAGAATCCTATCCTAACCTGCCACGTAATTCCGTGATCGCGGATGTTCGAACGAGAGCGCGCATGAACCGGATATTTAAAGACGAGGCACCCGACTTGGTCTTTCATGCAGCAGCGTTAAAACATGTTCCGATCGTTGAAGATCATCCATCTGAGGGGATACTGACTAATATCGATGGAACCCGGATTATCGCCGATTGCTGTCGTGAGACGGGGGTCAGTGCAATGGTTTTAATCTCCACGGACAAGGCGGTTAATCCAACCAATATAATGGGCGCGACAAAGAGAATTGCTGAAACCTATTGCCAGGCATTAGATTTGGAAGAATCAACAAAAACACGATTCGTTACTGTGCGTTTCGGCAACGTTTTGGGTTCAACTGGTTCCGTCGTCCCGCTATTTCAGCGGCAACTGGCAAATGGCGGGCCGCTCACCGTTACCCATCCGGATATGAAGCGGTATTTCATGACCGTTAGAGAGGCCGTGGAACTCGTTCTGGAAGCAACCGTCCTCGGAGAGAAAAAGGAAAGTGCTTCAGGGCGTGTCTATGTTCTTGATATGGGCGAGCCGGTGAAAATCGCCGATCTCGCACGTCAAATGATCCTTCTGGCCGGGCTTCAGCCAGATCAGGATATCAAAATTGAATTCACTGGCCCGCGGCCAGGCGAAAAACTCTTTGAAGAGATTCTTCATGACTCAGAACCACCTGAGGGCACCGATTACGACGGTATTTTGCTTGCCGCTCCCCGGACCATCGATCTCACCACTTTATCCAAACAAATTGATGAGATCGTTGAGGCCGCGAAAGCTGGTCATTCCCACGAAATATTTTCACTTATACGGGCTTACGTACCCGAATTTCAGCCAGAAGCGGGTGGCCCGATAAGAGCCGTCGCCTCCTAATAGACAATCAAAAAATCGAATGACAGATTCTCAATCAAGCAGAATTACCCGAGCTTTGATATCGGTCTCGGACAAACAAAACCTCGAAAAGCTCGGTAAGTTTTTATCGGAAAGTGGCGTCGAAATCCTATCGACCGGTGGATCTGCCAAAGCGCTATCCGATGCCGGTATACCTGTGAAAGAAGTTGGTGATCATACCGGTTTCCCGGAAATCATGAATGGACGGGTGAAAACACTTCATCCAAAAATCCATGGTGGAATTCTGGCACGTCGGAGCGATGAGACACATCTCGCTGCAATGCGGGACCATGACATCGCGCCGATCGATATGATCGTTGTCAATTTGTATCCCTTTGAGGAAACAGTTGCTGCGGGCGCGGACTTCGAGACCTGTATCGAAAATATCGATATCGGCGGCCCATCATTGATCAGGGCAGCAGCAAAAAATCACGAGAGTATTACTGTTATCACGGACACCCTCGATTACGACGCGGTAATCGCCGAGATGAAAGAAAATGAAGGTGCGACGACACCGGAATTGCGCCGCCAACTCGCTGCAAGAGCTTATGCAAAAACTGCCGCTTACGATGCAGCGATCGCAGATTGGTTCGCCAAGCAAAATGGCGACGAATTTCCTCAACGTCATACGCTGGCAGGTAATCGTGCACAAATTATGCGATATGGCGAGAATCCTCATCAGAGCGCTGCCTTTTATCGTACTGCAGATGACCGTCCTGGCGTCGCAACAGCATCCCAATTGCAGGGTAAGGAACTTAGCTATAACAATTTGAATGATACGGATGCCGCTTTCGAGCTTGTTGCCGAATTCAGTGAGCCAGCGGTTGCGATAATCAAACATGCCAATCCCTGCGGCGTTGCGATCGGCAATTCCCTGTCCGATGCCTACAACCGTGCGCTCAAATGCGATCCCGTCAGCGCGTTCGGTGGTATAATCGCCGTCAATCGGGAATTGGATGCAGATGCGGCGAAGGAAATGGCCGAGCTTTTCCTTGAAGTAATCATCGCTCCTGAGGTGACAGATGCCGCAAAAGAGATTTTGGCAGCAAAAAAGAACCTTCGCGTCCTGGCAACAAACGGCATGCCGGCATCCGATGAGCCGGGCATGACGTTGAAAATGCTCGCAGGCGGGTATCTCCTGCAGAGCCGCGATGCAGCGCATGTTACAGCGGGAGACTTGAAGACCGTTACAAAGCGTGAGCCATCAGAACAAGAGCTGGCCGATTTGATATTTGCCTTTACCGTCTGCAAACACGTGAAATCCAATGCGATTGTTTATGCCAAGGACGGTGCAACGGTTGGGATTGGCGCGGGACAGATGAGCAGGGTCGACTCCTGCCGTATTGCCGCTCAAAAATCGGCGGACGCGGCAGAAGCGGCGGGTGAAGGGGATCCATTAGCCATCGGCTCTGTCGTCGCTTCCGACGCTTTCTTTCCTTTCGCTGACGGGTTGCTGACCGCCGCCGCCGCCGGTGCCACCGCTGTTATCCAGCCAGGTGGTTCGATCCGTGATGATGAAGTGATTGCGGCAGCCGACGACAATGACCTCGCGATGGTACTCACTGGTATTCGCCATTTCCGGCACTAGAGCTATAGGATGGTGCCTAGAGCGGCATTAGCGGAGGCCAATATGACTTATACACTCGAAGAATTTTGCGCTGACGCCCATAACGCAATGGAAAATGATTCTGGTAGCGCCGGCCGTGATGCGATTCGAGCGCATCTCGAAAAGCTCCTCGTCAATTCAGACTTTGTTCACGAACATCTATCTACGCAGAGTTCGGGGAAAACACTTCTCTACCATGACCAGGAGTTTGATTTTTACGTCATGGCCCACGGTACCGATGCGGGAAACCGCAAAGGCAAGCCGCATGATCATGGTGCTTCATGGGCTGTTTACGGACAGGCCACCGGAATGACCAATATGACAATCTGGCATCGTGTTGATGACGGCGACCAGCCTGGTCATGCCGAACTTGCTGAACACGAGACCTTCCCCTTAAAACCAGGCCATGCAGCACTGTTCGATACCGGCGTAATACATTCTACGGCACACCCGGAACCAGCCCGTTGGGTGAGAGTCACGGGCACCGATCTCGATACTATCGAGCGCTACGCTTATGATCCGGGGCGTCAGGTCATGAAACGGATGACCCCGTAACGAGAAATATAACGATAAGCAAGCGAAAGTACTTTACAGGCGTAAGTTAAAGTGCCGTTCCTCAGCCGATATGGTCCTGATGATTATCAAGGTACCAGTCGGCGATTTCCTCTCGGGTCGGAAACCAGACCCCGTCAAAACCCTTCACATAATCTAGAAAGTCGCCAAGTGCCCTAATACGATAGGGCTGGCCAATCACGTGCGGATGAAGCCCAAAGTTCATTATCCGCATCGCTGTTTTTCCCTCCTCATAGAGAACGTCAAACTGTTCGCGTAACGCTGCCAGGCCCTGGTCCAGCGTCATACCGCCGCGCGCAAACATGTTGAAATCGTTTACGTCATTTGAATAGGGTATGCACACAATTGGGCCGTTTTCGGTTCTGATCAAATAGGGTTGATCGTCATTAAGAAAATCGCAGAAAAATGTCAGGCCTGCTTCTTTAAGATAATCAATGGTCCTGGCCGTTGGCCTGAGAGACGATGAAAGCCAGCCTTTTGCGGGTCGACCAATAACTTCGTTATAAACATCCAGAGTACGATTTATAACGTCGCGCTCTTTCTCTGGTTCCTCCGCGTAAAATGTCAGAATATCGTTTTGTGCCCAGTTATGTGGTACGAGCTCCCAACCTCTTTCATTCACGGCATCTATAATTCTCCGGCGTTCCAACGCCATTTTTGCGTTCATAGTGCAGGAGGCCGGAATGCCGGCTTTATCTAGCCGGTCCAAAACACGCCATACACCGACACGCTGCCCATATTCACGCCACGTCCAATTTACGTAGTCAGGAACATTTCCGGGAACCGGAAACGGTATCGTTGCTGGGCCACCGGCATAAAGCGGTTCAGTTTGATTGCGGGTTTGCTCCCAATATTCGAGATTGATCGTAATAATTAGGGCGATGCGATGATCGCCGGGCCATTTCAGGGGTTTGCGATCAGGTAACGCAACAAAATCATATTCCATACAAGGGCCCCACTGTCTTCATGCCCTTACACAGTACGACAAACGCCGCCGGCAATGCCAGCGGCGTTTGTCGTTTTAAAATGACCAGAGATTATCCTTAGACCAGGCTCCTCAGTTGACGGTTGATCACACTCAACTTGGCGAGATCGACCGCAGAGCCCGCCTTGATTTCCGTAATCATGTTTGTGGCCCTTTGGACAGCATGTGCATTGGCTTCCGCCCAGGCATCGATAATCGTCGGTGCCAATTCGGCTCCGCCCGATACATCCATGATTCTGGTAACCAAACGCGTCTGTGTAGCATAGAGATCATCGACGATTCCCGCCGTTGCGCTTTTTTGCCATTCATCACCACGTGCGATTTGCAATGCGGCAGCTCGAAGCCAGTCAAATCCAAAACGGTCTCCGATACCGTAGAAGACCCTGGCAACAGCTTCCGGTTCAAATCGACCACCTGCAGCTATGCGAACAATATCGCAGGCTGGCGCCAATGCATCCAGATTAGCGATGCGCTGGGCAAGCGTTTTCGGTGCGTGTCGCGTAATATAATGGTTTGCCTTTTCGTCTCGCGTAATTTTGAGTGCCGGAGACAAAATAGAATCCAATCCTTTGTCCATTCCCGCCACGGCAGGCTGAAAAGCATTTACTGTCTTTCCTATTTCCTGACCGCTGGCTTCATTTCTTGTAAACCAAATAGTGCCGCGTGTGATGAGATCGAGAATTTCGAGTTGCATCTCGGTCTGCACATCTGCAGGTACCGAGTTGTCCAATGACTCAACGCCGCTCCAAAGCTCCGCAAGGCCAAACACCTGTCGGCAGGCCAGGTAGGCTCGGGCAATCGCCGCTGGTTTCTCGCCGGTCCGTTCCGAAATTGTATTTATGAAACTGGGACCGGTACGGTTCACCACTGTATTGGCTACATAAGTTGCAATGATTTCACGACGAAGCCGGTGATTCCCAACCAGATTAGCGAAACGCCTTTGGATCAATTTGGGGAAATATAGACCGAGTGTGTTCTCAAGATAGGAATCGTCTGGCAGCGAGCTTCCCATGACGTCATCAAATAAAGCAATCTTGGCATAAGCCAATAGAACTGAAAGCTCTGGCCGCGTAAGACCTTTGCCCGCCGACAAGCGCATCTCAAGATCTTCATCGGATGGAAGGAACTCCACGTCTCTATCGAGCTCGCCGCTGCGCTCCAACGCATGAATAAAGCGCAAGTGTTCATCCGCGAGCGCGAGGCTTTGATGTTCAGCATTGGTCAACGCCATGCTTTGGCGATAATTATCCATCAAGACCAGATCCGAAACATCGTCGGTCATATCAGCGAGGACTTTATTGCGTTGTGCAAACGTAAGCTTGCCAGAACGCGTCGCCATACCGAGAAGAATCTTGATATTGACCTCATGATCAGAACAACCAACACCCGCGGAGTTGTCGATAAAATCAGTGTTGATACGACCACCCGATTGAGAATATTCGATCCTGCCCAATTGCGTGGCGCCGAGATTGGCGCCCTCGCCAACAATTTTGGCACGAACCTGGTTCCCATTGATGCGAAGAGAATCATTGGCGCGATCACCAACCTCAATATTGTTCTCATCGCGGGACTTGATGTAAGTGCCTATGCCGCCAAACCAAAGAAGGTCAATCTCGGCGGTTAGAATGGCATGAATAAGCTCATTCGGCGTAACCGTATCACCGGGAAGATCGAACACCTTGTGCATTTGTGGCGTGACTTTTATCGATTTTGCCGAACGCTCAAAGATACCACCACCTGCAGAAATCAGCTTGGCGTTGTAGTCGGTCCAGGAGGATCGGCCCTTATCAAACAGTCTCTTCCGCTCTTTAAAGCTCGATGCTGGATTCGGATCTGGGTCGACAAAAATATGGAGATGGTTAAACGCACCAACGAGTTTTGTGAACGGTGAATAAATCATACCGTTGCCAAATACATCGCCCGACATATCGCCAACCCCGACACTGGTAAAGGGCGTCGTCATCACATCAACGCCCATTTCGCGGAAGTGGCGTTTTACGGATTCCCACGCTCCGCGCGCGGTAATGCCCATGGCCTTGTGGTCGTAGCCAACCGAACCGCCGGATGCAAAAGCGTCATCGAGCCAGAAGCCGTATTCCTGTGAAACGCCGTTGGCAATGTCCGAGAAAGTCGCAGTACCTTTGTCAGCGGCAACAACAAGATACGGATCGTCATCGTCTTGTCGAACGACATTCTTCGGCGGAACGATCTTATCGCTTTTCAGGTTGTCTGTAATATCGAGCAAGCCACGCATAAAGGTTTTGTAGCAGGCAATTCCTTCTTCAAGAAAAGCCTCGCGGCCACCGGATTCGGGTGGTTGTTTGACAATAAATCCGCCCTTCGCGCCGACGGGCACAATAACGGCATTCTTGGTCATCTGGGATTTCATCAAACCAAGAATTTCGGTCCGGAAATCCTCTTTGCGATCCGACCAGCGGATACCGCCACGGGCAACCTTGCCACCACGTAAATGTACTGCATCAACGCGTGGCGAATGCACAAACACCTCGATTGCGGGTCGCGGCAATGGCAGCTCATCCACATTGCCACTATCGATTTTGAATGACACATAAGGTTTGGGTGATCCGTCTTCAGCGGGCTGGTAGAAATTGGTCCGCAGAGTGGATTCAATGATATTGACGTAGCGTCTGAGGATACGATCCTCATCTAGCGATACAACGTTGTCGAGCGCTTTGGAGAGCTTGTCTTTCAGCTTTTCGGTCCGTTTGCCTGACTTCGGCGCAAGCTCAGGATCAAATCTGAATTCAAACAGCTCAACAATCATTTTGGTTATGTCGACCTGATTTGCCAGCGTGTCTTCAAGATAAGACTGACTGTAGAGAATCGCCGCCTGCAGCAGATACTTACAATAGCCGCGCAACATGACGATTTGACGCCATTCGAGCTCTGCATCAAGCACGAGTTTATTGAAGCCATCATCTTCCATCTGGTTGTTCCAGACACGATGAAATGCTTCTTCAAAAAGAGGTTTAACCTCTTCGACATCGACGGCCGCGCCTGAGCGCGTAACCAAACCGAAGTCGTGCAGCCACACCGGTTTATCGGAACTCTCCGGGACAAGTTTATGGGGAACCTCATCTATGACGCGAAGACCCATGTTCTCCAGAACCGGCAGTACATCAGATAGCGGGAGCGGTGCCCCCGGATGAAACAGTTTGAATCGAACCGCATTATCTTCAGCTTCCTGCCGACGATATAGATCGAGGACAATCGCACCATTTGAAAACGTTTCTTCAACACGTGCGATATCTGCTACAGCCGATTCCGGGCTGAAAATCTCACGATAGGCGGCAGGAAAGGCGTCGCGATAGTCGGAATGATATTGAATTCCATCATTTTCGCCGTGAGCGTCGATGAGTACACTTGCCAGCGCATCTGACCAATCGCGTGCTGCCTCCGCCAAACGTTCCTCAATCTCAGAATCGCTTTGGGGTGCAGAAACGCCCGGCGTCGTTTTGACGATAAACTGAATGCGCGCAAGCGCTGAATCCGTCACCTGCGTATAGTAAGCAGTTACCGGACCCGCATATCCATCTTCCAATATTTCCTGAAGTTTTCGCCGTAGCGCCGTGTTGTACCTATCACGTGGCACGAAAACCAGGCACGAAAGATGTCGCCCAAAGGGGTCGCGATGGACAAAAAGCGCGACACGCTGACGTTCGCGCAACCGCAAAATACCAAGCGAGGTCGCCAGCAAATCTTCAACATCAACTTGAAGAAGTTCGTCACGTGGCAACGACTGCAAAGTGTGCATAAGAGCCTTTGCATCGTGGCTAGAGGGCTCAAAACCAGCACTTTCAACAATGGAGTCTACTTTGCCTCTGAGGACCGGAATCTCATTAACGGTGTGATTATAGAGATCGGATGTAAACAACCCGACGAACAAACGTTCGCCCGAAACATTACCCTGCTTGTCAAACATCTTGATGCCAATAGTGTCGAGATGTACTGGGCGATGAACCGTAGATCGAGTATTCGCCTTGCTCACCATTAAAGCGGTGGGCTTATTCAGAAAGTCGGCAATTTCAGGCGGCAAATCCGAACCATTGGAAAGGCCTTCAAATATTTTAGTCTTTTGCGAACGCAGGATTCCAAGACCGCTCTTTCGATGGGTCTTTAAGATCGATTTTTTTCCTTTGGTCGAAATCCCGTATTCGCGATATCCAAGAAACGTGAAATGATTGTCATCGATCCATCGCAAAAAGGCCTTGGTTTCCTCAATTTCAGCTCGGCTTAGCGGCACTTCGTCAGGCTGCAAATCTGCGATTGCTTCGGCAACCTTGACCCGCATCGTCCGCCAATCGTCGACAGCGTTCCGAACATCCTTCAGAACATTTTCGAGTTGTTTGGAAATCGTGCGCAATTTGTCTTGACCGGCATGCTCATTGATCTCGATGTGAATCACTGATTCCATACCGGTATCGACCGCTGCCTTTTCATCCTGGCAAATAGCAAGAAGTTTCCCGTTTTTATCCCGTTTCACGCGAATAATTGGGTGAACGATGACATGTATTGTCGCCTCAAGCTGATTGAGCGCAGCAGTAACGGAATCAACCAAAAATGCCATATCGTCATTGACGACCTGAACAGCTGTGTGGTCTGTGTCCCATCCACCCTTTTCATTCTTTGGATTAAAGACTCGGATTGAAGGTTCATGAGGCGTGCGTTTCTGGAGTAAGTCCCACGCCGATAGAGCCGCCGCCAACAGCTGATCCGGCGCAGCGCGTAAAACGTCCTCCGGCGCAGTATTGCCGTAAAACGCATTAATAAAATCGCCAACATCGGCTTTTCCCGACTTCCTGGCTTTTCGCCGTGCGGCGGTAGCGACCTTCTTAATTACTGTCTTTTTAGCGTCTTCGCTGCGCTGAAGCATGGCTCCGGCCTTTCGTTTCTGTATGGCGGTCAATTTTTTTCTCCAAGTAAGACGCTTTTAACAAATGATAGATGAAATCATGGTTAACAAGTCTAAACCAAATTTTTTATGACACTCGGAAAGACGGGATTTGCCATGCCCCAAGGCGCCATACCAAACGACAACATTCACGATCCATTCTTCGACCGATTGCCAAGGCCGGTTTCCGAACAACTATCAATAGATCAGAAATCCGCCATAGCAGCAGCATTGCCAGGCCGAATAGGCGTTAAACCACCGGTAAATATTCGTATGAGTGTGCCCATGCTCCGATGGCGATTTTACTTTGCGATAAATGGGGGCAAGGAACGTCGAAGTAAACCCCGATTGGCCGCTGATAGAAAACACAATCCTTTGATGACGCGCGGAAATACTTTATCCGTGGTGCTGGGTGCAACGACGTTGTATCTAGCAACACTGGGGGGTTTTTTGGTTTACGCCTCTATTCTTCAGGTTTGACAGCGATAACGGTAATTTGACCTTGCTTTAAAGCCAGAGCGTAAGCTGATAAACAGGCGCACCTTTATTTTAGCGAGCTGAAAATGCAGGGGCTCACGAGCCTGCCCTTAAACCAGATTTTACTAGCCACTCTGTGGGCTTTCGCGGTTATCCAGATTTTTTGGAGCCATCCTATCCTGGAGCTTGCGGGTGGAATTGCGCTTGGACTTTATATAGTGCTCGTTATCTCAAAAATTCGGCGGCGCATGCAAATATTGATTTCTTGTCTCGCCGCTACTGCGATAACACTTGCTGCGATATTCGACGGCTGGACAGCTCTTTGGCAGGGGATGGAGAATTCCGTCATATTTGCAGCGTTTTTCGGAACGGTTGTCTTGCTGCGGGCAACCGCGGATCAACGTCCCGAAATCAGCAGAGCGCGACAGTTTGTAGAACGGCTTGGCGCCCAAGAACGCGACAGCGGATTAATGGCCGGAAGTCAGTTTCTGGGCAGCGTCCTCAATGTTGGTGTTATGTCTATTTTTGCGCCTATCGTCGGCCGTGACACCAGTAGCGATATCCGTAAATTGGCTGCAGAAGCCTGTCAGCGCGGTATGTGTCTGTGCTGTTTATGGTCGCCGTTCTGGATAGCCATGGCGTTGTGCTACGAGCATTTACCCACAGTGATGCTGTGGCAGATCATGACTTTGGGGCTGGTATTTGTGTTGGTTGGCTTCGTAACCGCACATTTCCTGTATACCCGGAGTGTAGGCCTGGCCGGACTAATGCGTGCGGTGGCGGCTTTGATCCCCGTATTACCCCCCGTCGCTGCCGCTGCCTTTGTGGTGCTTCTTCTCAACTCGACAACATCTTTGTCCACCCTCCAATGTCTGGTGACCGGCATACCTGTTTTGTGTCTGTTCGGACTTGCGGCGCAGGGACTCAGCCATTTGAAAATCGCAGTTCAACAATCCGGCAACGGAATCGGTGCAGTCCATAGCGAAGTTGTTCTGCTGACAGCGGCAATCCTGCTCGGAAAAACGCTGACACTGGCGATTTCGGAAACCGGTTTTAACCAGGCTGTAGCGGCGTTGGGTCTTCCCGACTGGGGCGTAATCACAGCGGTCATCGCTACTATTACTGTTTTAGCATTTGCAGGTGTCCATCAGATCGTAACCGCGACGCTGGTACTTGTTCTCTTCGGATCAATCGACACCGGCGTTTCACATTTGATCATTATGGAAGCGGCGCTTATCGGCTGGGCCTTCTCGTCAATGACAGGTCTATCAGCAGTTTCCGTTGCGGTCGCAAGCAACATGTTTAACGTTTCACTCGAAGGATTGGCATACGGCCCAAATTTGCGTTTCGTCGCCGTATTTGGCGTGATCGCAGTCATAGGACTGACCGCCTTAAACCGGCTTCTTATTTAAAGTCCAGAAATAAAAAGGCGGCCATTTAAGACCGCCTGAAGTTGGGGAAGAGAATGAGCGCAGCAACTAAGCGCAAATTCCACCCCAAATAATGCAAAAACCATGCCAAAATTATGTATATATGAAAATCAAGGGTTTAGTGGCCCCATACGCATCCGTATGGCGCATTATTGTACAACTATCGACCCAAAACAGTGTCAAATTGCGTAAATCGCCACACCCCTGACCATGACCAGCGAGCCTATACCTTTTTAGTAATGGCAGCACCATAATCAGAGGCAATGGTTTCTTTATCCAAAGCTGAACGAATGAACTCGACTGTGGAGCTCAGCCGACCACTTCGAGGTTCGCCGAGAACGAATATATTGAAATGCGAATCCTATATTTCCAAACCCAGCGCCAAGGCATCACGCGCCCGTTGATGGCTTGTAAATGAGAAGATATCGCCATCATTTCCGTCGCCGATTGAAAAAACCGGAAAACCAACATCTTCTGCCGCCAGGTTCTTAATGGCCATCTATGTCCTCTCATACGCAGATAGAAAGTTAATCATTTATCGCACCCTCACCCTTGATACCAATGGGTCTCGGCGTCAAGCAGGTTGTCTGGAATAGATCAGATGACAATTTCGATGTTCGTACCGAGCATTGGTCATCCAGGAGCATTATGGAGCATTATAATGAAATATGAATTACTCGGTGGCGCCACTGCAGTGGCTGCGCCATCACGAATTCGCGCCTTTGCGGAAGAAATCATACCAGCATTTGCGTGAGGAAATGGAGCGGGCGATGAGATTCGAACTCACGACATCAACCTTGGCAAGGTTGCGCTCTACCCCTGAGCTACGCCCGCATCCGGAGGCGCGATAATAGTCAGACAGTCCAGCATTGCAAGTCTTTGCGTGGGTTTCACGTATTGAAACCCATAGTGTCTTTTTTGTAGGGTGCGCGCCATGTCCGAGACCACCAGTTCACCTGAGTTACAGATCGCAACGCCCGAAACACTGCTTTCGAGGTTGAGAGATCTCAAGATCAATTTCGAAGAATATACGCACCCGGCGGTATTTACAGTCGAGGAAGCAAAAGAACTGCGCGGCGAGCTACCTGGTGAGCATTGCAAAAGTCTGTTTCTCAAAGCCAAAGGCGGTGCGCTTTTTCTTGTCGTTTGCCTAGAGTGGCGGCGCATGGATATGAAACAACTCGCGGATTTGTTGCCATCCCGCCGCCTATCCTTTGGCCAACCAGATCTATTGCTGGAAAAACTTGGCGTGACGCCTGGCTCTGTAACGCCGTTTGGCGTCATCAATGATTTAGGGCCAGAAGATGATCGCGTCACCGTCGTGCTCGACAAAAAAATGATGGAGGCGGAAATGGTCAACTATCACCCCCTGGTCAATACGGCGACGATAGGATTATCACCGTCGGATTTGAATAGATTTTTGGTTGATTGCGATCACGTACCGCTTATTCTGGACTTGGATCCAGCAACACAAAAATAATGCTGGCCGGTGTTGGTCGTCGGGACCTTGTTTTTGCCCGCAAAATTCGCCATTTACTGTTACGCAGATCGCATTGTGGCGTCCTGCAACCAAAATAAACAATAGAGTGATATCTCATGGAGCCGATACTTGACCCTTCAACACCGCCTGGCGCGCCGGCCGGGGATTTGGTTAAAGAATCATCGGAAGCGTCATTTGTTCAGGACGTAATTGAAGCCTCGCAGGAGGTTCCGGTTATTGTCGACTTCTGGGCTCCTTGGTGTGGACCCTGCAAACAGCTGGGGCCGCTATTGGAAAAGGTCGTCACCGAAGCCAACGGCGCCGTGAAAATGGTCAAGATCGATATTGACCAAAACCAGAATCTTGCGCAGCAGTTGCGCATCCAATCCATTCCCGCTGTTTATGCTTTCCATCAAGGCAAACCGGTGGATGCGTTTCAGGGCGCTCTGCCTGAAAGCCAGCTTCGCGAATTTGTCGATAAACTTACGCAAGGGGCGGGTACTCAAGAAAAGTCACCGATAGATGAGGCTATGGAGCAGGCTGAGGCCCTTATGGAGTCCGGAGAATTTGAACAGGCGGGAGCGGTTTTGTCCCAGGTTATTCAACATGCACCTGATAATCTCGATGCAAAAGCGGGCCTAGCACGTTGCTGTATCGAAACCGGCAACAGTGAAGCAGCTAAAGAAATCATCGATTCCCTGAGTGACGAAGAACGGGAAAATACCGCCTTTGCGAGTGTGTTGAGCGCTCTGGAACTTGCAGAGAAAGCTGCATCTGCTGGAGATCTGGCCCCATTGCAGGCAGCGGTAGAAGCCAATCCTAAGGATCATCAGGCCCGTTACAATTTGGCCCTGGCACTTTATGCCGGTGGTGAAGCAGAAACCGCGGTTGATGCCCTATTGGAAATCATTCGGCAGGATCGCGGCTGGAACGAAGACGCCGCCCGCGTTGAGCTCCTAAAGTTCTTTGAGGCGTTAGGCCCGACTGATCCGATCACGGTATCGGGTCGCCGCAAGTTGTCCTCAATTTTGTTTTCATGACCCGAAGTGTCTTCGACCCTTCATTTGAAGACCTCCCTCAGGTAATTCCGATCTTTCCTCTTACCGGTGTGTTGCTTCTGCCAACAGGAAAATTGCCACTTAATATTTTTGAGCCGCGATATCTGGCCATGGTGCGAGACGCATTGGCCGATGAACGACGAATGATCGGGATGCTTCAGCCGAGAGTCCCTGATCCCGATGACAATCGCGGAGCGGCAAATTCAGAAGAAGGAGAGCCCGATCTATACCAAACCGGTTGTGCGGGAAGAATAACCTCGTTTTCTGAATCCGATGACGGACGTTATATGCTTACGCTTTCGGGAATTTGCCGCTTTGATATTGCCGAAGAGATGACGGGTAAAGACGGATATCGGCGCGTGCTGGCTGACTATCGTCGATTTAGAGACGATATCGGCGACCCACCAGAAGCAGAGATCGACCGCGACCGCTTGCTTGCCGCAGTTAAAGAATACTTTGCGCTACAAAACATCGAAGCGAGTTGGGACGCTGTTCTAGCGACACCGAATCAACGACTCATTACGTCTTTGGCAATGACGTGTCCATTTGGGCCAAATGAACGGCAAGCGCTGCTTGAAGCCCAAACGCTGTCGGCACGCGCAGACATAGTTGTTACATTGTTGGAAATGGCCTTGATGGAAAACGGTGAGGCCAGCGATATCAGCCATTAGAACACTTGTTTAGGAAATATCAATGACAGCGAAATCGACAGTCGATCCAAAATTATTGGAGATATTAGTGTGCCCCGTTACCAAACAGGCGTTGCGCTATGATGAGGATGCGCAGGAATTAATCAGCGAAGCAGCAGGATTGGCTTATCCCATCAGGGATGGCATTCCCATCATGCTCGCCGATGAAGCGCGGCCCTTGGAAGGTGACCAGAAAAGCGATTAGTGGTCAGTTTTTATGTCTCCGCGTCCCTCCAGGATCAAATTCAAAAAGGCGGAAAATACACTTGAAATCGCCTTCGACGATGGTGCTGAATTTTCAATTCCTGCAGAGTTACTGCGAGTAGAAAGCCCTTCCGCAGAGGTTCAGGGTCACGGCATGGGACAGAAAAAAATTGTTTCGGGACGCCGTCATGTCAGCATTATGGAAATAGAGCCGGTTGGGAACTATGCCATAAGGCTAATATTTGATGATCTTCATGACACCGGTATATTTTCATGGTCGTATTTGTACGAGCTCGGCAAAGAAAAAGTGCAGAAATGGTCAGAATACATAACCGCACTGGAAGAAGCCGGGCTTAGTCGGGATCCTTAGACACCTGTCGATCTTGCCGCGGCGCACCGTGCAGGGCAAACTCGTCACTAACTAAAATTTGAACCATCGTCTGAAAGCGCTTCTTTGAAACTAAACGATCGAATTACCCGATTTACCATTGTCGGCGGTGGCAGCGCTGGATGGCTTGCCGCGAGCCTTCTAACCGCAACGCTTAATCGCCGAAATGACGGACCTGACACCGAGATCACCGTAATTGAATCGCCCAACTTGCCGATTATCGGTGTCGGCGAAGCAACTACCCTGAGCACATTTGTGACATTCGCGCAGCTCAAGATTGACGAACAGGATTTTCTGAATCACTGCGATGCGAGCTTTAAAGGTGCTGTCAGATTTAAGGGTTGGAATATCAATCCAGACGGTACTGACGGCGACTATTACCACCCATTTGATGTTCCTGAGCTCATCTACGGCGTCCTTCCCGCTTATCACTATCATCGCAGAAAGGCAGAGGGCATTTCTCAGCCATCCTTTGCGCATTCGATGAGTGTTTTGCCAACTCTCATGGACGCGAACCGCGCACCCAAGGCACTCGACGCTCAGCCGTTTGAAGGGCTGGCAAACTATAGTTTTCATCTAGATGCATCATTGATGGGCGAGTATCTAAAGGAGTACTGCACGACACTGGGCGTTACATATATCAGCGACGATGTTGTCGATGTGACATTGGATGAAAGAGGATTTGTAAGCGCCCTTGAGCTTAAAGAACTGGGAACACATCCTGTAGAGTTTGTAATCGATTGTTCGGGGTTCCGAAGCCTGATTCTGCAACAAGCACTTGGGGAAAAATTTATACCCTATAAAGACCATTTGCTTTGCGATCGGGCATTGGCGGTGCAAATTCCGCATCGAGAGGGGGCGCCGCTCGAGCCCTATACGACGAGTTCGGCGCTGGGTGCCGGCTGGTCGTGGAATGTACCGCTCTATTCAAGGCGCGGAACCGGATATGTTTTTTCGAGTCAGTTTCGCTCAGACGATGATGCAATTGAGGAGTTTTTGAATTTTCTCGGTGACGATGCAAAAGATGCTGAGCCACGTGTTATCCCAATGTCAATCGGCCGGGCACGCCATAGCTGGGTAAAGAACTGTCTGGGGGTTGGTCTGTCTGCTGGATTTATCGAACCGCTGGAATCAACGAGTATTCATCTCATTCAAGTCGCGATCCGACGGTTCCTTGATCATCTGCCGGACCGGAATTGCGACCCCGCTTTGGTTGATCGGTACAATCATCTTGTTACGGATATGTATGAAGATATTCGCGATTTTATTGCGATGCATTATGCCATTTCCAATCGGGACGGCGAGTTTTGGCAAACCGCGCGTAGCGAAAATGCGGTACCCGATCGTGTACGTGAGCGTTTAGCATTGTGGAAACATAAATTGCCGACAGAACTTGATATCGGGACAACAAATCCTTTGTTCACGGAATGGAGTTATCTCTACGTTCTGTTTGGAAAAAACTACGTGGACAACGTAAATTATTCACTCGAGGCGGCACTTTCAGACGAAGATTACGAAGCTTTCGCAGCAGATATGAATCAGCGTCGCGACCAGCTGTTGTTACAAGCTCCAGATCACCGGCAGTATTTGGATAGCCTCCGTGCGAACGGTACGGAGGCATGGTACAGGCCCTAAAAGGAAATGTTTGAATTCAAATGAGTTCGCCGCGCATAAGTCTTGGCCTATCGCCAAGCACTCCCATTGCATGACGCATAAATAGCCTTTTTAAAGGCGGTGTTCGATTTACCATCGCCAGGCCGACATCTCGGGCAACTTTGATCGGCCCGACATTATTCGAGAAAAGCCGATTTAATCCATCGGTTGCCGCAATCATCATTGTGTTGTCGAAGCGGCGCCACCTCTCATAATTTTCCAAAATGTTGACGGAGCCTGGATCCAAGCCGAGCCGCATGGCATCCACGATAATTTCGGCGAGAGCCGCGGCATCGCGTACCCCAATATTAAGCCCCTGTCCGGCTATCGGATGAATTGCATGCGCTGCATCGCCGGCGAGCGCTAATCTTGGGGCGATATAGGAGTCTGCGTGGAGAAGTCCGAGCGGATAAGAGAAAATTGGTCTGATAATTTCGAGTTCGCCAAGGTAGTCGCCAAAGCGCAAACTCAGTTCCTCGGCAAATTCCTTGTCAGGCAGATTAAGAATGGCCGGGGCTAAGTCCTCCCGTTCTGTCCAAACGATCGACGAGCGGCGTTCTGTCATGGGTAGAATGGCAAAGGGACCAGAGGGCAGGAAATGCTCTTGCGCAACACCACAATGATCAAATTCGTGTTCAACAGTACATACGATACCTGTTTGCGGATAACGCCACTGGTTGACGCCAATATTCGCGTTCTGTCGCGTAGGCGACCCTCGTCCGTCTGTCGCAACGGCAAGTCGGGCTTTGACCGTCTCGCCGGTATCTAAATGCGCCTCAGCAAATGAGCCATCTCGATCAAGGGATTTAACGCGCCGCCCAAACAATAGTGCGACAGACGGCAAGTTTCCCAGACAATCGAGCAATACTGATCGAATAACGCGATTTTCAACGATGTGGCCAAGCGGGCCTTCCGCAACATCTTCGTGATTATAATGAAGAAACAGGGGTGAATGCCCGTCTGTTACCCGAATATCCAGGATGCTTTGCGCATCCTTTTGCATTTCTGCCCACGCTCCAATCGAATTGAGAGCCAATCGGGATCCGGCAGCGATTGCTGTCGTCCGTCCGTCAAAATCCGTATCCAATAGACTCTTGGGTAAATTTGGCTCCACGACCACGACGTCGACGCCTGCATTTCCAAGCGCCGTGGCCAAAATTAATCCTGCCATGCCGCCGCCGACGATCAGGACATCTGCCACAGTTTCATCCGCGTTTTTTGAAGCTAAGGCCATAACGATACGATGTTACCTGAGTTTTTTCATATACCTAAGATAATGAAAATTCGTACTGGATCAATATTGCTGATTTTTTATGCAATACGATATTATTGGTTAATTTTTAATCAGTTTATGCGTCATGGCCAGCATTTTCCAAAATCGTATTGATATAGAAAAATAGTATAAACAATTGTTTTATAGACATTATTCGTAATAGATCACCATCACGGCCAAATTGGCACATAGATTGCTTTTAAGTTTCAGTAAGACCTGTTCAAACGGTCTGCCAAGTGAATTTTCGCCCCGATTAAGGGCAATTCTTTTTTTGGGGAACGAAAGCAATCCGTAGAGGGAATACTGACAATGGTGCTCTTTAAAAAACCACTGCTCATAGTTTTGTCAGCAGTCTTGACGGGGATTGCTGCAACATCAGCATTTGCGCAAACGCCTGCCCCCAAAATCGATTCGGGCGATACAGCCTGGATGTTAACTGCTACGGCACTGGTGCTCTTGATGACCATTCCGGGACTGGCGCTCTTCTATGGCGGCATGGTTCGGAAAAAAAACGTGCTTTCAGTTCTTATGCAGTGCTTTGCCATTTGCTGTTTGATGAGCATTTTGTGGATGGTTATCGGATATAGCCTCGCCTTTGATACTGGCAACGCCTATGTCGGCGGCTTGGATAAAGTCTTCCTCAAGGGCCTAACTGTTGAAGCGGTTAATGGGACAATCCCGGACTCGCTTTTTATGGTTTTCCAAATGACCTTCGCGATCATTACACCTGCCTTAATCGTTGGCGCTTTTGCTGACCGTATGAAATTCAGCGCCATGCTGTGGTTTACCGCTATATGGTTATTGGTGGTCTACGCCCCCGTAACGCATTGGGTATGGGGCGGCGGATTCCTGAGTAAAGATGGTGTCCTTGATTTTGCTGGTGGGACGGTTGTGCATATCAACGCTGGTGTCGCCGGTCTTGTTGCCGCCATTATGATCGGCAAACGCAAAGGCCTCGGAACGGAGTCATTGGCACCGCATAATTTGGTGCTTTCCGTCATCGGCGCAGCCTTGTTGTGGGTTGGCTGGTTCGGATTCAATGCGGGTTCCGCCCTTGCGGCAAACGGGGCCGCTGCGATGGCCATGGCCGTAACTCAAATCGCAACCGCCGCAGCCGCATTAACCTGGATGTTCATCGAGTGGGGACTTCGCGGTAAACCAAGTGTCCTTGGCATCATATCCGGTGCAATTGCTGGCCTTGTCGCAATTACGCCGGCAGCCGGTTACGTCGATCCAATGGGCGCTCTGTTTATTGGAATTGGGTCCGGTGCGGCCTGCTATTGGGGCGCTACGTGGCTTAAACGCACCGCTGGCTATGACGATGCGCTCGATGTATTCGGCATTCATGGCATCGGCGGGATTGTTGGCGCTTTGTTAACAGGCGTATTCGCTAGCAAGGCAATCGGCGGAACCGCTGGCCTGATAGAAGGCAATGCTCTTCAGGTAGCCACTCAGGCCTGGGGCATTGTAGCCACGATCGTTTGGTGTGCGATTGCCTCAGTGATCATACTCAAAGTAATTGATTTAATTATCGGAATTCGCGTCGATGAAGAGACCGAACGTGACGGGCTCGATCTGGGCCTGCATGGAGAGACTATCCAGTAGCTCAAAATTCGGCCAAAAGGGCCAATTAGTTGACATAGAGCATTCCGCTTGTACCGAGTCAGCCTTTCGCTGTAAGATTCTGTTGTTTTTAGAGTAACTTACGTCGCTTCTTACCAGCGGCAACTGAAGAAGTGCGCCTATGATCAACGATCGGCTCGACCGAATCGGCGATTACCCGTTCGACCGTTTACGGGCATTACTGGATTCCCACAAGCCTCAAACCGAGGAGGCGCCTCTTTCGCTTGCATTGGGCGAGCCGCAGCACCCCGCACCCGATATCGTCCATCAGACATTGGCCGAGAGCGGCGATTTGTGGGGGAAATACCCGCCTATTTGGGGCACACCCGAATTTAGATCGGCAGTACACCAGTGGTTAGCTCAACGATATGGCTTATCGAACAACATGTTCGATCCTGACCGGACCATCATTCCCGTCTCGGGCACACGGGAAGCCCTTTTTATGATGGCATTTACTGTCATTCCGGAATCTGTTTCTGGAAAAACACCGGCTGTTTTGATGCCCAATCCATTTTACCAGGTCTATCTTGGGGCTGCCGCCCTCGCTGGCGCAGAATCTGTTTTTGTCCCCGCAACTCCGGAAACGAACTTTCTGCCGGATTTTCATAGCCTTGACACCGAAACTCTGGACCGCACTGCGCTTGCGTATTATTGCACGCCAGCAAATCCACAAGGCACTTCGGCTTCCGTAGAAAAACTGGCGAGCATTGTCGAATTGGCGCGCAAGCATGACTTCGTCATCGTCTTCGATGAGTGTTACAGCGAAATTTACAACGAAACCCCGCCCGCAGGCGGCATTGAGGCCTGTGCCAAACTTGGCGGCTCGCTCAAAAACGTTCTGATCATGAATTCGCTATCGAAACGGTCAAGCGTTCCCGGGCTTCGCTCCGGTTTCGTCGCTGGTGATCCGGAGATAATGGCGCGCTTTAAACAGGTCCGTGACTATGGTGGCGCACCACCGCCGATGCCACTACTCGCTGTCGCGACAGCGCTTTGGCAGGATGAAAAACACGTTGCAGAGAACCGTGCATTTTATAGCCGAAAATTCGATCTCGCAGACCAGAAGCTCTCCGGGAAACATGGCTATTATCGTCCGGATGGCGGCTTCTATTTGTGGCTGGACGTCGGCGACAGCGAAGCGGCAGCATTAAAGCTCTGGCAAAACGCCGCGCTGCGGGTAATCCCCGGCGCATACTTTGCCAAAACAGGACGAGATGGAAAAAACCCCGGCGCCGCATATATAAGGTGCGCGCTGGTTCATGATCTGGAAACCACTGGTCAGGCACTGGATCGCCTGGTCGCGACTCTTTGATGAGGAGGCAATTATGGCCACCAACTCCCGAAACCTGACGCATAAACCATCGATTTTACCGCCTAGCGTTACAGCGTTTTTGCAAAACCGTGCCATCGAAGCAGCTGGAATTGTCCTCAACTTATCTTCGGTAGCAATCGTGGCTGCCTTATTGACCTACAACCCTGCCGACCCATCCTTAAACGCGGCTGCAGGGGGAGCAACGGCAAATCTCCTAGGCAATATTGGCTCCTGGACGGCTGACCTTCTATTCCAATCCATTGGTTTAGCCGCCTGGGTATTGCCATTAATCGGCCTCGCCTGGGGATGGCGGGTCGTAACCCATAAAGGCCTACGGCATCTTTGGCTTCGGTTGACGTTTCTTCCGCTCGCAGCGTTGACCGCAACGGTGGCTTTTGCCGGATTGGAAGCAGGCGCTGACTGGCCACTAAAAACCGGCTATGGCGGCGTCACAGGAGACATCGCGCTCGCCAAGCTGGTAACGCTCAGTATTGCTTTGACCTCTTTCGGGGCGAACGCAGTTGCCGTTTTTGCTGGTCTGGTATCCATTGCGCTCATTATTGCGGCGCTTGGATTTTCCGCAGCGGAATGGCGAAAGTTTGGTAATGCTCTTTTATGGATCGGACATCACGGCGCGGCAGCTAGTGCCGCAGGCGGACGTGCAGGACTGAGGGCTGGCAAGTGGTCATTCAATGCCGCAAAGAAAGGACATGCCGCTGCAAGGCAACGGTTGGAACCAAAACTCTTTCCTGGAGATGAGGATACTGCGGCCGACATCGCAGGTTTGGATCGGTCATCCGATGCAGCGGAGAAACGTGAGCCGCGACTCGGTGCGTCCACCCGCGAGTCCAAAAGAGAAATCGTCGCGCCTCGATCGACGAAAGCAAAACCGGGGAAAAAGGCGGAAGCGGCGCGTCAAACCAAGCTCGATTTGGGCGCTCCCGGAGAATACGAACTTCCCGATTTGGAGCTGCTTGAAACGATCATATCGGAAGACAAATCCAGTAAATCGGACGAAGAAGCTCTTGCCGAAAATGCGCGGCTTTTGGAATCCGTTCTCGATGATTTCGGTGTACAGGGAGAAGTCGTCAAAGTGCGGCCAGGCCCTGTTGTCACCCTGTATGAATTTGAGCCGGCACCCGGCATTAAATCTTCCCGGGTAATCGGACTGGCCGACGATATAGCGCGTTCGATGAGCGCCATTTCAGCGCGCGTTGCGGTCGTTCAGGGACGTAACGCCATGGGAATCGAATTACCCAACGCAAATCGTGAAGTCGTTTCTCTCCGTGAACTCCTGGAATCGGAAACGCTGGAAAAGAATCCATCAAAGCTCTCGTTGGCGCTTGGCAAAGACATCGGCGGTGGTCCGACGATCGCTGATTTAGCTCGCATGCCACATCTGCTTATCGCTGGGACAACCGGCTCGGGTAAGTCAGTAGCGATCAACACGATGATTATTTCTTTGCTGTACCGACTGTCGCCCGAGCATTGCCGGCTAGTAATGATTGATCCAAAAATGCTTGAGCTGTCAGTCTATGATGGCATTCCTCATTTGCTCTGTCCTGTAGTGACAGACCCAAAGAAGGCCGTTGTTGCCCTTCGTTGGACGGTGCGGGAAATGGAAGAGCGGTACCGCGCAATGTCCACCATGGGAGTGCGCAATATCGCTGGATACAATGCACGCTTGGACGAGGCCCGTAAGAACGGAGAAACACTTACGAGAACAGTTCAGACCGGCTTCGATTCCGAAACCGGCGAGCCTATTTACGAAGATCAACCGCTCAATATGAGCCCGCTGCCATTCATCGTTGTAATTGTCGATGAGATGGCTGACTTGATGCTGGTGGCCGGCAAAGAAGTCGAGGCATCGGTCCAGCGCATTGCACAAATGGCTCGCGCCGCTGGAATTCATCTTATTATGGCAACGCAACGGCCCTCCGTAGATGTTATTACAGGCACGATTAAAGCAAACTTCCCAACACGGATTAGTTTCCAGGTTACATCGAAAATCGACAGTCGGACGATCCTTGGCGAAGCTGGCGCGGAGCAATTACTCGGCCAGGGTGACATGCTGTTTATGGCCGGTGGTGGCCGCATATCGCGTGTCCATGGCCCGCTTGTTACCGATGAAGAAGTCGAACTCGTTGTAACAGCGCTGAAAGCCCAAGGCATGCCGGAATATATCGAAGAAGTCACCCAGGAAGATCCAGGTAACCCCGTTGGCGGCGCCAGCGGCAGCGACAGCAATAGTAGCGATGCGCTTTATGACCAGGCTGTCGCTTTGGTTTGCCGCGAACGCAAAGCATCAACCAGCTTTGTTCAACGGCATTTACAAATCGGGTATAACAGGGCGGCCCGCATTGTCGATCAAATGGAAGCAGAAGGCGTCATTAGCGCCGCAAACCATGTTGGCAAGCGGGAAGTATTGGCCCGCGATATCGAAAACCGCGAAACGTAACTTTTGAGCTTCGGCACCCTGTCTTAAACGTGCCATAATTAATCTGTTACACTGGACAGATGATGTCTTTGATTAATCATCAAATTGTAAAGAGGGGCGCAATTCTTGTGCTGCTAGGGCTGGCCGCGATTTGCTGCGCAACATCCGGTGCAATTGCTCAGAAAGCTGGAAAGCACAGCACGGCAACTGACCCCTTACTTGCTTCTGCGGAATCTTTCATAAATTCCATAAGGACTTTAAAGGCCTCATTCGTACAGGCCGCAACAAACGGTGTTTTCGCCAAGGGCACAATATATATCGAGCGGCCGGGAAACCTGCGAATTGAATATGAAAAACCGGCAACGCTTCAAGTGTATGCAGATGGAATTTGGTTAATCTACGTAGATGAAGAACTAAAAGAAGTTAGCCAGCTACCACTAAGCGCAACTCCCGCTTCATTTCTGGTTCGCGACAATTTTCGCTTTTCGGATGGGCTGACGGTCTTAAAAATCGAAAAGAGAAACCGGACTTTGCGTATAAAATTGGCGCGTAAGGGTGAAGAAGACAGTGGAACTCTCACGCTGATTCTATCGGAGCAGGCGAATGCTTTTCGTGGTTGGACCGTTACAGACACACAGGGGGTAAGGACAACGGTCTCACTCCTTTCGCCGATCATTAACCAGCCAATTTCCAAAAAGGTATTTGTTTTCACGCCGCCTGACTGGTCATCTCCGAGTGACGCCCAGGAATAGCGCTTATGTTGCGGGAAGGCCCCTCTCGTGATAGCCAAGGCGGGATGTCTGACAAAAATAAAAAACCGATCATTGGCGTACCCGTAAACCATACACCCGCGACAGAATCGATGTCGGCGCTTTTTATGACGGCAGAAAAATATGCACGCGCATCGATGGAGATTTCCGATACGGCACCGATACTAATTCCGGCATTTGGCGAGGCGACGGACATCGGATCGATGCTTGATTTGATCGATGGTCTGCTGCTCACGGGTGGCAGGGCTAATGTTGAACCTCACCACTTTGGTGGAAAGGCTTTTCCAGACGATGAGATTATAGACCCCGAACGGGACAAAACAGTATTGCCGCTGGTCAGAGGTTGTGTAGAGCGTGGTATTCCGGTCTTTGGCATCTGCCGCGGTATTCAAGAAATCAATGTTGCAATGGGGGGCACGCTCCATTACCGCGCCCATCTTCTGCCCGGGAGAAATGATCACCGCATGCGGCAAGATACAGAACTTCAGGAAGAACGGTTTGAACCACGGCATGCCATTTCCCTGACGCCAAACGGCTATCTACACAAATTGCTTGGCAAGACCGAGACAATGGTGAATTCACTTCACGCGCAATGTGTCGATCGGGTTGCAGACGGTTTTGTTGTTGAAGCGATGTCTCCCGACGACATTATCGAAGCCATAAACATGCCATCAGCAGCGCGGTTTACAGTTGGAGTCCAGTGGCATGCGGAATGGAAAGCACAGGATCATGAGCTGGCGCGCAAATTGTTCGAAGCTTTTGGCGATGCCGCTTATGACCATGCGAAAAACAAATAGAAAATTGGCAGGGATCAGGACATGCGAATAGCCACTTGGAATATCAATTCTCTTCGATTACGGATGCCGACACTCGGAAAGATCGTCGATGCCCTGAAACCCGATGTTGTGTGTTTGCAAGAAACAAAAGTCGAAGATGGTCTGTTCCCAGCTGATGACGTACGCAAGCTCGGCTTTGATCACATTCTGTTCCGAGGCATGAAGAGTTATAATGGCGTGGCGATTTTATCGCGTGTCCCACTCACCGAGATGAAAAAACGGCAATGGTGCGGTAAAGATGATTGTCGTCACGTCGCGGCAAAACTGCCGGACGGCACAGAGCTTCATAACTTTTATGTCCCTGCCGGTGGTGATATTCCGGACCCCGCGGAAAACGAAAAGTTTGCGCATAAACTCGCTTTTATCGAGGAAATGGCGAGTTGGTTTGAGTCCAAGCGACAGGCAAAGCGAGTTCTGGTCGGGGATCTCAATATTGCGCCACTTGAAACAGATGTCTGGTCCCACAAGCAGCTGTTAAAGATCGTTAGCCATACTCCTGTCGAAGTCGATGGCTTGAATAAGATAATGACTGCACACAAATGGATTGATGCTGTTCGACAGATTATTCCTCCCGAAGAACTTCTCTATAGCTGGTGGAGTTATCGCAACCGAACATGGCCGGGCAGTGATCGCGGAAGACGGCTTGATCACATTTGGGTAACACCCGCCTTGTCAGCAAAAATCCAGGATGCACAGGTTTTCCGCGAGGCGCGCGGCTGGGAAAAACCATCTGACCACGTACCCGTTACTATCGATCTCGACATATAAATATTTCAAGATCTTACAATTCCGTTGTTGCTCTTGAATCCCTAAGAATCGACCCCATATCGGTTATGAAGACGCCAATGATTGGGTCTTCGGATTCTGAAACGGGTTTGGCCATCTGGCAGACCCCACAACTGATATTGCTCATAGGAGGGTATCGATATGACGACTTTTGATTTTTCCCCACTTTTCCGTTCCTCGGTCGGCTTCGACAGTATTCCGCGACTATTGGATACTGCGATGCGAACCGCTGACCGTAGTGACAGCTATCCGCCCTACAACATTGAGAAGACCGACGAAAATACCTATCGGATCTCAATCGCGGTCGCTGGATTTAGCGAAGACGATCTAGAGGTCACAGCCAAAGAAGACACTCTGGTTGTGCGCAGCAAAGCGCAGGAAGTGGAAGACGACAGCAACTACCTATACAGGGGTATTGCTGGACGTGCCTTTGAACGCAAGTTTCAACTTGCGGATCACATCCGTGTAGTCGACGCAGATCTAACGAACGGTCTGCTGCACATTAATCTTGAGCGCGAGGTACCTGAGGAACTCAAGCCACGTACTGTTGAGATTAATTCTGGCAGCGCTAACCGGCTGGTTGGCAAAGCCGCATAAGTAAACTTCCCGTCCAAAAAGGAGCGGCGCCCCCTACGCCCGGGGCGCCGTTTTTTTATCTTAAACTTATCCGCTTCTTGCGTCGCGTAGCTGGGCGTTTGTCTGTTCGAGACGTTGTGCGAGTTCCCGCATAATCTCTATGCCCATATCGGGATATTCCCGTACCATCTGAAAAAACAGGTCTTTGGAAATCGCCAGTGTCGTCACCTGCTCAATAGCCCTTAAAGTCGCGGTGCGTGGCACATCGCACAGAATTGCGATCTCTCCAACGAGCTCATTCTTTCCAATTTTAGCGACTGCAAGTTCCCCGCTTGGGCTGTCGATGAGGACATCAGCACTGCCATCAAAAATGATATAGGCTGTATCGCCGGAATCGCCTTGATGGAATAATTCCTGACCTTCTCCAAAGATGACCCGCTCACTGGCAAAAGCCAGGAGTTTTAGTTTTGATGGGTCGATCTTCGAAAATAAGGGGATATTCCGAAGCAGCTCGACTTCCTCGTTTAAACTCACAACAATCTCCTTTTACGCTTACTCAGCATTCATTAATTCCGTGAGGGCGCTGCCCTCGATTGATAAGGCCTCGTAGGTGCCCTCTTCCACGACGCGCCCAGCTTGCAATACAAGAATTTGGTCAAAACTTTCAGCGAGCGCGGCGCGATGGACGACCCAGATTACACCGCGATCTTCAAACTCAGAGAGCAGGTTTTTCAGAATCCGACCCTGGCTGGCTCCATCAATTGTCGCCGTTGCTTCATTGAGAATGAGCACATCGGGCTTTTTAATAACCGCACGGGCCAATCCGAGTTTCTGGCGCTGCACGGAAGATAGACGGCCACCGCCCACGCCGACCTGATAATCCAAACCAACTTCAATTATGTCGTCACGAAGCTCAAGCATCGTGACGACGTCAGCGATCGCCGCGCCAACTTGTTCCGTGCCGCGGGCGTGACCATAAGCCATCTTGCCGAAGAGGATATTGTCCTGGAGAGATGCCGATGCGGTGTAGGATTCCTGAACAAAATGTTCCACCGACCCCTTAAGTTCGTCGGGAAGATTGTCAGCGAAGATTTTTCTGGCAGCCAGAATTTGCTCCTTTAATGGCTCATCAATAATGCCAAGCCGATGACGCGCCGGTGTTAGGCGGAACGGGAGTGACAGAATCATTGTGCGCTCATCATCGCGCAATGCTTCAACGCCCTCCCGCCCCAAACGAGCGAGAAGCGCTTGATATGCCGGTAGATCCTCATGGCTAATAAATGCATACCTTTCGAAGAACTCATGTCCGGGTGGCAAATCTGCAAACAATTCAACCATGGTCGAGGCGACCTGCCGTCCGGCATCCATCATCGCTTCGGTTAAATTGGCTATTTCCAGAACCTCGAGGACATACGGGTGTTCAGCAAGGCGTTCCAGATCAAAAGCATCACCGACGGGACGTCCAAAGAGTAAATTCTCTCCGACAGTTGCGTTGTCGTTATATTTTTCTTTGTCAAATACTTCGACCAAAGGGCTCAACTCGGGGTCTTCAAGTTTCTTTTTAAAGGCCGCTCTGGCTTCGAGTATACGCGCAACAAGCTCGGGTTTTGCCGCAGGGTCAATAGCCCCACGGAGGCCAAGTTCATAAATGTCCTCTCGTAGGTCAACCAGATCAAGGACTTCGAGCGCACGCCGGGTAAGATCGCTATTGTCATTGACGCCGGCAGCGGCGTAATCGATCCAATCTGCGCCGAGATCGTCGATTGAGTTACCTGATTGTTTCGCCTCTGCCTCCATTTTACGGCGCTCGGCCCCGTCCTCATTCGAATATTCGGGTGCGATCAAGGGCAAATGTTTTAAACCCTATGTAAGGTTGTCCCGCACTGAAGTGGAAAAGATATAGGCCGTCGGCCCTACATAACCGATCCGGCGACCCGAAACCGCTTCAGGTAATTTATCAAGCGCTTCGCCATCAACCGTTAGCGATCCACCGGTTCCAACGACAAGGCGCGACAGCAGCATACCTAGTTGATCTTTTCCGCTGCCCCCCGCACCAACGATGGCAACGGTTTTGCCGGGCTCCAATTCAAATGAGGCGGAATCCACCAGCGCGTGACCGGTTTCATCTTCCAACCGGATACCGGACGCAGAAAATTTTCCACTGAGAGAGTTAACAGTATCAGGCTCGCCAAGCTGCTGATCCGCTTCCATCATTCCCATGGGTTCGAATTGCTCGATTACCTGATCATACTTGATCGCCGCATCGGCACGCCGCTGATAAAAATTCAGCAACTCTTTCCACGGTGCGGCCAAATCCTTATTTGCAGCGAGAACGGCAACCAGAGTGCCAATCTCAAGCTCGCCCTGGATGACCAAATACCCGCCAACGGAGTAGAAGAAAAAGGGGCCAAGATGATTGACGGTATTGTTAATGAACTTGATAACAAATTTCCACAGATACGCTTTGTAGCGTGTGAAAAATATGTCGTTAAGCCGGTTGGAAAATTCCGCGAGTTCCAAACGCGCTGCTGAGCTTGGCATGGTCAAATGTCTTGTCGACGACGGCAATCGGGACCCCAGAATGATGGCAACTGCACTACGTCATTTGCCACAGCAGACCAGGCCGTCCGAAATCGTTGTTCCGGGCCTTCTTGACGGATTGCAAAATGTAAATCGATTAACCGACCGCATATTGTCAAATCGCCCACTGCGACAGGTGATCCTGGCACATCAGAACGGATAACACCGAGTGAGCTCGGTTGCAGTCATTCTGAAGGGCTACCCGCGACTTTCTGAAACCTTTATCGCACAGGAAATCCTCGGCCTCGAAGAAGCAGAAATAGATATACAAATCTATTCATTACGCAAGCCAACCGATAAAACCTCTCACCCAATTCATCAGGAAATCAGGGCACCGGTCGTATATTTGCCGGAATATCTGTATAAAGAGCCGGTACGACTTTGGAGGGCCTGGAAGTATGTCCGGGCACTACAGTCATACCGAAAAGTATATTCATTATGGATCAATGACTTAAAGAGGGATTTCACGCCAAATCGGGTGCGGCGATTTGGCCAGGCGGTAGTGCTAGCAGCTGAAATTCCTACCCAAATTTCGCATCTATATGCCCACTTTCTACATACACCTGCGTCAGTTACACGTTATGCCGCACAACTTTTAGGTATATCATGGTCTGTTTCAGCACATGCTGTCGATATATGGACGACACCTGATTGGGAGAAGCGAGAAAAGCTAGATGACTGCAGCTGGGCCACAACATGCTCCGATATCGCGTCAAAGCACCTCAAAGAACTGGCCGCTAACCCGGAACAGGTTTCCTTAATTTATCATGGATTGGATCTGACGCGATTTTCAAAGCCCGCTAAGGCAAAATCGCCAAGGAACGGATCGTCTAAAAGCGACCCAATTAGGCTTCTAACGGTAGGACGCGCCGTCGAAAAAAAGGGTCATGACATTGTCATCGCCGCTCTGAGCGCGCTTCCACCATCACTAAATTGGCGATGGACACATATTGGCGGCGGATTACTTGTGAAAAAACTCAAGAAACAGGCCGCTTCTGCTGGCATCTCCGAAAAAATCGATTGGCGCGGCAGTCTTCCGCAAAATGAGGTTATGGAGGCCTATAATTCAGCGGATTTGTTCGTTTTGGCCAATCGGGTCGCAAAAAATGGAGATCAGGATGGACTGCCAAATGTGCTGATGGAGGCGCAAAGCCAAGAATTGGCCTGTATTGCCTCAAACGTCGCGGCGGTTCCAGAGCTTATTCAGGATGATATAAATGGCTCTCTCGTTACCGCGGACGAACCTCTGGCTCTCGCAGAAAAGATTTATGAACTCGCAGAATTGCCTGAAAAACGCATCCAAATGGGAAAAAGGGGCCGAGAGATCATTGAAGCGCGTTTTTCTCACACAGCAGGCATCAAAGCTCTTGTAAAAAAATTCCATTTAGAACCTGGAAAATCAGCGCAAATCAAAGCCAACAGCCCCGAAAGGTAGCCATTAAGTTCCATGCGGATCGCATTTTATGCTCCGATGAAACCGCCGACATCGCCAAGACCATCCGGCGAGAGATTTATGGCGCGCCTACTGATTTCCGCATTAAAATACGCAGGGCACGATGTTTTGCTCGCATCCAAGCTCCGCAGCTGGAATGCAAAAGGCGAAAATCAGGCGCAAAAACGAATAGAAAGCCGGGCCTCAGCGTCTATAAATCGCCTAAAAAAGAGATTTCTGAGTGAACCCGTCGGAAAACGCCCCGATGCCTGGTTTACATACCATCTGTACTATAAAGCCTCCGACTTAATAGGCCCGGAGATCAGCAAAGCGCTTGGTATTCCCTATAATGTCGCAGAGGCTTCGCACGCCCCAAAAAGGGCTAAAGGAGAATGGGCATCCGGACACGAGGCAGCCGAGGCCGCAATCCGACACGCAGATCACATAATTTCTCTCAATCCGACCGACACACCTTGCGTTCAGCCCCTGCTTAAGCAGAACGCCGCAATCACACATCTAAAGCCGTTTCTGGACGCTTCAAACCTATTCAAAGCCGCAAATCAATCTGCGCGAAACAGGGATATTTTAGTCAGGAAACTAGACCTTGACCCTACTGTCCCGATTTTGGTGACGGTAGCGATGATGCGCGACGGTGACAAATTTGCATCCTATCGAAATTTGGCCGATGCGCTTGAACGGCTCAAGCAAACACCCTGGCAACTTGTAATTGTCGGGGACGGACCAAAACGAAAATCCGTTGAGGATCTATTTGCAAATTTTAATAAGAAAATAACAAGATTCCTTGGCAAAAAGGCCTCAAGGGAGATCGCAGACATACTGTCTTCAGCCGACTTGTTTCTATGGCCTGCTGTCAATGAAGCCTACGGCATGGCAATACTGGAAGCGCAAGCAGCCGGACGACCCGTTATCGCGGCAAATTCAGGTGGCGTAGGACAGTTAATTCGCGACGGAAGCACTGGTATTTTAACGGAAAAGGGCAATATACAAGACTTCGCAGACGCGATTAAATCGCTGTTAAGTGATCCGAATCGACGCTTGGCGATGGGTGAGGCGGCAAAAAATACGGTTGAAAAGGATCACACACTAGAAGAAGCATCAAAAATCATCGATTTCATTTTAGTCGAATCAAATAAAGGATATTCAAAATGACAGCGCTGGCTCTTATCCGGCATGGTCCAACCGTTTGGAACGAGCAAAAAAGACTACAGGGACAAACAGACATTCCATTGAGCCCGGACGGGCAAGAGCGCGTGAAGAGCTGGAAAGTCCCAGAAGAATTTACTGCTTTTAACTGGTTTGCCAGCCCTTTGTCGCGAGCTCAGCAGACTGCCAAGCTACTTGGCCTGACCGTTGAAACAGAGGCCGCAATTATCGAAATGCATTGGGGCGACTGGGAAGGCCAGACAGGTCCCGATCTACGGGAAAAATACGGAGAAGAATTTATTCGTCGCCAAAAGATGGGCATCGATCTTCGTCCTGATGGCGGAGAAAGCCCGCGTGACGTTCGCGCTCGAGTAAAAGAATGGGTATCTCGGATCGCCGAATCCGGCACCGACACCGGCGCTGTTGCGCATCAGGGCATTATCCGCGCGATGATATCCCTTGCAACGGGCTGGGATATGATTAATCCGCCGCCGGAAAAAATGGAGTGGGATGCGGTTCAACTGTTTTCTGTATCACCGGGCGGTGAGGTGGAAATCGATCGTCTCAATATAAGTCTTCTAACCGAAAATGGATAAGACACCTCCCAAACGAAACACCAGAGTTCTGTTTTATGTGCAGCATTTGCTTGGAATTGGGCACCTTAAGCGCGCGGCGACGCTATGCCGTGCGCTGGAGTCCGAATGCTTTGATGTAACGATGGTCTCAGGCGGCAAAGACGTGCCGGGAGTTAATATCGGGAACGCACAGTTTGTTCAGCTGCCTGCCATGCGGTCGAAGGACGAAAATTTTTCAGAAATGCTCAATGATAAAGACGAGCCGGTAGATGAAGCCCTGCGGGCCGCAAGACGTGAAATGCTCCTGGATACCGTCGCCGCCACAAAGCCGGATTTGATCATAACTGAGCTATTTCCGTTCGGTCGGAGGCATTTGCGGGATGAGATCATTCCAATGATTGAAGCAGCGCTTGCCCTCTCGCCAAAATCTAAAATTGTTTCCTCTGTTCGCGATATCTTGGTCGAACCGAGCAAAAAGGAGCGCGGGCCCGAAATGGTTGCGTTGGTGCAGCGCTACTACGATCTAGTGCTGGTTCATGGCGACCCCAATCTGGTTCCATTTGAAAAAACCTTTCCCCTGGCAAACCAGATATCTGACAGACTGAACTATACCGGCTACATCGTCGATCCTCCGCCGGAATCCAAAGACGACATCGGGAGCAATGATGTGATCGTATCGGCCGGGGGCGGCGCCCTGAGTGAGCCACTATTTGACGCCGCTATTAAAGCGCGTCCTGATACAGTTTTTGCAAATCACCCATGGCGCCTTTTAGCCGGGCCCTCGATGCCGCTGGAGGCTGTGCAAAGGCTAAAGGCGAAGCTGCGTGAAGGCATAACCCTCGAACCAGCAAGACCAGACTTCACGGCTTTGCTCCAAAATTGCGCTCTATCAATTTCCCAGGGTGGTTACAACACCGTCATGGACGTTCTCGCAGCCAGGGTGCGCGCAGTCATTGCCCCTTACGCCGGCGGCAAAGAAACAGAACAGACGCTTCGCGCCAAATTATTGAGTGCAAACAATTTGCTGCAGGTTGTCTGGGAGGAGGAGCTAAACGCGGAACGATTGGTTGAGGCAATTAACACGGCCGCTAATCACAGCAAACCATCGGCAGGTGGAATAGCAACAAACGGCGCGCAACAATCTGCTTCAATTCTTGCAAGAATGATGCTCGGTGACGCAAGAATAGCGATATGAAAATGAACCGCTATCCCCGGACCGATATTATAAGTGATTATTTGCGCGGCAGCGTCGGTTTGTTGCTTACAGCCGGGCCACTATTGATCGTTCCGGTCACTGCTGTCGCCACCACTATTTTGGGCAGCTTTGCGATGTTATTTGCAATATTCATTGCCCGAACAGCGGTGCGGCAGAAAACTGTCGTCAGCCTCAATGCCAATGAAATCCAAACACAAGGTTTGACGACAAAATCAATAGAGTGGGCCGCACTAACCCAACTCCATTTGCGGTATTTCGCTGTAAAAAGGGATCGGTCCCAGGGCTGGATGCAACTGATTTTAAAAGATGGCAAAACTGCCATGAGATTTGACTCGACTCTCGTGGGATTCGACGAGATAACCAGTGCGGCCTATAAGGCTGCTGAACGAAACGATCTTGTCTTGTCACCCTCGACTATGGAAAATCTCGGCGCACGCGGCATAGTTAAAATTTTCCAAACTCCGTCGGACTTAGTTACATGAAGGAACTTCTTACGATTTCAAATCTGGAAGTCGAGTTCCGCCTGCACGAAGCGACAGTTCAGGCAGTTAAAGGTGTGTCCTTTAGCATTCCCGAAAACAAGACTGTTGCCCTGGTAGGTGAGTCGGGTTCCGGAAAGTCCGTCGTTTCACAATCAATCATGCGAATTTTGCCGCAATCAGCTTCGATCACCGGCGGTGAGATTATTTTTCGGGATCCCCGCAAAGTTGGTTCCGAAATTGATATCGTAAAAATGGATGCCGAGAGCAACGAGATGCGTGCGGTGCGGGGAGGCAGCATCTCCATAATCTTTCAGGAGCCAATGACTTCACTGTCGCCATTACACACCGTTGGCGATCAAATTTCCGAAGCGCTTCACGCGCCTGTCCCTCGCCGGCGCTCACCTCTTGTTCGGACGCAGTAATCTGCTGGGCGATTTCGGGCGCAAAAAATCGTGCTAAATCATGTGCGGCCGCACCCTCAACAACGGCGCTTATCAGAAGTCGCCGGGCGCGAGCAATTGCCACAGCAATGATTGCGGTAACCGTTAAAATTGAAACAACTTTATCAATTTCCGCACCGATCAGTACGCTATTGGATGTCATATAGTGAATGTAGTCCCGCGTGATCATCTTCATACCGTCGGGACCCGCCATCGCATACATCGCAAGCGCCGTCCAACCGGCCGCAGCTACCAGGCCCGCAACAACGACAAATCGAGCCTCGAACCTTAATGCCCGCAACGCAATAAATATAAAAACGTAAAGCAGGGTAGGTACTTTTAAATAAAAGGTAGGCGGCTGCATATATTGAAGATGAAAACTCCAAATGAGCCCGAACAAGAGACCCATATCAAGCACGACCGACATGTATAGAAGCCAGTCGGGCGCCCGACGCTTATGAACGACCGCAAGCTTAAACAGGCTAAAGGCGAGATATCCGCCAAGCACCCAGGGAACGGGGGCAAACTCGGCATCGGTTGAAAATGTTTTGGGCGACAAAAGATATAACGCACCAAACAGACTCACGACCGCCAGCTGCACCCAGCCAATAAGAATTTCACTAGCGTCCTGCTGTTTCCGAATTGCGTTTCTGACTCGCTCCGGCAGCTGCTGATAATCGATATCGCTTGTCTTCTGAGGCGGAGGCTTATCCGAATCAACAACGGTCACTGTGTTGGAGGCGTTTGTTGTTGTCATAGCGATAGCGTGTCGCCTTCTTTTGCGATAAAGGCCCCGCTGAAATGGCTTGCAGCTTCTTTTCCAATGGCGTCCAGAGCATCATCGCTACGACCCGGGTCATGATGAAATATTGCAAGCTGTTTTACGTTGGCCTGTTGCGCCAGCCGTACACCCTCTTGCCATGTCGAATGGCCCCAGCCTTCGTAGTCCAAGAACTCGTCGTCGCAATAGGTGCCGTCATAGATCACAAGATCGGCACCCTCTATTAAACCAAGAACATTTTCATCATGCTTGCCTGGTATGTGTTCGGTGTCGGTTACATAGCAGGCAGAGTGTCCGTTAAACTCAACCCGATATCCTGTTGCTTCGTTCGGGTGATTGAGGGTTGCTGTGCGGACAACAATACCATCACCCAGATCCAGGGTTTCACCTGCTGTAAAGTCTTGAAAAGAAATCTCAGCGTGAAATACATCGAGCGGTACCGGAAAAAGTGGTTCAGTCATCGCCTGTCTGAGAACGGCTTCGATATCGCTGCTGGGAAGCAGGTGTCCGGCCCAAATACGAATTTCATTTCCCTTACCATATGCCGGACAAAAGAAAGGAAGGCCGACAATATGATCCCAATGGGTATGGGAAAAGAAATGGTCTAGCTTGAACGGCCCTGAAGTCTTTTCGTCCAGCGACAATCCAAGCGGCCGGGCCCCCGTACCAGCATCGAATACCAACAACCTGTCACCACACCACATCTCTATGCAGGAAGTATGTCCTCCATAGCGTTGCGTTTCCGGTCCCGAACAAGCGATAGACCCTCGAACACCCCAGAATGTGACGTTAAAGTCTTGTTTTCCAGCCACTAATTCTATAGCTCCGCATCTTCCGTCAGGGCATACATATCATTGATATAGTGCTCATTCGCGAACTTTGCCACGGAATAAAATACGAGCAGTAGACTGGCCCTGGCACACAGTGTATCTCTCGCATGGATACGCAATGTCGCGATAAATAGAATCAGGGTGTAAAAACACATGGTGCAACTTGTAACGTTCTCGGTTGACGGATCTAAGCGTCCAGGCGCCATCAAAGACGACCGTGTTTTGGATCTACAGGCGGCTGGCCTTCCAGCAGGACAAGCAGGCGATCTCTCAGAAATTGTTCAGGGTGGCGAGCCTTTGTTGGCTCGCGTCAGGTCGGCAGTCGCCGATTGGAAAGCTCAGGACTATGCCGTTGATGCCGTAAGGCTTGAGGCACCCATTCAGCACCCTCCCAAAGTAATTGGGATTGGCCTCAACTATATTGATCATTGCCGCGAAGCCAATATGGATGTTCCGACAGAACCTGTCATTTTTACCAAGCACTCTACTTCCGTCACCGGACCGTATGACGACGTGCACTGGTATGAAGATGTATGCCACGACATGGATTACGAGGTTGAGCTTGGTGTTGTGATCGGTAAAAAAGCGTCCCGCGTGTCCGAAAGTGACGCCCTCGACTATGTTTTGGGATACACCGTGGTAAACGATGTTTCTGCACGCGACCTTCAGCTTGGCGGTGCCGGACAATGGGATATCGGAAAATCATTGGATACGTTTTGTCCCTATGGTCCATCAATCGTAACTGCCAATGAGATTGCTGATCCGCACGATCTCGATTTGAGCTTGTCGGTAAATGGAGAAATCCGGCAAACCTCGAATACCTCCAATCTTATCTTTAAGATTCCCGCTTTGATTGCCTATCTCAGCAAGGGCATAACGTTGTTACCAGGGGATTTGATTGCGACCGGCACGCCGTTTGGTGTCGCGCTGGGCATGAAAGAGCCCAAATGGCTAAAGGATGGTGATGTTTGTGAGGCTAGCGTCGATGGAGTAGGCACTATCCGCAACACGATGCGATTGCGTTCCTAGATTAAATTTACGGGATCAATCTGTAGCCGCCCGGCTCGGTTACAAGAATTTGGGCGTTCGAGGGGTCGGCTTCCAGTTTCTGGCGCAACCGGTAAACATGCGTTTCAAGCGTGTGCGTCGTAACACCTGAGTTATACCCCCATACCTCATTGAGCAATTCATCACGTCCGATCACGGCGTCGCCAGCCCGAAAAAGATACTTTAGTATTGAGGTCTCTTTTTCGGTAAGCCTGATCTTCTTGTTCTCTTCTGGCTCCAACAACAATTTTGCCGCCGGCCTAAAGCTGTAGGGTCCAAGATTAAAAATTGCATCTTCACTCCGCTCGTGCTGCCGAAGCTGAGCACGAATGCGTGCCAGCAAAACGCCCAAACGAAACGGTTTCGTGATGTAATCGTTGGCGCCGGAATCCAGACCGAGGATAGTGTCTGCTTCGCTATCCGCACCTGTTAGCATTATAATTGGTGCCTTCACATCTGATCGCCGCATAAGGCGGCAGAGCTCGCGACCGTCCATATCGGGAAGACCAACATCCAGAATTAAGAGATCAAAATGTTGTTCTTTGATCTGAGCAAGTGCCTCGGCGCCGGAGTCCACTGCATAGGTTTCAAACTCCTCATGTAGCTTTAGTTGCTCAACGAGCGAGTCCCGCAATGCCTCGTCATCTTCTACAAGGAGGATATTCTTGCCACCTGCCATATTTAGCTCCTGCCCATCTCCAAAGAATTCAATTGTCGCCATAAGGCGACAAGCCAGCGCGCCATTACCAATCCCGTTCAGCGCGTCCTAATAGATGGGAAATTTCGTGCCAAACACAACCCCGTTGGCCGGTTTGTCGTTCCAAATAGAGTTCACGTTTTGTCGATGACGGCAAACATTACCGGGCAAAATACACCGTTTTCGGCGGTTATTCTAAGTTTTAAAAAATTTATATCACGATATCAATGGCTTAAAAGGCGGATCTGTGGCATGACATTTGCATTTAGTGGGGAGGAGCACCCTATGTCTCAAACCATTTCCTCTCTCCCCCCTGCCACCGCCCCGATTCCGCATGAATCTAATCCAGATGGCGTGCCCGATACCGACGAAATAGCGTTTAGTGAGTTATGGCAGGACAAAGAAAGCGGATTCGGATTTGCCGATATTTTGGACATTATTAATCCGCTTCAGCATATCCCAATAATATCAACCGCCTATCGCATGATTACCGGTGATGAAATAAGCACTGGTGCGCGGATTGCTGGCGGGACCCTTTATGGCGGTCCACTGGGAATGATTGGTGCCGGCGTCGTCGCCGCGGTGGAGGAGGCAACGGACGGAACCATTGAGGAACATGTCGCGTCGATATTCAGCGACAAACCATCACAAAATGAGCAGACCGCAACTCAAAACCAACATCCCGCTGCGGAAAAATTAGAGGACAACAACCGTTCGTCGATGGCTGAATCGGGAGAAGTTATCTCTGCCGTCCCGGCCGCCGGCAAAAACAGGAACCAACAAGAAGCCTCCATAAGCCGTATACCACCGGAAAATATTCTGTTTAACCGATCTAATGCGTTTGCCGCCGCGGATAGTAGCGATAGGAAATCTGTCGCGACAAACCTTTCAAAACTGGATGAACAAAAACTCCAGCAATTTATAGCCGATCGCCGCAAAGCAACCGGTATCGCAGCCACAAATGACGCTGCGGAAAAAAAGCGGATTTCTGATGAGGTCCTAAGAGCCCAACAGGCCCAAGCGGGATTACTATTGGCAAATTTGGCATCAGCGCCCGACAAAAACGTCGAAAATGATAAAAGTAGTGATGTCCGTCAGCCCGGCGATCTAAAGCCGCCAGCGGCTACGCCCTTTTTTAAGCCGCACCCCTATATGTTGCCGCGCGGCGCACCACCTTCGTTGGTCGCGAAAGCCATGGAACATGCGCTGGAAAGATATAATTCGTTGAATGCCAGGCGCGACGCGTCAATCTCGGAATCGCAAGCGGTAACATCAAGATAGTTTGATCGCACACATGGGCAGGTTATAACGCCCATGTGAATTTAAATGTGTATCCAAATGGCATGGCCGCATGGAACCACCAAGAGCTTCGATGTGCTTTAGGTAACGGTGGAATTTCAGCAACAAAACAAGAAGGGGACGGCGTGACACCTGCGGGCGTGTTTAGCCTTCGCCGCGTTTTATATCGTCCGGATCGGATTGAGCCGCCGAAATCCATTTTACCCGTTTCCGCTTTGACTGCAGCAGATGGCTGGTGCGACGAGCCTGGTCACCCCAAGTACAATCAACAAATTTCTACGCCGTTTGGTGGCCATCATGAAAATCTCTGGCGGGAGGACGGGCTGTACGACGTCATCGCCATTGTCGGACACAATGACGATCCCATTGTATCAGGAGCAGGCAGCGCCATCTTTTTACACGTAGCAAAACCTGACTTTTCAGCAACAGAGGGCTGTGTTGCTTTCTCGAGGACGGGTCTTTTAAAGATTTTAGACCAGTGGAACGAAAGCAGCCTGTTGGATATTCGCACCGAGTAAAATCTAAGGGCTTATTCTTACCGCGCGGGACGATTTCCAAAGATTGCTGTTCCAATGCGGACATGCGTAGAGCCAAGTTTAATTGCAGGCTCAAAGTCTGCACTCATCCCCATGCTCATAACATTCAATTCGTTGCGACGAGCCATCTCAGCTAAAAGAGCAAAATGCATCGCAGGTTCATCGCCGGCCGGCGGAATACACATCAGGCCTTCTATCGGCAATTCGAGCTCGTCCACACACAATCGAATAAATTCATCGGCTTCTGTGGGAAAAACACCAGACTTTTGTGGCTCTTCTCCGGTATTAACCTGAACCAATAATTTTGGACGGCGGTCCTGCCGATCCATCTCCTTCGCGACAGCTTTCGCGAGTTTTGGCCGATCAATGGTCTCAATAACATCAAACAAACGAATTGCGTCTCGTGCCTTGTTGGTCTGCAGTGGTCCGATCAAGTGAAGCGTGATATCGGAATATTTTTCCTTGAGCGATGGAAACTTTTCGGCAGCTTCCTGTACGCGATTTTCGCCAAATTCGCGATGACCAGCTCCGATGGCCTCTGCAACCGCTGCCGTCGAGTGGAACTTACTGACAGCGACAAGCTCAGTTTCACCTGGCTTTCGATTTGATGATCTTTCCGCGGTAGTCATGCGTTCCCGCACAATCTGGATATTTTCTTTTATGGAGGACATATGCACCAGATTCATTTGTTATGAAAAACAATCATAACGGTTAGCGCTAGCGACGAGAATAAGCATCATCAAATAAAAAAGAGGGGCAGCTTATGCTGCCCCTCTCCCGATCTCCCCGAAGGAAGAATCTATAGCCTTTAGGCTAGACGTAGATCGTCTTAGAAGCCAAGACGGACCGATGTCGTGATGGCATAACCATCATTGTCATCAGCAGAACCAGCGTCCTCACCCGTGTAGTCAGTCCACATCAGGTTCAAACGGTACTGCACGCCTTTGCCAAGCACGCGACGATAGGACAGCATTGCATTCTGTACTTCGTCAACACCAGCGGCATTGTCACCTTCGGTTTCTTGCGTTGAATAACCAAAGCTGAACTTGTTCTTGCCGCCGTCATACTTGATACCAAAGTCGTAAGCGAGGTTGCCATCATTACCCGTCGTGGAACCATCAGAGCGGAGATTCATCTCATGATGATAACCACCAGCGACAGTGATCTTGCCAAAGGTCAGTTTCAGACCAGCAGCAATACCCTTCGGATCCGAATCGTTACCCGGAGCCGTTCCAGCAGCAGGGCTAGCCACGGCATAACCGATGGCGGTGCTGATGCCAACACTGTCCCACTTGCCATCATAACGCGCTGCAACAGCAAATCCGGAATGGTTCGCTGTCGAATAACGTTCTGGCTGGCTATTAACACCTTCGCTGAAGCTCGGCGTGTAGGTCACACCAACACGGAAGCCACCGACACGCGGTGTGAAGTAAGAGATTTTTTCAGAGTCCGCATCACCAAGGTCAAGACGGTTAACCGTGCTAATCTGGTTTCCTGTCGGTTTCTCAATCCAGTCACCGGTATCAAAAGCGAGGTTCTGACCAACGTTGGTCGCCCATGAACCCATAGTCCCGGTAGTCATGAGATGAGCCGCGTTATCTTCTGAACCAATCCGAATTTCACCGAATTTACCTTTGATGCCCATGTAGGCTTCGTCGATAGTATCCGATGAGTTCGAGCTTTGTCCTTCAAGCTCCGTACGGGTGGTGATCTTGATTCCGTTATCGAGTTTCACAGAACCCTTGAAGAAGATTTCAGCATCTTGCTGGATATCAAGTCCAACGCGATTGCCTACGGCATCTTCGTCCTGATCAACGGCACCAATAATACCTTCCCAGTAACCACCGAGCGAAAGCTTCGGCTTAGCAATTGCAGCACCAGACGTGGCAAGTACGCCCGCCGCGACAAGTGCTGTCGTTGTCATAAGTTGCTTTTTCATTTTCCCTCCAAAAAGGTTGAGGTAGGTTTACTTTATAAACACGGACGCGCGCCTTCTTAGAGAGGGCATAACATCACGCAGTGTGTCATAACGTGTACTTGGTTAATGGGTCAAGAATACAAGCCCCCAATTGCGATAAAATCGCAACGCTGTGATAAAAATACAACAAACAATTTTGGCGTTATTTCAATAGTTTACATTATTGTGACAAAAATTGTGTCGAAAATCGCGTAAATCCCAAGTCAAATTTGATGGAGCCGACTGATATTCAAAATCATCTAATATTAGACCGCTATATTGAAATAACGATAAGAACCGAATAAGTTGTAATATAAGGATTATGACCTTTTCGAAATTAGGGAAATTCTCGCGCTAGAATTTTCTAAACACGGAACCAAAAGCCAATGTTTCTAAAACCCGCAAAACTCACGGGCCTTATTAGTGGTGCACTTTTACTAAGCGCCTGTGGAGTGGACGTAGTAGAAGACTATCTCGTAGAACACCCGGAAAGACAGGGCGAATATGTATACGAGTCGGAATTGAAGAACAAAGATGCATCGGTCTTTGGTGACGGGGGATTCGACTTATTCAATCTTGGAAAACCTAAGAAAACGGGGGGTGGCTCAGGTATAGCTGTTAACAGTTATTTGTGGCGTGCTTCCCTCGATACCGTTTCGTTTATGCCACTCTCATCTGCGGATCCTTTCGGTGGCGTTATTATTACGGATTGGTATTCACCCCCGGAATCTCCCCGGGAACGCTATAAGATGAGTGTATATATTCTAGGCCGGCAGCTTCGGGCCGACGGGATTCGGGTTTCGGTATTTCGGCAACAGGTAGGAACCGGAAATATTTGGCAGAGCAGGACAGTTTCTAAAGACACGGCCGTCAATCTCGAAAACCAGATTTTAACGCGTGCGCGCCAATTAAGATTGGTTGCCGCCAAAGCCAACTAGCTGCCTGTTCTCATTTCACGCTAAATTCGCTCTGCTTGAAGCTCTCTACGCTTGCGAGCCTTGAGCTAGCGTGAGAAAGTTATTGCGTGTAAATCCCTTGAGGGACAACCCCAATACAAGACGTTCTCTTAATGACGAGCGAAACCGCAACATCTCGATACAACTTCAAGGAAACCGAAGCAAAATGGCAGTCGCTTTGGGAGGAAAGTGGTTGCTTTAACGTCGAGATTGATCCTGAAAAGCCCAAATATTACGTCCTGGAAATGTTTCCTTATCCTTCCGGACGCATTCACATGGGGCATGTAAGAAACTACACCATGGGAGATGTCGTTGCCCGGTACAAAAGGGCACAAGGCTTCAACGTCCTGCACCCCATGGGATGGGATGCGTTTGGCATGCCCGCCGAAAATGCGGCGATGGAACAACGGGTTCATCCAGGTAAATGGACTTACGAAAATATCGCGATGATGCGTTCTCAGCTCCGAAAAATGGGACTCGCGCTGGATTGGAGCCGCGAGCTCGCCACCTGTCATCCCGGATATTATGAAAGCGAACAGAGGATGTTCCTGAAGTTTCTGGAACAAGACCTCGTCTACCGCCGACGAAGTTCGGTGAATTGGGATCCGGTGGACAATACCGTTCTAGCAAATGAGCAAGTCATCGATGGTCTTGGCTGGCGATCAGGCGCTCCGGTAGAGCGTCGCGAACTGGATCAATGGTTTTTCAGGATTACGGATTTTTCGGAGGAACTCCTGGAGGGCCTGAAAAATCTCGAGCGATGGCCCGCAAAAGTTCGAACAATGCAGGAAAACTGGATCGGCCGTTCTGAAGGGATGAAAGTCTGGTTTGAGCTCGAAGGTCATGATGATCGGCTTCAAATTTTTACCACACGACACGATACAATTTTTGGCGCAACTTTTTGCGCAATATCACCGGATCATCCGCTAAGTAAGGATCTGGCACAAAACGATGCTGACTTGACCACTTTTATCGAAGAATGTCGATCACTCGGCACTACCGAAGCGGCGCTGGAAAAAGCCGAAAAGCGCGGCTACAACACGGGCCTCCGCGCAAAGCACCCCCTCACTGAAGGCAAAACCATTCCAGTTTTTGTCGCCAACTTTGTTCTCATGGAATATGGCACGGGCGCAATATATGGGTGCCCCGCACATGACCAACGGGATCTGGATTTTGCGCGAAAATATAATTTGGATGTCATTCCCGTTGTTATCCCTCCGGACGCCGATCCTGCAGATTTTGCAGTGGATGATGTGGCGTACACCGATGATGGCCTTCACGCTAATTCGGACTTTCTGGATGGGTTAGGTCTGGCTGACGCCAAAGAAGCGGTCGCGAACGTCCTAGAAGAGAAAGAAATAGGCAACCGGGAAATCAATTTCCGTTTGCGCGATTGGGGTGTCTCGCGGCAGCGATATTGGGGATGCCCGATCCCAATCATTAACTGCCCTGATTGCGGCACAATCCCGGTACCGGAAAGTGAATTACCCGTATGCCTGCCGGATGACATTGATTTTGAAAAACCTGGCAACCCCTTGGATCGCCACCCAACCTGGAAATTTGTTGATTGTCCCAAATGTGGATCAGCAGCAGAACGCGAAACAGATACGCTGGATACTTTTGTCGAATCGTCCTGGTATTTTTCACGGTTTTGTTGTCCGCGTTCCGAAGACCCCGTCGACAGTGAGGCGATGGAATATTGGATGCCGGTCGACCAGTATATCGGCGGCATTGAACATGCGATTTTACACCTTTTGTATTCCAGGTTTTTTACCCGCGCGATGCAAAAATGTGGCTATATTGATTTTGATGAGCCGTTCGCGGGACTGTTCACCCAGGGAATGGTTTGTCACGAGACCTATCGCACGGATGATGGCGAATGGCTGATGCCAACGCAGGTCGAGTCAGACGATGGCGGATCCCTAAAAAGCGTTGAGAACGGGGCTGCCGTTCAAGTTGGCCGCTCCGAAAAAATGAGCAAGTCGAAGAAAAATGTCGTCGATCCTGAGGACATTATTGAAACCTACGGCGCCGATACCGCGCGTTGGTTCATGCTTTCAGATAGTCCGCCAGACCGCGATTTGGAGTGGACGGATTCAGGTGTTGCGGGATCATGGCGCTTCGTGAACCGTTTATGGCGGCTGGTTGCGGAAAATGCAGACCAGGAAAGAGCGGCGGAACCGGAGAAATTTGATAAGGAATTACGAGCAGTTAGACAACAGGTTCATCAAACCATTGGTGGCGTAACAGACGATCTTGAAGGATTTCATTTTAATCGGGCCGTAGCGAGAATTTATGAACTGGTAAACGCATTGTCAGGCGTTGGCGCCGGAACAACTGAAGAAAGATGGGTTCTGCGCGAAGGTTTAAAAATTATGGTTCAGCTGATTGGGCCAATGATGCCACATTTAGCAGAAGAGCTATGGAGCCGACTTGGAAATACTACGAGTCTGGCGGATGAGCCGTGGCCAAAGGCGGATAAAGATTTGATGGCAAGTGAGACCGTTACACTGGCTGTTCAAGTCAGAGGTAAATTGCGGGCTACGATCGAAGTTCCGCATGACGTGGATCAGGAATCCGCAGAAGCGGCGGCGTTGGCCGAGCCAGCCGTGGTGGCAGCGCTAGAAGGAAAGACCGTAAATCGAATTATATACGTTCCCAACAAAATCATTAATGTCGTTCATGGGTAATGGACATCAAATGCCGAACGCCATAATTAATCGACATCTCGTATCAATGTTTGTGGTTGCTCTTGTCAGTCTCTTTCAAGTGGGCTGTGGCTTTCAGCCTCTATACAGCCAAGCTGGCGCGGCTAATTCTCAGGCGCTTTCCTCTGTGGCCATTCTCCCAATTTCAGATCGTCGCGGGCAAATTTTACGAAAATTTTTGCTTGAGCGGATGTCGACGAACCTTGGGACGCAAAGCACAAAATTCACGTTGCGAGTCGAACTTAGTGAGTCCAAATCAAATATCAATATTGGACGAGATGAATCTGCGACGCGAGCCAATTTGTTTATTACTGCGAAATTTGCACTCACCAGAAGGGCTGGTGGCGGCAAATATTCTGGTCAGATTCTCTCAACGAATAGTTACAACGTGCTTGATTCTGACTTTGCAACATTGAGCGCTGAAAATGACGCTCGAAATCGCGCGCTTAAATCGTTGGCAGAAGAAATCCGCTTAAGGGTAGCAACGGCGTTGAATAATCCATCCGTGTTCACCGTGCCAGCGGTCGTGGAGCGTCGCGTTCAGTAAATGAAAATTTCAGCTGCCAAGGCACCTGGGTTTATTTCATCGCCACCGGATTCTGTTCGCGCGATTTTGCTCTATGGACCCGATACCGGACTGGTGCGGGAACGTACTGGGATGCTTACAACTGCCGTTGTGGACGACCCAAAAGACCCGTTTCGAATTGCTGATATCCAGGTAAATGAATTGCGCGAGGATGCCGCGCGCCTTTCAGATGAAGCGGCGGCACTATCTTTTACAGGTGGCCGCCGCGTAGTAAGGGTCAGAGACGTTACAGACGTCACAGCAGGTCCAATTATTGAATTTTGTGCTGCGCCCGTTGGCGATGCGCTCGTTATTGTTGAGGCAGGAAATTTGGGCCCACGTTCCAAATTACGCAAGTCTTTTGAAGACACCGATTTTGGCGCCGCCATTCCCTGTTACGGTGATGAGGGAAAGGCCTTGCGGGACGTCATTGCTGAAACACTCGGGAAATCCAATATCCGGGTTTCAGCCGACGCGATGTCATACCTGTTGGACAACCTTGGCAATGACCGAATGGTCAGCCGATCGGAGCTTGAAAAGCTTCGGCTGTATATGGGTGAAGAAAGCGAGGTATCTCTGGAAGACGCTGCTGCGTGTGTCGGCGATAGCGCAGCAATGGCACTTGATGATATCGCCTTTGCGGCGGGGTTTGGCAATATTGATAAGTTGACACATCTAATGGACAGGATGCGTCGCGAGGGAACGGCGGCGATAACGGTATTGCGCGCTGTTGCGCGTCATTTTCAGAGGCTTCATTTTGCGTCTGGATCTATTGATGACGGAAAGTCTGCCGATATTGCATTGAAAGCATTGCGGCCTCCTGTGTTTTTTAAACAGGCGGACTCCTTCCGGGCACAACTTCGTATTTGGCCAACCAACCGATTGGGACAGGTAATCGAATCCCTCGCGGAAGCAGAAGTTCAATGCAAATCTACCGGGATGGCAGCAGAGACAGTATGTGATCAAACCATGCTTCGAATAGGCGCGATGGCCCGCGCGCTAAGGGGACAAAACAAATAAATCTTCACCAGGGAATTAGTCACTCAATCGTCGAATAATATCGTCTAGCTGGTCAAGATTCGAATAATTGACAGCAACTATTCCGCTGCTGCCGTTAAAGTCGATCTCAACCGTCAGCCCCAGAATATCGGTCAGCGATCTTTCAAGCGCCAAAGTATCTGGATCTTTTTGCGGCGATTTGACTCTCGGCGACTCTGTTCCGGATTTCGACGCTTTAACGAGTTTTTCTGTCTGCCTAACATTTAGGCCGCGTTTAATTATTTCATCGGCAATGTCCTTCGGATTTGCAGCGCCGATCAAGGCCCTCGCATGTCCGGCAGATAATTTTCCGTTTTCAAGAAGAGACTTTACGCCATCGGGCAGCGTTAGCAGCCGCAAGGTGTTTGCTATTTGACTCCGGCTCTTTCCAATGACTTCAGCGAGGCTATCCTGCGTGTGAGAAAATTCGTCAATTAGTCGACGATATCCCAACGCTTCTTCTAGAATATTTAAGTCAGCACGCTGAATATTTTCGATAAGCGCAACTTCGAGCACTTCTTCATCATTAAGCTCCTTTATCATTACAGGAACTTCATGAAGTTGAGCCGCTTGCGCTGCACGCCATCGACGTTCACCGGCTATTATCTCATATTCATCTGCATTTTTTGGATTTGGCCGCGCCAAAATTGGTTGCAAAATTCCCCGCTCTTTAATGGATGTGGCAAGCGAATCGATCTCTTCCTGAGAAAAAATTCGGCGTGGCTGTAAAGGGCTTGGAACCAGGAACTCTACCGGGATTATCGAAATACCTTGTCCAGAAATGGAACTATCTGAGCGTGTATCAGAATGAGGTATTTCTACCGTATCGTCGCCCAAAAGAGCAGAAAGCCCGCGCCCAAGTTTTGCTCCACGAGATTTAGGTGAGCTCATTGACTTAATCCTTCCTCGCGGCGCAATACTTCGCCGGCTAAGTGAACATACGCTTGAGCACCAGGACACTGAAAATCGTATAACAGCACAGGCTTGCCATGCGACGGCGCCTCTGAGACGCGGACGTTTCGGGGTATCATGGTCCCATAAACGATATCGCCAAAATATGACCTGACATCGTCCGCAACTAAACTGCTCAAATTGTTTCGCGCATCGTACATTGTCAAAACGATACCCTGTATACCGAGGCCTGGATTGAAGCCATCCCTCACTCTCTCAACAGTCCTTACCAGCTGGCTCAATCCCTCCAATGCCAAATACTCGCATTGCAGCGGCACAATCACGCCGTCAGAGGCGACCAGAGCATTTAATGTCAGCAATCCGAGGGCAGGCGGACAATCGATCAGTATGTAGTCAAAGTTTACAGCAAGGTTGTTGAGTGCCATTTTTAGACGAAATTCACGGCGTTCAAGCTCTACAAGCTCTAGCTCCGCTCCTGATAAGTCAATTGAAGCTGACACCAAAGAAAGATTAGGCACATCGGTTTCAATTAAGGCGTCTGAAATCAGGGCGCCATCAATCAGGATTTCATAACTCCCCAATTCGACCGAATTTCGATCAACCCCGACACCCGTTGAGGCATTTCCTTGTGGATCCAGGTCAAAAAGAACAACACGCCGCCCTACAGCCGCCAGAGCGGTTGCAAGATTTATAGCGGTCGTTGTCTTGCCGACACCGCCCTTTTGATTAGCAATTGCTAAAATTTTTCCACGACCAGCGCTCGGTGACTGTTTGAACCCTGAGTCCGGTCTTTGATCTTTTAGGGTTTCGTTATCCGACACGTGCAATATCCCGAATCGAGAGAATAACGCCATTTGGGTCCGTCACGCTTTGAAAGCGTTCAACTGTCATATTCCGCGTTTTCTGCGCCTCGGTCAATTCCTCGTCCACCCGCGCACCCTTTAAAAACAAACAGATTCCATCGGGTGCTAGGTTTGGCTCCGCATAATCCAATAGTTTGCCAAGCGGCGCCAAAGCACGGGCGGTAACAAGGTCGCTTTTTGGGAGTTTCAGATTTTCGATACGGGCTTGATGTAAAACAACTTTTGCATCAACCGTACGGGCAACCTCTCTCAGAAAAGCGATCTTTTTCCCCGAAGATTCAACAAGGTTTACTTCGATACCAAGCAGAATAGAAAGCGCCATGCCTGGAAAGCCTGCGCCGCTGCCCAAGTCAGTAAATATTCTGGTTTCGCTGGGCACATAATCGGCAATTTGAACTGAATCCAGAATATGGCGACGCCAAATATCGTCGAGCGTATCGCCGCCAACCAAATTTATCGCCTTTTGCCATTTTTGCAGAAGCTCCACGTATTTTTGAAATTTATGCAATGTTTCACGTGAAACATTTGCCTTGTCGGCGAATTCATCCGCGGTCAGCGGTTGGACCATTCAAAACCCTCTATGTCGTCGCGCGATCGCGGCGGCGGACGTAACGCAGCAGAGCGGTAAGGGCGGCTGGGGTTACACCCGAAATACGGGCAGCTGCGCCGAAGCTTGATGGACGCGCCGACCGTAATTTTTCGCGCACTTCGTTTGACAGCCCGCCAACCATATCCAAATCGAGATCGGGTGGGATTTCCAGCGCCTCGTCACGGCGAAACGCTTCGATATCAGCATTTTGTCGCTCAAGATAAGTTGCGTAGCGGGCCTCGATCTCCATTTGTTCAGCAATATCTTCCCGCATTTGCCCTAATTCGGGCCATATTGAAGCGAGTTTTTTAATATAGATATCAGGATAGGCTAAAAGCCGCATTGCGCTGCGTTTTTTACCATCTTGTGTGATGGCCATGCCGTGCCCCGAAATTACTTTTGGCGTCTCACTCAGTACAGCGAGCTGTCGTCGAGCTGCCTCAAGCGCTGTCGATTTAGCTCTAAAAATTTGCGATCGCTCCGAAGAAACACAGCCGATTTCAATTCCTTTGGGTGTTAGTCGCTGATCAGCATTGTCCGCCCGCAGAAGCAACCGGTATTCAGCCCGCGATGTAAACATTCTATAAGGTTCAGAGGTTCCGCGCGAAACCAGATCATCAATAAGAACGCCGATATAGGCATCGGCCCGATCAAGAATAAACGGCGGGCTTCCACCACATGCCAAAGCGGCGTTCAGGCCGGCCATCAGCCCTTGGGCTGCAGCCTCTTCATATCCCGTGGTTCCATTAATCTGGCCAGCCAGATAGAGGCCCGAAAGCTTGCGGGTTTCGAGGGTTGGCTCTAGCTCACGCGGATCAACATAATCATATTCAATCGCATATCCCGGCCGGATTACCTTCGCAGTTTCTAGGCCAGGTATGGTTTTCAAAAACCCCGCCTGAACATCACGCGGCAGGCTGGTTGAAATCCCGTTCGGATAGACCGTGTCATCATTCAGGCCTTCTGGCTCCAGGAAAATCTGATGACGCTCCTTTTCCGAAAAACGCACCACTTTATCCTCTATCGAGGGACAATATCTCGGGCCGGTTCCCTCAATTTGCCCCGAATACATTGGCGCACGATCAAGGTTATTGCGAATGACCTCATGCCCGGCCACCGTTGTAAACGTAATGTGGCAATCGATTTGCGGTGTGGTGATCTCCTCGGTCAAATAAGAAAACGGGACTGGTTTGGAATCTCCAGGCTGCACAATCAGACTATTCCAATCGATCGTCTTGCCATCCAACCTGGGCGGGGTCCCCGTTTTCAGCCGATCAAGGGCAAAACCGGCATTATCAAGTGTGGCAGATAGCCCAAGGCACGGCGCCTCTCCAACGCGGCCGGCGGGATGTCTTTCTTCCCCAATGTGAATTTCGCCACGCAAAAAGGTACCGGTTGTTAAAATTACTCTTGCGCATCCAATTTCGCGGCCATCCAGTAATTTTACGCCCGAAATTTGATTATTTTTCCCGATCAGGAAATTTTCTGCAGCGCCCGCCCATATCGACAGGCTCTCCTGTTCTTGCAACTCGGCCTGCATTGCTTCTCGATAGAGCTTACGATCTGCCTGCGCCCTCGGACCCCGCACAGCAGGCCCTCTGCTGCGATTTAGAATTCGAAACTGTATACCAGCGCGATCAATGACCCGCCCCATGACCCCGTCAAGCGCATCGATTTCCCGCACAAGATGGCCTTTGGCGAGTCCCCCAATCGCTGGGTTACAAGACATTTCGCCAATTGTTTCTACTTTATGGGTCAACAACAAAGTAGACGCGCCCATTCGAGCGGCGGCGGCGGCGGCTTCACACCCCGCATGCCCGCCCCCTATTACGATTACGTCAAACGTTGTCATGCTGCGTATTTAGAAGTGTCGACGGGTTCTGTCAAAGAAAACCCGTCGTAAATTGAGATTCGATTCCAATGTTTCACGTGAAACAGTGATGGACTTCATTTTCCAATACAAAACTCATCAAAAATAACCCCAAGCACCTCCTCAACATCCACCCGACCAGTAATCCGACCCAGCGCGCGTGTCGCGAGACGCAAGTCCTCCGCCATTAATTCGGCCGCATCAGCTGATAATCCACGACGAAGTGTATCGCAACATTCCTGGAGCGCTTCCCGATGCCTAAGGCGGGTCAAGGGTGGAGGCCCTGAATGATCTAAAAATTGGCCAGCTCTTTCTGCCAACACTTTTACAAACACATCGAATTCAGCGCCCGTTTTCGCCGATATTCCTAGAGGGCTTCTCCCCGCAATTGGCGTGGTGAGATCAATCTCCTCGACCAGGTCAATCTTGTTCAGAAGCACGATATCCTCAGGCCCCACAATTCCGATGACGTCTTTGTCGGCCTCCGGATCCTGTGCATCTAAAATAAGCACCCTAAGATCAGCCTGCTCGGCCCGGTTTTTGGCACGGCGGACACCTTCGGCTTCGATTTCGTCCTTCGTTGAACGAACGCCCGCAGTATCAGCAATAGTTACCGGATATCCGCCGAGATCGAGCCTAACCTCCACAATATCCCTCGTTGTGCCTTCTTCTTCCGAAACGATCGCAACATCTCGTTCCGCAAGACAATTCAACACGCTAGATTTCCCGACATTGGGAGGGCCTATAATAGCAATCTGAAATCCGGCCCGGGTCCTCTCGCCACGCCTATTATCCAACATATAGTGGGTTATGGAATCCGAAATACCCAACATCTGGTGTTTTGACTGTTCTATCAAATTCTCTGGCAGATCTTCTTCGGGAAAGTCGATTGCCGCCTCGGTTTGAGCCAATAGATGCAATAAAGACTCGCGCCAGCCTTCATAAATTTCGCTCAAGCCCCCAGCGAGCTGTCCTAATGCCTGTATTCTTTGAGCCTCGGTTTCCGCAGCAATAAGATCCGCCAGGCCCTCAATCTCTGCCAGATCCAGCTTCTCATTTTCAAAAGCGCGTCGACTAAACTCGCCGGGCTCTGCCAAGCGACAACCCTCACAATCGCTCAATACTGAACAAATGGCTTCGACGGTCGCCCTCCCGCCATGCACATGAAGCTCCGCGACGTTCTCTCCTGTAAAGCTGTCCGGTCCGGGGAACCAAATCACTAGCCCTTCATCCAAAAAAACTTTGTCACCGGGGCGACATAGCGTCACTCGTTTCGCATAGCGTGGGTTTGGCAAATCGCCACCCGCCAGCAATTTCAGTATTTCTCCAGCGCGCTCGCCAGAAATACGAATTATGGCAATGCCTGCCGGAACCCCGCCGCTGGACGGTGCAAAGATTGTATCCGAATTCATGCGGCTCTATAGGCCGGGCAATACACAAACGACAAGAGAAATCATTACGACGTCATTGAGATTAATTGCCCTCAGCACCACCCTCCTCTAGGGTGCGAAATACACCCGATCATCTTCCTGCCGAGAGTACTTATGGCCCAAAATCGCCTTGCCGACCAAACAAGCCCATACCTTCTACAACATGCCGATAATCCCGTGGATTGGTGGCCTTGGGGACCAGAGGCGTTGTCTGAGGCAAAAGAAAATAACAAACCGATTCTTTTATCGGTTGGCTACGCAGCATGCCACTGGTGCCATGTTATGGCTCATGAAAGCTTTGAAAGCGAAGAAATCGCGAAGCAGATGAATGAGCTCTTCGTGAACATCAAAGTCGATCGAGAGGAGCGTCCCGATCTCGACACGATCTATCAGCACGCTATTCAAATTCTCGGACAGCAAGGTGGCTGGCCGCTGACGATGTTTTTGACACCCGATGGCGAGCCGTTTTGGGGCGGTACATATTTTCCTGCAGAGTCGAAATTCGGGCGACCCGGGTTTCCTGACGTTCTGAATACGATCCACAGCTACTGGACAGACAAACAAGACTCAGTGAGCCAAAATGTTACCGCTTTGCGGGAATCGCTCGCTCAAATGGGTGTGTCTGAAAGCGGCGGCGAGATCGATCTCAGCCTGGTCGAGCGCGCTGCCCAACGGCTTGTGCAAGAATATGACACGGTAAATGGCGGCATCGGCACGGCGCCTAAATTTCCCAATCCATCCATTCTCGAATTGCTTTGGAGAACATACAAACGGTGCGGTCATGAAGATTTAAAACAGGCCGTGCTTCTATCCATGGAGAAGATGTCCCAGGGCGGAATTTATGATCATCTCGGCGGCGGTTACGCCCGTTACTCGACCGATGCCATATGGCTCGCCCCGCATTTCGAAAAGATGCTCTATGACAATGCTCAACTTCTCGATCTCTTGACCTGGGTTTGGCAGCAAACAGACGACCCCCTTTTCAAACAACGAGCACACGAAACCGTTGACTGGGTTCTACGTGAAATGATTGCCGATGGTGGTGCATTCGCCGCGACGCTTGATGCCGATAGTGAAGGCGAAGAGGGAAAGTTTTACGTCTGGAATCAATCGGAAATTGAAGAGGTGCTGGAAGCAGACGCGCCGCTTTTCATCGAAGCTTACGATGTGCAACCGGATGGGAACTGGGAAGGAAAAACGATCCTCAACCGTACAAATAATTCCCGGAGCTACTCCGGTGACGAAGAGGACATTCTTGCCAATTGCCGAAATAAATTATTGGCCGAAAGAGATAAACGAATTCGCCCTGGATGGGATGACAAGGTTCTCGCGGACTGGAACGGGTTGATGATTCCTGCAATGGCACAGGCTGGCGTCGTCTTTGGCAAATCAGACTGGATCATCGCAGCCAGGAAAGCGTTCGCATTTGTCTCCGAAACGATGAATGAAAACGGTAAGCTTTTTCACGCCTATCGGAACGGCAAGGTTAACCACGATGCCACCCTTGATGATTACGCCGGTATGATCCGGGCGGCGTTGTCTCTCTATGAGGCGGCAGGTGACAAAGAATATTTGCAGAATGCACAAGAGTGGGTGGCAACTGTCGACAAACAATTTTGGGATCATGAAAACGGTGGTTATTTCTTTACCGCCGATGATGCGGAAGCTCTTATTGTTCGTACAAAAACAGCGGCTGACAATGCCACACCTGGCGGCAATAGCGTCATGATAACCAATCTCGGTCGACTTTATTACCTGACCGGTGAGACAAAATATCGTGACAGAGCGGACCAAACGATTGCGGCCTTCTCCGGCGAACTTTCTAAGAATTTTTTCCCATTTGCAGCATTGATGAATTCTGCCGAGTTCCTGCAACAGGCAATCCAAATCGCTATAATCGGAGAACGTGGCAAAGAGGATTGTGAAGCGATATTAAGCGCAGTCTTTAAATCTCCAAATCTAAACAAGGTTGTTTCTGTCATATCGCCCAATGAAGCGTTGCCAGAGAACCATCCTGCCAGCGGAAAAGGTCAATTGAACGATGCTGCAACCGCCTACATTTGCGTAGGACAAACTTGTTCGTTGCCAATCACCGAAGCTCAGGATGTAGCCATCCAGCTCGATTCCGCACCCCAGCGACAATGAGCAGTATCTCGTTTTCATCGCCACTGGGCCCACTAACCGTCGTCGAAGAGAATGGTGCAATCGTTGAATTAGATTGGACCACAGTAAAAGGACAAACCGAAACGGATGTCCTCATTCAAACGCGTGATGAGCTCCTCAGGTTTTTCGATGGTAAATAAAAAAAGTTTTCCGTCCCGTTAAATCCAAAAGGGACAGAGTTTCAAAAAAATGTTTGGCGAGAAATGCTGGAAATTCCTTTCGCTGCAGTTCGGACTTACGGTGATATCTCTAAAATCCTTTCTTCATCGCCCCGGGCCGTGGGAACCGCATGCGGCCTCAATCCGATTCCAATAATAATCCCATGTCATCGTGTCGTTGGCGCCAACGGCGCATTGACCGGTTATTCCGGCGCCGGCGGCGTCAAAACGAAGGCTTTTCTGCTTGAGCATGAGAGTGGGCAAGGGGCCCTGAAATTCAACTAGCAAGACATGGAAAACATGACAATTGCCGACGAAATAATCCGCGAACTAGACAACTGTTTCACCATCCTCATTCTCGATAATGAGGTAACGCTGGACGCATTTATCGCTGAGCCACCTTTAAAATGGGTGCGACTGATCAATGTTGACGGCTCCTATAAGATTCCCGATTCATACCCCACCTCCCTAACCAAATCGGAATCAGACCGTGAAGAACTAAACTGGGACAAGGTAGATCTTGAGCTACTCCGACGTCATCTTAATGACCTCAATCCGCAAATCGATCTCGTTGCCATTGGCAACAATGCTGCTCAGGGTTTACCGCTCGCAGAAGCTCTTCCCGCATCAATGCGAGCTGAAAACGGTGTTATCATCTACGGTTCCTCGTTACCTGAACAGCCCATTTACGGCGCTCTCGGTTACAAGAATTTTTGCGCTCGCAGCGACCTTTTGGACTTTGCCCTTCCGTTGGCAAAATCGAATGGCTGCGATCCGGCTCTCGCTTTTATCAACACAATCGAACACAACGATCAGAACTATCACGCGCCCTGGACTGGACGATAGAAATCTCGCTTTTCGATGACATCGCCATGGCACCACGTTAAGCTGCGCCCGATTTAATCCAACCAATTCCAGTTATGAGGGAGATGACAAAAATGGCTGACATTACGATCGAAGGCGCAGACGGCACTTTTGGCGCCTATATCGCAAAACCGGAATCGGGTAGCGGCCCGGGTCTGGTCGTCATCCAAGAAATTTTCGGCGTAAACCAGGTTATGCGTGATCTCTGCGACAGCTTCGCAGCACAGGGATATATCGCTGCTTGCCCAGATCTATTCTGGCGTATCGAGCCAGGCATTCAACTCACAGATCAAACCGAAGATGAATGGAATCAGGCATTTGAATATATGAACAAGTTCCTTCCAGAATTCGAAAAAGGTCAGGCCGATCTCCAGGCAACGATGACACATCTAAGGGGAGTAGAGGGATGCAGCGGAAAAGTCGGATGCGTTGGTTATTGTTTGGGCGGCAGCCTCGCCTACTCAATGGCATGTTCATCTGATTCGGATGCATCGGTCGGATATTATCCTGTTCAAATCGACGATTACCTTCCCTACGCGGAGTACATCAAAAATCCGGCAATGTTCCACGTCGCGGAAAAAGACGGTTTTTGCCCTCCGGAATCCCAGGCAGCAATTGCTGAAGCCTTCGCAAAAAATGACAAAGTTACACTCCATACCTACGCTGGTGTGGACCATGCTTTTGCGCGTATAGGCGGTGGTAACTTTGATCAAGCGGCAGCCGATCTAGCTAACGGCCGCACAGCTGATCTTTTCAAATCAGCATTGAGCTAATCCTTCAATTCGGGGCGCTGACGCCATTTCAGGTGTTGGCGCCCCTATCAAAATCGAGATCGGCAATTTGATGGTGCATGCAATTAGAATTCACAAAGCGGGGCCGGCGTCGGTTCTAAAATGGCAGGAAGTTGATATTGGAAACCCGCGAAAGGGCGAGGTCTTAATCCGCAACACGGCGGTCGGTTTAAACTTTATCGACACCTACCACCGCAAGGGTCTTTATCCCATCCCAACGCCTTTTACGCCGGGTGTCGAGGGTGCTGGTGTTATTGAAAAAATTGGCGCGGGCGTTATGGGACTAAAAGCAGGTGACAGGGTTGCATACTGTTCTGATCCCATTGGCTCTTATGCAGAGAAAAGACTGTTTCCAGCAAATCGGTTGATCAAGATTTCGCGAGGGATATCTGACGAGCAAGCTGCATCAATGATGCTAAAAGGCCTAACAGCATCAATGCTTCTCAAACGGATCCACAAACCGGCGAAAGGCGAAAAAGTTCTTATCCATGCTGCGGCTGGAGGTGTCGGCCTCATATTGTGTCAGTGGGCCAAACACTTAGGGGCAACGGTCATTGGCACGGTTAGTTCCCGCCAAAAAGCCAATTTGGCGAGAGCAAATGGCTGTGATCATACTATCAACTACGCAGAAAAAGATTTTGTCCAACAGGTAAGGCGTTTGACAAAAGGCGAGGGCGTTCCGGTCGTATATGACGGGGTAGGTAAGAACACCTATCCAGGTTCACTTGATTGTCTTCAATCTCGCGGCATGTGGATTACGTTCGGAAACGCCTCTGGGCCTGTCCCGCCGGTTGCACCTCTCACGTTGCTGCAAAAGGGTTCTCTATTTATGACCCGGCCGATGTTGAATCATTATATCGAAACAGATGACGAGCTAAGATCATTGGCCCGCGAACTATTCTCCGTGGTTCGGAAGGGCGCTGTTAATATACAGGTCAATCAGCGCTACAAACTCAAGGATGCAGCCAAGGCGCACAGAGATTTGGAGAAACGAAGAACCTCGGGATCAACAGTTTTAATCCCCTAACACCTAGGACTTGATCCGCTGTGCGTTCCTATTGATTCATTGAATCGAAGAAGTCGGCATTGTTCTTTGTTGCCTTCATCTTCTCGAGCAAAAATTCCATTGCATCGACCGTCCCCATTGGATTGAGGATACGACGCAACACCCACATCTTTGCGAGATCGTCTTTTTCGATAAGCAGCTCTTCCTTGCGTGTTCCCGATTTGGCGATATCCATAGATGGGAACGTCCGCTTATCGGCCAGTTTACGATCGAGAACGATTTCGCTGTTACCTGTCCCCTTGAACTCCTCAAAGATCACTTCGTCCATCCGGGAACCCGTGTCGATAAGAGCCGTTGCAATAATCGACAAAGAACCACCATCTTCGATGTTACGGGCGGCACCAAAGAAGCGCTTAGGGCGCTGTAGAGCGTTAGAGTCGACACCGCCGGTCAATACCTTGCCCGAAGACGGAACAACGGTGTTGTACGCACGCGCAAGGCGCGTTATCGAATCCAGTAAAATAACAACATCAAGACCGTGCTCCACAAGTCGCTTGGCTTTTTCAATGACCATGTCTGCGACCTGAACATGTCGTGATGCCGGTTCATCGAATGTTGAACTAATTACCTCTCCATCGACGGATCGCTGCATATCCGTCACTTCTTCGGGACGCTCATCAATCAGCAAAACGATTAGATAGACACCCTTATTATTTTCGGTGATTGCGTGTGCGATTGACTGCAACATCATCGTTTTGCCGGTCCGGGGTGGAGCCACAATCAACGCCCGCTGTCCTTTGCCCAATGGTGCCGTCAAGTCAACGATACGGGTTGTAAGGTCTTTTGCTTCGGGGTTGTCGTGATCGAGGATGAATTTTTCTTCGGGATAAAGCGGCGTCAGGTTATCAAAATTGATACGATGCCGAACCTTCTCAGGATCCTCAAAATTGATCTTGTTAACCTTTAGAAGCGCGAAATACCGTTCACCATCTTTAGGCGATCTGATTTCACCCTCTACGGTATCGCCGGTCCGCAGGCTAAATCGCCTTATTTGACTTGGCGAAACATAAATATCATCAGGCCCTGGTAAATAATTTGCTTCTGGCGCTCGCAGAAATCCAAATCCATCCTGTAGGACCTCAAGAACCCCGTCTCCGGATATAACGACCTCGTTCTCAGCCAGCTGTTTCAAGATCGCAAACATCATTTCCTGTTTGCGCATGGTCGATGCATTCTCAATCTCCAGTTCCTCGGCAAAAGCCAGGAGATCGGCGGGTGGTTTTCTCTTAAGTTCCTGTAAATTCATGATTTTCGTACGCTTATATTAATAAAAGTCGATGGGATTTTGGTTGATCACGTGTTCTAAAACGACAACTGGGCAGCAAGGGCCGGGTTCATTTTATGTGATTTTTGGATTGTTGCTCGCGAAGAGAGCTATGAAAAACTAACAGCGCATCGGTAGCTGATTGGCTTTAATCTGTCAATCTCAGATAAAAATTTCCTTAAGTCAGATTTATTATGCGCCGGGCTTTACCACGACCAGTATTACAATTCCAATCATCAAGACCGTCGGTATCTCATTCGCTATTCGTAGTGTTCTCGTGGAAATCGTATTTTGATCTTTCTCGAAATCTTTCCGCCACCGCGAGAAGACGCCGTGCACCCCCGTGAGAATTAAAACCAAAACTAATTTCAAATAAATCCACCAACTACTCCAATCAACAATCCCGGGTGTTGCCAACAGAATGCCACCAAAGGCAAAGCTTGCGATCATCGCTGGATTTATAATTGCGCGTAAAAGACGCCGTTCCATCACCTTAAATGTTTCAGACTTGTCTGATCCAGGTTCTGCATCACAGTGATAGATAAATAGCCGCGGCAAATAGAGCATTCCGGCCATCCAGGCGATGACTGAAATTATATGGAAAGACTTTATCCAAGGGTAAAAAGAGATCAGCCAATCGAAATCCACGGCAATTTTCCTCTACGACAAAGGACAAATCGAACACATTTGCCCATCGACCCCCGGAACTGATTCCGTAGTACTGGCCGCGATCCTGACTAGTTCAGCCAATCCAGTGATAAATTCATCCTGAACTTTAACTGTAGGAACTCGTAAATAGGATGGCGCGCCATTCTCGATTGCAAGATCACGATATTCGATGTCGAGTTCGACAAGTGTCTCTGAATGTTCAGAAACAAAGGCTATTGGCACAACAATTATGGGTCGAGCCGCCTCAGCTGCATTAATAATTACTTCATCGGTATAGGGTTTTAACCATTCAACCGGCCCCACTCGACTTTGATAGCAGGTTATATAATCAAGATCCGGAATAGATAGTTCATCAAGAATTGCATCTACTGTTATCTCAATTTGCTTTTGATAGGGATCACCTGCCTCAACGAACTTTTTTGGAATTCCATGTGCCGAAAACAGAATTTTTGGCGCGCCAAGATTCTCGTCCTTCCGGTTTATAGTATCCCGCAAAAGCGCGCTAATTGATCGTATAAATCCTTTATCATTCGGATAACTACAAATTGCCATTGTCGGAATATCCAGTTTTCTACGTTTTATGATCGACTTCCAAACGCGCATAAATGACTCTGTTGTCGTTGTCGAAAACTGTGGATAGAGCGGCAACAAAACGATTTTATCCGGTTCAAATTCCAACACTTCATCTAAACATTCTTCTGCATAGGGATGCCAATAGCGCATCGCAACAAAGACACGATAGGTGTCAACCGGTCCCAAGACTTTCTGCAAAGCCTCAGCTTGCTGCTTGGTTTCCTCCAAAATTGGTGATCGACCGCCGATTTCCCCATATATTTCTTTTGCTATCGGAGCTCTTCGAGAAGAAATTATTTTTGCCAATATCCAACGGATTGGGCTCGGCTGCCTCAAAATGAGAGGATCATTGAACAAGTTAAAAAGAAAGGGCTGTACAGCTTCCAGAGAATCTGGGCCGCCAAGATTATAAATTACAACCGCCGTTCGCGGCATTATCGATTGTCCCGGAGCCAACTAGACACAAACTCGCGCAAGTCGGCAACGTGATCAGGGGGTGTTGGCGGTAAAACACCATGACCAAGATTAAAGACAAAAGGTTTTTTCGACAGAATATTGAGAATGCGTTCTGCTTCCGCCTTCATCGCATCACCCCCTGCCAACAAAAAGATCGGATCCAGATTTCCTTGCACAATAGTCCCTGGCTGCAATGTTTCACGTACCCAATTGAGTGAAATAGTCTGATCCAGACTTACAGCAGACACGCCATTAATTGCCGCCACCTTCAAATAGCGATGTCCTGCCAATCTCGGAAAGACAATTATCGGAACATTTGGGCACTTACACTTGACCCCGGCAACAATCCGCGAAATAGGATCCAACGACCATTTTTCAAAAGCAGTATCCGGCAACATTCCGGCCCAACTATCAAAAATTTGCAGTGCATCGGCACCAGCTTCGACCTGCGCAATTAAATGATCCGTGATTGCAGAAATCAGAATTTCGATTAATTGACTGAACTGGTCTGGTTCAGAAAAAGCCCAAGTTTTTGTCTTGGCAAATTCGCGACTTGTACCTCCCTCCACCATATAGGTCGCAATCGTCCAGGGCGCTCCTGCAAATCCGATCAATGCGGTATCGATTGGTAACTCAGCACGAACTATTTTAAGCGCGCTATAAACTGGTTCTAGAAAGTCTCTTAGCCCGTCAAATCTTAATTCTTTAATGTCGCCAGAATTTGCAATAGGCGTAAGCACCGGCCCGATACCCTCCTTGAAGGAAACCTGTTGGCCCAAGGCATCGGGAACAACCAGAATATCGGAGAAAATTATCGCAGCATCGAATCCGAAGCGATTGATTGGTTGTAATGTAACTTCCGCTGCCTGGTCAGGTGAATAACAAAGATCAAGGAAAGTACCGGTGTTTTTACGGACCTCGCGATACTCCGAAAGATATCGACCAGCCTGCCTCATCAACCAAATCGGTATCTGATCTGATTCGATTCCATTTAAGGTGTTGATGAATAAAGAATTGGTTTTAGGCACAGTCTTTAATCGAGATTACTCAGCGTGAAGAACCTACCTACTACTAATATTCTATATATAAAAGAATTGTAGTTGTAGTAGTGGTGCGGAAATTGGGGATTGTTTTTAATCCGGAATTTATCCACGGGGCTCTTTGTAGTTGATAAAGTTTGGACAAGTTGTGAATGATTGTATTTCAACGAAGAAAATACCGCCTTTCTGTTAAATTAATTGACGCAGCTAAGTATAGAATCCGTTGTTGATAACCTTTAATTGTGGATATTGAAGGTTATCCCGCCATGTGAATTTGCTATGCACAATCTAAATACCTGTTCATGGATTCTGCGTAAAAAACATTGTGTAAATTACGTTGTGCATAAAGCTGGTTTTATCCACGGTTTGAGAATTTTTTGGAGAGAGTTTTGAACAAGAAATTTCACTTGCATCTGGTGTCTGATTCAACAGGCGAAACAACCCATAACTTGGCACGCGCTTGTTTGGTTCAGTTTGAAAATCTGGAAATAAATACTCTCGAACATAGTCAGATACAAAATCAAACACGAATGGACCGTGTAATTTCTTCAATCGAAGAGCTGCCAGGCGCTGTCATTTATACCATGGTGGATAAATCACTGAGCGCAGAATTGGAACGTGAATGTTCCCGTCTGAGCCTACCCTGCATAAATGTGCTTGGGGGTATAATCTCGAAACTCGAAAACTATTTCGGACAACAAATCCGCCGCCAGCCGGGCCGACAGCATCAACTTGATGCTGGCTACTTTGATCGGATTGAGGCAATGCAATTTGCCTTGAGTCTTGATGATGGACAAAATCCCAACTCATTACAGGAGGCTGAAATTGTTCTGGTTGGTGTATCACGGACATCAAAAACACCAACATCTCTTTATCTGGCAAATCAACGCGGTATCAAGGCAGCCAATATCCCATTTGTTCCTGGTGTGCCGTTGCCGTCCGAACTTTTTTCGGAGAAGACTAATTTTGTTATCGGTTTGACGACATCGCCTGAACGCCTGGTGCAAATTCGCCGTAACAGGATGCTTCAACTCAACGAGTTAAAGGAAACGGACTATATAGATTTGGAGCGCGTGCGTAGCGAAGTCCTTGATGCACGAAAACTATTTACCAAAATGGGATGGCCAATCATTGATGTCAGCCGAAAATCAATTGAAGAAACGGCATCGGAAATTCTAGAGCATTATGCGGCTTACAATGAAAATAGCGTTGCATCAAACGCTGTTCCGTCTCACATCGAGCAAACGTGAGATAGCACAGGATGGAGACTATTACCCTTGCTTCGCAGAGCGAAACGCGGCGTAAGCTTCTTACGTCCGCGGGGGTGGAATTTACAACGCTTCCCGCAGCAATTGATGAAGAGGAAATAAGGTCATCCCTGGAGTCGGAGGGGGCTGATCCTGCCGCGATTGCGGAAACACTCGCTGAACATAAAGCGCGCGTTATTTCCAGAAAGCGACCAGGTGATTTGGTGATTGGCGCTGACCAGATTCTGGAATGCGAAAAAACGATTTTCAGCAAACCTGTTGATTTTGATACCGCAAAAGATCAGTTGACGAAACTTCGTGGCAAAGATCATCAGTTATGCAGCTCTGTTGTGGTTTTTCATAACAGTGAGCGCGTCTGGCATAATACGGATACAGCGCACTTACGGATGCGGAATTTTTCAGATGATTTTCTCAACACATACATCGAGAAGCTTGGCGAAAAGCTGTTGTACGGGCCCGGCTGTTATCAGGTGGAGGGGTTGGGAATTCAACTATTTTCGCGAATAACGGGTGATCATTTTACGATCCTCGGATTGCCCCTGCTTCCTCTTCTTGATTATCTTCGCTTGAGAGGAGCGATCAGCGAATGAGTATAACCGGTCAGGCCAAGGTAGCGGGAGTTGTTGGGTGGCCAGTTGCACAATCATTGTCCCCGAGCCTGCACGGGTACTGGCTGCAACAATACGGAATAAACGGGTCGTACATTCCGCTTGCAGTTAGGCCTGAAGATTTGGCCGAGTCCCTTCAGACGCTGCCAAAGTTGGGCTTTGTGGGTGCAAATCTAACGGTTCCCCATAAAGAAGCCGCTGTCGAAATTGTTGACAAGATCGACGATACTGCTGCTCGCATAGGCGCGGTCAATACAATTGTCATTTCAGATGATGGTCTGATTGAGGGTCGCAATACCGACGGGTTTGGATTCATCGCAGCTTTATCTGCCGCTACGGATCTAAGCACAGCAAAGAATGAGCCCGCTGTTGTTATCGGCGCTGGCGGAGCAGCGAGAGCTGTTGTCACATCGCTTCTCGACTATGGGGTATCGTCGATCCGCCTCGTTAACAGAACTTACGAGCGCGCCGAGGCGCTGCGAGATGAAATGGGCGATAAAATCGAACCCGTTCGCTGGGCCGAGTGCTCCGATGCGCTTTCGGGTGCGAAACTGCTGGTAAATACCACGACATTGGGGATGGTTGGGAATCCACCTTTGAAAATCCCTCTAGATGATCTGTCGCCGACCGCAATCGTCAATGACATCGTTTATAGTCCGCTGATGACCAATCTTTTAAAAAATGCAAATGAACGCGGCAATCCGATTGTTGACGGGTTGAATATGCTTTTGCACCAAGCCCGTCCCGGTTTCGCGGCCTGGTTTGATAAGGAGCCCGAGGTAACTGACGCGCTAAGATCTCATATTCTGGACCAGAAAGAGGCCTAATATGACGACGGTAATTGGTCTTACCGGCTCAATAGGTATGGGAAAGACAACAGCGTCGAACATGCTGAAGGGCATGGGGCTGCCGGTTTGCGACTCAGATTCATTGGTGCATCAGCTGTTGGGAAAGGGCGGCGCTGCGGTGTCGCCTGTCGGAAAACATTTTGACAATGTTGTTGTTGATGAAGCTGTCGATCGAGCCGCCCTCGGGCAAAAAGTTTTTGGTAATGCTGATGCTCTCAAACAACTCGAAAATATTATTCATCCGCTGGTGCGCGCTGCGCAGCAGCGGTTCATAAAAACTTGCAGAAGCCAGAAGCGTTTTGCTGTGGTGTTGGATGTACCACTGCTTTTTGAGGTCGAAACTGACAAAATCTGCGATTTAACGCTGGTTGTCTCCGCACCACGATTTATTCAAGCGCAAAGGGTATTATCGCGTCCCGGAATGAAGGAAGAGCGGTTTCATGCCACCCTAAAGCGGCAGATGTCGGATCGAGAGAAGCGGAAGAGAGCTGATTTTGTCGTTCAGACAGGGCTCAACAAAAGAGAGACATTGAACAGACTGCGCGAGATCGTCAAACTGTTGCGATAGCAGGAACAGTCATTATGCGTGAAATCGTATTGGATACTGAAACAACCGGTCTGTCACCAAAAGACGGTGACCGCCTCGTTGAAATTGGCTGCCTAGAATTAATCAATCACGTACCAACAGGAGAGACCTATCATCAGTATATAAATCCTAGAATGCCAATGCCCTCGGCGGCGCAAGACGTTCATGGATTAAGCGATGAGTTTCTTGCCGACAAGCCGGAATTTTCCGATATCGTTGAGGCTTTTCTGGAATTTATCGGCGATGCGCAATTAATAATTCATAATGCTGCATTCGATATGGGTTTCATCAATGCGGAGTTGTCTCGTATTGATGGGAACCCGATTCCCCACAATCGCGCAGTCGATACCGTGTCGATGGCCCGAAAAAAATTTCCAGGATCTCCTGCGAGTCTTAACGCTTTGTGTCGACGCTTCAACATCGATAATTCGGCGAGAACATTACACGGCGCACTTCTAGATGCTGAATTGCTGGCTGAGGTTTACTTGGAGTTGATTGGCGGTCGGCAGCCTGGTCTGGTGCTTAGCGCGGAGGCGTCCAAGTCCGACAGTGTTCAGGCGATTGAAAGAGTGGCCCGTGCGCCGCGCCCGCATCAGCCGACAGCAGAGGAGCTTGCGGCACATGCAGAATTTATCGCACGCTTGAACGATCCAATGTGGAACAAATAAGAATATTTCTGCGCCAGTTATGCGGTGCCCGCACCGTTTGCAGCGCCCTCATCGAGATGCTGTTCTCGGTAGAGCTGAACAAAATCGATCGGGTTTATGAATAGGGGTGGAAAGCCGCCGTCTCGAGAAACGTCCGCTACAATATTTCGGGCGAATGGGAATAAAAGTCGCGCGCCTTCAATAAGCAGGATCGGTCCAATCGCATCTTCGGGCACATCGGCAATCGTCAAAACCCCGGCATAAGTGAGTTCAACGATGAAAACGGTTGTCTCAGGGGTTTTGGCTTCTCCTCGTATGACGAGCGTCACCTCGTACATTCCGTCTTCGAGGGCGCGTGCGCTTGTCGTTACCTCCACACCAACCTCTGGTGATTGCCCAACGATTTGCGGAGCATTTGGCCCTACCGGATTCTCAAAAGACAGGTCTTTAATATATTGATTTTCGATGCCGATTTGCGGTTGGATCATTTCCTCATCGATATCTTCTATTAGAGCATCATCTTCTGATGCTTCGGGTGGTACATCAGCCATTAAAATCTCCGGCGTCAAAGATAAGCCGTCGCTAGCATGTATTTGCCAGCGAAACAAGGAAGCCCCGATGCTTTAACACCGAAATTAGTGAAAACATGACTTGTTGATTAACTGTTGCGTCCTGGCGGAAGTTTGCGGTCGTCATTTTTTTTGTTGGGGTTTACTTCACGAAAGCTGCCGTCGATTGTATTGGGGGAGCTCCTTGACGATGAATCCGCATAATCTTCGTTGACCCAGGCACCAGAATTTTGGGTGCGCGCTAAAATTGTCCAGATCCAGGCCCGCAAAAGAGTCCTTATAAACGGCAAGAACAGCAAGAACCCTGCGGCATCGGTTACAAAGCCGGGCGTTAATAACAAGACGCCAGCGACAATCAGGCACAACCCGTCGAACACTTCTGTCATCGGAAAAATCTGTTGTTCCAGGCTTAGTTGCGCACGTTGCAGTGTGGCGAGACCTTGGCTTCGAAGCAGCCAGGTCCCGGCGAAGGCAGTCAGAACAATAAGAATAAACGTATTCCAAAGTCCTATTTCACCGCCGAGCTGGATAAAAACCGCGATTTCGATCACGGGAATAAGGATGAATGCCAGGGTAATAAAAAGAGCCATGCTTGCGATTTAGGTTGGAAGTCCCTAGTTTCTAGGTCTAATAGTGTTATGTGGTCGAAATTTCGGGGATAAAATCTTAATATTATCCCTGCGATTATGTAACAATCACTATCCAGCAATAGGTTGATCGGCAAACTAACATGGGCGACGGGTTTCAAGCACTCGAAATTATACTTTTCGCATTAATTGCAGCATTCCTGGTTCTGCGACTCCGTAGCGTATTGGGGCGGCGTACGGGGCATCAGCGCCGACCGTCTGATAATGTTTCAGATAGCCGCCGCGAGGCCCAATCAAACGACAATGTCGTGGAATTACCGGATCGCAATACTGATATGTCTGATGATCCACCCGAATTCGAAAATATTGATCCGGATGATCCCATTGCGGCGGGTTTGAACGAGGTCAAGAATGCTGATTCCTCCTTTGATCCGTCTACATTTACCGAGGGCGCCAAGGCGGCTTTCGAAATCGTTGTTCAGGCTTTTGCAGACGGCGATAAAAACGCCTTACGTGGTCTTTTGAATGACGAAGTGCTTGAAAATTTCTCGGTTGCCATTGACGAACGCGAAAACAACGGCGAAACACTTGAGACAACAGTCATCGGCATCAAGAAAGCAGAAATAATCGAAGCGCGTATCGATGGCAGAACCGCCTTCGTGACGGTCAAGGTAATTTCGGAACAGGTCAATGTTACGCGTGATAAAGACGATGCCGTTGTAGATGGTGACGAGAATTTGGTTGCAGATGTTACTGACATTTGGACCTTTGCACGAAACACTCGTGCCCGCGATCCGAATTGGACCTTGGTTGAAACCAGAAGCCCCAATTAAAAATTTAGGCCAAATCGCTGCGGTATTATTTGCTGTCGGCAATTTATATGGATGTGTTGAGCGGCAAGCGGTTAAAGGCGAGTCCGAACTTAATTTTATTCCTGCAAAATTCGATAATCTTCCGGGATGGTCTGAAGATAACCATGCGGAAGCATTGCTGGCTTTTTGGCGGAGTTGTCAGGCGCTTCTGAGGAAACCCGCTACTGGCTGGCTCGGAAAGAGACGGTTTGGGTCAGTTCGGGATTGGCAAGACTCTTGCAAGCGATTGGACACAAAAAACTTTCAGGATCGGAACCATGCAAGACGGTTTTTCGAAACATCGTTTCGACCCTATCTGGTAACCCGAACTCCTTCGGGCGAGTCTAAAGGCCTGTTTACAGGTTATTATGAGCCCGAGTTAGCGGGAGCCTTAAGTCGCCACGGAAAGTATCAAACACCTATCTATGGCCCTCCCGCTAATTTAAAGCGAAATTCTGACAGATATTTTTCAAGAGCAGAGATCGAAAAGGGCATCAAAAAAATTCACGCCAATCCAATTGCATGGATAGCCGACCCCATAGATGCATTCTTTTTGCACATTCAGGGGTCTGGTCGCATTCGAACAGAAAATGGCACGGTCATCCGAGTTGGTTTTGCAGGTCACAACGGTCATCCATATACCGCGATTGGGAAAGTGTTGATCGACCGCGGAGCCGTCGCACGGGAAAATATCTCGATGCAGTCTATTCGGTCCTGGCTTTCAAAAAATCCGGAGCAGTCTAAGGAGGTCATGCGACTGAATGCCCGCTATGTATTTTTTCGTCGGCTGACAGGCGCGGGGCCCATCGGGGCTCAGGGGGTCGCTTTGACACCTGGCCGGAGCATCGCCATTGATCCTAAATTTCTTGTTTATGGATTGCCTGTCTGGCTTGATACAACGGATCCGTTGTTGGCGAGAAAACCCTTTCGGCGACTATTGATCGCGCAAGATACCGGGGGCGCAATCAAAGGCGGTATTCGTGGCGATGTTTTTTTTGGCCCGGGAAAGTTGGCTGCAAACCGTGCCGGAAAAATGAAGCAGCCCGGTAGCTACTACATCTTAATTCCCAGGACAGCAGATTTGTCTTCATGAAAATCGGGGCATATTGGGCGGGATTGACGATGCTTCAGTTGGCATTCAACCTACATGCCAAACCCCTAAAACTTGAAACCTCTGTAATCCCGCTATCCATCGAGAAACCGGATTTGCGCACTGTTGGCGAATTGGAGTTTCGCGGCGGTCTCAAAATCCAGTCGAAAAAAGAGACTTTTGGCGGACTCTCCGGGCTGGCTATATCGGCAAATGGCAGCTTTTTGAGAGCCGTTAGTGACAAGGACAATTGGATTCGGGCGCAGCCCGTTCTGGATAAACGAGGCAATCTTGTCGGCCTCGCCTCCGCAATGATGGGCCCTCTTATCGCTCCAAACGGAAAACCCATCAGCCGAAAAGAATGGAATGACGCCGAGTCTTTATTTCGAGTACCAAACGGGTATGTCGCGTCGTTCGAACGCATCCATCGGTTGATGCATTATCGTGGAACGCGCACGCCTATGGCTTCTGCAGGAATCCCGACGCTTGCGCCCCATCGGCTAGAAGATGGCCCCCCGAATAAATCGATTGAAGCGGCTGTCAGTCTTAGGGACGGCCGATGGGTGGTGTTTGCTGAAAACTTTCCGGAAGCCGGAACGGTGATTTCGGGCTGGATACTTCAGAAACAGCGCTGGCGGCCTTTTGATTTAGTGCGAACCGAGCTTTTTCATCCTGCAGGAGCGGCGTTGCTGCCATCCGGCGATGTTCTTCTTCTTGAGCGCCGCTTCACTTTTTTGGGCGGATTTGGATCCCGCCTGTCCATAATACCTGAGAAAAGTTTTCGCCCGGGCGCGCAGTTGCAGGGCCGGGAAATCGCTCGTATTGACCCGCCCCTAGTTGATGAAAACTTCGAAGGAGTGGCTGCGTTTAAAAATAGAAAGGGTGAAACGATTGTTTTTATTGTTTCTGACGATAATTTTTTTCCGCTTCAATCAACGTTACTTCTAATGTTTCGTTTAATCGAATAGCTGGCTTTAGGCACTTTCGAGATTACGCAATTGGTTGGTGAATAGAATCCGTATCGCATAATGTTGAAATATGGCTAAGCACAAACAAAAAAGATCAGGAGATAAAGAGGAGCGCGCGTCGCTAAAACCTGACGATGAAGCTCTATTTTTATCTGCCATGAAAAATGTTGAACCATCTGATAGCCCTCGTTCAACGGCGTCAGGCTCTGCAGTAGAATCAACCCCCCATCGGTTGTCGGGCCGCAAGGGACGTTTGCCGCCTCAACCCCAATCCGCCCCCCGGAAACGAAAAACATATGCGCCGTTGGCTGCGGGCCGTTCTGGTGATGTAGACGGACGGACGCTTGATCGTTTAAAGCGCGGTCAGATCCGACCTGAAGCCCGGCTCGATCTACATGGCCTTACACAGGAAAATGCACACAGAGAGCTGGTTTCTTTCATTGTTGAGGCGCAAGCATCGGGAAAACGCAGCGTGATTGTCATAACGGGTCGTGGCCGACTTAGCGAAGGCGGGGGTGTTTTGCGCAACCAAACCCCAAACTGGCTGAACGCGCCAGCACTTCGCGCTCGTATCATTGCCTTCGCGACGGCCCAGCCGCGCGATGGTGGCACAGGTGCGCTTTATGTTTTGTTGCGCCGCGCTAGATAATTAAAGAATGAACTTGCTGAGATCTGCGTTTTTGGCAAGGTCGCTCACGCGCTCGCGGACCATATCTGCTTCGATCACAATGGTTTCGCCTGCCCGATCGGTTGCAGTAAAGCTAATATCATCAAGGAGTCGCTCAAGAACGGTTTGAAGTCGGCGTGCACCGATATTTTCAACGGCACGATTTACTTCTGCCGCAACCGTTGCGATTTCACCAATGGCTTCATCAGTAAACTCGAGCGTTACATCTTCTGTGCCGATAAGTGCAATGTATTGACGGATCAAACTGGCTTCGGGTTCGACGAGGATCGCTTTCAGGTCCTCGACTTCCAAAGCCTTCAGTTCGACACGGATTGGTAACCGCCCCTGAAGCTCCGGCAACAGGTCAGATGGCTTTGCGATGTGGAAAGCGCCTGATGCAATGAAAAGAATATGATCTGTTTTTACCGGGCCATGTTTTGTGGAAACAGTTGTCCCTTCGATAAGCGGTAGCAAATCTCGTTGAACCCCTTCGCGACTGACGTCAGCGCCATGCCGCTCACTGCTTGCACAAATCTTGTCAACCTCATCAAGAAACACGATGCCGTTCTGTTCGACGGCTTCGGTTGCGTCGCGCAGAACGGTTTCTTCATCCAGTAATTTGTCGCTTTCTTCCGCGACCAGCACATCATGGGATTCTGCAACGGTAAGCTTTCGTGTTTTGGTCTGACCACCAAAAGCTTTGCCAAAAACATCATTTAGATTGAGCATGCCCATTTGCGCGCCAGGCATGCCGGGCACCTCAAATGTTGGCAAGCCCCCACCACTGTCGGAAAGCTCAAGCTCTATTTCGCGGTCATCAAGCGAGCCCTCCCGCAACATTTTGCGGAATTTCTGTTTGGTCTCCTCGCCGGCATTTTCACCCACCAGCGCTTCTATGACCCGTTCTTCTGCCGCGAGCTCGGCCTTTGCGGTGACGTCTTTTCGAAGCCTTTCACGAGTTTCGTGAATCGCTACTTCCATCAAATCCCGAACGATCTGTTCAACATCACGACCGACATAGCCCACCTCTGTGAACTTTGTTGCCTCAACTTTGACAAAAGGTGCTTGCGCCAGCCTTGCAAGTCGCCGGGCAATTTCTGTTTTGCCCACGCCCGTTGGCCCGATCATCAGGATGTTCTTGGGCAATACTTCTTCGCGAAGATCGTCTTCAAGCTGCTGGCGCCGCCAGCGATTCCGGAGCGCGATAGCAACCGCGCGCTTGGCGTCGCCTTGCCCGACAATAAACCTGTCGAGCTCGGATACGATTTCCCTGGGGCTGAAACTAGTCACCGCTTTGTAGACTTTCTATTGTTAAATTGGTGTTTGTATAGACACAAATTCCGGCTGCTATTTCCATTGCCTTTCGCGCTACATCTTCGGCTTCCAGCTCATCTATATCATGCAGGGCCTGAGCCGCTGCCAATGCATAGGATCCACCTGAACCAATACCAATGAGACCAAGATCGGGTTCCAGTACGTCACCGGTTCCTGTCATGACAAGGGAGACATCCTTGTCAGCAACCGCCATCATCGCCTCAAGCCGCCGCAAATATCGGTCCGTGCGCCAATCCTTGGCAAGATCAACACAGGCACGCGTCAATTGACCCGGATGTTGTTCCAGTTTTGCCTCGAGTCGTTCGAACAACGTAAAGGCATCCGCTGTTGCGCCAGCAAACCCTGCAATTACGGATCCATCGCCGAGTGGCCGCACCTTGCGGGCTGTTGCCTTGATAACAGTAGGTCCGAGACTAACCTGACCATCACCCGCAATGACGACCTTACCATTTTTTCGCACGGACAGGATTGTTGTCCCGTGCCATATATTTGAATCTTCGCTCGCCATATTTTCCCATTCCTCGTTGGGCTCAATTATTCTGAAATTACATGATGATCAAGTGGTGCGTTTTAAACATGTGGTTGTTGACGCTCAAGCGTCAAGTCCCGTTGATGCCGTTTATGGATCAAATCCAGCAGGTGAACTGAAACTTGGAAATCAGGGTTCCTGCAATAATTTCATTTTCACCAGGTGTTAGAACAGCCCGGAATCCAATGCTGTTGCCACCCAACAAAACGCCGTTAACGATTGTGCCATTGTGGCTTCCGCAATCACGAACAATGATGCCATCCTCATCCTGATCGATCATGAAATGTCGTCGTGACATCTGAAAGGGCTGGGTATCGGGAATGGTCAATGTCACCGGCGGCGACATGGCATCTGATGATCGCGAAGATTGTCGTCCAACGACAAACGGAAACCGTTCAATTGTCATAGGGTCGCTTTGCAGTTGCCGCGCTACTTCGGGCTTAACGGCGGAAATTCTCACAAGTTGTTTGGCCATTGTCATGCCCATCTCAGACGTTTTAAGAGCGACGGGTTTTGCGTTTGGAGCGTGACCATTAACTCTCTGGTCCGTGATCTGGGGCTGAAAGGGTGCGGGTGTTGGTTGGCGCGCGGGGTTTTGTGCCGGCGGACCAACGCCCGGTTGAGAGTTTGGCTGATTTGTGGAAACTGCAGACAAAACTTCAGCTGACGACATGATCTGTACAGCAGCCTGTCCGCGCGCATGGGCCATCGCAGAAGGGTTTGGGCCGCCCATCGCCTCGGCAGCGCTAAAAATTGTTCCCTGGCCGGCCGTTCTCTCTGTTCCGTTTTGTTCGGTCTGTGGCGGTGCAAGGACGATCGTGCCATTTAAAATTATATAGAATGAATCTGGGGGATCGCCTACACGATAGACGAATTCGCCATCATTCAAATAACGCTCACGCATGGGCCAAGCAGGCGTATCGGCCTGCAATTGTTGGTGCCACCACAAGGCCCGATATCGCAGAATTGCCAAATTTGATAAATTTCGCAATAAAAAAACGCCTATTCCAGTTATTGTGAGTTCTATCGAAAGGCTAGCCGTGTTCGAACTGTCCTGCTAAAACGGCGCCGCTGGGCAAAAGGATTCTCTAAATGCGTGAAGGAAGTGTTACCCGTAAAACGAAGGAAACGTCGATCGAGGTTCGAGTAAACCTTGACGGAACAGGTACTTACGACGTTTCAACGGGAATCGGTTTTCTCGATCATATGCTGGAACAGCTTTCTCGCCACAGCCTGATCGATCTTTACGTACGTGCGGAAGGCGATCTACACATCGATTTTCACCACACCACCGAAGATACCGGCATTGCGCTGGGACAGGCGGTAGATCAGGCATTGGGTGACCGTGGTGGCATCACCCGTTTCGGTTCGTCCTATGTTCCAATGGACGAAACATTATCCAGGATCGCGCTGGACATCTCGGCACGCCCCTATTTGATTTGGCGCGTTGGTTTTTCCAAACCCAAGCTTGGCGATATGGACACGGAGTTATTTAAAGAGTGGTTCCAGGCCTTTGCACAGGCGGCGGGGATTACGCTGCATATAGAAAACCTATATGGCGAGAATAATCACCATATTATCGAGTCCTGTTTTAAAGGGCTCGCGCGATCATTGCGGGTTGCGGTTACTATCGACCCGCGATCATCCAATTCAGTGCCCTCGACCAAAGGTACACTGGGCGGCTAAACGTGCGTATTTATATGGTTCACCTTGCGGGCAACACGAGCGCTTCGGATGCCGAGCCGGTGTTGGTTAAAGAGGGGTTTTCCTATTTAGCCTTCCTGTTTTCAGGATTTTGGGCTCTTTGGCACCGGATGTGGCTTGTCGCAGCTACAATTTTTAGTATCTGGATAATTCTTGGCGTGATTTTCGAGCTTTTTCATGTCTCCCAAGTGTTTCAGATAACTGTAACATTAGCGGCTTCCATCATTATCGGATTTAGTGCAAATGACTGGCGAAGCGCTTCTTTATCGAGGCGGGGTTATAATTTTTCTGGTCTTGTTGCGGGCACGCGGTCAGACGCGGCACTACGTCGTTGGTATGATCTCCACGGATTTTTAGGAACTTAAGAAGTTCCATTTTGGATACCTCATTATGAATGTCGTTATTGTCGATTATGGGTCGGGAAATTTACGGTCTGCTGCGAAAGCACTTGAGCTGGCCGCAGCCGATACCGGAAAAAACCCAAACGTTAGGGTTATTAATGACGCTAATGAACTAGCCGCCGCCGACTATATCGTATTGCCGGGTGTTGGGGCCTTCGGCGACTGTTTAGCAGGCCTGTCTTCTCAAGATGGTATGATTAACGCCCTCAATGAAGCGGTAGTGTCCCAGGGAAAACCATTTTTAGGCATTTGTGTCGGGATGCAGTTGATGGCGGACCGCGGCATCGAACACGGTGAGCACGCCGGACTCGGATGGATTGCTGGCGATGTCCTGCCAATTGAGCCGGAGGACCAAGCACACAAAATACCTCATATGGGTTGGAACGACCTTAGACTAAATGACACCACTCACCCGGTGCTCAATGGGATTCGCGACGGCTCGCATGCTTACTTTGTGCATAGCTATTCGATGCAGTGCGCCGACGAAAAATGTAACCTGGCAGCTGCGGAATATGGGTCGGCAATTACCGCGATCATTGGTCGAGACAATATGGTAGGTACCCAGTTTCATCCTGAGAAAAGTCAGGAGACGGGGCTTGCGCTCTTGAGAAACTTTCTTAAGTGGCAACCATGACCCCATCTAAAACCGCAGGCGAATAGCAGGATGTCCGAAAACACTCCAAACCTCTCCGTCGATCAGGCATTTGACCTATCCGATACGGACATTGCGGATCTTTGCGATGCATCAGAGTCCGCTATTCTGGATGGTGGCGGATTCGGTTGGCTTAAGCCTCCGCCGCGAGATTTGCTAGAGCGTTATTGGCGGGGTGTTTTGCTCGTTCCTGAGCGTGAGTTATTTGTCGGGCGTTATGATGGGCGCGTTGTCGCGTCAGCGCAGCTCGTGTTGCAGCCGCGAAACAATGAAGCGCAAAATAGAATAGCGACCATAACGACAAATTTTGTTGCGCCCTGGGCCCGCGGTCACGGATTGGCCAGAGATTTGGCGGTCGCCTGTGAGCGCTCCGCGAGGCAACACAGCGTACGATTTATAAATCTTGATGTTCGTGAAACCCAGGAAGCTGCAATTCAACTTTATGAAACATTGGGCTATGAGCGATGGGGCACCAATCCCAACTATGCTGTTGTCAATGGAAAGACCATTGCCGGACACTTTTATACGAAGTCACTAAGAGGCGGCTCTCGAAAGAAAGGGCGTAAAAAATGATTTTGTTTCCCGCAATTGATCTCAAAGATGGTTTGTGCGTACGGCTTTTGCGGGGCGATATGGATCAGGCCACAATTTTCAATCCTGATCCAGTGCAGCAGGCCCAGGAATTTCAGGCGGCAGGCTTCGAATGGCTGCACCTGGTCGATCTAAATGGCGCCATCGAAGGAAAGCCCGTAAACGCTGACACGGTTGCAAAGGTTGTTTCGTCAGTTGATATGCCTGTCCAGCTTGGCGGCGGCATTCGCAATCGAGAAATTCTGGATCACTGGATTGACATTGGCGTCAGCCGGATCGTGCTCGGGACGGCGGCATTGTCCGACCCGGACTTTGTATCGCAAGCTTGCGCTGACCATCGCGGAAAAATTGTTATCGCCATCGACGCTCGAGACGGAAAGGTAGCAGTTGAGGGATGGACAAAAGATTCAGGTGTTCGTGTGTTGGATCTCGCGCTTCGGTTTGAGGACAGTGGGGCCGCAGCAATTCTATACACCGATATCAATCGTGATGGCGCGATGGGCGGTGTAAATGTTGAAGCAACGGTTGATCTCGCCTTTGCACTTACCACACCGGTTATCGCATCTGGCGGGGTCTCCTCTCTAAACGATCTGAAAGAGCTCAAAGAAAAATCTGAAGCTGGTATTGAGGGCGTCATTTGCGGACGCGCGCTCTATGACGGACGCATTGAGCCCGAGAAAGCAATAGCGCTATTGCGGGGAGATGAAGTTCAGGATGTTGCCCAATGCTAAAAATGCGGGTTATCCCCTGTCTCGACGTCAAGGATGGGCGCACTGTGAAGGGCGTCAATTTTGTTGATCTCGTTGATGCGGGTGATCCCGTCGAACAGGCCAGACTTTATGATGAGGCAGGTGCAGACGAATTGTGTTTTCTGGATATTACGGCCTCGCATGAAAATCGCGATACCTTATTTGATGTCGTCGGGCGTACGGCGGAACAATGCTTTATGCCTTTGACGGTGGGCGGCGGCGTGCGCACAACTGAAGATATTCGCAAACTTCTGGTTACGGGTGCCGACAAAGTTTCGATTAACTCTGCAGCGGTTCAGCGGCCCGAATTCGTCGGCGAGGCAGCAGAAAAATTCGGGTCGCAGTGTATAGTTGTCGCGATTGATGCAAAGGAGACAGCACCAGAAAAATGGGAGATATTTACGCATGGTGGCCGCAATCCGACGGGCATCGATGCAGTCGAGTGGGCGACGCGTATGGCTGCTCTCGGTGCCGGTGAAATTTTACTGACATCAATGGACAAGGATGGCACCAAATCCGGCTTTGATATTGCTCTCACCCGCGCCGTATCTGACTCAGTGTCTATTCCTGTGATTGCCTCCGGCGGGGTTGGTACATTGGACCACATGGTTGAAGGAATACGGGATGGCCATGCGACAGCAGTGCTTGCGGCGTCGATCTTTCATTTCGGGGAGTTTACAATAGCCGAGGCAAAGGCCCATATGGCGGATGCCGGTGTTGCCGTGCGCCCCGTTGTTAGATGAGCTTTTAATTTAATACTGGACAGCACAATGGTTGACGCAAAAATTGACATTGAAGTTCTGGAGCGGCTCTACACCGTTATCCAATCTCGTAAAGATGGCGATGCCGATTCTTCCTATACAGCGTCCTTGCTGAAGGCCGGCATGCCCAAGATGGCACAGAAACTCGGGGAAGAAGCCGTCGAGACGGTCATCGCCGCAACTGAGGGCGATAGCCAACAGCTTGTTGGAGAGAGTGCTGATCTGTTGTACCACCTTCTTGTCGTTTGGGCGGCCAGCGGCATAACCCCAGACGATGTCTGGGCGGAGCTCGCCGGGCGCGAAGGGATATCGGGTATAGAAGAAAAGGCGGCTCGAGAGAGCTAGCCGATCATGTAAATTCGCGGAGGCAAACGCATGGCCGAATATGATGACAACAACATCTTCGCTAAAATTCTCAGGGGCGAGCTTCCGAGCAACAAAGTTCTGGAAACGGAGTACGCGCTAGCATTCCATGATATTAATCCGCAGGCGCCGACCCACGTTTTGGTAATTCCGAAGGGTCCCTATGTGTCGATGGATGATTTTTCCGCGAACGCCACCGCTGCTGAAATCGAAGGTCTTTGGCGCGCGGTTGGTGATGCCGCACGGATGCTGGGGCTGATCGAAGGCGGTTATCGAATTATGGCCAATCACAATGCGCATGCGCACCAAGAAGTATTTCATCTCCATATTCATATTCTTGGAGGACGGCCGCTCGGCCCGATGCTTGAAGGTGGTGATGTGCCGCCGGATGGAACCTGGCAAAGAAACTGATAGCCTTTCTTCATGGCTGACCCGATAAGACAGCCTAACACCTCTACACCTGCTGCTTTTATGCAGCGCGCGCTGGACCTTGCCGCGGAGGCGGAAAAATCCGGCCGTGGAAATGCCTATGGAGCGGTGATCGTGCAAGAGGATAAAATTATTGGTCAGGGGACGAACGCGATTTATGCCCAAAATGATCCGACGGCCCATGGCGAGGTCGAGGCGATAAAAGACGCATGTCGGCGAACGGGAAGCAACGATCTTTCGGGCGCAGTGATCTACACAAGCGGCGGATCACCCTGTCCCATGTGCG
>CEUL01005589.1_pt1 | contig 93411 bp, 90 predicted proteins | sample 427021 | NCBI WGS metagenome assembly CEUL01 (sample SAMEA2622800, study PRJEB7988) | marine metagenome | isolation source: saline water (ENVO:00002010), including | reverse complement strand
CTGGTGCTGGTTCCGGTGCTGGTGCTGGTTCCGGTGCTGGTGCTGGTTCTGGAGGTGGAGGCGCTCCACCGCCTCCGCCGCCGCCGCCACCTTCGTGGCCGGCAGAAACTGAACTTATAATCGGTGATATTGGTGCAAAAAACATTGCCCAAACCATCACATATATAAATATTCGTGAAATTGCTTTATTTAATAAATTCAGATTATACATACTTTACCTCCAGCATATAATTTAAGTAAGATTATCTAGTATATTTATACCTCTTTTTAACAATATTGATAAATACCAAAAAATTAAGAAAACCTTAAGAATTTAGAAAGTACTTTTAACTCTGTCGTACTTTCTAAATTACTTAAGTAATTATTCCTATTTAACTAATGATTAACTTTTGCAAGAAAAACCTTGTAGTAATGAAAAGAATGATGCTTGTGTTATATCAACATCTGCGCCAGTCATAGTTAACGCAAAACTTCTTCCTGATGATGGGCAAACCCAACCACCAATAACACCTACACCAGAAACTTCACCGGCTGCATCTCTAGTAACAAAGGAACCGTAAGCGCCATCTTGTTCGCTAACTTTAAATCCTTCAGAACCACCACCAAGAACCTGGAAACTTGCTCCAGTTAAAGCTTGTAGTGCCTGAAACGCACCTGCAACTGACTCTTGAGGAGTAAGTGCTGGATCAGGAGAGCTCCAAATAAGTAATAGAGTTGTACCACCGGCGCTAGCAAGAATGCTTCCAGAATCATTATCTGCTTCTGCGCCTGCAAGTCCTGTAGCAGTAAATTCAACAGTTTCAGGATGTTTTAGACTGAAGCCATAAGTATTGTAATCGACAATTTGAATTGGTCGCGCAGATGCAAATTGCGCACTACCATCTTCATTAATTAAAAAAGCTGATTTTAATTCAGAAACATTTGACTCTAAAGAAGCAACTTTAGCAGATAAAGACTTTACTTCAGTTAATAGTGCTTCATTTTGTTGTGTAACAGATGACAAATCGACTTCTGCGCTACCACAAGCAGCAAAAGTCATAAGAGATAAAGCTGCAAAACCAGACATTAACATTTTTTTCATTTTAACCCCTTAGTTAACTTAGATTAGTTCATGGGAACATCGTATATTATTCACGTCCCCAGTAAAATAATTAATAAGAATAATTTAAACTCGTAAAATTGTAATATATTTTCAGAGAAAAACAATTCATTTTTTTTTAAATTTAAATAAATCTATAAAAATTTAATATAATTCTAAGTTTTATTATATTTAAAATGTGTATAATCAGTTTTTCTGAAACAATAATACCTAGTAAGAAAGTGGTGGTAATTATGACAAATAATGAAGATTCTGCTCAAAAAAAATATCAAGATTCTCCAATTGGTTATGAATTAGCTCTCCTACTAAAAATTGTTAACGAGCCAGGAATGTTAGGAAAAGTAACTACTATAATAGGGAAGTTTAAATCAAATATCTACACAGTTGATACCGTCGATGTTACTCCAGAGTTTACATTTAGAGAATTTCGTATTTCAACTTCAGATCAAGAAGAAGCTCACAAGCTATCAACAGAACTTGATAAGCATGATGGTGTTGAAGTTGTACATGCTTCAGATATAACATTTCAAATGCACAGACAAGGTAAAATCGAAATCAACAATAAAGTACCAGTAAACAACCATGCGGACTTATCTCATGTTTATACACCAGGTGTAGGGAGAGTATGTATGGCAATTCATGAAAATAAAGATGCTGTTTATTCCCTAACGCATAAGGCAAATACAATTGCAGTAGTCACTGATGGAACAGCAGTATTAGGCTTAGGCGACATTGGTCCTGAAGCTGCAATGCCAGTAATGGAAGGAAAAGCTATGCTTTTCAAATCATTTGCTGATATTGATGCATGGCCTATTTGTTTAGATACAAAAGACACTGAAGAAATTATTAGTATTGTTAAAGCAATAGCGCCGGGGTTTGGAGGCATTCTTCTTGAAGATATTTCTGCACCAAGATGTTTTGAAATTGAAGAAAGACTCAAGGACGAACTTGATATTCCAGTTTTTCATGATGATCAACATGGAACAGCAGTGGTAGTGCTTGCAGGTTTAATCAATGCACTAAAAGTAGTAAAAAAATCAGCAAAAGATTTGAAGGTTGTTTTAGTTGGAGTTGGTGCTTCAGGAGTTGCCGTTTCAAAAATTATGATGAATTACGGAGTCAAGAACATAATTGGATTTGATACCACTGGGGCTATATATAAAGAGAGAGAAAATTTAAATGTGGCAAAACAATGGTTTGCTGAAAACACAAATCCTGAAAATTTTCAAGGCAAATTGGGAGAAGCAATCAAAGGTGCTGATATGTTCTTAGGATTATCTGGTCCAGGAGTTGTATCTCCAGAAGAAATAGCATCCATGGCTGATGATGCAATTGTATTTGCATTAGCAAATCCTGATCCAGAAATTAGACCTGAAGATATTCCTGACAATGCTCCTGTAAAAGTCATTGCAACAGGCAGATCAGATTATCCAAATCAAATCAATAATGTGCTTTGTTTTCCTGGACTCTTTAGAGGAGCGTTTGATGGTGCAGCAACAAATATCTCTGAAGAAATGAAAATCATTGCTGCACAAGCAATTGCTGATTCAATTCCTGATGATCAGATAACTCCTGATTACATTTTGCCATCTGTATTTAATAGAGAAGTAGGCAAAAAAGTTGCTCAATTGGTAAAAGAAGAATCTGCAAAAAGTGGTAACCCAAGACAAAAAGGAAGTTCAGTTTTTCTTTAGTCAGTACTAGCAATTAAAAAGATGAATATCTCTCTTCTTTCCAGGGATCACCATAGATATGGTATCCATAATTTTCCCAAAATCCTGGGTTTTCATCAGCAATAAATTCCATACCATTCACCCATTTTGCACTTTTCCAAAAATAAAGATGAGGAACTACTCCCCTTGCAGGTGCTCCATGCTCTGGTGTAAGCGGATTGCCATTATGGGAGTGAGCAATTAATACATTATCATACATTAAATCAGGAATTGGAACATTAGTAGTGTATCCACCAAAAGAATGAAACATTACATGCTTTGCTTCATTTAAGGGTTTAATCAATTTAAAAATATCCTTTAATAAAACACCTTCCCATTCATTATCATACTTGCTCCAAGTAGTAACACAATGAATATCAGAGGTTACCTTTGTTTGCGGCATCGCCAAAAATTCTTTCCAAGTGAAAGAAAAAGGTTCTTCAACTAAGCCATTGATATGAAAAGCCCATTCATCAAGGTTAATATTCGGAATTCCACCATAATGTAATATTGGCCAATCTTCAGTCAGCCTTTGACCTGCTGGTAATCTAGGTTCCTTGTCATCCATGCTATTTCCTAAAAATCAACACCAACTAATTAAGCTTAACATGAAATATTCTATAATAATAAATGCTGATAAGGTATATTTAAGACTATGAGAATATAAATGCAAATAAAAAACAAGCAACTATTTATTGCAGTAATGGCAATTAGCTTATTCTTAGATCAATGTACTAAATTATTAATTAAGTCATACATCTCGATCGGTGAACACTGGCCTGACAACTGGGAATTAATTAGGTTAAGCCATGTAAGAAACACAGGAGGTATTTTTGGGGTTATGCAGAATATGAATGATTTACTATTAATTTTGTCGATAGCTGTAATCATAGTTATCTTTGGCTATATTGTTTCCTTAACACATATATCCACAGTTGAGTCAATATCATTTGGCTTAATTGTGGGGGGAGGGACAGGAAATATTCTTGACAGAATCTTTGATGGTAGTGTTACAGATTTCATTAACCCTATATATTATCCAGCATTCAATCTTGCAGATTCTAGTATCGTTATAGGAATCATTATTTACCTATTTTTTGCTATAAAAGGAACAAGATATGGCTAAAGAGATCAAATTTACTGTCAAAGAACAGAAAAGGATTGATATTCTTGTTACAGAGCATCTGCCTGAGTTATCAAGATCTCAAGCAAAACGGTTAATTGATAACGGCAACGTGCAAATAGACAATCAAAAAATTAAAGCAAGTTTACTGCCACAACTCAATGTTGAAGTAAGAATTACCTTACCCCTTATAGAAGATTTTGACGAGCTAGCTAGTAAAATTAATATTGAAATTTTATATGAAGACGAGAATATGGTCGCACTAAATAAACCAGCAGGATTATTAGTACATCCATCAGAAAATAATTTAATTGAAGTAACGCTATTAAATATAATGAGACAGAAATACCCTACTGTTATTGATATTGGCAACACCAATTTATCTGGAGTAGTTCACAGACTTGATAGAGACACAAGCGGGGTAATGGTTTTTGCAAAAAATCGTCTTGCTCAAAATATGTTAAAAGACCAATGGAAACTAAGAGAGACATTAAAAATTTATAATGCAATTGTAAAAGGTTGCCCAACGCCAACTGAAGGTATCATTGATGCGCCAATTGGAAAGGATCCTGCAAATACAGGCAAGCAAGCAGTTGTAGAAGATGGATTAACCGCAGAAACGACTTATAAAGTTATTAAAAACTTTAACAACAAATTTTCTCTACTAGAGGTGAAAATTAAAACTGGTCGAACACATCAAATTAGAGTGCATCTATCAGCAATTGGATATCCGATTGTAGGCGATAAATTATACGGTGTTCCAATTGATCAAATACAAAGACAAGCATTACATTCAAAAATGCTGGGTGTTAAAATTCCATCGACAGACGAATGGAAAGAGTTTACATCTGATTTGCCGCAAGATATGATTGAGCTGATTGAATATTTAGAAGCACAAGCTTAGAAAAATTAAATAGGATGTAAATATGGTTAGACTTCGTTATGCTCCCAGCCCTACTGGCGATCCGCATCTCGGAAACATTAGAACAGCTATCTGGTCATGGTTGTATGCTAGAAAAATGAACGGACAATTTATTGTAAGGATTGAAGATACAGATCAAGCAAGAGAAGTTTCAGGTAGTCAAGATAGAATTTTGAAATCATTGGAATATTTAGGCATTGATTGGGATGAAGGACCCATAAAAAATGGAAACTTTGGTCCATATATCCAATCTCAAAGATTAGAAATATATAAACAATATGCTGAACAATTAGTGGAATCAGGCAATGCATATTACGCTTTTGAATCACCTGAAGAACTTAAATTAATTCGTGAAGAACAAAAACAAAAAGGTCTCCCGCCGGGCTATGATGGTCGTGGAAGGCACGTACCTGAAGAAGAAAAAAATGAAAAGTTAAAAAACGGGATTCCTCATGTAATTAGATTTAAAATGCCCCTTGAAGGGAATACATCATTTGAGGATCTTATTAGAGGAACAATAACCGTACCTAATCATACACTTGATGATTTAATTTTAATAAAATCTGATGGATACCCTACATATCATTTTGCTCATATTGTTGATGATCATCTAATGGAAATCACACATGTAACTCGAGGAGATGAATGGATTCCTTCTACTCCTAAGCATGTTGCAATCATTGAAGGATTAGGATGGGATAGACCAATTTATGTTCATACTCCTGTAATTTTAGGTCCAGATGGTGGAAAATTGTCAAAAAGACATGGTGCCAGATCTGTACTTGAATATCAAAATGAAGGATACCTTCCTGAAGCAATAATGAACTATCTTGCAATGACTGGGTGGGCATTAGATGATAAAACTAACATTATTAATGTTGATGAATTAATTAATTATTTTGATATCAAGGACCTACTACCTAATCCAGCAACTTTTGACCAAGACAAACTAGATTGGCTAAATGGTATCTATATAAGAGAAATGGATACAATAAAGTTATCGAAAAAATTACATGAACAACTCTCTAAAGATTTACAAGATGAAGAGATTAGCATAGAAACAGTTGAATCACTAACACCTATTGTCCAAGAAAGAATATCTTCAATTTGCGATATTACGGATCTCACAGGATTCATTTTTATAAATGAATTTCAAGTTGCTGACAATACAATGTTAGAAAGAAACCTTATTGAAAAGGATAGCCAAAAGAGCCAAGAAATATTATTACTACTTTGCAACAATCTAGACCAAATTGACGAATCTAAATGGACGAGTAATGAAATTGAAAATGTTATGAGAAAGCTAGCGAGTGACACAGAAGTGAAGCCTGGTAAATTGTTTATGTTAACTAGAATTATAATTACTGGACAAAAGGTGTCCCCTCCTTTATTTGAGACAATGGAGATTGTAGGCAAAAATAAAATTATTCACAGGTTACATACTGCTGCTCAAAAGTTAAGCTAATTATTATTATTACATGAAAAATATTGTGTACTGATTTGGGGACTCGTCTAATGGTAGGACAGCTGATTCTGGATCAGTAGGTCGGGGTTCGAATCCTCGGTCCCCAGCCAAGAAATAAAATTATGGAAGAATTAACTTTACTTATTGAACAGGCTGCTGATAGCGATTTTGCTGTATGGTTATTATTTATCATTGCGGTTGCTGAATCTTTCTTTTTTCCAATTCCACCAGATGTTTTATTAATTCCTCTCGCAATATTAAAAAATGATCAAGCCTTATTTTTTGGCTTACTTGTCATTATTGGTTCAGTGCTAGGAGGTGTAATCGGTCATCAATTAGGAGCATATTTAGGAATAAAAGCTCTAGCAATTTTTAAAATCAAGCCATCAGAAAAACTCGAAGGCCTCTTTGAACAATATGGATTCTTAGCAATAATATTAGCTGGCATCACACCCATTCCTTACAAAGTATTTTCTATTACAGCAGGAATCTTAAAATATGATTTAAAAAAATTCATCATAGCTTCAATTATTGGAAGAAGTATTCGATTTTTTTCAGTCGCGTTAACAATATTTTTATTTGGCGATCAGTTTATTGATTTATTAAATATTATTTTTACAAGTCAAGCTACTTTCATTTTGAGTGCAATTATAATAATAGTAATACTAATACTTGGTATAAAAGAAATCCGTAAAATTTAAATAATGATCAATCTATATCAAATACAAAAACAATGATAGTGTAGAATTATATTGAATGGTATAACTAATGCATGGCTCAATTAAACTTTTAGATGAAATCAAACCCACAGAAAATGCTGTTTTTTTAGCTTCCTTTAAAGGTTTTAGTGATACTACTGGTGCTGCTGCAGCATCTATTGAGTATTTAATTGATGCGTGGAATGCAAAACCAATTATTGAGATAGACCCAGATCCTTTTTATGACTATTCGATGACTAGGCCACATGTAAAATTAAAAAATGATAAAAGGACGATTGAATGGCCAATACCAACGATTTATCATGCACGACCTCCTGAATCTAACAAGGATTTTATTTTACTAGCTGCATCTGAGCCAAATTTAAAATGGAAAAGTTTCACTGAAGTTATCATTGAAACTATAGATTTATTTAATTGCACGACAACTTTAACATTTGGTGCTCAACCAGCAGCTATTCCTCATACAAGGCCAGTCATTATTAACCTTTCTGCATCCGATAGTAAATTTGAGAAACTTTTCGACCTGAAGGCACCTTCATATCGATATCAAGGGCCTACTGGCATCACTGGAATTATCAATTTAATGGTTCGAGAAAAAAATATTGATAATGCAAGTTTATGGGCTCTAATGCCACACTATTTAAGTTTTGGCACAAACCCCAACGTCATTGAATCAATTGTAAAAAAAATAGACATGGCATTTAATACAAAGACTTCATTGAGCAAATTAGAATTAAAAAAATCTAATTTCATTGAGCAGGTTGAAATTGCACTTAAATCGTCACCAGAATCAAATTCTTACATCAAAGATTTAGAGGCTGAATATGACAAATCAAATATCGTACTGCAAGATCAATTTACTTCAAATGAAGACGGAGAGATCCCCTTGCCTTCAAGCACTGAAATTATTGGTGATGTTGAAGATTTTCTTAAAGAAAATAGAGACGAAGCTCCTTGAGTGTAATTCGCATCTTTCCATTAACTATCTTTATAGCATTAATGATTGCTTGCAGCAGCAAATAATATAGTGGTTTACTTATTATTCAACGGGAATGAATAAAGAGTGTCTTTCTTTTCCATCGACTGCAGCAGACCGATGTCCTTTACCATGAACATCTTCTACTAAAAATATTTCTCCTGCCTGAATAATACGTGCTTCTCCGTCACTTGCTGTTATTTTGACCGCTGCATCTAGGTTAATAATATATTGTCGTCTCGGGGCATTATGCCAATCTAAGTCATAATCTCCGCTCGTACGTCGACAGATCATCCCATTAGCTGGTAATTTTTCTGACAACTGACCATAACTTCTGTCTTCTGCCCATTCGATTTCAATATCTCTAAAATGTGATTCGCCGTTATCATCTTCATAAAGATTATGTATGTGCATTTCAACATCCCTTCAGAACTAATCTTCTAAGATAGCTAAACAATCTTCAACCTTAGTTGAGATTAAAATTGTATTAGTCTATTTATAAAAGTTGTACATGAATAAGGGATAAAATAGGAGATTAACTCTGTTAAATAGATAATTTATTGCTCAATTATTAAAAAAAGAATTGTTTAACTATCACTTTACTCGAGTAATTGTTAGACTAGGCTCTACGCAGGAGTGTAGCTCAGTTAGGTAGAGCGGTGGTCTCCAAAACCATAGGTCGGGGGTTCGATTCCCTCCACTCCTGCCAAAACCTGCCCAGGTGGTGGAATTGGTAGACACGCTGTCTTGAGGGGGCAGTGCTCGTAAGGGCGTGTGAGTTCGAGTCTCACTCTGGGCACCAAAAAAAATAAATGTGCATTTGCTTTATGAATTATTCCTGACATAATAGTATACTGACTGTCGTAATGATGCGTGAGTAGCTCAGTTGATAGAGCGTCTCGTTGCCAACGAGAAGGTCGTGGGTTTGAGCCCCATCTCACGCTCCATTTAGATGGCGACGTGGCCAAGTGGTAAGGCAGTCCTCTGCAAAAGGACGATCATGGGTTCGATTCCCATCGTCGCCTCCATTATGGAGAAGGAAATGAACAAGCAAGCTTATAGTTGTAAAAATTGCTCTAATACTGAATATACTACTGGAGAAATAAGAACAACTGGATCAGGTATTTCACGCTTTCTCAATCTGCAAAATAATAAATTTGTTACTGTAACATGTAATGAATGTGGATACACAGATTTGTACAAAGTTGACGGTAGCGGAAAATTTGGAACGATTTTAGACTTATTTACTAACTAAATTAGATAAACCCTCTTAGTTCTAATGCTTTGATAACTCTTTGCACGCCAATAAAATATGCTGCTTCACGCAAGCTTATGTTTTTGTCTTTTTGAATCCTAAAACATTCATCTGCTGCATTATAGAGCATTTTTTCTAACTCTTGATTCACTTCTTCTAACGACCACCAATGTTGTTGAATGTTTTGTGTCCATTCAAAATATGAGACAATAACACCTCCAGCGTTCGCTAATATATCGGGCAAAATCACCGCCCCTCTATTATGCAAATGGTAATCAGCAAATGGAGTTATAGGTGCATTAGCTGCCTCAACAATGACAGAAGCTTGAATGTTTTTCCAGTTATTGGAATTAATGACACCACCAATTGCAGCAGGAATTAATATGTCACATTTAAGTGAAAGAACTGCATCTCTTTCTAAAATGTTATGTTCACTACTATCCTTTAAGAAGCTACCGTTTGTTACCTGACTTTGCAGGGATTCAATATCCAAACCATCTTCATTATAAACAGTCGCACTCACATCAGATACAGCCACGACCTTACACCCAAGTTCGCTTAAATATTTCGCGGCATACATACCTACATTTCCAAAACCCTGTATTGCAATTGATTGATCAGCAAGATCTTTATTTAAATGCTTGTAATAATGTTTCAGAATAATCACAACACCGTAACCAGTCGCTGCCGTACGCCCTTCTGAGCCACCAAGTGCGATTGGTTTTCCAGTTACAATGCCAGGCGAATGACCAAACTTCGCTCCATATGCATCCATCATCCATGCCATTGTTTGTTCATTAGTGCCCATATCAGGAGCAGGCACATCACGTTGAACACCAAGTATATGCGAAATATTCTTAAAATAAGTTCTAGAAATATCTTCCAGCTCCGATTCAGTCAAAGTGGATGGATCGACAGAGACACCACCTTTTGCTCCTCCAAATGGTACATTTACTAAAGCAGTTTTCCATGTCATGAGTTGAGCAAGCGCACGCACTTCATCTAAATCAACTTCTGGGTGAAATCGAATGCCACCTTTATACGGACCTCGAGCCCCACTATGTTGTACGCGAAATCCTTGAAAAACTTTTGTTTGATTATTATGCATTTTTATTGGTACTTGCACATGTAATTCTCGATATGGCTGACTCAACAAGGCAATAGTGTCTTCTGAAAGTTCTAATAAATCAGCAGCCTGTTTAAAAAAATAATTGCTTGATTCAGCAAAAGACATGGACTCAGCAGGTATACTTGATTTTGAAATAGTGAATTCCTTAATATATTAAATTAAGAGTAACATAGAAAAAATTTAGTTAAAATAATTACATTGAATTTTAAACAATATGAAAGGCAAGGTAGAAAAAAATTATGGCATATTCGTTAGACAATTTACCAAAATCCATTGAAGAATTTTTATCCACTCGTGCGTTTGGTTCACTGAACTCAATAGATAAAACAAATAACTTACACACAGCTGTAGTAGGTTTTCATTTTGATAAAAATAAAAAAATAATACGTATTATTAGTCAAAAAAAATCAATAAAAGTAAAAAATATTATACAAAACAATAATGTCTCTCTGTCACAAATCCGAGATAATAAATGGCTGAGTTTTATAGGGACTGCAACAATTAAATATGACCAAGAGAGTATTAAACTAGCTTCGGATGCCTATACATTAAGATATGAAAAACCATCAGAAAATCCTGATCGAATTGCAATAGAAATATCAGTTAAAAAAATACTCGGCAATGCTTAATTTTTCTTTATTCTCGTGCTGGTGCTATTTCCATTAAAATTCCATGCGTAGAAGACGGATGAATCAAAAACCTGCCACTTGGATCTCCAGTAGAAATAACTTTGCCACCAGCATTACTCACCCGTTCAGCAAGAGCTGCAGGATCTTTCGAAGTCCAAATAGCCATATAAAATCCTTCACCATGAGGATTGAATTCGTCTGTTCTAGACTGCATTAATCTCCTAACAGGAGCATCATCAGCTTGCGGTTCAATCAAAGTGGTTACTTGTCGACCATTAAGGCTGATTGGTGCAACATTGAATTTACCCTCTTCGCTCGACCATTTTGCTGGTTCTTGAACGAGTGGAAAAATTGAAGTATAAGTTTTTGTTGCAGCTTCTAAATCGTTAACGGCAATGCCAATATGTGAAAATTTAAAATCAATATTCGGATCATGCGGTTTCCTGGTTGGTTGAACTTCCCATAAAACAAAATGCGTTGCCATAGGGTGTACAATAATATAATCTGTACCACTATCAATGACCTTGGCACCATTTTTTTCAATTTCTTGACCTGCAGCACGAGGATCATCAGATTGAAAAACAGCAACATGAAAGCCTTCTCCATGGGGATTTGCATCTGTAGATCGAAGTTTCATCTGTTTGGAGATATTGTTATTTGGATCTGTTGGACTCATTAACAAAAGTGTTCGTTCACCAGAATAACCCAATTCTACAGCATCAAAGCCACCCCATTCATTATGTATTGTGCCAGCTTCCTTCAATCCAAAAAACTTGCTATATGTTTCTACTGCAGCTTCTAAATTATGTACTGCTATTGCATAATGTGATAACTTCAAATCCATTTTTGACCTTCAATCTGATTTTTGTAATGTAAGATATATTTATATCACAAATTATACAGACTCACTTAATTTTTATTAAATAAATATATATTTAGAAACTTCTTATTGTTAAAATCTAATCTATGAAAAAGATAAGTAAGATAATATCACACTATAATACTAAGGCATTTTCATTTGTAGCATTTGTTATAGTAGCTGGTGGTATTTTAGGGAACCACCTGCATTTAGCACCCCAGGAAGAAATCATTGATATTTCAGATATGCAACCAGATAGAGTTGTTGTAGCAAACATTTTTACTGTTGGTTATGACTTGAATGAACTAGCCTTGCAACCTGGCGAGGTCGTTGATCTTGTTTTAGCAAATAGCGCTGGCACTAATCACTCATTTATTTTGTCAAATCCATTTAATTCTTTATATCAATACAAAAATAATTTTGGAGAGATAGTCTTACGTATTCTAGCTTCAGAAGACGGAATTGACAATTTGATATGCACAATTCCTGGGCATGAAGGCCTTCATACAAATTTGATTATTGCAAATTAACGTTTTTTTACTAATTACTTATCCTAGCTAAACTGTATAATTACTTAATGACTACACAGCAATTTGCACAATTTCGAAGTAGCTTTGGCGCATTATCGACAAAAGATTACAGATGGTTTCTTTTATCAACTGTTGGTAATGGTGGCGGTATGCAATTACAGCAACTATTACGTGGATATTTAGTGTATGTAATTACGGGATCTTATGCCATGCTTGGCCTATTGTCCTTAATTCAATCCATACCATTATTGACGCTTTCTATATTTGGCGGAGTGCTTGCTGATCGATTCTCTAAAAAAAATATTGTTCAAATTGGTCATATAATTAGCGCGTTAAATGTTACTGCTCTTGGTATATGTGTCGTGCAAGACACTTTAACTGTCGAAATCCTAGCAATCAGTGCAGTCATTAGTGGTGCATCAATTTCAATTTCAATGCCAGCTAGAGCAGCGATGATTCCTCACATTGTACCGAAAAAAGAATTAACAAATGCTGTCATACTTAATGGTGCAGGTATGCAAATGATGAGGTTAATTGCACCCACTATAGGTGGGTGGGTGACTGCTGCATATGGCCCTGATCTAGGTTACTGGTTGAATGCAGCATTATTTTTATGTGGATTTCTAGCCATTGCATTTACGCCTTTTGTAGAAGTTAAAGAAAATGCAACAAACTTAGATGAAAATAATCGATTTCAAGATGCAATTCATGACATTCGTGACACATTTATGTATCTCAAAAAAGATAAAATACTCAAGTTAGTTCTGATTACAAATGTTTTAGTAACAGTTGTTGTTATGCCTTATTTAAATTTATTACCAGGATATGTTGCAGATCTATTTGATGGCGGAGCTGGAAAATTAGGTACAATTATGGCTGTTGGCGGGATTGGTTCATTTATGGGCTCGATCATCATAGCAGCAACAACAAAAGATAAAAATAGAGGAATATTGTTTATATTTTATAATTTAGTTCAAGCTGTTGGTTTGGGGCTCTTAGCATTAGCTCCGACTTTTCTACTAGCATGCCTAGCAATGATCGTCATTGGTATCGGTAGTGCAGGCAGAATTGGTCTCTCGCAAGTATTAGTGCAAGCATACGTAAAAGATGAATATCGTGGTAGAGTTCTTAGCGTATATATGACTCAATGGAGCTTATTTTTAATTGGAGCATTTTTGTTTGGAATTTTAGCTGAAATCATTGGTGTTCAAGCAGTATTTGGTCTTTGTGCAATACTAACAATGCTGATAGCAATTATGATAGTGATCACAAATCCACTAATACGCAAAATAGATTAGGTTGCTTCATTCTATAAATTTAGTGATTTGCAATACTGAATTCTTAAATGAAGTTACAGCGCCTTCAATGCAAGTAACTCCATGTTCCAGTACAACTGCTTTATGCAAGGTCGAGTTAGGTAAATCTAACCTATCGCCCGCGCTTAATGTGTACACATCATCATTTATAAAAAAGTTTATTGATCCTTTAATGCAAAAAAGTACTTTGTGATATTTATGTTCATGCCATTCATATGCAGTATTTGGCTTATTTGACCATTGATGAAAATCAACTTCATTTTCTTGAAACCAAGCAATAGCAATTGAGTCATTCGAAGATCTTGTATTCAAATATTACCTCTTTAATATTATTTTTATTATACTGTTCATTATGTTAACATTATCAATTTTTCCTGACGATCCATTAAAAGCACTTATATGTTATATAGGTATTGTGATATTAGTTGGCGGGATACTCTATTATGCTATCGTAAAAGATAGATTTTAAGTTTTTTAAAATTATTTTCCTAATGGATGTGATGGTGGAGACGAATCATTTGCTTCCTTTTGTGCAGCAATTAAAGCAGACCAAACTTGAGCTAATCTAATATTTTCTTGTGTGCTTTGTTCGTGAGCTTTATTAATTACCGCCTTCGAGGCACTAATAGCATAAGGTGACATTTGTGATATTTGAATAGCAAAATTCATTACTTCTTCTAGCAATATTTTGGAATCAAATTGTTGATTTGCAAGTCCAATTTGTACAGCTTCCTCTGCTTCAACAATTCTGCCTGACCAAAGTATTTCCTTTGCTTTAGCTATTCCAATTAATTTTGGCAACCTCGTCGTAACCCCTGCACCACCAATAGCTTGTAAATTTTTTGTATGCCAATCACTAATTTGTACAGATTGACCAACAAATCTCAAATCACATGATAAAATTAACTCAAGGCCACCAGTTGTACAAATGCCATCTACAGCAGCAATGGTTGGAGTGCTCAAGTTTGCAAGATATGAAAATACCTCGTTATAGCGAGATTGATGCTCAGGTGACATTTCATTCGCATAGTCTCTAAGACCATCCAAAGTATGCTCCAACGGCTCCCCTGCTGGTGAATTTGACATTGTTCTATTTTTAATATCAGCCCCTGCGCAGAAACAAGGTCTGCCGTCTTCTCTATTCGCACCTGTGATAACAATCACATGAACATTATTATCTTTTTCTAATTGTTGAATTCCAACAAAAAATTCATCAATCAATTCCATGGATAAAGCATTAAGAGATTTAGGCCGATTTAAAGTTATCAACGCAACCGAATCTTTGATATCTATGATTATATTTTTATTTGCTGGCATTTTTTCTCCAATATGATTTATTATGTCATGTATTTTCTATATTGATTCAACATTTCTAAAGCTTTTACTGCCCTATGAGCGCTGGCATAACATACTCTACCATTTTTTTTAACAGTTGTTGGCCCAGGATTTCCATAATGTCGATCACTATTTACTAACTCTGTGGCAGTTAGAATTGGGATATCGTATTTAGCTGAACTTTCAATAGCAGCCATCGCATATCTTTCATCTTGCTTTTGATGAAAATCAACTAGTCGTTCCAATTCTAATTCTTTATCTTGATAATATTCACCAGACTCAAATGCATAAGCCTGGGCAGATTGTATGCCAATGCCAAGATGTATAATTGCATCAACATCTTTATTGCTAGCTACAATATCCATCACTGCTGGAATCGTGTCCCTAGTTTCTCCTCCTGCTAAGTCTATAGGATTGGACTGACTCCATCTTGAAGGTACCAATTTATTGACAGATGAAACAATTGATTTTGGAAGATCAATAAGATTTAAATCTGTGTTAGATATGGCATCTGCAGCTAAAACACCCCAGCCACCAGCAGTAGTAAAAATAACTACTTTATCCCCTTTTAATTGTGGCTGAGTTGCAAAAGTTGCAGCCCATACAAAGCCTTCACCAATAGTAGGAGCTTGAATAACTCCATATTGGTTACAAATTCCTTGGAATACTTTATTGTCAGTAGCCATTGAACCAGTATGACTAGATGCTGCTTTAATTCCTTCGTTTGCGATACCACCTTTAATCAGTACAAGAGGCTTCTTGGAAGTAAAATGATCTACGACATTGATAAATTCCTGACCGTTATCAACGCCTTCCAAATAAGCAACTACAACATCTGTTGATTCATCTGCAGCAAAATAATTTAAATAGTCAGTAATTTTTGTTTGCGCACTATTCCCTGCAGAGATTGCCTTATTAACTCCAATTTCAGTTCTAATTGCATGATTCATAAGAGAAGAAAGCACATTACCACTTTGACTCACTAATGAAATTCTTCCAGAAGGAGGATATGGTGCAGCAATCTGTGCGCAAAGTTTTGAATTTGTTGAAATTACACCTTGACCATTTGGCCCAGCAATTGTCATATTTAATTGGTTTGCAGTATTAACCAATTGAGCTTCAAGGTCTTTACCTTCTTCATCAGATTCAGAATATCCACCTGCTGCGACAAATGCAGCTTTAATTCCTTTGGCATGTGCTTTTTTTAATATTTCTTCATTGTGTTTTGGAGGAGTTGCAATAAAGGCAAGTTCTGCCTCATTATTAGGTATATCATCTATATCCTTGTATGATTGCATACCAAATACCTTAGCTCCATCCCTATTAACTGGAAAAATTTTTCCTTCATATCCAAACCTTAATATATTATGCAATGCTACAGAGCCAAATCTACCTGGATGTGATGAGACACCAACTACTGCTATTCCATTAGGATTGAATAATGGATCAAATTTTTGTTTTAATTGATTGTCTTCAGGAATTTGCAAATCAATTTTTTGTACATTATTTTGACCAATTTCAATTAATGCATCGACGCCAATTGGTTTCCCTTTAGATATAATCACGGGATTTATATCAATGCTGGCAATTGAATTATTTACTTCATAGAAATTTGATACATTAGCAATCATTTGTGCTAGAGCATTTAAATCAACAGCTTCTTCTCCTCTAAAATCTTCTTGAATAAGATGCCTAGCTTGAATAGAATCAAGCATTCTTTTTGCTTGGTTCAAATTCACAGGCGCAGAGGCAAAAGCAACATCATTGAGTGCCTCTGTTAAAATACCACCTAATCCAACAAGCACTAATGGTCCAAATTGATCATCTAAATAAAATCCAATAATTAATTCTCTGTTACCTTGAATCATTTCGGCAACTAGCAAAGTTACAGGCCCATCATCTTTGGATACTTCATTCATTAGGCTTTCAGCAGCACCCCGAACCGCTTCAGCATGTGGCAAGCCCAATCTAACTAAATTTCTTTCTGTTTTATGTGCAATTGATTCGCCGTTAAGCTTAATTGCAACTGGATAACCAATTTGTTCAGCCGCTTCAACAGCTGCATCGATATCATTGGCTTCAATTTCTTTCGCAAAATCAATGCCGTGATCACGCAAAAGTTTTTTTGATTCACTTTCTGATAATGTTTTAGTTGTATCTTTCATTGTTTTCCCAATATTTAGAATTAAAAATTTGACTCAAATAATGATGCAAAACCTTGGCCGCCACCAACACACATTGTAACTACACCCCATCTCTGTTGTCGACGCCTTAATTCCCGCAACAAATGACCGGTAACTCTAGAACCAGTAACGCCATAAGGATGACCAACAGAAATCGCTCCTCCATTGACATTCAATTTATTCATGTCAATTCCTAATTCATTTGCACAATGTACTACCTGTACTGCAAAGGCTTCATTTAATTCCCATAAATCAATGTCATGAACTCCTTTGCCATTTAGCTTTAATAATTTGGGTACTGCTTTTAATGGTCCTAAGCCCATCTCGTCTGGTTCAAGTCCCGTCACATAAGTGCCTCTATAAATACCTAATGGTTCAATATTTAATTCTCTTGCTTTTTCTGCAGACATAAGCACTGTAACAGAAGCTCCATCAGAAAATTGAGATGAGTTGCCTGCCGTAACACTTCCAGAACCATCCTTAGTAAACACTGAGGGGAGTTCTGCTAGCCCATCAAGTGTAGTATTAGGCCTATTGCATTCATCAGATTCCAAGATTAAATCCTCAGTATATGGATCAGCATCTTTTGGAATAACATTTTTTGTTACACTCATTGGTATAATTTCATCATTAAATAAACCATTTTTTTGAGCTAATGCAGTTCTTTCCTGACTCATCAATGCATATTCATCTTGTCGTTGCCTAGAGATATTATACCTATTCGCAACAACCTCTGCTGTGCGACCCATAATCCAATATAGAGCTGGAAAATTCTCTTTTACCACAGGATTGACCATATGATTAGTATTCCTACTGCCATCATCAATCATTGTTATGGTTTCGACGCCACCTGCAAAAACAATATCTTGACCGCCACTAATAATTTGATTTGCTGCTGCTGTTATTGCCTGTGAACCAGAAGAGCAAAATCGATTTATCGTTTGACCAGGTACTGTCACAGGTAACCCAGCTAACATTGATGATATCCTTGCTATGTTTAATCCTTGTGCGCCTTCTGGAAATGCGCATCCAATAACAACATCATCCACTTGTTCAATAGGTATATCAGGGTGGCGATTAATCATTTCCTTCATCACATGAGCGAGCATATCATCAGGTCTAGTTGCGTTTAATGCTCCTTTAAATGACTTTCCAAGTCCAGTTCTAATGCTATCAACAATTACTGCTTCTCTCATTTGTGACTCCAATTATTATTATGAATTTATGTGGTTTTTAGTATAATCCAAATTTGTTCAAACGCATATCCCCCGTATCAAAAACAAAAAACCGTCGCAAATTTAAACAATTAGGAATAAAGAAGCATAAAATTTAGTACATACAAATAAAAATTATTTTTCTATCCTAACTTTTCTATTAGTGCATACTATAATAAAATATAGTTCCTGTTGAATAAGTAATGTTATTGGAGACAAAATGCCGAAACAGGTTACGAACGTTGCATCAGATGATGCATTGACAACTATTTATCGAATAACCAACGATGAAAATGAAGAAGCAAAAGCTGCTCGTATTTCTGAAAGGTTAGGAATTAGAGCTGCATCAGTTAGTGGTATGCTTGCAAGACTAAAACGAGATAGATTAATTTTAATTGATAAGAAAAAAAATGTTACGCTCACTAAAACAGGATTTAACAGAGCAACGCAAATGGTAAGAAGGCATAGAATAGCTGAATGTTTGCTAGTTAATAAATTTAACTTAGAATGGTGGCGAGCATATGAAGAAGCTCATCTTTTTGAACATGCATTCTCTGAAATCACAACTCCATTAATTGTTAAATTATTGAATAATCCTATGCGTTCTCCTTTTGGATATCCTATACCAGGCATTTCAAAAAGCTTGAAGTTATCTCGTGAAACTCTTCTTGACATGGAAGAAGGTCAATCAGCAGCCGTTGAAAGAGTGTTTGAAGAAGATGAAAAATTATTACAATTTTTCCAAGAAATTCAATTATTCCCTGATGCAACAATTAAGCTAGTAAAGAAAACGCAATTTGTTGGCACAATAAGCATCTCCGTTGCTGGTAAAAGTACAGTCATTGGCGTAGATATTGCAAAGAAAATTTGGGTTAAAAACATAAAATGATTTTTAAAAATAAGAAAAAATCAAAATCCGTCAAATCTAAAATACGTGGTGATAATTCGCATTTACGATTGAAAAACATTTCATTTAGCTACGATAAAGCAATCTTGGATAAAATTTCATTATCTGTTGATAAAGGAGATATTCTTTCAATCGTAGGACCAAGTGGTTCTGGAAAGACAACACTCTTAAAATTAATTGCTGGTTTAGAAAGACCAAAGAATGGCAATATTTACATGAACGGAGAAACAATAAGCAGTAAAAATATGTTTGTAAATATAGAAAATAGAAAAATTGGAATGGTGTTTCAGCAGGCAATGCTTTTCCCTCACTTAACTATCGCAGACAATGTTAAATTCGGTATCAAAAAAAGAAAATTTAGCGATGAACGAGTTGCAGAAGTCTTAGATCTTGTCGAATTAAGTCATATGAAAAAAAGACATCCTCACACTCTGTCGGGAGGTGAAGCACAACGAATTGCACTTGCAAGAGCATTGGCTCCAAAACCAGAAATTCTACTATTAGATGAGCCATTTGCAAATATTGATGCATCTTTACGTACAGCGTTAAGAACAGATCTTAGGAAGATATTAGATAAAATCTCGTTAACCACTATATTTGTTACGCATGATCAAGAAGAAGCTTTTGTTTTTGGTGATAAAATCTGCATTATGAATAATGGTCAAATACTTCAATTTGATACGCCAACAAATATCTATAGACAGCCAAATTCTACATGGATTGCAGGATTTCTTGGCCAAGCAAATCTCATAACAGGGCAGGCAAAAAATAAAATTGCTTCAACTGTTATAGGTGAAATCCCTTTGAGTAAAAAAGAAACTGGTTCTGTCAAGGTGATGATTCGACCAGAAAATTTAGATTTACTAGCTTATGGATCATGGCAAATACAACATATTGAATATTATGGACATGATACCATGTATACACTTGAAAACGAACTAAAGCAATCAATCAGAGTAAGGGCACTACAAGAACCTACATATAAAATAGGTAGCAAAGTAGGCATTGTATATACAGGTCCGCCTACAGTCGTGTTTACAAAAAAATAATTTTTAAAATATTTACAAGTTTAAATAATAAAAAAGTCTATAAATTATTTTTAATATAGTTGCACCTATTTCATTCTAATGATAAAAAAGATCGAATTAATTAGTTATGGCTAACAAATATATTAGCTATAACTAACAATATAATTAAGTAAGGGGACGAAATAATGAAGTATATAACTTCTGATTTTATTTCAAAAAGACTGGCTTATATCGTTGCTGTAGGCGCATTTGCACTTTTTGGTGCATTATTTAGTGCATGCAGTGATGATAGCGATAGTGCGAGCACTACAAGCACTGAAACTGCTGCTAAGACAGCTCTTGAACAAGTTGACACATCTAAAACTTTAGTTGTGTATTCTGGTCGAAAAGAAAAATTAATTGCTCCAATTTTGGAACAATTTAGTGCAGATACTGGTGTACCAGTCGAAGCGAAGTATGGTGGCTCTACAGATATGGGTCTATTGATAGCTGAAGAAGGTGATAAATCACCTGCTGATGTTTTCATTTCTCAATCACCAGGGCCAGTAGGTTATCTTGGTGACAAAGGTTTACTTGCAACATTACCTTCTTCAATCACCTCCCAAACAATGGGAAGTGCTGCAAAGACTTGGGTTGGTATTAGTGCAAGGCAACGTGTACTTGTGTACAACACAAACACAGTAGATCCAACTACTCTACCAGCATCAGTTGTAGATATGAGTAAACCAGAATGGGCATCTCGAGCTGCTATTTCTGCAAAAAACTCATCATTCCAAGACTGGCTAACACTACTGCGACTTGAAATCGGTGATGCTGCAGCAGAAGGATGGTTAAGTGATTTCGTAGCTAATGGCGGTAAATGGGATTACGGTAACAACACATCAATTGTGCAAGCAACTGGTGCAGGTGAACAAGAAATGGGTCTTGTGAATCACTATTACTTAGCTAAAGTGAAAGCTGGCGATCCAACTCTAAAAGCAGAAAATCATACTTTTGCTGATGGAGACATTGGTGGAGCTATTCTATTAGCTACAGCTAGTATTATGAAATCAAGTGATAATTCTACAAATGCGCAAGCGCTAGTAGAATACTTGCTATCAAATGCTGGTCAAAAGTATTTTTCAGGTGCTACATATGAGTACTTGTTAACTAATAATGCACGTGCAATTGATGGTAAGCTTGATGCTTTCTTAAGCAAAGTTAAGATCGTTAACTTCGATAAACTTGGTTCTGAGCTAGCAGAAACTTTGGCATTAATTAAACGTTCAGGAATTAATTTATAATTTATTAAAAATTCCTATGAGTTTTCCTCTCGATTTCTCATAAGCACCTTTTGAACATAAGTTCAAAAGGTGCTATTATTTTTGGTGTTAGGACTGCAATATGACTACAATTTTAGTATTGAATCTTGGTTCTCCAAAAGATCTCAATAAAAAAAGTGTTAGAAAATATTTAAAAGAGTTCCTCTCAGACGATTTAGTAATCGATCTTCCAAAGCCTTTACAACAATTTATTCTAAGATGTTTCATCCTTCCCTTTCGACCCAAAGCCACCAAAGAAGCGTATGAAAAGATATGGACAAAAGAAGGCTCTCCGCTTCTTATTAATACTGAAAAGATTGCAAAAAAACTCAGTGCAGCAATGAAATTGCCAACAATGGTTGCGATGCGGTATCAAGACCCATCAACTCGACAAGCAATAATGCAGCTAAAGGAACAAGGAGAAACACATGTAATCGTACTCCCTCTTTACGCACACAACGCACGAGCAACTACGTTAACAACCGAACTAGATGTTAAAAAACATATCAAAGAAGTATACCCAGAACTGCAAGCAACATATATCAAGCCATTTTATCACGAAGACATTTACATAGACGCCTTGGCTAAAAACATCAAATCACAAATCAACAAAGAATACGATATGATTCTTTTTAGTTATCATGGCATACCAAAAGCACAATTAAGAAGAACAGAGATCGGTAAAAAACATTGCCTGGTCATAGAAGATTGTTGCCATCAAGTCTGTGATGCTTCAGCTGAATGTTATAAATCAAATTTGACAACAGCAACAGAAAAGGTAGTACAAAAACTTAACATACCTGAAGAAAAATGGAAAATAACTTTCCAATCAAGAATTGGACCAGGGTGGCTACAACCTTTTACTGATAAAGAACTCATTGCTTTAGGCAAGTCTGATAAAAAAAGAGTCATGGTAGCATCTCCATCCTTTATTGCTGATTGTCTTGAAACTCTAGAAGAGATCGCAATTAGAGGGAAAGAAAGCTTCATGGATGCAGGCGGTAAAGAATTCACTCAAATAGAATGTATGAACGATAGTGAAGAGTCAATTGAATGCTTAACATATGTGATTAACAAAGCAATAGATAGTCTCTAAATATTAGGATCGATCAATGTATACTTTATATGCAAATTTAAAGTCGCAATGTAATCCGCTTGCATCGATCGCCTTATTGATTTCATTTATTTTTTCATTACCCTTAATATATATTTTGATTAGATTGCTAACTGATTTTAATAATTTAAGTAGTAATATAGATTTTTCTGAAACCATATATGCATTCTACAATACAATGACGCTTGGCATTGCGGTAACAGCAACTTCACTATTTTTAGGTGTATTTTTAGCTTGGTTAATCGCAAGAACAAATATTGTTTTCAAACCTTTACTACAAATACTTATTCCTCTGCCACTTGCAATTCCATCATTTATCATAGCATCTGCTTACATAATTGCTTTCAGGCCATCTGGCATGGTTTACGGATTTCTATCTATATTTAAGTTGAATAATGTTTTAGCATTTGAAGGTTTTTTTGGCTGTTTTATATCATTAGTATTAATTACTTTTCCATATGTCTATTTACCTACTCTAGCGCGATTAAGCATGCTGAGCACAAATGCAGAAGAAAATGCAAAAATACTTGGACATGGCATCTTCAATATTTTTTATCAAATCACATGGCCGCAAATATCAAACGCAGCATGGGCAGGGGCAGTATTAACATTACTCTATGTGATTGGTGATTTTGGTGTAGTGCAGCTATTAGGTTACTCCAATCTTGCTACAAATATTTATGCTAATCGTCTAGCATCTCCAATTACATCATTTATGTTAAGTATGATATTGGCAATAGCAGCTATTTTAATTGTTTTAATAGAAAGAAAATATTTTGCAAAAGAAAGCATGTTCTTCGACGCTCCTGGTGGTAAATCAAAGATTATTGATATTAACAAATATAAGTATTTTGCTACTGCGTTTGCTCTATTTATCATATCAATATCTTTAATAGTGCCAATAATTATTCTAATCGAATGGGTATACAAAGCAGTAATTTATGAGCAAGCAGGATTCACAACATTGGGTAGCTTTTCGTTAAGTGAAGAATTATTTGAACAAGTGGGTACGCTATTGAATACATTTTTTATAGCTATTGTCACAGGAGTTTTTGCAACAATAACCATGGTGCCAATTGCCTATTATGTTCAAAGACATTCAGGTTTTCTATCAAATATAATTAATGGGATTATTACTTCCATGTTTGCTATTCCAGGACTAGTAATTGTACTTGCATCTGTGCGTTTTACTTTACACTTTGGTCCTTTGGAATTTTTATATGGTACCATTTCAGTCATGATCTTTGCATATTTAATTACTTTTGGAGCTCAGTCTCTGCGTTCAATATTTGCTGGCATTTCAGTATTAGATAAAAATCTAGAATCCTTAGCAAAAACACTCGGTGCAAATACTTGGAAAAATTTATCGAAAGTGCAGCTTCCACTACTTTTAAATCCAATTATTGCAGGATTCGGCTTAGTAATATTATCCACGTTAAAAGAATTACCCGTAGCATTACTTGCTTCGCCAGTAGGATTTAAGACGCTGGCAACAGATGTATGGATTGATTATGAGGATGCTTTTTTAGGAGCAGCTGCAGTTTCGAGTTTATGTTTAATTACGCTTTCGTTGGTATTTAATTTCTTTTTAGTGGTCAGAACGAATAAATATAAAAATGTTTCATCTTAATTCAATAAAGGATTCACTACATTCTTGATATAATGTACTCTATTGAAAGTGATTTTTGCCGGGGTGGCGGAATTGGTAGACGCAGTAGGCTTAAACCCTGCGGAAACATTATTGTTTCGTGTGAGTTCGAGTCTCACCCTCGGCACCAAATAAGTTGCCTTAAAATATAAATGTATAGATTTTTTTATTTAGGAATCGTTCTCAAAAAACAAACATTATAAGATAACGTTTAACATAAGTAAATCCTGAGAAGTTAAAGGAGAAAGAAATGAAAGTTGCGTACGTTTTAAATATGCCCAATGCGGCTAACTATAAAGTTGGTGAAATGATCTTGCCTCAACTTGAAGAGGACAGACATGGCGTTGAAGTAGTAGGCATATTCTTTTTTGATGATAACTGTTTAATGTTGCAAAAAGGAAATCCAAAAGGTGAGAGGCTTGCAAAAATTGCAGCTGAAAAAAATATTCTTTTAATGATGTGCGATCAATGTGCTATACAAAGAGGTGTAGCAACTGGAGAGGCTGGTAATGCAAAAGTTGCGGGCGTCGTAGATAATGTACATGTTGGATGCTTCCCTGACTTATACACTGCGCTTAGTGGAAATATGCCAGATCAAGTAATTTCATTATAATTAAAAAATTGCTAATGGATTTACAGGTGAACCAGTTCCGCCTTGAACATGTAACGGTGATATAACAAAAAGGAATTCATATCTGTTTTCCTTACCAGCATACTCAGAAAGCGGTTCAAGATTTGTATTGTCTATGAGAGGCATACCTAAATAAGGTAAAGCCATAAAGTGCACTGGCCAACTAGCAAATTTGTCTGGACCAATTGGAATGGTTCCTTTATAACCTTGTCCACTTGCGTCCATCATGTCCCATCCTAAAATTGCTGAATCATAGGTGTGGAAAAATTCTATACATGATGCATGTACTCCAGGCATCTCAACGCCCATTTTATTATAATCTGGATTTGATGCAAGAAAATTTTGTATACCAGATCTAACTAAAACGGCATCCCCGCTCATTGGTGTAATGCCATTAGATTTAGCAATCGCTTCCAATTCCCACCCATGCACAGGATTCTCATGATCAACATATTCTGTGCCTCGAAATGCAGGTACGTCATATAATACGCCTCTTGTGAAAATGCCTTCTTTCATATTTTGAACTCCTAGTGCTTGAGCGCCATTAGATGTCACTAAAGCACTGTCAAAACCATTATACATAGGTCCGCCAGGGCCAATAAAATTATGACACAGTGCGTCAATATGTGTATTTGTGAGACCATGATACGAAATACCAATGTAATCATGTGAATTTGAAGGACCAAACGAAACAAAATGTTGCGCTGGATTAGGATTTCTTGGTCCAGGAGTGGTATCAAGAGGGTATGAACAAGAAATTGAAATACCATTTTGTACTAGTGATGAAGCATGTTTTTTTACTTCAGGAGTAATTAAATTTAAGGTGCCTAATTCATCATCATCTCCCCAGCGACCCCAATTATTAAATTTTTCTTTATCTGCTTCATACTGTTCCGGTGAAGGAGGCTGTTTATTATTAAGAGACATTTATAACTCCAGGCTAAATTTAATTAATTTCAGAATACCATCAACTTTAGTAGTAAGTTAAGATGATTTGATAAAGAAATTTGTAATGTGATCAATTATGGACGACTTCCAACCAGTTATCGGACTTGAGGTCCATGTTCAATTATCGACAAAATCAAAAATGTTTTGTAGTTGTTCAAGGGATTATTTTAATGCCTCACCAAATACAAAAGTGTGTCCTGTATGCCTTGGAATGCCAGGTGTCTTACCAGTAATAAACAAAAAAGCAGTCGAGCTTACAATTTTAACTGGGTTAGCTTTTGGATGCAAAATAAATGAATACAGTACATTTGCTAGAAAAAATTACCCTTATCCAGACTTAGTAAAAGGTTATCAAATATCTCAATTTGAAGCGCCTTTATGTTTAAACGGATCTGTAAAATTTAATGTTAACAATAAGCTTGTTGATGTCGCCTTGGAACGTATTCATCTTGAAGAAGATACAGCAAGACTGATACATGATGCAGATATAGTAAAAGATGAATCTGTTTCATTAATGGATGTAAACAGATCTGGTGTGCCATTAATGGAAGTGGTCAGTAAACCAGATATCCATTCTGCAGATGAAGCAATAGGATACCTAAAAAAATTGCGACAAACTTTGCGATATCTAGAAATCTCAGATGCAGATATGGAAAAGGGGTCATTTAGATGTGATGCAAATATTTCTGTAAAACCTAAAGGAGCAAAAGAGCTCGGCAATAAAGTTGAAGTAAAAAATATGAATTCATTTCGTTCTATTCATAAGGCAATTGAAACAGAGATAGTAAGACAATCAAATTTGCTTATTGAAGGAGAACAAGTAGTACAAGAAACTCGAGGTTTTATTGATGCACAAGGCATTACAGTCTCTCAAAGATCAAAAGAACAAGCACATGATTATAGGTATTTTCCTGAACCAGACTTACCTCCATTAATATTCAATAAATCACAAATTAATAAGATAAGTAAATTTCTTATTGAACTGCCAAACGAAAAAAGTAAACGTTTTCAAGAGGAGTATGCGCTTGCGATAGATGAAGCAGAATTTCTGTCATCTTCTAAATTGAGAGCTAACAATTTTGAGGAGACTGTCAAAACAGTTTCAGAAAATTATTCGACAAATCAAATTGATGGCACATTAACAAAAATAATTGCTAACTGGTACATGGGTGATATTGCAAAAAACTTGAATCAAATCAGTGTCGATGCAGAATTACAAGATACTCAAGTAGATGTAACACAAATAAGCAGTCTAATAACATTGCTTTTAGATAAAGCAATAACAAACTCAGCAGCCAAAACTGTACTTGAAAAAATGTTTGAAAATGGACAAGATCCAAAAGAGATTGTAGAAAACGAAGGACTTGCACAAATGAACAATGATGATGAGATAGATCAAATCATTGAAGAAACCATAGCAAATAATGAAAAAGCAATCGCAGATTTTAATTCAGGCAAAGAAACTGCTCTAGGTTTTTTGGTTGGACAAGTAATGAAAGCAACACGAGGCAGGCTCGATGCAAATAATGTAAAAGATATAATATTAAAAAAATTAAATAAAGATTAACTATGTCATCAAAGAACTTTTTCAAATGGCTTTATTTTGGACTTCATATCAAACGATGGCTTGCTTTGATACTAATCGGTGTCATATTTATGGCCTTAGGAATTGCTTATTTACTCAAAGAAGCTTATGAAGTATTCATGTTCCCAGAATGGGTAGTCACTATAACTCTACAGTGGCTACCAAGATGGGTAAGAGGATTAACTTTTATTATTTTTGCTACTTCAATAATTCTCATAGGTGCCTGGAAATTGAATCATTCAATGGTATCCACGTTATTACCTAATAGTAAAAAAAATAAAGTTATTGATTCAATATACGAAACACAAACCTTAAAAAATGGGCCAAAAATTGCTGTAATAGGAGGAGGAACTGGAATGTCTATGCTTTTAAGAGGCTTGAAAGCATATACTTCAAATTTAACTGCAATTATTACAGTTGCTGATGATGGTGGATCTAGTGGTAGATTAAGGAAAGACTTAAATATTCTGCCACCTGGAGATATTCGTGCATGCATATCTGCACTTGCTAGCGCTGAGCCTCTTGTAGCAGAATTGTTTGAATATAGATTTGAATCATCAAATGAGGAGCTTGCCGGCCATTCGCTTGGTAATTTATTGATTGCAGGAATGGCAGAAATAACTGGTTCGATGGAATCTGGCATTCAAGCGATTTCTAGAGTGCTAGACGTTCGAGGTACCATTTTACCATCCACACTAGAAGATATTAAAATATCTGCATTTTCAAAAAATGGCAATAAAATACTGGGGGAATCAAATATTGGTAATCAACATGAGCCAATTGAAACGTTAAATATTGAACCTAATGCCCCAAAAGCCTATGAAGAGGCAATTAGTGCAATTCACCAAGCTGATGCAGTAATTATTGGGCCAGGTTCATTATTTACATCCATTTTACCAAATCTATTGATCCCCGATATATTACAGGCAATCATAGAAACAAAAGGAATAAAGATATTCATAACTAATGTAGCGACACAACATGGTGAGACAAATGAGTTTAGTGCATTTGATCATTTTGAAGCTATTGCCAGGCACACAGATAGCTCACATTTATTTGACATTGTTCTAGTCAATGATGAATCTATTAATAAACCTTTTCCCAATAATATAAATAGTGAACCGGTTAGCATTGACATAGAAAAATTTCCAAAGAATATTCAAGTGATTCCGGCACATTTAGTCAACAGCGAAAACAGATATCACCATGACTCTAATTTGTTAGCAGAATATATCAATAACATAATTATAAATAAAGCTAATATTTAAATGTATAATTTGCATGGAGTTAAAGTAAAAAATTATATATAATTAATAACGATTGAGGTCTTATGCGTGAATTTTTAAGCTTTGCACAAATAATAATTTCATTGTTATTAATTTTTCTTATACTCTTACAAGTTAAGGGTACTGGTTTTGGTGCTGGCTTAGGTGGCATAGAATCAGAATATCGTTCTCAAAAAATTGCTTCGCGCTCACTATTTCGTTTGACTATTATAGTTATAGTTACCTTTATATGCCTATCAGCTTTAAGTGTAGCAATAGATTAGTCATTAGTTATTTTTATGATTGCAAAAAATTCATCAAATATTTTAAATTTATTTTTTGTTATGATAATAATTTTTATTATAATAGCAACTTTTAATATTTTTTATCAAAATGATCAAACTGGCAAACATACATTAATAGAGGGGACAATTGGTACCCCAAAAAATCTTAATCCGATTATTCAAAATCATAATCAATCTGAAGACGATATTGTTGCTTTGACCTTTAATGGTCTATTTAAATTAGATAACGAAGGCAAGCCTATTTTGGACCTTGCAAAAAACTGGGAAGTTACACCAGACGGAAGAACATATACAATTCAAATAAAAGATCCTATCTTTTGGCATGATGGAAATAAATTAACAACTGCAGATATTAGCTTCACAATTAGTTATTTGAGAAACAATTTAGATAATAGCCAAAACTCATCAATCTGGAACGAAGTAGAAGTATTTTTCATCAATACAAATACTGTTATTTTCCATCTGCAGGAAAAATTTGCACCTTTTTTAACCTATCTAACATTTCCCATATTGCCTAATCATATTTCAGCAAATAATTATAATGTAAATAGCACATTTGAACCAAGCAATATTGTTGGCACAGGGCCATATATAATGCAATCATATGATAATGCGCAAGCTCATTTTAGAAGAAACCCTAGCTATCATCATGGTGTGCCAAAGATAAAAGAGATAAAACTGAAATTTTTTGAATCAAATGAAGAAATGCTAACAGGAGCAAATCAAGGATTATTTGACTCATCAATAATAATGCTATCAAAAAAAATCTCGATCAATGAATTAAGCGATTATAAGACGACAAAATATCCTATGGGTCAATCGACTATTTTATTCATGAATAATGCAATTGAACCATTTAATGAACTTATAAATCGACAATATATCAGCGAGTTGCTCCATAACAAAGGTTTTTTTACAGATATTCAGTCAAATATAACCGCTGAAATCATTGCTGGTAATTCAATTCATCCTGTCTCATGGGCTGGTCGAGAATTTGCAACAAAAAATAACCAATTCACAAAAGAACATAGTCATAGGCATGATCACGATCATGATCATGAACATATTGAAAGGCCAGCTCTAAATCTTATAGTACCTCAGGATATGAATCTCTTTTCAATTGCTGAAAATATAAAAAAAGAATTATCTAAAGAAAAAATAAAAGTTAATATTAAAAAACTTTCTAATGATGAGAATTTTGCCTTAGAGCTTGCGAACAGAAATTTTCATTTTGCATTATTAAATATTTCAGAATCAGCAGATCCAGATCCATACTACATCTGGCATACGTCACAAACATTAGCTCCTGGCCTTAATATATCAGGAGTAAATGATTTCTTACTTGATAATTTTATTGAACAAGGAAGAATTAGTGCAGATATGTATGAGAGGTTAGCAATCTATAATCGATTTCAAGCTAGGTTTGATGAGATAAAGCCTAGTATTATTCTTGCGCATCCAGTCTATACTTACGTAACAAAAAAATCAATCAATGGACCAGAGTCAGCTATAATTTATAATCTATCTCAGCGATTTAAAAATATACATAGCTGGGAAATAACGACTAAACAAGGATAATAGCTAATGACAACTAAAATTATTTTTTTTGCTTCTGATGAGTTTGGTGCGAATGCCTTGCAAGCATTGTCATTAGACAAACAATATAAAATTATCGGCATTGTTTCTCCTGTCCTTAAAAAGCAAGGACGGAACAGAAAGTTCATTGAAAATGAAATTGATAAGTTTGCAACAAAAAATAATATTGAAATTTTTAGACCTCAAGAAGTCAATGCATCATTTATTGAAATACTTCTAAAGAAAAAAGCTGATATTGGTATAGTTGTAAGTTCAGGTTATCTAATTCCAGATAATTTAATAAATATATTTCCTCATAAAGTAATTAATGTCCATCCATCATTACTTCCAAAATACAGAGGCCCTTCGCCAATCCAATCAGCTTTAATAAATGGAGATTCAGTAACAGGCATCACTATTATGGAAATAACAAATCAGCTAGATGGCGGTCCTATTCTTGCACAGTTGCCCATAAAAATAAACAATTCAGACAATGCAATCAGTTTAAAAGAACGATTAATCCCTTTATCTACTAAGTTATTATTAAATACACTAACTAATTTAATTGACAACCAAATTATTCAAGAAAAGCAAGATGAAAGAAAAGCATCTTATACAAGAAAAATAGAAAAAATTGACGGAAAGATAAATTGGTCTCAAACTGCTACAACAATCAATAATCAAATTAGAGCATATGCTGGTTGGCCAAATACATATACCAATTATAAAAATAATAGATTGACTATTTTTTCTGGATATCCAATAGCATTAGATGGCAACAATAAAAAAAAGAGGCTTGGATCAGTTTGTATTGGAAACAATCGAACTTATACTGTTGGGCAATCTGAAGAAAAAATTTTTGCTTCCGTACGTTGCAAAAATAGTGAACTAATTATCACCGAGGTGCAAATTGAAAACAAGAAAAGGATGCACATAAAAGACTTTATCAATGGCAATATTAGTTTTTTAACTAGTTTTTTAGGGTAAATAAATTATTATTAATTTGCATCAGAGTCTGATGGTTCATCAGTGGCTGATTCATTATCTTCAGAATCTACAGATTCACCGGATTCTACGCCTTCTTCACCTTCTTCCAATTCCTCATCAGAAATGGTTTCTTCTTCTGCAACTCTAGGAGCAGAAGCTTTAACAACTAAAGAGTCTGGCGCAGATAGAATATCTATTGAACTATCTAATTTAATATCAGAAACAAAAAGAGCATCGTCAAATTCGATCAAGTTTGCTACAGAGACTTCAATAGATTTTGGCAAAGAGCCAGGTAAAGCAGAAATTTGCAAACTGTCAATGCCGTTTAATAGAACCGCCTTGTTTTCTGTAACTGCTGGAGCTTCATCAATGATAACAATAGGAATACTAGCTTGAATCTTAGTAGATTGATCAACTTGATTGAAATCTATATGCTCAACATCTCTTGAAATTGGGTGCCTTGAAACAGCTCTGATGATTACAGCTCGTGAAGATTTCTCACCATTAATATCTAATTCAATATAACCATTAATTCCCTCAGAATTAAGCATTGTTTTTACTTTTGCGTATGGCATTTGAACAGGAATTGAATCTATTCCCTTGCCATAAATATTGGCAGGAATAATTCCGTTGTTACGTAAATTTTTAACTTTTTTACCAAAAATCTCTCTTGGTTCAGCTTGATATTTTGATTCCATTAGACAAAACCTTATTTCCAGCGTACTATATCGATGTTAAGATATGTTATATGACCTATCATTTTGGTGCAAATAACTTTATGATTTTTTTTGAGGTAAAGATTAATGGATGAAAATGAATTGAATGATGATAAAGAAAAACTAAAAAAAGAAATTGAAGATTTACTGAATGAAATTAACGATTTTCCAAAAAATAAAAGAAATATTTTTGTAGTCTTTTTTAATAAATTTAAACAACTAATTACTAGAATATTATTTCATTTTTTTTCAATTCCAAAAAGAATTATCAATAAAGTATCTCTTAATCAACTTTTTTTAATTTCCGTTGTTCTCATTATACTTTCATTATTTTTCAGAAGAGTAAATCCGATATTAATGCAGTGGTTATTTATATTAGCATCAATATTATTTATAGTAAGCTTTGCAGGACTGACACTATTGAAACGTGAAAATAAAAAGGAAAAATATTGGCGTGGCAGAATTATAAAATATGAAAATGATTCTATTTTCAAAAAGTTGCTGAAAATGTTTAAAAAAGATTAGCTACCAAATTAAGTCAAAATTATTAGATGTTTTTATTCTGAAATTGTATATTATACCTAGTGTATTTTTGGTTACGTTTATGAAAAAAAATTACCAACTCATTTTTGCAACTGTCATTTCTTTATGTCTAATTAATTGTGGTGGATCTGAAAATGCAACTTCTGAAGAAAATACAGAACAAAAAGTTCAAACTGCAGCTCCTTATGAGAAAAAACCTCAAACTGTTATTATTCCTAATACAAATATCAGTATCGACAATAAAAACAGCACGGAAAAATCTGTTGCTGCAAACGGAACAGTGAAGATGATGCCCTACACTATAAAAGCAGGTGATTCATTGTCACAAATAGCGATGGACAACAACACGACAGTTGAAGAAATAGCAAAAATTAACAAAATTACTGATACATACAAAATTTTAGTTGATCAAGTTATTCTGATACCTACTACTGTAACTGAAGAAAAAACAGAACCACCAAAAGAATCTACAGTTAAAAAAGAATCTTCTGAAACAAAAACATATATAGTAAAAGATGGAGATAGCGGTTATTCAATTGCGCTTGATCATGATATAACATTAGAAAAATTTGCTGAAATTAACGGGAAAACAATTGAAGAACTCAATGTTCTTTATGTAGGTGATGAAGTCCTTGTCCCTAGATAATTTTATGCCATGATTATATAAATAGATATTTAATTACAGTTAATGATTGAAAGGAAAAAGAATGTCCTTTGATGAAAAGCTAAAAAAATTGCAAAGCTTTAAAGACCAAGCTAAACTTGGAGGCGGGCAAGATAGGATTGACAAGCAGCACGCTCAAGGAAAATTAACCGCACGTGAAAGAATCGATGCACTTTTAGACCCTAATTCTTTCCAAGAAATAGATTCATTATCTAGGGCATCAGGTGAAAAAGGCGATCAAAGTATTGTTGGAGATGCAGTAGTAACTGGCTGGGGTGAAATCAATGGTAGAAAAGTCTGTATTTTTTCACAAGATTTTACAGTTTATGGTGGTTCTTTAGGTGAAGTAGTAGGCAAAAAAATAGTTAAAATTATGGACATAGCACTGAAAACAGGAGTTCCGATTATTGGATTGAATGATTCAGGAGGTGCTAGAATTCAAGAAGGTGTTACAGCTTTAGCCGGCTATGGTGATATTTTTCTTAGGAATGTTAGAGTATCAGGAGTGATACCACAGATCAGTGTTATTTTGGGTCCATGTGCTGGTGGAGCAGTATACTCGCCTTCAATCACTGATTTCATTTTTATGACTGAACAAACCTCACAAATGTTTATCACTGGACCAGATGTGATACAAGCAGTAACTGGTGAACAAACAACTCCTGAAGAACTTGGTGGTGCATTATCGCATAATTCTAAATCTGGCGTAGCTCATTTTGCTTCAAAAAATGAAGACGAGACATTTGAAGAAGTAAGAAGACTTATATCTTTTATTCCATTGAATAATTTGGATAGTTCTCCACAGCGACAATCATCGGATAGTGCAGATAGATTAAATGATAATCTTGTTAAAATAGTACCTGATGATGAATCAGTCCCATATGATGTACGAGAGGTGATTGAAGAAATAGTAGATGAAGGAGATTTCCTTGAAGTACATGAACATTTTGCTCAAAATATAGTTGTTGGATTTGGAAGTTTTAACAATAAATCAGTTGGTATTGTTGCTAACCAACCCATGCATCTAGGAGGAGTTTTGGACATCAATTCATCAAGAAAAGCTTCTAGGTTTGTAAGATTTTGTGACAGCTTCAATATTCCAATAGTTACCTTAGTAGATGTACCTGGATACCTACCTGGCTTGGATCAAGAATATGGAGGAATCATTACACATGGAGCAAAACTAGTATACGCATATGCAGAAGCAACTGTACCAAAAATTTCTGTTATCTTAAGAAAAGGTTTTGGAGGCGCATATGATGCAATGGGTTCAAAGCATCTTGCTGCAGATATAAACTATGCTTGGCCCTCGGCTGCAATTGCAGTAATGGGTGCAGGACAAGCAATTAATATTGTTGCTCGAAAAGAATTAGAAAAAGCAAAAAATAAAGAAAAAAAACGTGAGGAGCTTATAAAAGACTATCAAGATAGATTGGAGCATCCATACATTGCAGCTGCAAAAGGCTACATAGATGATATTATTGAGCCTAAAGAAACTAGATCAAAGATAATTAAAGCTTTAAATCTACTGGAAAATAAATCAGAATCATTGCCCCCAAAGAAACACGGAAACATTCCATTATAATTTTTTGTTGTTAAATGAATGCAAGGAGGATATTATGTCGAAAATCTCTGTAAAAAATCCAATCGTTGAAATTGATGGCGATGAAATGACTCGAATTATTTGGAAATGGATTAAAGATCGATTAATTTTGCCATATTTAGACATCGATATTAAATATTTTGATTTAGGTGTTGAATACAGGGATCAAACTAACGATCAAGTTACAATCGATGCTGCAAATGCAATTAAAAAGTATGGTGTAGGAGTTAAATGCGCAACTATTACCCCAGATGAAGCCCGTGTTGAAGAATTTAATTTAAAAGAAATGTGGCGTTCACCAAATGGAACTATTAGGAATATTTTGGGTGGCACTGTATTTAGAGAACCAATTCTTTGTAGTAATATTCCACGGTTAGTTCGTTCATGGGAAAAACCAATTATTATAGGTAGACACGCTTTTGGTGATCAATACAAAGCAACTGATATAAATATAGATGGCCCTGGTCGCCTAGAAATGATTTTTCATCCCGAGAATGGAGAGCCTATGCAAGTGGATGTCCACAATTTTGATAGCTCTGGAATTGCAATGGGGATGTTCAATGAAGATGAGTCAATTAGAGGATTTGCTCGAGCATGTATGACTTATGGAATTAATAGAAAATGGCCAGTCTATCTTTCAACTAAAAATACTATTTTAAAAAAATATGATGGTAGATTTATGCAAATTTTTCAAGAAGTTTTTGATAGTGAATTTAAAGAACAGTTTGACGATCTGGGCATAACTTATGAACATAGACTTATAGACGACATGGTTGCACAAGCTATGAAATGGGAAGGTGGTTTTATTTGGGCAGCAAAGAATTATGATGGCGACGTACAATCAGATTCTGTAGCACAAGGATTTGGTTCATTAGGGCTTATGACATCTGTGTTATTAACTCCAGATGGGAATACCGTTGAATCAGAAGCAGCTCATGGCACAGTAACAAGACACTACAGGCAACATCAGAAAGGAGAAGCTACATCAACTAATCCTATCGCGTCTATATTTGCATGGTCTCAAGGTTTGTGGCATAGAGCTAGAATAGACGAAACTCCTGAGTTAACAGCTTTTTCAGAAAAAATTGAACAAGCTTGCATTAACACTGTAGAAGGTGGCAAGATGACAAAAGATTTAGCTCTACTTGTTGGCAAAAACACAGAATGGCTAACAACTGAAGAATTTTTTAATGCTATTGAACAAGAGTTAATCAAATTATTGAATAATTAAAACTAAAGGAGTTTAATTGTGAAAAATAAAGTCACTATTGTAGGTGCCGGTATGACTGGAAGCACGATGTGCCAGTTACTTGCCCAAAAAAACTTTGCTGATATTGTTCTTGTAGACATCATTGATGGATTACCTCAAGGCAAATCTTTAGATATTTTACAAGCAGGCGCCTGGGGTAGATTTAGTGTAGATATCAAGGGAACAGTTGAATGGGAGCCAACAAAGGATTCAGATGTTGTGGTAATAACTTCTGGTGTGCCAAGAAAACCTGGAATGACTAGAGAAGATTTATTAAACACAAACGCAGGTATTGTAGAATCAGTTATTACAAATGCAAAAAAATATTCTCCGAATGCTAAATATATTATCTTCTCCAACCCGATGGATGCGATGTGTCATGTTGCATTAGATAAAAGTGGGCTAGATACAAATCAAATTATTGGACAAGGCGGCATGTTAGATTCTGCAAGATACAGAACATTTTTAGCTAAAGAATCTGGAAGGTCAGTTGTCGAAGTTAATGCATGGGTTTTAGGTGGCCATACTGAAGCAACTATGGTTCCAATAGTATCAAATGCAACTATTGGCGGGGTACCAATAAAAAATGTTCTGGATGCTAAAACAATAGAAACTGTTGTTGATAGGGCTTCAAAAGGTGGTGCAGAAATAGTGGGTTTATTAAAAACAGGTAGCGCCTTTGTTGCGCCTGCATTTGCAACGATTGAAATGGTAGAATCTATAGTCTTGGATCAAAAAAGAATTCTGCCTGCATGTGCAATGTTGAATGGTGAATATGGTATCTCTGATGCTTTTGTAGGGGTTCCAGTGACGCTTGGTAAAAATGGTATAGAAGAAATACATGAATTTGATTTATCTAAAGACGAATTAGACAATCTTCAAAAAGCAGGTGCTGCAGTTAAAGAGCTTATAGAAGAAATAAGTTAAAGGATTTCAATGACTTTTCGTTCAGAATCAGACACAATGGGTGAAATAAATGTAGATAATGATGTTTATTGGGGAGCGCAAACTCAAAGATCTCTTCAAAATTTTAAAATTGGTCATGATAAAATGCCTCGTTCAATAATCAGGGCTCTAGGAATTATTAAGCAAGCTTCAGCAAATGTTAATTTAGAATTAGGTAAGCTTGATAAAGAATTAACTAACTTAATTGTAAATGCTAGCCAAGAGGTCATTGAAGGAGAACTTGATAATCATTTTCCCTTAGTAGTGTGGCAAACTGGTTCAGGCACGCAATCAAATATGAATGCAAATGAAGTAATTTCTAATCGTGCGATTGAATTAAGTGGTGGAATAATGGGTTCAAAACAGCCCGTCCATCCCAATGATCATGTCAATATGTCACAATCATCTAACGATGTTTTTCCGACTGCAATGACTATCGCAACTTATGAACAAACCCAACATGCTCTTATTCCAGCATTAAATAATCTTAAAAAATCTCTAGAAAAGAAACAAAAAGATTTTGAAAAAATAATTAAAATTGGAAGAACTCATCTAATGGATGCAACTCCTTTAACTTTAGGACAAGAATTTTCTGGATACGTAAGACAACTAGAGAATGGTATTAGTAGGTTAGAGTCCACTTTACCAAGGTTAGCTGAACTTGCATTGGGTGGAACAGCAGTTGGCACTGGACTTAATACGCATCCTGATTATGCTGTGAAGGTTGCCAAAGAAATTGCTAAAATTACAAATTTACCTTTTGTGACAGCTGAAAATAAATTTGAAAGTTTAGCTGCTCATGATGTTCAAGTTGAATTATCTGGACAATTAAAAACTGTTGCTGCTTCTTTAATGAAGATAGCTAATGATATACGCTTTTTAGGTTCTGGGCCAAGAGCTGGATTAGGCGAGTTAAAACTACCTGCCAATGAACCTGGATCATCAATTATGCCTGGAAAAGTCAATCCAACGCAATCTGAAGCATTGACTATGGTCTGTGCTCAAGTATTTGGTAATGATACTTCAGTTGGATTTGCAGGAGCATCAGGGAATTTTGAATTAAACGTATATAAACCAGTCATTGCTCATAATAATTTGCAAAGTATCCAATTATTAGCTGATGGGTCAAACTCATTTAATGAAAATTGCGTGATTGGCATTGAGGCAAATGAAAGCAGAATTAAAGAATTGATGGAATCTTCTCTAATGCTTGTTACTGCACTCAACCAACATATTGGTTATGATCAAGCAGCAAAAATTGCAAAGTTTGCTCATGAAAAAAATATATCACTTAAAGAAGCTGCACATGAACTAGGAATTATTAATGAAGATGATTATGATGGACTAGTTGTACCAAAAGATATGACTCATCCATAAAATTACTAAGACTTGCCGTTTTTGATTTTACGCCCTAGCCATCGTAAAGGATCAAACTTGTCATCAATAAGACGCTCTTTCAATGGAATAATTGCGTTATCAGTTATTTTAATACCTGCAGGACATACATCTGTACAACATTTAGTGATATTGCAATAATCAAGTCCATAGCCTTCAAGGGCATCTGGTTTTTGGCTCTCCGATTCTAAAGGATGCATGTTCACTTGAGCCATTTGAACAAAAAATCTTGGCCCAACAAAATTTTCTTTGTTTTCTGGATGATCTCTTATAACGTGACATACATCTTGACACAAATAACATTCAATACATTGATGAAATTCTTGACCTCGCTCAATATCAAGCTGCATCATTCTATGTTTTCCATCAGCATCACGTTCTTTAGGATTGAAATGTGGTACTTTGCGAGCATTTTCATAGTTCCATGAAACATCAGTAACGAGATCTTTTATTAGTGGAAAAGTTTTCATCGGAGAAATAGTAATAACATCACCACTTGTAAAATTCTGCATTCGAGTCATGCACATTAATGAAGGTTTTCCATTAACTTCGGCGCTACAAGAACCACATTTTCCAGCTTTACAATTCCATCTTACAGCCAAATCAGGAACTTGCGTAGATTGCAAGCGGTGTACGACATCAAGTATCACTTCTCCTTCATCATATTCAACATGAAATGTTTGATATTCACCATCATCTCCACCGCGCCAAACTCTTAATTCAACAACTGGCATATTAGTTATCCTTAAATAATTCTTTTAACTCTTCAGGCATTTCTTCTAATGGCTTAGCTTCGACTTGGATTTCACCATCTATTTGCTTTAATATGAAGTTAAACTTTGAAAGTTCAGGAGAAGTTGCAGGATAATCATCTCGTGTGTGCCCTCCTCTACTTTCTTTTCGTTCAATCGCAGCTCTAACAAGACACTCTGCATTAGTAATCATAAATTCTAAGTCTAATGCTAAATGCCAGCCAGGATTAAACCACCTATTACCTTCAACTGATACCATTTTCATTTTTTCCTTTAGTTCATCAATTTTATTGAGCATTTGAATGAGCTCATTTTCTGTACGAATAATACCTGCCAAAGATTGCATTGAATCCTGCAGCTCTCTATGAATTGCATATGGATTTACCCCACCTTCATTTTCAAATGGCTTCATCATGTTATTAATAGTGCTATCTATAAATTCTTTATCGATAGCACTAAATCCATTTTTGCCCTTTGCAAATTCAGCAGCTCCTTTACCCGCTCGTCTTCCAAAAACAACTAGATCAGATAATGAATTACCGCCTAATCTATTCGCGCCATGCAAGCCACCAGCTACTTCTCCTGCAGCAAACAAGCCAGATACTGAGGATGCTTCTGTTTCAGCATCTACCTTAATTCCACCCATTGCATAATGACAGGTTGGACCTACTTCCATTGGCTCAGTAGTAATATCAACTCCAGCAAGTTGCATAAATTGATGGTACATAGAAGGCAATCTTTTTTGTATATATTCTGCAGAACGTCTAGATGCAATATCTAAATAAACGCCCCCATGCGGACTTCCACGTCCAGCTTTGACTTCTGAGTTAATTGCTCTAGCAACTTCATCACGAGGCAAAAGATCTGGAGTACGACGACCCAGACTGTGATCGTCATACCATGCATCTGCTTCTTCTTCAGAAGAAGCAGTTTCTGTAGCAAACATGTCTGGAATATAATTAAACATAAATCTTTCTTGTGTAGAATTTCTTAAAGTACCTCCATCACCTCTTACTCCTTCAGTAACTAGAATTCCTTTGACGCTAGGGGGCCAAACCATACCAGTTGGATGAAATTGCACAAATTCCATATCAACCATTTCTGCTCCTGCCATCATAGCCATTGCGTGGCCATCACCAGTGCCCTCCCAAGAATTTGAGGTGATTGCATACATTTTGCCTAGGCCCCCAGTTGCAAGAATAATAGCTTTTGCTTTAAATAAAATTAAGTTACCCTTTTCTCTCCAGTAGCCAATAGCACCTGAGATTGAATTTGACTCTTTGTCAATAATTAATCTATTTATTGTACATTCAGCAAACACTTTAACGCCTAAAGATGCGGCTTTTTGTTGTTCTGTCCTGATCATTTCTAAGCCAGTACTATCTCCTACATGAGCTAAACGCGCATATTTATGTCCTCCAAAATCTCTTTGTAAAATTAATCCATCTTCCGTTCTATCAAATAATGCACCATATTCTTCTAACTCGAGCACTCTATCAGGGGCTTCTTGAGCATGAATTTGAGCCATGCGCCAATTGTTTAACATCTTTCCACCACGCATAGTATCTCTAAAATGAACTTTCCAGTTATCTTCCGAATAAACATTGCCCATTGCAGCAGCCATGCCCCCTTCAGCCATAACCGTGTGTGCTTTACCGAATAATGATTTACAAACAACTGCTGTCTTGCATCCAAGTGCCATTGATTCTATCGCTGCTCTTAAGCCAGCGCCACCAGCACCAATGACTAAAACATCATATTCATGTTCTTCAATTTCAAAATCTGCCATGATTACCTCAAAAAAAACTTCCCCAAGTATTAAAATCAACAATCCATTCTGCTGCCACCATATGAACATATAAATCAGAAAAACCTACAATAATTAAACTAGACCAAGCCCATTTTTTGTGCTGTTCGTTTAACGATGTAACAATATCCCAAACTTTTTTTCTAATGAGTTGATATTTGCTTCCAGTAAAAGAGTTCAGGCCACCTCCAACAAGATGCCTAAATGAATGACAGCCAAATGTATAACCAGATAACAAAAAAGCATTTAATGTAAGAATCAAAGATCCCACCCCTATACCAAATTCACCTTCCCAATAAAATGAACGAATTGCACCATTCCATAATATGGGTACAAAGATTACTGCTCCATACATAGCAAATCTATGGATATTTTGCACAATTAAGGGAACAGTTGATTCGCCGGCATATGAATTTGCTGGCTCTCTGACTGCACATGCAGGAGGGCTGAGAAAATATGAGCGATAATAAGCTCTTCGATAATAATAGCAAGTCATTCTGAAAGACAAAGGAGCCCATAAAATAAATATGGCTGGTGAAACCCATTTAGGAATGACATCAGTATAAAAAAGTGGCTCAAAAAAAGGAGATAAGTATGGACCAACTTCGTAAGCCCAATAATTACCGAGTATTGCTGCAGAAATTGTTGAATATATGACAAAAATAAATAGTCCAATACCGACTAATAGGGGCTCAAACCACCATCGGTCAGTTCTTAGAGTCTTACCATATCGGTTCAATAATGAATCTTTGTGAGTAGTTTGTGTAACCAATTTAACCCCATATCCATTAAATAAGTAATCACAAATTAGATTGATTAATTACTTTCATCAATTATAATATGCATCAATTTCATTAATAACTAGAGTATGACTAATTAATTTTGTATAGAATAAACAGGTTGAGCTTAGAAAGAAAAAAAGATAAGGCTAAAAAAATCTATTAATATAACAAGTCTGATTAATTTAACTTAATGTATGATCTTTTCTTAGCCATCCTAGTCGATCTGCCACTCTATTCAAAAAATTATAGCTATTTTTGATGCGTAAAAAAAACATGCTTGATTGTGATATTGATATATTAATTTGTTTTTCTTTTGCAATTTTTAATTCATGAATTCCATCGATAATCATAATTGCATCAGTGTCTCTTAAGACTTGTAAAATAACTTGATCTCCAGATGGTAAAATAATTGGATTACTTGGAGTCAAATGTGGAGCAAGAGGCATAATAATAATTGATTCTGAGCTAGGCATCAGAACAGGTCCTCCAATTGAAAGTGTATACCCAGTGGATCCAGTGGCAGATGCAACTATAACAGCATCTGATCTATATTCAGCAATAGGCATTTCATTGATCCAAACTCCAATTGAAGAGGTTTTGCCTAAATTTTTTCTTCCGATAACAAAATCGTTTAGTGCATAAAATGTTTTTTTATCATATTCTGCTTTAACTAATTTTCTTTCTTCAATATAAAAATCACCGCTGAGTATAGAATTAATTTTTTCATTAACTTCTTTAGAAGTAGATTCCGTTAGAAAACCTAATCTTCCCATTCTAATGCCAAAGATTGGTATGGATTCATGGACTATTGATTGTGCTAATCTTAATACTGTGCCATCACCACCTACGCAAATGATTAAATCAGAGCCAATAAGTTTTTTTTCATTTTTATCGATTAATTTATTTTCTGAATTAACAACTAATGGTACGGATTCTAAGTTATCAAACTTAGTCTCGTAATCATTCTGGATTTGTTGAACCAAAGACTCCGCTCCAGAAATATCTGGATTATAAAAAATACTTACCTTGCGTATGTTTAATTGTTGATTATTTTTCATGACACATCCAAACAAAAAATTCCCTGTTGCCATCAGCACCAAGTAATGGTGATTGAATTAGTTGTTTATAATATAAATTATAATTTAGCAACTTAACTACTATTCTAGCAACTGCACTAGCATGAAGTAAATGACTTTTAACTACTCCACCTTGATCAACTAGATGTTTGGGTAATTCAAATTGCGGCTTAATTAGAGCAAGAATCTCTGAATGATTATTTAAAGATGAAAGTATATTTGGAATAATTTTCAGTATAGAAATAAATGATACATCCACAGTCAAAATATCAATGGGTTCATTTAGTTTATTCATGCTTCTTGCATTAGTTCTTTCCAATAATTCTACCTTATCATGATTTCTAATTTTATCTGCAGTTTGCCCATAACCTACATCAACTGCATAAACTTTTGATGCTCCAGCTTGCAATAAGCAATCTGTGAAACCTCCTGTAGATACTCCAATATCTAAACATCGCTTATCATTTATATTTAACTTAGATTGCTGTAAAGCATGTTCAAGCTTAATGCCTCCACGACTTACATATTTTTTTTCTGGTTTCAATTCAATCTGAATATTTTCATCAAATCTCAAGCCAGCTTGTGTAACGAACAGGCCATTGACTTTAACTTTTTTTGCTAGTATTAATGCTTGAGCATAGGAAATATCCGAGACAAATCCTTTGTTTAATAAAATTGTATCCAAGCGTTCTTTATTTTTTTTCATGTATGTCAGCATTAATACCAAAAAATTAACTACGCTATATCTTCTTCTAATTGTTTAGGTATATCTTTTTTCTTGGCATTAAGAGGAACACCACTTTGCGTAACAAGAATTGGATCAGTGTTATTATTAATAGATTTTTCTGTAATAATACATCTTTCAATATCTTCTCTAGATGGCAAATCATACATAACATCTAAAAGAGTCTCTTCAATAACGGTACGAATCCCCCTGGCACCAGTTTTTCTTGTCATTGCTTCTGAAGCAATAGCTGCCAAGCTATCTTTAGCAAATTCTAGCTTCACGCCATCTAATTTAAAAAGTTCACGAAACTGTTTTAATATAGCATTTTTTGGTTTTCTCATAATATCAATCATCATTTCTTCAGATAAAGGATCTAAAACAGCAACAATAGGCAATCTACCAACAAATTCTGGTATTAAACCATGATGAATAAGATCGTCAGGAGCTACTTCTTTTAATAAAGTTGTCCTTAGCAATTCTTTGTCATAATCACTTCCTGCAAATCCTAAATTACGAATTCCATGACCAGTACGTTTTTGAATTAATTCTTCTAAGCCTTCAAATGCTCCACCAACAATAAAAAGAATTTTCGATGTATCAATTTCAATAAATTCTTGATTTGGATGCTTGCGGCCACCTTGAGGTGGAACTTTTGCTTTGGTGCCTTCAATAATTTTTAATAGTGCTTGCTGCACCCCTTCACCAGAAACATCTCTTGTGATTGAAGGATTGTCAGACTTTCGTGTGATTTTATCAATTTCATCAATATAAATTATTCCTTTTTCTGCTAAAGAGATATCATAATTAGCAGCTTGAATAAGCTGCAATAAAATATTTTCTACATCTTCACCAACATAACCAGCTTCAGTCAAAGCAGTAGCATCAGCAATAGAGAACGGTACGTTAAGTATTCTTGCTAAAGTTCTTGCAAATTCTGTTTTGCCAGTACCAGTTGAACCAATCAGTAAAATATTTGATTTATCAATCTCAATATCGATTTTTGTTAAAGAATTTATTCTTTTAAAATGATTATACACTGCAACGGATAAAACTTTCTTTGCTTGATCTTGCCCAACAATATATTCTTCTAGCCTGGAAAATATCTCTACAGGTTTTAATAACGAATTATCACTGACTGGATCGGATATAGCATCATCGACTTGTTCATTATCGACAATTTCCTTGCAAAGATTAATACATTCATCACATATGTATACTGAACTCGGCCCAGCAATTAATCTACGTACTTCCGATTGAGTTTTACCGCAAAAAGAACAGTGATATTTTAATTCTTGTTCGTCCATGATGAATTACATTTCTAGCAATTTATTTTTTGCTTTTTTTATTTGGCGATAATATTTGATCGATCATTCCGTATTCAAGTGCTTCATGCGCATTCATATAAAAATCTCGGTCAAAATCATCTTTGATTTTATCTTCAGACTGACCAGTATTTTCAACAATTATATTCTTAATAATGTCATTATTTCTAAGAATTTCTTTAGCAGCAATTTCGACATCTTTTGCTTGCCCTTGGGCGCCTCCTAAGGCTTGATGCATGTGAACTGTAGCATTTGGTAACGCAAACCTTTTACCCTTTGTACCAGAACCAAGTAACACCGTTCCCATTGATGCAGTGACTCCAACTGCAATAGTTGACACATCTGCGCTAACTAATTTCATAGTGTCATAAATAGCTAGGCCAGCATAAATCTGTCCACCTGGAGAATTTATATATAGAGAAATATCTCTTTCAGGATCTTCCCTGTCTAAATATAGCAGCTGGGCAACAATTGTATTTGCAACTTGATCATCGATTGGAGTGCCTAGCATAATGATTCTCTCTTTTAGTAATAGTGAATAAATATCATAAGCTCGTTCCCCACGTGGATCTCTTTCAACAACCATAGGGACTATATTTTGAATATTATTATCAAAATTGTAATTTAAATTACTCATTATCTTTCCTTAATTAACTGCTTTCAATGTCATCAGTTACCTGTAATAAATAAGTTTAACTAATCAATGATGTTTAGTGAAAGGTAAAATAAAAATTATTTTTTGGTTGTTTTTTTATTTTTTGTAGATGTTGTGTTTTTTTTAGATGTTTTCTTTGATTTATTTGTATTAGTCTTGCTTTTAGTTTTCTGATTCAATGCAATTGATTCAAGTAATTCCCAAGCTTTGTTTGTAAGTATTTGGTTCTTTAATGAGATATTAAAATCATCTGTGTTTAATATCTCATCCAATTTACCCTGCTCAGGGTTTAAAGCATAAGAAGGACTTAATTTGATCTTAGCTATTTCTAACTCTAAATCTTCATCTGTCGCTTCAATTTTTTCTAAATCAATAATTTCTGACAACACTAACGAACGCTTTACTGATACTTCAGCTGGTTCTCTAAACATTTCTCTAACTTCATTTTCATCTTTTCCTATATTATCTAGCCATTTTTTTAGACCTTGCGGTGTATGAGAGGCATGATTAGATTGCTGATCAATCATCCTATCGATTTCTCTTTCAATAAGTATTTCAGGGAATTCCATCTCTGATTTAGCAACAAAAAAATTAATTATCTCTTCTCGATATTTAGCTTTTTGATCCTCCTCAAGTTTTGCCACAACATCATTCTTTAATTTATCTTTCAGATCTTTTACAGTTTTTACATCTGACTCAAGGGATGTAACAAATTCATCATTCAATTCGGGTAATATAGATTTTTTTATTTCTTTAATCTTGATTTTGTAATCAGCATTTTTATTTGATAATTCAGCAATTTCAAATTCTTTAGGAATCTTTATTGCAAATTCATAATTTTGATTTCTTTCCTTGCCTATTAATTCTTCAAAAAAACCTGGCAAAGCGCCTTGAGATTCTTTTTCAACTAAGAACTCAGCATCTTCCTCTGTTTGAGTTCTATCAACACCTTCAATTTTTAAATCAAAATCAATTCTTACTGAATCTCCCCATTCAACTGGACGATCTACAGGTTCGAGGGTGCCATATTGTCTTTTCAAAGTTTGAATAGATTGTTCTACTAAAGGATCAGCATCTGGCATTGCAGGTTGCTCAACATGATATTGATTATATTCACCTAAATTGATAATTGGTTTAGTTGGTATTTTTGCTTCAATTACTAAAGGTTCAGTAGATTTTATATTTATTTCAGGTTGACCAATTGGTTCTATGGATTCTTTAATTAATGACTCACTGTAAATTTTTGGTAGCAAATCATCTAAAGCTTTTTGAAAAATTGCAGCCTTCCCAAAGTTTTTTTCTATGATATGTTTTGGTGCCTTGCCTGGCCTGAATCCTGGTATCTTTGCTTCTTTAGCCATCGCAGCAACAGTGATCTCAGTTGCCTCTTGAACAACTTTATCTTCCACCTCAATAATTAGTTCAGTTAAACATTTTGGTAATTCTTTTTTTTCTGTTTTAACCATTATTCCTCTTTAGCTAATTTCGATTTCAATTAATCATTGATGGAGTATAACACTACACATGTCTTTGGTAAAAGTCAGTGAATTAGTTAATCTCGCCTTAAAACATCATTTAGAGCATCACCTAAAATATTAAAAGCAAACATCAAAAGAGTTACAAAAATGGCTGGGACTAACAATAAATGTGGATGGGCTTGAAATGTACGTGCGCCAGAACCAGCATATAGCATTTGACCAAAAGAAGCTGCTGGCGGCTGAACACCTACGCCAAACCAAGTTAAAACAATTTCAGAGCCTGCAATAGCACCAAGAGAACCAGAAATTAATAATATTAACAAATTAGAAATATTTGGTAATAAATGTTTAAAAATTATACGTCTAGGACGAATTCCAATTGAACGAGCAGCAGTAATATAATCTCTTTCTCTAATTGCTAATACTTGTGAGCGGATTAATCTTGCACTACCAACCCATGAAAACAATGATAGCGCAAAGAAAATTGTAATATATGAAGCAGCACCCGAATCTTGAAATCCATCAATAAATGTATTGTTATCAATCCATAAACTTAACTCATTAATTTTAGGACTTAGAGCAGCATTAATTAAAATTAAAAGTGGCAATCCGGGCAAAGAGGCAAAGACATCTCCAATGCGCATTATTATTGTATCCGTTAAACCACCCTTATAACCAGAAATTAACCCTAAACAGGTGCCAATAATTAAGGATCCACTAATAATTACCGCAAAAGTGACAATTAATGTGGTTCTAATTGAGTATAGAACTCTGCTAAACATATCTCTTCCTAATCTATCTGTACCTAAAATATGTTGCTTGCTAGGTCCTTCTAAAGATCTCTCCAGATTTTGTTCAGTATATGAATAAGGTGCTAAAATTGGTGCAAAAATTCCTGCCGTATACATAGTAATAATAACTATCAAAGAAATGACACCGAGCTTCTTTTTAGAAAAACGACTTACAAAATCAGCCCAACGACTAGATGATTGCAAAGATTCAATTTCTATATCACTCTCATCTGAATCAATATTTTGTTCAAAATTAAAATTGGTCATGATTTATTTCCATCGCCCAATTCAATTCTGGGATCAATTTTTGTATACAGTAGTTCAACAATCAAATTAATAATTATGAACATAACTGATAAAATAACAGTCATTGCTAAAATTACATCATAATCACGACTTTTGACTGCTTCAAAAGTAAATCGCCCAATACCAGGTATACCTAAGAGAACTTCTACAAAAAAAGCTCCTTCGAGTATTCCAACCAATGCAAAGCCAATTACTGTGACTAATGGCAATAAAGAATTTGGCAATATATGGCCATACATTACTCTTGAGTCACTTAATCCTTTTGAACGAGCAGTTGTAATAAAAGCTTCATTTTTAACTTCTAAGGCAGTAATGCGAACTAACCTAGCAACACCACCAAATCCTCCAATGGATAATGCAAAAATTGGCAAATAAACATGAGGATTAAAAATTGGAATTGCTACTACATCAAAAAGCCAATAAATATCAAAAATGCCACCTTCCCAACCACCAACAGGCAGTATGTTCCATTTGACAGCAAATACCCATAATAATGGAGGAATTATAACAATAACAGGTATTGCTCTAAAAAATAATAATAAACTGACAATAAATGGATCAATCCATGTATTATGTAAAGTTGCTGCCAGTAATCCTAGAGGCACGCCTAGGCCAAAAACAACTAACAAAGCCAAAAATCCTAATTGTGCCGAAATTAACATTTTTGGGAAAATTAATTCTGCAACTGTGTAGCCCTTGAATATATACGACTCTCCAAAATCTCCTTTCAAAGCATTTTTAAGCCATTTATAATATTGTACAATTATTGGCCTATCAAGACCTTTTTCTATTCTCACCTGTTCCAGTAGAATTGGATCTCGTATTTGTCCTGACGCTACAGAGACTGGATCGCCTGGACCCAATCTACCAATTAAGAATGTAAAAAAAGTAACTGCCAAAACAATGATGGGTACCCAAAATAATCTTTTAATTGTGTAAACAAGCATAGCTTCCTAATAAATATTTATTCTGAAATTTCAACAAATCGCAATCTTGGGACAATCATCGGAGGCTCTACCCATTTAGTGATTTTTTCACTCACTACATAATGCCCAGTTGTAAAATATGTTGGTATCCAAGGAACTTCACTCACAATAATCTTTTCAGCCTCTTGATATAATGCTGCTCGTTTGTCTGAATCTGTTTCAGATCGAGCATCTTCCAAAAGCTGATCTACAACTGAGTTAGAGTAGTTTTCATTATTTTCAGTAGAACTAGAATGAAACTTAACATCTAATATATTTTCTGGATCAGGATAATCCATAATCCAACCTATGCCATATATTTGTAATTGACCATTATCAAGATCGGATAAAAAACTAGCAAAATCAGTTTGTCTTAATTTTACAGTTACACCCAAATTTTGCTTCCACTGTTCTATATATGCTTGGATATCTGTTGAGCCCTCTGCTCCTGCTCCAATGTCTGAAAAAACAATAGGTGGTAAATTCTCTGCGCTACCATATTTAGATTTAGCAAGTAATTCACGTGCAAACGATGGATTGTATTCAAATGTTTTTTTAGATGCATCATACCCATACATTCCTGGTGGTAAAATGCCAGTTGCTTGTGGCAACATTTTTTTATATGTAATATCAGTAATTTTGCCGATGTCTATTGAAGAAGCGAACGCTTGACGAACAAAAATATCATCAAAGGGTGCTTGGGTAGTATTCATTCCAATATAATTTGTTTGAAAATAATTACTTTGTCGATATAGCTTATTTAATGGCTCACTTGGATCTCTCACTCGATCAATATCATTTTGACTAACACCAGCCATATCAACTTCACCATTTTCGAATCTTGTTAAAATAGAACCGCCAGATAGTTGATAATCTATAAATTGTACGTTGCCAGCACCAAGATGATATCGATCATTGGCTTCTAAAATAATTTTTTCACCTAGTTTCCATTGTGATAATTTGTATGGTCCGGTTCCATTAGGTTTACGTGTCCAGTTTCTTGGATTTAATTCAATTTGATTTTTATCTACAACGAACGCTGTTGGATAAGTTAGCTTTGCTAAAAAGTATGCTTTAGGTGCATCTATTTGAATGCTGATTGACTTATTATCAATAACCTTAATACCTGATATTTCATCAGCTTGACCATATCGCCTCTCAATAAACCCGACTATATCACGTAGGTAAGATAATGATGTATTGGAATTCAGTTGCGGAGATGCAGCGCGTTCCAAAGACCACTTGACATCGTTTGCAGTTACTTTTCTACCACTATGAAAATAAATATCATCTCTCAATGTAAATGTATATATTAAGCCATCTTCGCTGACTTCAAGAGACTGCGCAAGATCTAAAACTATTTCCATTTCTGGGGTAATGGTAACTAACCCGCCAAATATTTCAACTAAATAAGTCGCTGAAGAAGCATCACCAGCTATATGTGGATCCATGGTAACTGGGTCAGAACCACCGAGAATAATTTTAGATTGATTGCTAAGTAAAGAGTTTTTTTCATCTAAAGTATTGGAATTTGGTTGTTCGTTATTTATCCTTAGCAGCAAAGTAAGAACTAATATAACACCAATTAGTAGAGTTAAAATTGTTAATAATATTGCAAAAAGTTTTTTATTATTCATTTGCTTTACTCAAAATATAATTAACTACTTGATTTATCTATTTTCAAGTGCAATTCATCTAAATTTTTCTGTTCTATTTCACTTGGTGCGCCTGACAATAAGTCTGAAGCTGTTTTAGTTTTTGGAAAAGCAATTACTTCCCTAATATCTGATTCTTTTGCAAGCAAAGCAACGATTCTATCAATGCCTGGCGCAATGCCACCATGAGGAGGTGCGCCAAATTCAAAAGCGTCCAGCATATGACCAAATTGTTCACGCGCAGTGCTCTCATCAATATCTAATTGCTTTAAAATCTTCAATAATAATTCGCTTTTATGTATTCTAATTGAACCAGAACCAACCTCTTGCCCGTTACAAACTAAATCATAGGCATGCGAACGAACTCGTGCAGGTTCAGTGCTAATATATTGAATATCTTCTTCAAATGGCATAGTAAACAAATGATGCATGGCAGTCCATTTTTTTGCAGTTTCACTATATTCAAACATAGGGAATTCAGTAATAAAACAAAAAGCAAGATCGGTTTCTTCCGTTAAATCAAGCATAGATGCAATTTCATTTCGAATATCTGCTAAAATTTGAGAAGTCAAATTATCTTCTCCAGCAGAAATAATGATTGCATCACCTGGTTTAATTTTAAACAAATTATTGATTGCCAAAAGTTCATCAATGTTAATAAATTTTTCCAGTAACGAACTAAAACCATGATATTTGGATGCTGTTATTTGATAATCATTGTCAAAATGCATGGATGCTACACCCAAGGCACCATGTAACTTTGCAATCTCATTTAATTCTTGTAGTTGCTTTTTAGTTAATCTATTACCACCTGGTATATGGATTGCTCTAATTCGTTGGCCTTTTTTTAAGACGTCAGCAAAAATTTTAATAGATGTATCATTAAAAAATGATGAAAGATCAGTAATTTCAAGCTCAAATCTCAAATCTGGTTTGTCAGTTCCATATTTTTCTATGCTTTCAGCATATGTAATAATCGGAAAATTGTCTGAAAATTCAAAACCTAAATTGAGTTCTTTTAGCATGGAAACCATTAGCTCTTCAATTAGAATTAAAATATCTTTTTCTTCTACAAAAGAGATCTCGATGTCAAGTTGTGTAAATTCTGGTTGTCTATCTGATCTGAGATCTTCATCTCGGAAACATCTGGCAATCTGAAAATACTTTTCAAAACCACTAACCATTAAAAGTTGTTTCCATTGCTGTGGCGATTGAGGTAAGGCATAAAATTTACCAGGATGTATTCTGCTTGGAACAACGTAATCTCTTGCACCCTCAGGAGTTGCAACATTTAAAATTGGGGTCTCAATCTCAATAAATTTTTTATTGGATAAAAAATTGCGAATAAATTGCATAACATCATGGCGCAATTTAAGATTTTGGTTCATCTTGGATCGTCTTAAATCTAAGTATCTATATTTCATCCTATTTGCTTCATCTAAGGTTAGATCTTCATTAATTGGAAAAGGAGGAGTATTTGATGGATTAATAATTTCAAGCTCAATAACACTAACCTCAATATCTCCGGTTGGCATATTCGGATTGCGAGTCCCTTCTTGTCGTTCAGTCACTAATCCTTTTATTCCTAAAACCCACTCATTGCGAATTTGATTTAACTCTTTTTCAGATAGATTAAGTTTTTCGTTTTTAATTACAATTTGAATAGTTCCTGATGAATCACGCAAATCAATAAATGTCAAACCACCGTGATCTCTTCTTCGTGCCACCCAGCCCGCTAAAACAACTTCAGCGCCTATATCTTTAATTTGTAGCTCTCCGCACATATTTGTCTTTAACATTTTTTAACCCGTTTACAAAATAATCGTTGAATAAATTTTAACCTTCACTTGATTTTTCTTCATTAGAAATGTGATCCTTTTATGAATTAAAAAATAAAGGAAAAATTGCTTGCCTAACAAATGTAAATCTTTATCCCCAATAAGTCTTTATATTCACATACCTTTTTGTAAAAAAAAGTGTAACTTCTGTGACTTCAATGCATATGAAGGAATTGAAGAAATGATTGATGACTATGAGCAAGCAATTATTAAAGAGTTTCAATTATGGCGACCAACTTTGGAAAATAAAGAAGTTGTATCCATCTTCATTGGAGGAGGTACACCGAGTAGGATTCCTGCAGTAAAATTAAAAAATTTAATTAAAATAATAGAAGAATCGACAAATTTAAATAAAAACGCAGAAATAACTGCTGAAATTAATCCCGACGATATACCTGACTGGGATATCATTGATTTACAAAATAGTGGAATTAACAGGTTGTCTATTGGAATACAATCATTCATTGATGATGAACTTGATTTACTAGATCGCCAATATAATGGAGAGTTCGCAGTCAAACAAATTAAATATTTACAAAATCATGGATTTAGAAATATTAATTTAGATTTAATGTTTGGTTTAGTAAATCATACTATGAACAATTGGAAGCAATCCTTAAATCAAGCTATTGACTTAGAACCTGCTCATGTTTCCTGTTATGCACTTGGTGTTGAAGAAGGCACATTGTTAAATTATAGAATTGAAAAAGGAGAATTGCCTAAACCTGATGATGATCTAGCCGCAGAACAATATGAGCATTCAATAATAGAACTTCAAAAAGCAAATTTTGTTCATTACGAAATTTCCAATTGGGCTAAAAATGGGCATGAAAGTATTCATAATAGCGCATATTGGAACATGCATGAATATCTTGGTATTGGAGCAGGCGCACATTCATTTGTATCAAATAAAAGATTTTCAAATATTAATAACCCTCGTGAGTACATTCGTACCATGCAAGATATGCAAACTAATAGCAATCAAAATATTAAAATGAAGCAAGTTGTTGATGGAGGCGATGTTTCCAGTAAAGATTTACTAAATGATTCAATGATATTTGGTTTAAGAATGATTGAAGGAATTAACATTGAAAACTTTAAGATACAACATAACAAAGACCCTCGAGAAATCTTTAAAAATATTATTGAAGAAAATAAATTACATGGCTTGTTAGCTGAAACCGATTCTCATATTAAGTTAACAAAAAAAGGCATTTTATTGTCCAATGAAGTTTTTCAAAATTTTATATAAAATAATTTAATTGAAATGAATTGTTAATCATATGCACATTATAGGTATAGCAGGACACATTGATCACGGGAAAACAACTCTCGTTAAAAGATTAACAGGCATGGAAACTGACAATTTGTTAATTGAGAAACAAAGAGGCATGAGTATAGAGTTAGGTTTTGCTCATTATAAGAATGCAAGTGACGAACAAATATCAATTATTGATGTGCCAGGTCATGAAAAATTTATTCAAAATATGATAGCTGGGATGCATTCAATAGATCTTGCAATACTGGTAGTTGCGGCAGGTGAGGGGGTAATGCCTCAAACAATTGAACACCTTGATATTATAAAGTTGCTAAATATTGAAAATATATTAATTGCTATCACTAAATGTGATTTATTTCCTAATAAGCAAGATATAAATAAAATAGAAAATGATGTTTCGTCTCTGATGAAATCAAAGAATTTAATCAATCAAAAAAACAACCTACAAATAATCAAGATCGATGATACGCAAAAATCAATTGATACATTAAAAACAGTTATAGAACAAAATATATTCCAGCATAAAAAGAAATTTTTACAGGATAACCCTAGGCTCTTCGTCGATCGTTCATTTACTTTGAAAGGATTTGGTACAGTTGTTACTGGCACTTTAACTAATGGTAGTTTTTCTGTAGGAGAATCAATAACAATACTACCTGAAAAAAAGTTAGCGAAAATCAGAAACATGCAAGTGAGTGGAAATGATGTTAAAAAAGCATCTGCTAACTCCAGGCTAGCTATAAATCTGCAAGGTGTAACAAAAGACGAAATACACCGAGGTAATGTTATACGACCAATACAAAATGATTTCATTACTACTCAATTTGATGCATCAATAAATAATATTACAGAAAAAAAAATTGTGACCAACAAAAAAATTATAATTCACATAGGTACCGCACATTCAGAAGCAAGAATCAAGCTTATAGGTGCAGATGAATTAAATAAAAATATAAAAGCATTCTGTCAAATTCAATTATTTCAGCCAATTTCAGTTAATCAATTTGATCATTTTATAATCAGATTTTCGGGTAAAACTATTGGAGGAGGTGAAGTATTAAGAACAACTACATACAAATACAATAGATTTGATGAAAATGAAATATACAGATTATCAGAAATTTCTAAAAGAAACATTGATGAAATAATTTTATCAACAACTACAGATCAAAGATTAATTCACGAAGATGATCTATATCATAGTATTAATCTTGAACCTTCAGAAATTAAACAAAAAGTTAATAATTTAATTCATGCAAACAAAATTATACATTACAAAATCAAAGAGAATAATTACTATATTGCATCTGAAACAATTGAAAAATTAAATAAGCAAGTTACTTCCTACATGAAAAATTATTTTACAAAAAATAAATTAAAACGTTCAATACAATTTAATCAGTTGAAACAAAGGCTAAATATAGAAGAGCATCTATTGCACTGCGTCATTAAGCAAGCAAAGGTAATTGATTCACATAATAATAATGAATTCTTTTTAACTAATTTTAAAAATCAACTTACAAAAAAACAAACAATATTACTTGAACAAACTATGCAACAAATTAAGTCTTTTAATCTAGCTCCAATAAAAATTAATATTACAAAAGAGTTACATGAAATGCTCCTTGTAGAAAAAGAGATAATGAACATCGAAAAAAATTTATACTTACATGAAGAAAGTTATCAGCACGCAAAAAAAGAAATTGTTAATTTTCTAAAAAAGAATCCTAGGATCACATTGGCTCAAATAAGAGATTTTTTATCTATAAACAGAAAAGTAGCGCAATTCATTCTCGAGAAAATGGATGATGAGCAAATTACCATTAGAAAAAACGAATATAGGGTTTTAGTTAAGTAGCTTTACGAAATCGTACTTTTTGTCTTATGCGATCAAAGTCACCTGCTTCCCAAGAAACAAGGAATTGTGCCGCTATAGCAATACTTGAATATGTTCCAATAATTACACCGATTAACATAGTTACAAGGAATTCTCTAATAGTAGCACCGCCAATAAATAACAACGTCATTATCGTCAATAATAATGTAATTGATGTGTTTAATGAGCGAGCTAATGTTTCAATTAATGCTGTATTGACATTATCAATAAAATTATTCAATGGGTTTCTATTAATATTTTCACGAATACGATCAAAAACAACTATTGAATCATGGACAGAAAAACCTAGTATAGTGAGTAATGCTGTAATGACCATAAGATTAACTTCAAAATCCCACAACTTACCTAAGATAGAAAATATGCCTATCACAATTACAATATCGTGTATAAGAGCAACTATTGCAGCAAGAGCATATCTAAAGGGTTTTGGCATCTCACTGAATGCATATGCAATATAAGCCATAATAAAAAAAGTTGCAATGATAACAGCAATAGACGCATTTCTAACAGCAATATTTGACACAATTGGACTAACTGAAGAAAATTCTAATAATTGAAACTCGCCGAACTGATTATAAATTGCCTGTTCAATTTCTGAACGTTCTCCTAATCCTGAACTGATGATTTGCTCTTGCTTAAACGCTGTATAATCTCGTCCATCAGAAGCGATAATAAACACTAGTTTATCTTCATATAGGATTGTAAAAGTCTGTCCGCTGAGTTGTGCTCCACACTGTTGATCAGGTTCAAGGACAACATCTAAAACAGTGTCACGAGGTATCTCATATTCTATGATTCCTAATTGGTAATCACAAGCAAATTGTAGTAAAGACTGCTTGGGATCTAAAAGACCACGTAAAAAAATTATTTCTTTAGTATCTCCAATACCACCTGCAATTAGAGTACCAATCTTTTCAATCTTTTGAGGAGCAGAAATTGCTTTATTGTCATTTGCAACAGAACCAGAATAGGTAAAAGCATCTTGGGGTACTTCCAATTCTTTAGTTCTAATGAGGTATTGAAATCCATCAACAGTTTGTGATGTTTGTATTCTTGCTTCAGGATGATTTAAGTCATTAAACAATTTCCTTAATTCAGACTGCTGAAATCGATTTTCACTCGATAGTAACATTGTAGTACCTGACGAAAAATCTATGCCTGGCACAAGCGCAGGAGGGATTAATAGTAAAATAATTGATGAGATCATTAAAATAGTGCTGACTGCAAAAAAATAAAATCTAGTTTTAACAAAATTCAATTTCATAATTCTTCGCCTGTAATCTTTCTAACAAACTTAATTTTACCAAGAAAGAAAAGCATGGATTTTGTAAAAAATACAGCCGTGTACATGGATATCAGTACCCCGATAGCCAATGTAATAGCAAAGCCCTGCACTAATGGCGCACTAAATGCTCCCATTCCTGGCAAAGATATTCCTCCACCCAAAGAATACAAAATAAGACATGTAATTAAAGTTGTGGCATTAGAATCTCGAATTGAAGGCCACGCGCGACCAAAGCCAATATCTAGAGAACTCACAAAACTTCTTCCGCGACGTAATTCTTCTTTCATCCTTTCAAAAATCAGAATATTGGCATCCACTGCCATACCGACCGATAGCACAAAGGCACCAATACCAGCAAGAGTAAGCGTAACTGGGATCAATTTAAATACAGCAAGCGTAATGACTGCATAGGCCAAAAGTGCAATAACAGAGACAGCGCCCATAAAACCATAATATAAAATCATAAATAAACAGACAAGCAAAAGACCCAATTGACCAGCAATTAATGATTGTTCAACAGAATCTTGGCCTAAAGTAGCATCAACACTTTGTTCAGATAAAATTTGCAGGTCAACAGGCAGTGAACCTGAGTTCAGTTGAATAACTAGTTGTCTTGCTCGGTCAAGACTCAAGCCAGTAATTTGACCAATGTCAGTAATGGTCGCTTGAACAGTAGGTGCTGAAAGTGCTTCATCATCAAGAAATATAGCTAAACGATTACCAATTAATCTAGAGGTCACTTGTCTTGATATCTCTGGGCCATCTCCTTGCCATTCGAAAACAACTGCTGGATTTCCTAAGGCATCAGTGCCAACATATGAATTTGCTTTTAAGAGTGAACCAGACATAGGTATAATGTTGTTCTCAACCTCCCCAAATGCCTGAACAAATTCACCATTTAGATCACATGCTTCTGAGTCAAAAGGAGCTATATTTGCTGGTTCACAAAATTTCAACATTGCAGTACGTCCAAGCAAATTCCTAGCTTCTTCTGTTGAAAGTCCAGGCAATTGAATAGAAATTTTGTCATTATCTTGTAATGTGATTTCAGATTCTGAAACACCAGCTCCATCAACACGCTTTCTTAATACTTGAATAGTACCTTCAATTACAGAATCAGAGTTGCCTTCAAAATTCTCTGGAAAAATAGCTTTCAATAAAAGACGAGTTCCTCCTTGTAAATCTAATCCCAACCTCATTTCATTTCTTTCAGTATCTCCAATGCTTATGCCACCACCTACTGATGGCCAAATCAAATTATCTGTAATAGTATCTGGCAAAAAACTTGGTGGTTGCTTAGGCAAGAAAAGGAAGATAGAAAATAAAATGAAACAGATAGAAATTGTCAAGGAAAATGCATGTCTTCGAAACATATTTACAGCTTTCTTATTTAATTTATTATATCGTCTAAATTGTTAATAGCACTATTCTCAACAAGTCTTTCAACAGCTTCAGGGTATGTATATATAAAATTTTTCTTAGACAAAGATAATTTCAAAACACTTGAACCATCATTAGTAACAATAATTTCACTTATAACGGCAATGATGCCCCCTGAAATTACTACTTTATCACCAGTATTTAAGTTAGCAATAATTTTTTTTCTTTTATTTTGTTCTCCTAGCACAGGTTTTAAAAGAATAAAATAAAAAGCGGCAACTATAGCAACCGGAAAAAGAAATTCCATTATGAAGACCTACAGATAATAAATAAAAAAATAGAACTAATCATTTTCTTCCCAATTCATCGAATGTAATTTTTGCACACTAGACATATCATTGATACGATCTAAGTATAATTTTCCATTTAAATGATCAATTTCATGTTCTAAAACTTGAGCCAATAAATCATCTGTTGCATGAAACTTCAACTTCTTATTTTCCAAATTTGTAGCTTCAACATATAAATCAACACTTCTCTCTGGGTTGCCTCTGTAGCCAGGAATAGATAGACAGCCTTCATTTTCAACAATACGTTTACCTGTTGATTTTGTAATCTTAGGATTAATAATCTCAAAGGGTAAGTGCCCTGGAATATCAATGACTGCAATGGCTAAATTCACTCCAACTTGTGGAGCAGCAAGTCCGACTCCATTTGCTTTTTGCATTGAAGCAAACATGCTGCGAACTAATAATCTGATCGTTGAATCAATTTTTTTTACATTTGCGGTTTTGCCTCTTAGCACCGGGTCGCCCAAATATCTTATTGGTCTCATTATTTTATCCTTTATGCAATATTATCTGGGTTTAACTCTACTTGCCAACCAAATGGGATATTAACATTCTGTAATATTACGTTTGCTTGATTGCCCTTCACATAAATTGTCCATCGATATTTATTATTTATCAGGTCATTATTCAATTTTATAGGACCAAATATTTTTATATTTTCATCAATCAATGTATTTTTTAATAATCTGTAAAGTCTATTTGCCTCTTCAGCCGCATAGCTGCCATCAATATGACGAAATTCGAATTTAAATAGTTGAACAAATGGTGGGTATTCATAAATCGATCTCCACTCTAATTCCTTAGAATAGAATTCATCGCTTTTTCTTTGTAACGCTAAATGAATTACTTCATTGTTTGGGTTTAAAGCTTGGACAACAAATCTATTTAATGGATTGTTGGTGTCAATGATATCTGATGCTTCCATGACAAGTTGAAATATTCCTTCATTGTATTTGTAGTCATATTCATTATTATGGTATTCAGGTAACAATAAACATACATAGGCTGCTTTCTTTAAATCATGAATATCCAAGATTTTTTTTGTGCCAATTATAATATCAGCAGTTTGAATTACATTATGTAGTCTCTGTTCAGATCCATGCTCAGCTATTGAATCGCTATCGAGTCTAACAATTTTCGCTTTTTCTAAAATTGATTTTAATTTTTCTTCTAAGTATCCAGTACCAATTCGTAAAGGGAAAAATTGACTTTTACATTGAGGGCAATTATTTAAAAGCTTTGATCTATAGCCGCATTGATAACAAAATAGGAAAAATTGACTTTTATGATTCTTATTATCTGATTGCTGGACAGCAATAGGAGAGTTGCATTGATTACATAAGTTTTTTTTACCACATCTACATTCAAGATACCTCGCATATCCACGCCGATTAATAATGACAATACTCTGAATTCCTTTGTCAATATTATTACGAAAATCATTAATCACTTCTGTTGAGAAGGGGACCGTAGGATCTTTTATTTCATCAATCTTAATATTTGGAAAGCTAATTTTTCTCCATGCTTTATATAGGCCATTAGTTTGTAAAATTTTGTTAATTTTTCCTGAAAGGTCTAATCGTTCAATTTGTTTGTGATATGCATTAAACCAAAGAAAAGAATCCATTGTTGTAGATAAAAAAATAGTAGTAATATTAAAGTTTTTAGACAAATATTCTGCTATTTCTCGAATGTCATATTTTGGCAAGTTGAAATTTTGCTTATATGAGAAGTGATCAGAGTCTACAACAATCAAAAGTTTAAGTTTTTTAATAGGTAAAGTAAATCCAAATTTTGTCGAAACAACTATTTGAGATTCAAAATCATTTACTTGGTTCCATTTATTTTGAAATTCTTTTTTTGAGAATTGTGAATTCATCAAATTAAGTCTATTATCAAAGAATTTCTTATAGCGATCATAAAATAACTGACTTTCTTCTATTGTTGGACATAAAATTAGTGCGCTCTCAGAATTTTTATACAACGATTTTAATAAATGTAAACAAATTTCCTTTTTCCCAGAATCATTAGGGCCATACAACAAAAAAGATTTTCCATTATTAGAATTAATTGAGTCATTTATCTTTTCAAAAATATTTTTTTGATCTTCAAGTAACTTTGATGAAACATTTTTACTAGCAAAATTATTAGATGCTTGTTCATTGGTCTGATCAATAAAATTAATCATCTTGCAATAATATAGATACTCTATAGCACTTTTAGCATTACGACCAAAAATTTTGACTACATTACTTAAGTTAAGATAGGACTCAATATAATTTGATTTGTCTATTAAGAAAGCTAAGATATCTTTTGATTTTTTTTCATGTGTTAGGCATGTTTCATCTAAAATTTCTCTTAGACTTTTTTCTTCGAGATTCAAGCTTAATGATTGAATTTCATTATTTATTTTTAATATTTTCTTTTTTTGAGCTTGATTAATAGCAAGTTGGCCAAATTGCTGCAATATAGCATTATAAGAAAATTCTTGATTATTATTAAGCATAAAATATTTAATAATTTGTGCTACTTTAGTTTTTTTGTTACCTATGTGATTATTAATAAAATTATTTGCATCGATATTACTAGATCTAATTTCTATGTATTTGTTCTGATTTTTTAAAGTATCTTTATAAGGTAGCTGGTAAATTCTTGATATTAGTCCAGCTTTTTCGAGAGTTGATAAATGATTTGAAAAATTATTAGGAAATTTTTTTTTTAATTTTTCAATTGGTACAGGCTTTTCTCCTAATGAATTTAAAATTTCTAAAGATGATTTTTCAATGGAAACTTTTGTTTTTTTAGTTTTAACTACAGATTCAATGGGCTTTTTGTTGATTCCAGGCGGTAGCATCATTGCATAGGTTTCCCAAAATGGAGCAAGATAGCGATCAGCAATCCATTTTGCAGTACTCATATGCTTATTACTAATTGCAGGAATATCATTTACCACACTATCCACTGGGCGAGTCTTGCCATCATAACCAGGTAGATCCAGTGGACCATCTACAACAATTGCTGGTAAAATTCTTTTTGCGAAAGGAACAAGTACTAAATTCCCTTTTTGAATATTCATCCCATCTTTTAAATGATAACTAAACAACATCCTAGATGGCCTGCCCACATTGACAGCAACTCTGACAAATTTTTTTGCAGTTTTTTTCTGATTAGAATTGATTGCAACTGAATTCAACTATAATGCCAATAATATATAAGATAGTAAAAAAATTATTTTTGTTTCAATCTAGCAGACTTACCTGTTCTACCCCGTAAAAAATAAAGTTTAGACCGTCTGACTTTACCTCTTTGTATTAGATCAACTTTTTCTACTCTATTTGACTGTAAAGGAAAAGTTCGTTCTACGCCCACCCCAGAGGCTATTCTTCTAACTGTTATACTGCCATCTTTACCATTGCGTCGTTTTATTACTATGCCTTCAAACGGTTGCAGTCTTTCTCGTTCTCCTTCAACAATCCTATATGAAATTCTAATCTGATCACCAGGTTGTATGTTTTCTAGGTGGGGGTTAGAAGTTATAGGAAGTTTGTCTAAAAAACTTTTATTCATTTTCTCTTCTTTTCAATTAAATAATATATCAATAAATTATTCTACGTTTCGTCATTACTTTCAACTAACCATTGTTTTTCTTGCGAAGTTAATTCTTTTTTTTCTAATAGATCGTTTCTTCGATTTGCAGTACGTAACAGTCTTTGTTTTTGTCGCCACTCATGAATTTCTTTATGATTACCTGACAACAATACATCAGGAACATCTAATCCATCTATAGTAGCAGGCTTTGTATATTGCGGATATTCTAACAAATTATCACAGAAAGATTCTTCAATGAGAGAGTCTGGTTGTCCTAGAACGCCTGGGATTAATCTAGCGACAGCATCAATAAGTGATAAAGCAGCAATCTCACCTCCAGAAAACACTACATCCGCTAAAGAGATTTCTTGATCAACCTGTGCATCTACTACCCTTTCATCAATGCCTTCGTATTTGCCACAAATAATTAAAATATTTTCTCGAGATGCAATTTTTCGTGCAGCATCGTAATTAAGTTTTTCGCCTTGAGGTGTCATTAAAATTACATGCGCATTTTCATTTTGATTGTTTTTAATTTCTGTAACAGCTTTGATTAATGGTCCTGGCATTAACACCATACCTGGACCTCCACCATAAGAAGTGTCATCAACTTGTCTATGTTTTCCTTCGCCCCAATTTCTTAAATCATGTATATCTACGTTAATTAATTTTTCTTGAATTGCTCTGCTAAGAATAGAAGATTCAAAAGGAGAAGAGAAAAAATCAGGAAATAAAGTTAAGAGATTAATTTTCATAATTTACCTGTTCATGATAATTATCATTTTTATTTTGAATTTGATTTAATAAATGATCAAGTTGTCCAACAATTAAACCTAAACTTTCTGTGGCCCCCCTTTTGCTACCTGGTAAATTAATAATCAGCACATTATTGCGAATACCAGCAACGCTTCTACTAATAATTGCTAATTTATTTAGTTCATATCCTTTAATACGCATCAATTCAGTTAATCCAGGTATTTCTAAATCTATGACTTCTTTTGTTGCTTGAGGCGTAATATCTCTAGGAGACAAACCAGTTCCACCAATGGTAAAAATAATGTCAGGACGAATATGATCTGGGCTAGTTGCATCCTTTAAAGTTGTTACTAAATTGTCAAAATCATCAGGAAGAATAATTTTGTCATCAACAACAAAATTATTCTTCAAAAGAACAGATTTCACAGATTCGCCAGCAGTGTCTTCTCGTTTACCTTGAGAACCAAGATCGCTTAAAATGATTAATAATGAGTGCCACTTTTTTAAATTAGCCATCAAACTGCTCCAATTGCTTAAATTATACCTTTTTATTCGAATAAGAATAATAATTTTCTTTCATAAAAACACAATACTTTTTTCTATATTACTTGTCGAATTTAGCGCAATTTGGTACTTTAAATGATAAGAAATGGGTATAAATGGGCTAAATTCCCATATTTACCCAATAAATGGAGTTAATATGTACTTTTTTGGCTCGTTTGATTATTCTATTGATGCTAGAGGACGTATCTCATTACCTGCGAGATATAGGGCTGCTTTTATTAATGGAGCTGTAATCAAAGAAAGTCCAGATAGTTGTTTAGAGTTATATACCATTGATGGTTTTGAAACTGAGACATCTACAAGACTTGGAGAACATGTTAGCAACAGGCAAAAGGTTGGCAGACAAATCAGAAGAAATTTTTTAGCAGGTGCTTTTGAAGTAGATCTAGATTCTCAAGGCAGAATTCTGATTCCTCCTCAATTGAGAAAATTGTTAGGGGATGAAAAAAATATAGCAGTAATTGGATGTGGCGATTATGTTGAGTTATGGCCTTTCTCTGCATGGGAAAATGAATTAAAAAAACAGGAGAATATTGATGAATAATTCTCCTCGCCATAAAACAGTTATGATAAAAGAAGCATCAAAATATGTAAACTTAGAAAATGGAGACACTTTTTTAGATGCAACTTTAGGAGGCGGAGGCCATTCTAAGGCAATCTTAGACAAATATGATGCAATCAATGTCATCGGAATTGATAAAGACATACAAGCAATCAATATTGCTCAAAAAAATCTAAAAGATTATAAAAATTCAATCTCTCTACATAATATTGACTTTAGTAAGATAGATGAAGTAGTCAAGAAAAATCAAATAAAAAATATTGGTGCAATTTTATTTGACTTAGGCACATCACAAATTCAACTTAATGACCCTAAAAGGGGTTTTTCATTTCAGCATGAATCACCTTTAGATATGCGAATGGATTCTAGACAAAACACAACTGCGGATGACATTATAAATAATTTCAAAGAATCAGATATCATTAAAATTCTTAGTGATTATGGCGAAGAAAGATATAGTAAAACAATTGCAAGATTAATTATCGCTAAAAGGCCCATTAAAAATACTGGTGAATTATCTAATTTAGTCCTTGCCGCCTATAAAGGAAAACGTAACAAAAAAATTCATCCTGCTACAAAAGTTTTTCAAGCTTTGAGAATTGCAGTAAATGATGAATTAAAAATGCTAGAAATTGCCTTATCAAAATCAATTAAATTATTAAAAAACCCTGGCGGAAGACTAGTTGTAATTTCATTCCACTCAATTGAAGATCGTATCGTCAAACAATTTTTTCGAAATGAATCAATAAATTGTTTGTGTGATCCAAAGATCATTCTATGCAGTTGCAACCACCAAGCAAAAATTAAGTTGATTTCTAAAAAAATTATTAGGCCATCTGAAAAAGAAATTGAAGAAAATCCATCATCAAGATCAGCAAAAATGCGAGTAGCTGAAGTGATCAAAGCAAGAAAGGCAAGCTAATGGTTTTAGCAACTCCAACTTCGGAATCAATATATAAAAAGCAAATTTCCAAAAACAAAAAAATGAGATTGCAAAGAAACTTGGATAAAAGAATAAATATGGTGCCATATATCTTTCTTTCCATTTTTATATGCATAATGGGCATTATCCAGGTACTAGCAACTGACAAAATTTCAACAATTGGTTATGAAACAAAAAATATTAAATCAATTAATAATGATTTAAATGCGGAAATATCTGAACTGGAAGTTGAGATTGCAACATTAATTGACATCGACAATGTGCATTCAAGGGCAATTGAGCTAGGTATGACAAAACAAAAATCCAATTTATTAATTAAAACAGATATTCCTTTAATGAAAACTTCCTATATTCCTGAAAAATACAAATATTATGATGAAAATCTTTATACAAAACAGGAAGAACAGAGAGTTGAAGTAGCAAAGAATATTTTTAGTGATTTTATAAGCTTTATAAATAAGACTAAAGATGCAATTTTAAAATTATTTTAATTTAATGGGGTAGAAGTGAGGAAAAAGTGTCGAACGAAAAAAGTCGTTTGACTTGGAGACATAAAACACTTTTTACTTCTGTAATTGTGTTGACTTCCATCTTATTATACAGGCTGTTTATCATACAAGTTGTTAATCACGATAGATACACACAAGAAGCAAATTCTATGCATGCTTCAATACAGGAACTTTCAGCAGATCGTGGGACAATTTATGATAGAAATTTTTTTCCATTAGCAACAAGTTTAAAAACATGGGATCTGTATATTGATGGATCAAAATATGATCAAAATACTGACATAGATGAACTCATTCAGATGTGTAAGATTATTCAAATTGAATGCCAAGAAGTAATAAATGAGTCAATAAATAAAAATGCGCAAATTCTTGTAAAAAGAAAGATGCCATTTTCAGAAACAAAGTTGATTAATCAAAATAATTTTAACCATATTTATACATTAGATTCATATAAAAGAATCTATCCAGAAAAAAACTTAGCAGGTCAATTAATTGGATATGTTGGACTTGATCAAAATGGCTTATGGGGAATTGAAAGTGATTTCAACTCAATTCTAGAAGGAAAGCCAGGTTACATATTCTCAGAACAAGATCCATTTGGAAGACAAATTAAACTTGGACTTGAAGCTATTGAAGAACCAATACCAGGAAATGATATAGTTTTAACAATTGATAAGTATATTCAAAATTTTGCACAAAATCATCTTTTAGCTGCAATTAATAAATATGAGGCTGAAGGCGGTAGTATTCTTGTAATGAATCCAAAAACTGGAGCAATTTTGGGAATGGCAAATTATCCAGAGATTGAGCTAACAAATAATATTATTTTTGATAACAATTTAAGTCAAAACTCAAGAAATAGAATCATTAGTGATATTTATGAGCCAGGTTCAGTTATGAAATTGCTGACTTCAGCCATTGCTTTAGATCTTAATTTAGTAGACAAGGATACAACTTACTTTGATAAAGGATATGTAGATATTGGACCACAAAGAATTCAAAACTGGGATTTAAACTCATATGGTGAAACATCAGTGAAAAATCATCTTATTCATTCATTAAACACAGGCGCAGTTTGGATAGCACAAAAAATTGGTGCAGAAAGATTTTATAATTATTTAACAAGCTTTGGTTTTGGCACAAAAACAACTTTAGGATTATCGGGAGAAGTAGAAGGTGTCTTAAGGACAAATAAATCTAAGGATTGGTATCCAATTGATTTAGCAACCAATTCATATGGACAAGGAATAGCTGCAACACCAATTCAAGTTCTTACAGCTATAAATGCATTGATCAATGATGGAAAATTGATGAGACCTAATATCATTAAAGAAGTGGTTGATCAAGAAGAAGTCAAGGTAATACAACCTGTAGAAATTGGCCAAGTAATTAAGCCTGAAACGGCTAAAGCAATTCAACAACTTATGCTGGCAATAGTCAATGAAAATCAATATCATCAAGCAAAAATTGATGGATTTAATGTAGCAGGAAAAACTGGAACCACAATCAATACAATAAATGCAATATATGAATGGGACTATACTATTGCATCGTTTATTGGTTATGTGCCTTATGAAAATCCTGAAATATCTGTGCTAATTAAAATTGATTATCCAAAAGGAGAAAAAAACTTAGGTGGTGAAATTGCTGCACCGACATTTTCTGCACTTGCAACAGACATATTAGAATATTTAGAAATAGCTCCTTCTGAAGAAATGGTAAAAAAGAATGAGCAATAAAAAAAATTTAATCAAAAGAGAGTTCATTATTGATTCATTGAAAAAAATAATTTTGAAAAATACTGGTCAAGAAATGTATTTTTCTGAGATTAAAATTAATTCTAAAGAAATAAAAAAAGGTGATATATTCATTGCTCTAAAAGGTGAGAAGAAAGATGGCCACAACTATATAGAGGAAGCAGTAAAAAATGGCGCAACAGGAATTATTTCTGAGAAAGATTTTAAAAAAGATAAGTTAAGTGTTTTTTATGTCAAAAATAGTACTATGGCACTGCATGCAATTGCAAGGAATTGGAAAATGCAATATAAAAAGATCGTCACGATTGGGATCACTGGGAGTGTTGGGAAAACAACTACTAAGCAATTAGCTGAAAAAATACTAAGTTCTCAATATAATACGGTTGCTTCTATAAAAAATTATAATAATGAAATTGGATTGCCCCTTACTATATTAAAGACAAACAATAAGACTGAAATTCTATTACTAGAAATGGGCATGTATAAAAGAGGAGATATTGCTCAACTAGCTGAAATTGCACAACCAGATCATGGAATAATTACAAATATAGAGTCAGTTCATCTCGAAAGAGCTGGCTCAATAAATAATATTTTCTTGGGTAAGAAAGAATTAATTGATTCATTGCCTCCAAAGGGATTAGCAATTTTAAATAACGATGATGCAAGATTAAGAAAAATTATTAATAATGAAAAAAGACAAATAATTTCTTTTGGCATAAAAAACAAATCAGAGATATATGCAAAAAATATTGTTGATAATGGGCTCAATGGATTTGTATTTGATCTATTTATTCAAAATAAATTCATTTATAAACTCAAGATAAAGCAACCTGGGGTACATCTAATACCATGCATTTTAGCCAGTATAGCAATTGGAAATTACTTACAGATTGTTCCTGAAAAAATAAAAAAAGCTTTAGAAAATTTTTTATTAAATGACAGGCTTCAAATTATAAGTAAAAAAAATAATTTAACAATTATCGATGATACATATAATTCGAGTCCTTCTTCTTTAATTGGTGCACTTACCCTATTAGGTAAATCAACAAATTACAAAATTGCAATACTTGGCGACATGAAAGAATTAGGCAAAACTACGAAGCGCAATCACATTAATGTTGGGAAAATAGCTGCTAAAAACGCAGACGAAATCATTTGCCTAGGTCAGGATGCAAAAGATATTTATATTAGTAGTAAGCACAATACAAACTTAAAAGTATCTCATTTTTACAAAAGTGAGCAACTTTTAAGTTATTTCAGTAAACAACAATTCAGGAATTCAACAATTCTAATCAAAGGATCTAGGGCATTGAAAATGGAAAATATAGTTAGCCAAATAAAATAAGAAAAATATTTAGGAGAAAAAAATGCTAGAAGCACTATTAATCGGAAGCATCGCTTTTTTACTATCTGTATTTTTAGGTAAGCCAATCATTAATTTATTGATCAAATATAATGTACTTAAAAAAGTATCAGCAGAAATAGAAGAAAATCATTCTTCTAAAACCGGTACACCTACAATGGGTGGCATACAAATTCTTCTATCAGTATTAATCATTACTGGGTTATTTAATTTAGAAAACAGATTATCTATACTGCTACCATTTTTTGCAATTTTTACTTGCTTAATAATTGGCATCATGGATGATCTTCGTACAACAACCTTGAATGCAACTGAAGGCTTATCTTGGAAAATAAAAATGTTGATGCTACTAATCTTGTCATCAAGTATCGCAATCATTTTGCATTTTCAATTAGACGTACAAAGCATAAACGTGCCAATATTAGGTCAAATTGCTCTTGATTATTACTATTTACCAATTGCCATTTTAGTTGTTTTTTTAACTACTGTTTCAGTTGCAATAACTGATGGTCTAGATGGATTATTAGCTGGCAATGCTGCAATTGCTTTTGCTGCATTTGCGATTATAGCCTTTTTACAAGAACAAGTTTATTTAGCAATTTTCTCTTTCACAATGGTTGGAGCAATATTAGGATTTTTGTGGTACAACGCATATCCTGCAAAAGTATTTATGGGAGAAACTGGAGCTTTGCCAATAGGAGTTACGCTAGGAATAGTATCCCTAATGACTGGACATTGGCTTCTTTTACCTGTTATTGGTATCGTCTTTTTATTAGAAGCAGGATCAGCTGTTCTACAAGTATGTTATTTCAAATTTACAAATGGAAAAAGAATTTTTAAAATGACTCCCTTGCATCATCATTTTGAAATCGTTGGATGGAGTGAAAATCAAATAGTAATTAGATTTTGGTTAATCGGTCTGATCGGGGCTATTGCTGGCATTGCGTTAGCGATAACAGTTTAATTTGGAGAAATTTATGCTACCGAAAACATTTAAAAATAAAACTGTAGCAATCTTTGGCTTAGGTATTGAAGGCATTGATTTGCTAAATTATTTATATAATGAAGGAGCAAAGATTAAATTATTTGACCAAGAAAGTAATGATAATATTTTAAAGATTATTGAACAATTTGAGAAAAATCAAATTGAAGTTCATTTTGGCAATATTCCAGAAAATTCAATTAAAGAAGTGGAGTATGCCTTCGTTTCACAAGGCATTCCTTTAAAAAGCCCTCAATTAGTAAAAATAAACAAGAAAAATATTCAAGTTGAATCAATGACCTCGCTTTTTTTTAACAGATGCAAGGCTCCAATTACTGGCATTACTGGCACCTCTGGCAAAACTACTACTACTGCACTAGTGCAATCTATCTTAGAACAAGATAATAATGAATATGTTATCGGAGGCAATATAGGCATAGGGATGTTAGGGCTTCTAAGCAATATTAAAAGTAACACAAAGGTAGTAATAGAGCTTTCTCATACTCAATTACAATTAGTTACTAGCAGTCCAAATATTAGTTGCTTAACAAATATTACTCCAAATCATTTAGATCAATTCTCATGGAAGGAATATATAGAGCTAAAAGAAAAAATTACTATTAATCAAAGCAGTGAAGAATATTTTGTAGTCAATTATGACGATCCAATCTGCAGACAAGTTGCTAAAAAAAGCAAAGCAAAACTAGTTTACTTTTCAATGAATAAAGAATTGAAAGATGGAGTATATCTTAATAATGACAATTACCTAATTTCATCAATAGGAGATGAAAAGAAGCAAATTCTACACAAGCGTGAATTAAATATTAGAGGCGAACATAATATTAGTAATGCATTGGCTGCGATTGCAATTACGCGTTTGCTTGGCATTGATCCAAAAGATTGTAAATCAGGAATTATGAATTTCAAAGGAGTTAAGCATCGGTTGGAATCAATTTGCAAAATTAATGATGTAGAATATATTAATGATTCGATAGCTACAACTCCCGATAGAACTATGACCGGACTAAAATCTATAGATAATTCAATAATTTTATTATTAGGTGGCCAGGACAAAAATCTTAATTTTAAAAAATTAGAACAAATAATAAATCAAAAATGTAGAATTGTAATTATTTTTGGTGCTTCAAGAAAAAAAATCCTTAAAGAAATCTCTAATGTGAGTGCTGAAATAATTGAAGCAACAAATTTAAAAGATGCAACGATTCAAGCATCAAAGAAAGCAAAACAGGGAGAGTCGGTTTTACTCTCGCCTGGTTGTGCTTCATTTGATGAATTCAAAAATTTCTCTGAGAGGGGAGAAAAATTTCAAGAATATATAACTGAATTTTTTAGCAATCAAGGTTTATCAAATGAATAGAATCAATAACAAAATATTTTCATATGACCAGTTGCTCCTTACAGCCGTTTTATTGTTAGTTATCATTGGAATTGTATCAATTTATTCTGCTTCTTTTGCTATTGCTTATTTGGAACATCAAGATTCATATTATTTTCTTAAAAGACATGCAGTTCATTTAATCATAGGAATATTTGCAATGAGTGCTCTTTCCACATTTGATTACCGGCGACTATCAAAAATGAGTCCACTAATTATGATATTTGCTGTAATTATACTAATTCTTGCAATTTTACCTCAAACTACGATGGAAATTAATGGTGCTAAAAGATGGGTGAATTTACCATTTATTCCAGCTTTTCAGCCAAGTGAATTAAGTAAACTAGCTATTATTATTTACATTGCTGCATGGCTATCAAGTCGTTCAGGCAAGGACATAGGCTCTGTTAATGGTTTAATTGGATTTGTAATCACTATTGCAACTGTCAGTTTTTTGATCATGCTAGAGCCAGACCTTGGAACAACTATCTTGATAACAGTTGTAGCCGGAGTAATGTTTTTTGTTGCAGGTGCAAGATTATTGCATGTTGTAGCACTAGCATTGAGTTCAATTATCAGCTTGATATTGTTCATTGTAGTTAAAGGTTATGGATTGACTAGAATCATGTCATTTTTTTCTGCAGAATCCGATCCTGGAGGTGTTGGATATCAAACTTTACAATTATTGATTGCATTTGGATCTGGCGGTATGACAGGCCTAGGGCTGGGAACATCTAGGCAAAAATTTTTCTATTTACCTGCTGCACATTCAGATGGTATTCTTGCAGTAATTGGAGAAGAGCTTGGTTTTATTGGTGTTGCTTTAATTATCATCCTCTTTGTAACCATTCTTGTTCAAGGCTTAAAAATAGCAAACAAATCATCTGATGAATTTGGTTCGATTCTTGCTACAGGAATTAGCTTTATGATATTTTTTCAGGTATTGCTAAATGTGGGAGGTATTAGTAGAACAATTCCGCTTACAGGTATCCCTTTACCTATGATATCTACCGGAGGAACGTCATTAATTGTAACTTTAGCAAGCATAGGTATACTATTTTCAATAAATAGAAAAATAGAGCCTGGAAAAAAGTTAAGGAAAAGCATTAGTGTTGCACCAGTAGAATTAAATAACAAATTGAATTTATCAAGAAGGTTAAAATGAACAACAAAAGTGTAGCCATATCAGGGGGGCATACTGCGGGTCATATTTATCCATTAGTTGAGATTGGAAACTATTTACATAAAAAAAATGGCCTTGATATACAATTTTTTGGTTCAAAAAATGATTTAGAATACGAAATTGCTCATGAAAATCAATATAGTTTTAAAGCTATCTCACCAACTCAAATTAGAACAAAAAATTTACTTAAATTAATCTGGGGCTTAATTAACTTTACAGCAACCTATTTTAAAACATTGATTTACCTATCCGCTAATCGACCTTTGTTGATGCTAGTATCTGGTGGTTACACTTGTGCGCCCGTTGGGCTTGCAGCAAAAACAATTGGTATTCCGCTAATTGTTTTTTGTCCAGATGTTAAGCCAGGATGGTCAATAAGATTTCTATCAAAAATTGCAAATCGAATTTGTTGCTCAGTCTCTGATTCATTAAAATATCTTCCTGCAAAAAAAACGTCAGTCACTGGATATCCTGCTAGAAAAGAGTTTTATACCTACAAAACATACAAATCAAGATTAGAATCAAATGCTGAAAATCGAACAAATTTATTAATCATGGGTGGTTCATTAGGTTCAAAAGAAATCAATGAATTTATTACTAATCATATTAAATTTCTTACCATGCATTATCAAATTACTCATATCACAGGAACAAATGAGTATCAAAGAGTGGAAAAAAAATGGAAAATGTTAAATGAAGTGGAAAAATCTCAATATAAAATATTAAAATATTCCAAAAATGTTGCTGAGCTTATTGCAAACTCTGATTTAATTTTATCAAGAGCTGGCGCAAGTATTCTTGGCGAACTTACTGCTTTAGCGCAACCAGCTATTTTGTACCCAGGAACATTTTCAGATCAATATTTGAATGCTAGGTTTTTAGAACAAAAAAACGCTGCTGTAATATTAGAAAGCCTGGATCAAAATGCAGTGCAAATATTAGAAAAAACACTCGAATCAAAAGAGACAAGAATCAAATTATCAGATAACATTGGAAATTTATCTCAAGGTAATGCAATCAAAAATATTACAACATTAGTGATTAGGCAAATTAATGAATGAAAATTTAAATTTACCTAAGAATATATTTTTTATTGGCATTGGAGGAATTCATATGTCTGCAATAGCCAAATTACTTTCACAGAGAGGTCATAAAATTTTTGGAACAGATACTAATCGATCGAAAATTATTGAGCACCTAGAATCAATTGGCATAAAAATTTATTCAAAACATGAACAAAAGAATGTTGAAGATGCCGAATTAGTAATTTTTTCATCAGCAATTGATCAAAATAATCCAGAAATAATCTTTGCACAAAAAAATAATATTCCATTACTTAGCAGGTCTCAAATATTGAATATTCTATGTCATGAAAAAGATACCGTTGCAATTAGCGGGTCACATGGTAAAACAACAATCACTTCATTGCTTGGATTTATTTTATTAAAAGCAAAATATGAACCTTTAATTATGACAGGGGGGTTATCGATTGATATTAGTGAAGCAATAAATGCTAATAAAAATTCTCCATTTTATAGAAGTGAGGAAAATATGTATGATGGTTCTGGGAAAATTGCAATTATTGAGGCTGACGAATATAAAGAGGCATTTTTATCATACTCTCCAATGCATATATTAATAAATAACATTGACTCTGACCATCTTGATTATTTTGGTAGTAAAAATGTAATTATGAATTCATTTAATGACTTTGCTAATTCTTTAAATAAATCAGGAACACTTTTTATTAATAAAGATTCTGTAGAAGCAAATACCTTGAGCACAAAAATGTATCAAAGACAAATTGAATATTTTTCAATTGAAAAAAGAGCCGATTGGCAAGCAAAAAAAATCACTGGAAATAAAGATGATACAACATCTTTTGAAATTTACTGGAAAGGAAGAAAATTAGGTCTTATTACTACACATTTAGTAGGAAGACATAACATTATAAATATAACTGGATGTATTGCAGTGGCCATGAAACTTGGTGTAGGGTTTCAACAAATTCAATCTGCAATAAATCAATTCAAAGGTATTGATAGAAGATTCACTATTTACAGACATCCTAGCGATGTTGTAGTTATAGATGATTATGCTCATCATCCTACGGAAATTAAATCTACTATAGCAGCGGCCAAAACAAAATTCCCTGGTTATAAAATAATTACTTGTTTCCAGCCTCACACTTTTTCAAGATCAAAGTACCTTTTAGAAGATTTTAAAAACAGTTTCAATTTTGTAAATCAATTAATTATTGCACCTACATTTGCTGCTCGTGAAACAGAAGACCAGGGAATAAACTCAGAGAAATTTCATGCAGCAATGTCACTTGATAATTGTATATTAGCACCATCAATGGAATTTGCGACACAAAAATTAACTGAAGATATTAAAAGTAAATCAGTCATAATGGTGTTAGGAGCTGGTGATATATCGAAAATAGTTCCAAAAATTAATGAAATTCTAGGTCGGGAAAAATGAACAAAATACATATGGGCATTCTGTTTGGAGGGCAGTCACCTGAACACTCTATTTCCATTGTCTCAGCATTAAATATAATTAATGGACTAGATAAAAATCAATTTGAATTGTCACTTTTTGCTATTTCAAATAATAACGAATGGTTAAATAATTCTACATCACAAAAAATAGTCCACAAGTTAAATAGCAAGTCTAACAATTTTAATTACACTATAAATCCTGAAAAAGACCATGAAATCATGGACCCAAATGAAATTAAAACACAGCTTAAAAAGCTTGATGTAGTTTTTCCATGCATTCATGGTGCATTTGGAGAAGATGGCAAATTACAAGAGTTTCTAGAAAACAATAATATTAGCTTTATTGGAAATAATAGTCAGGTAAGCGAACTTTGCTATGATAAAAGTCTCACTAAGGATAAATTAACAGACCTTTCAATAAAACAGGCTTCTTTTGCAATTTTTGAAATTGAAAAAATAAAAGATGCAAAAGAAGAAATTAATAAAAAATTTTCAAGTCCATTTTTTATAAAGCCAGCGAGAGGTGGCTCATCAATTGGCGTACATCAAATTAATAATTTTGATGAAATCTTTTTACATATAGAAGAACTTAAACAAATAGATAAAAAAATAATTGTTGAAGAAGCAATTATTGGCCAAGAAATTGAATGTTCTATCATTGGTAATGAAGAACCTATTATTGCTAAGCTAGGAGAAATTATTAATAATAATGGTTTTTATAATTTTGAAAATAAATATCAAAATAATACAGCGGAGATTTTGATTCCTGCAAATATTTCTGAGAACACAAGAGTGCAGATTTGCAAAATTGCATCTATGGCCTATAAAGCATTGCAATTAAAAGGTCTTGCAAGAATAGATTTTTTTTATAGAGATACAACTCAGGAGATCTTTTTAAATGAAATCAACACGATGCCTGGATTTACTAATAATTCTATATTTCCAAAAGCTTGGCAAGAAAGCGGTGTGGGAATTAATGAATTAATAAAGAAAATAATTGAGTATTCAAGAAATAATAACTAAGTTTATGAAAAAAACAATTTGGTCGAGTAAAGCAAGATTAAAAAATAATAAAAAACCTTCACTTAAGACACATAGAAAGCAAAATCGTGGCAAGCAACTTGAGCAATTTAAAAATAATTTTTTAGTAAGCACAAATGTATTTTTATTTATAGCAATTATCTTCACATCATCTTTTGTTTTAATTAGATTGGCAGATAATTATTTATCTGTGTCAAAAATTACATTTAATCATACAACTGCAAACCTTTCAGATAAAATAAAAAATTCTATTCAATTAGAAGGAAGCACTTTGTTTTTTATAAATACTGACACAATTGAAAAACAATTATTAGCTAATCCCGATGTTGAATCAGTAAAGATTATTAAACAATGGCCAAATCAATTAACAATCAACCTCGGGATATATGAAGTTGCAATACAAATCAACGAAGAAAACAAAAAATATTTTATAAACAATAAAGGAAGGCAAATAAATTATTTCGAATCAAAATCTAATATCCCAATATTTTATTTATCTCAGGGAACACGCTTTGAAAATTTAAACCAAGAAATAATTGTCAATTTTATTTATGCTGTTAATTTTATTAATGAATATGAATTAAATAAAAAAATAAAAATGAACAATTGGAATTATGTTTATAATAAAGATACAGGTATTAGCTTGAGTATTAATGAAAGACAAAGAATCATTTTAGGTAATTCTGATCAACTAGAATTTAAATTAAATAATTTACAAAAAGTATTTTCAACAATCATGTTAGAAAAAATTGATTTCAAAGAAATTGATTTACGATATAATAGTAAGATAGTTTTAAGGTAATTATGGCTAAGTCAGTTATCACTGCTTTAGATGTAGGAACAACAAAAATATCTGCTGTAATCGCAGAAACAAATGAAGATTTAGAATTAAAAATTCTTGGTGTTGGCGTAGGGCCTTCAGCAGGATTAGTTAAAGGTGTTATAACAAATATACCTGCTGCAGTAGAAGCAATATCCTCTGTTATTGAAAGGGCTGAAAAAACCGCTGGATTCACTATTGAATCAGCATATGTTGGAATAGCTGGGCCACATATATCTTCGATGAATTCTCAAGGAATCATTGCTGTAGCCGATCCTCAAAATCCAATAAATGAGTATGATGTTGCTCGTGCAGTAGAAAGTGCCAGAATTGTACATGTCCCTAATAATAGAGAAATTATTCATGTTGTTCCAAGATTCTATACACTCGATGGACAAGATCAGGTAATTGATCCAGTAGGAATGTTTGCAAATAGATTAGATGTGGATGCTCATGTAATAACTGCATCTTCTTCTAGTATTAATAACTTAATTCAATGCATTGAAGGCTCAGGTATTCAGGTAGAATCTTTAGTGCTAGACCAGTTAGCTTCGACAGAAGCAGTGATCGAACATGAAGAATTGCTTCATGGTGTTGCATTATGCGACATAGGTGGAGGAACTACAGACATTTCTGTTTATATTGATGGCAATATATGTCATACAGGAGTTATTGAAGTGGGTGGTTCTTTGATGACTCGAGATCTAATTGCTGCATTAAAATCTCCACATCATTCTGCAGAAAAAATTAAAAGGGAATACGGACATGTTATTCCTTCAATGGTTGAGTCTAGCGAGTTAGTTGAATTAGACAGCTTTGGAATGGAAAGAAAAAAAGCAGTAGAAAGAAAATATATTGCCGAAATTTTACAACAAAGATGTGAAGAATTATTCCAAATGATTAATGCAGAAATTCAAAGGGGCATTAGTACGCAAATGCTTTCAGCTGGACTTGTTCTAACAGGTGGAGCATCAAAAATTACAGGAATGGAGCAATTAGGTGAAACTGTACTTGATATGCCAGTTAGAATTGGGTTGCCAAAAAATTTAGCTGGGCTTTCAGATATTTTACACGATCCAGCATATGCAACATCAGTTGGATTATTGAGATGGGCAATTAGAGAGCAATCTATAAATATGAATAAAAAGTCTGGTGAATTTTCAAATAATTTTGTTAAAAAAATAGCTAGTATAATGAAAATTTGGCAACCTCAATAGTATGATGCATATAGTTGTTGAATGTTCAATTTTTAGCTGAAAGTAACGCAATTATGATTAACTCCAATGAAGATAAACAAAATAGTTTTTTTGACTTATTTAAATCAAATAATCAAGACATTGAAAATGACGCAGATCCAATACCAGAATTTCCCCTAAATGATGAACAAAATGTTGACCCAGAAATTCCTGTTGTTAATTATGAAGATGAATTAATTATAGAAGAAAGTATATCAGATGAAGAATCGGCTGATATAGCAATGCAAAATTCTGAACCAATAGAGCAATTAGAAATTGAAGAAAATCAAAATGAGGAAAATTTATCAGAATTGACACTTGAAAAAGATCAGATTGGCCAGTCTAATATAGTTAATGCGTCTTTAGTTAAAGAAAATATTGAATCAGAAGAAAAAATAGAACCTTTTGATGAGGCGCGAAAAAATGATAAACCAAAAAGAAAAAAGAAAAAAATGAGTAATAATAAAAAAGCAGTTAATAAGGATGGTCAAACAGTTCTTCCGCCAATCAAAGTAGTTGGTGTGGGTGGTGGTGGATCAAATGCCATAACTAGAATGATTGAAACAAAATTAGCTGGAGTTGAATATTTAGCTGTTAATACTGATATACAAGCATTAAATAACTCACATGCAGAACAAAAAGTACAGATAGGTTCCCATGTAACTAGAGGCTTGGGTGCTGGTAGCGATCCTGTGCAAGGGAGAAGAGCTGCTGATGAATCTCGAGAAATCATAAGTGATGCATTGCAAAATGCAGAAATGGTTTTTGTGACTGCCTGTCTTGGTGGAGGCACTGGTACTGGTGCAGCTCCAGTGATAGCAGAAGTTGCCAGAGAACTAGGTGCATTAACTATTGGAGTAGTAACAAGGCCATTTATTTTCGAGGGCAGTAAAAGAAGACAAATAGCAGAAGAAGGTATCAGAGATTTACAAGAGAAAGTGGATACTTTAATAGTCATACCGAATGATAGATTATTGCAAATATGTGGAGAAGATGCTTCAGTAGAAGAAGGATTTGAAACTGCTGATAATATTCTGCAACAAGCCATTCAAGGAATTAGTGAATTAATTACTCAACCAGGCCTAGTTAATCTTGATTTTGCTGATGTTAGAAAAATTATGTCTAATGCTGGTCCAGCCTTGATGGCTATTGGTGCGGGCCGTGGTGAAAATCGAGCTGTAGAAGCAGCAAGAAATGCTATAGCAAATCCACTGCTTGAAGTAGATATAACTGGATCAACTGGAGTACTCTTTAATATAACAGGGCCAAGTAACTTTACGCTTAGAGAACTTGATACTGCAGCTAGAGTCGTAGCAGAAGTTGTTGATCCTGATGCTGAAATTATATTTGGTGCTGCTATTGATGAAGATTTATCTGATGAAGTAAGATTGACAATTATTGCAACTGGTTTTGGTGCAGGCCCAAGCTTAACACTTAATTCAGAAATAGATGCAGAGGAAATTGAGCCGATTAGATTAGCTGATCTTCAAGTAGAAGATACTGCAAGTAGTCCTTCGGATTTACCTACTTTTTTGAGAAAAAATTTCCCTTTGAGATAATTTGATAATTCGTGGACATTTCTGTGAAGAAATGTTGATTGATTTTCTTGATATCAACTAGACCAGGTAATACATTATTCAATAAGAAAAATTTCTGTTAGGAATAGTCATAAATGAACTGTCCATCCTGTCAAACAAAATCAAAAGTCATTGGCATTAAAACTAGTAAAAACTCAATATATAGAATGAGGGCTTGCTCTAATTGTGACAAAAAATTTAACTCTATAGAAAAACTATTAGTTCAGAATATTATTGTTATCAAAAGAGATAGAAGAAGAGAGAATTTTGATGAAAATAAAATTCATAAAAGTTTAGTCGTTGCTACTTCTAAAAGACCTATACCGAGTAATGCAATTAATGCTGTTGTTCAAGATATTATTGAAACCATAAATAACTCTGAAAAAAATGAAGTTACTTCCAGATTAATTAGTAAAATGGTAATCAGTCACCTTAGTAGATTAGACTTAATTTCTTATGTTAGATATGCAAGCAGCTATCAAGACTTCATTTCAATCAATGAAATGTCTAGAGAACTAGAAGCACTTTCGTCAAATCCTGAATATCAACAAGAACAACAAAAGCTTTTTAGTGAAAACTACATCTAAACAATCTCTAAGGTAATACCATGCCGTGGCAAGACCCTGACGACCCAAGAGCAAATAGCTGGAAAGACTTTTTTGATATGACAATTGGCTCATACAGAATACTTTTGCCAGTATTGTTCATGCTTTTGTTTGGATTGGGTATTTTGTTGTTATTTCTTGGAATAATCTTTTAAAATGGAAGTTAATGATAGTATTCTCGAATTCAATAAAGAAATCGAAGATATATGCAAGCATAGCAAAAGGAGCAGGGAAGATATAACACTTATTGCTGTTTCAAAAGGACGAAGCCTTAACACAATATTGAAATTAAATAACAATAATCAAAAAAACTTTGGTGAAAATAAAGTTCAAGAAATAACAAAAAAATACAATGAATTATTCGATACACAGATAAAAAACAACATAAGCTGGCATTTCATAGGTCATTTACAGACAAATAAAATCAATAAACTGCTTCCAATCATTGATACATTGCACTCTCTTGACTCATTGCATTTGCTAGAGTCAATCGAAAGTTATTATAGAAATAGAAAAATTCATAATAATTTTAATAATTTAAATAGATTAAAATGCTTTATACAGGTTAATATTGCTCAGGAGAAGCAAAAGCATGGCATAAGTGTAAATGAACTAGATAAATTAGTCAGCTTATGTAAAAAAAGTAAAGTAATTGAAATAAAAGGGCTAATGACTATTGCTCCATTATCAAGTAATCAAGAAAATTCCAGAGAATTTTTTCAAAAACTTAAATTTCTAGCTGATCAGTATGAATTAAAGCATTTATCTATGGGTATGACCAATGACTATAAGATTGCCATAGAAGAAGGAGCTACTCATTTAAGAATAGGTAGGAAAATTTTTGATAGCGATGTGGGAGAATGATGAATATAACTATTATAGGTGGTGGATTCATGGGAGAAGCAATTGTAAAAGGCATGATTGCTTCTAATCAATTTGAAGATGCAAGTATATCTGTAATTGAAATTGATCAAAACAAAAGGGCTAAATTAGAAAGCAATGATATAAAAACCTTTAGTGATTATAGTCACATCCAACAAGCTCAAATCATCCTGCTTGCAGTAAAACCACAACAAATTAAAGAACTGTTAAATAAATTAAAGAATCAGATTAGTGAAACAGCCTTAATTATTTCAATTGCCGCAGGAACAAACATGAAGTCAATAAAAGCTATTTTGAATAAACAACCAATTATTAGAGTTATGCCAAATTTGCTAGCTGAAATAGGTTATGGTACATGCGTTTTTGTTACTGACAACAGCGTATCAAAAGATCAAGTTGATGCTACGAAAAAGATTTTAAATTCATTTTCAAAATTAGTTCTTGAAGTTGATGATGAAAATAAAATAAATGCTACTACGGCTATTCATGGTTCTGGCCCTGCTTATTTTTTTCTATTCATTGAAAGCATAGTGAATGCAGCAACCTCTATTGGTATCAGCGAAAATGATGCAAAAAAATTGGCTATTTCAACAATGATTGGATCAGGGTATTATATAGAGCAATCAGACAAGTCTTTGTCAGATATGCAAACAGCTGTAGCATCTCCAGGAGGTACTACAGAAGCAGCATTAAAAATTCTTAAAGAAAATAATTGGCCGCAAATCACTGAAAAGTCAATTGAAGAAGCATTCACAAGAGCGAACGAATTGTCTAAAGAATAAATAGGAGAGATCCATGAATATATTTGTTGACTTTATAGCGCTCATTTTAAGGTTACTTTATTTTGCTATTTTTCTTCGTGCGATAATTAGCTGGTTTCCTATCGATCAAAATAACAGTCTAGTAAGATCTCTAGACTCCATTACTGAGCCAATCATCGAGCCAATTCGTAAATTCATGCCCACATTTGGAATGTTCGATATATCTCCATTGATTGCTATTATCTTGTTATCCTTTTTATCAAATATTTTAGAAAAAGTAACTTTTTAAAAACATTGTGAAAACATTTGACATTATAGAACAAGTGTTCTATTATCAATAGTAAGTTACATGAAAGGTAATTATTATGGATAAAAAAGAAACAACCCCTCCAAATTTATCAAAGACTATTGATCAGATTACTAAAGATTTTGGTAAGGGTTCAATAATGCGCTTGGGTGATAAGGACATAGAAAATAATACAGATGCCATACCTACTGGAATATTATCTTTGGATATGGCGCTTGGAGTTGGTGGTATTCCAAAAGGAAGAATCACAGAAATTTTTGGTCCAGAATCTGCAGGTAAGTCAACATTAGCTCAAAATATAATTGCTGAGGCTCAAAAAGAAGGTGGCCTTGCAGCATATATCGATGTTGAGCATGCACTTGATCCAGAATATGCAGCTGATTGCGGCATCAATACATCAGAGCTCTTAATCTCTCAGCCAGACACAGGAGAGCAGGCATTAGAAATTTGTGAAGCACTCATTAAATCAAATACATTAGATCTAATTGTTATTGATTCAGTTGCAGCATTAGTTCCTAGAGCAGAAATAGAAGGAGACATGGGCGACTCCCTTCCAGGTTTACAAGCCAGATTAATGTCGCAAGCATTACGAAAACTTACTGGAGCAACTGCAAAAAGTAAAACTGCATTAATATTCATCAATCAATTAAGAGAAAAAATAGGAGTAGTATTTGGAAATCCAGAAGTAACACCAGGAGGCAGAGCATTAAAATTTTATTCATCAGTGAGAATTGAAATTAGAAGAATTGAAAGCTTAAAAACAGGAACAGTCTTTGTAGGAAATAGAGTAAGATGTAAGGTAGTTAAGAATAAAGTGGCTCCACCTTTTAGACAAGCCGAATTTGATATCATGTTCACTAGCGAACGAAAAGGTATAGATAAAGAAAGCGATATATTAGACTTAGCTGCTGAGAGTGATATTGTTCAAAAAACAGGTTCACATTACTCATTTGAAGAAATAAAGCTTGGACAAGGTAGATTAAATGTTGCAAAATTTCTAACTGAAAATGAAGAAATAAGATTTAAAATAGAAAATAAACTACGTGAAAAAATTGGATTAAAGCTTGCAAGTCCAATAGTCACAAAAGTAAGCAAAAAAATCAAAGAAGAAAAGAGTAATGAAAGTGTAGTACAACCGTTATTTGAAGGAGAAGCTAAGAAAGAATAAAGTTGTATCATTTAAAAAATTATCCAGAAATAATAAAATTACTAAATCGTAAAAGTTGGACAAAAAAACGTTTTGCAGAGAATTTAATAAAAAAGAATTTTTTGCAAAACGAAACAGAGGCAATAATAGAGCAGGCGCAAAAATTAGGACTCATAAATGACGATCAATGGGTCAAAGTCTATATTAGTAAAAAAAATGTAGAAATAAAAAGTAACAGAGCAATAAAGCACTACCTGATTCAAGAAGGAATATGTAAAAAAATTATAGATAAAAATATCAACAAGCGAAATGATCGAGAAGCTTGCATCAATGCATTAAAATATAAAAAAAAGAGAATTCCAGAAAAAAAACAAGATTGCCAAAAAATACTTTATAATTACTTGTTGAATAGAGGATTTTCATCTGAAATGATATATGAATTATTAAAGATAGAACAATAAATTAAATGAGCATAGCCGATTTTCATTCACATACAAATCATTCTGATGGTGTATTGTCACCAAGTGGATTAATTAATTTAGCAAAAGAAAATAAAGTAAAATATCTTGCCATTACTGACCATGACACTGTAGATGGCATACAAGAAGCTAAAAAAATTACAATAAATCAAACATCTATAAAAATAATTTCAGGTATAGAACTATCTGTTGATTTATTAAATGAAGATATACACATACTAGGCATAGGAATTGATGAGAGCAATCAACAGTTAATTACAGAACTAAGAAAATTAAAAGAGGCAAGAGAAAGTCGTGCTAAGCAAATTATTGAAAAGCTTTACTCACAAGGAATTAAAATAGAAATACAAAAAATTAAAGAAAATATTGGAAAAGCTACCATAGGGCGACCACATATAGCACAAGAAATGATTAACAAAAAATATGTAAATACAGTTCAAGAAGCATTTGATAATTATTTGTCAAAACCATACATAAGAGACATCAAAAGGCATAAATTATCAAGCAGGAAAGCCTTAGAAATGATTAAACAAGCTGGCGGATATTCATTTTTAGCTCATCCTACATATATAAAACAGTTTTGTGAAATCATACAAATCTTAGCTCAAGAAGGATTGTTTGGAATAGAAGCTTATTATAAAAATTACGATACAAAAACAGTAAATAAGATGCTCGATATAGCTAAAAAATATAAGCTTTACCCAATAGGAGGTTCAGATTATCATGGGATTCATGGCAATAAAGAAAAATTACCTGGGCAAATACCTCTTCCGGATGAAATTGCAATGAAATTAGTAAAGAAGCATCTAAAATTAAAATGAAACAATACTGCAATATATGCAATAAAATTGAAACAGAACTTCGTTGTCAAAAATGCAATAGCCTTATTTGCTATGAATGCATTACTGAAACACCCGTGGGGTATAGATGCAGCAAATGTGTTTCATATAGTTTGCCACCTATGTATAAAATCCCCTTGCACTTAATAATATCTTCATTAATAATCGGAATAATTTCAGGAATTATACTAGGCTCGATTGTAGCATTTATTATGCCTGTTAGTGCATTCTTTTCATTCATTACATTAGTTAGTGCTACATTCATTGCATTTATGTCTAGCTATATCATCTTTGCAATTCTCAACTTTACAACAAATGGAAAACGTGGAAAAAAAATACAAGTAATCTCCATAGTGTCAATGATTACGATTGCACTTACAAGAATTTATATATCAGGAGAAATCTCATTAATTATTAATGATTTAAACGGAGCTGTTTATTTATTACTTAGTTCTTTGCTTTTATGGGATAGATTTAGATAGAAAATATAAATATAAACATAAATAAAAGACATACTACTGTAGAAAAAAATACCTTTATAAGATCTCTGCCAATGAAAGATGTGTTTTCAATATTTTTATTATCTTCTGAATTATCATTTTTTACATAAGCCATATTAATAACAATAACACATTTATTAAACAAGCCAACTTTATCAAAAAAAATTATTAAACAAATTGCTCATATTTTATATAAAATATATAAATGATAAAGTAAAAGGAGATACGGCCCCGTAGTGTAGCGGTCTAACACGCCACCCTGTCACGGTGGAGATCGTCGGTTCGAATCCGATCGGGGTCGCCATTCGAGTTTTCATGGAAAAAAAACAATTTGTAGAAACAATAATTATTGGTGCTGGCCTAAGTGGTTTGGCAGCAGCAAGAGTCCTTTTATCTAAAGGCAAAGATTTTTTGATCATAGAACAAAAGAATAAAATTGGAGGTAAAGTTAATACAGAGCAATGCAAAGGCTTTAAACTAGACTATGGGTTCCAAATTATTCTAGATGGGTACAGTAATACTAAAAAATACATTGATATTGATAAATTAGAATTACAATTTTTTGATTCTGGTGCATTAATTTGGGATGGGAATAAATTCCAGACAATGACCGATCCAATGAAAGACATTCGTAGTTTGCCAAAAACCATAATTTCACCTATAGGGAATTTTATGGACAAAATTAAAATATTATTCTTAAAAATAAAATTAAGTTTTAAGAAACAAAATAAAATTTTACAAATGGAGAACACAGATACAAAATCATTTTTTGAAGAAAAGGGTTTTTCTAAAAAATTTATTTCACAATTTTTAAAACCATTTTTTTCTGGAATACTCTTAGACAAAGATTTAATAACCCCACATACATTTATGCTATATTTATTCAAATTATTTTCAAATAGCAATGCAGGAATTCCAAGTAACGGCATGCAAGAAATACCAAATTTGCTTTTTAAACAAATACCGAGGGAAAAATTGCTTCTTGCGTCAAAAGTAAAAAAAATTAATGATGATACAATTATTTTAGAAAATGGCCAAGTTATTTATTATAAAAATATTATTTGCGCAATAGAAAAAAATAATATTCAAAACCTAAATCTAAGAAATAATTTTGAAAAAAGACGTTATTTCAGTTGTACTACTCATTATTTCTCGAGTGAGAATCTCCATAAAATTTTTGGAAAACATCATCAAACAAAAAAAATTATCTTAAATGGTAGTGGAAAAGGTCAAATAAATAACATTGCAATAATGAGTAATGTATCCAAATCATATGCACCAAAAAACTCGAATTTAATTGCAATCACTACTCTTGGTAAAAAAACAGAGCAAGATAAAATAATTAATGAGCTTAAAGAATGGCAAGACTTTAATAAGAATGATATTAAGCATATAAAAAGCATCTACATTGATGAGGCTCTTCCGCTATACAAGCCTAGCCCTAAAAAAACATACAAAGATAACAAAATAATTTATTGCGGGGATTATCTTTTTCATCCATCAATAGAAGGTGCAATCAGCTCTGGAATACATGCTGGCAATAAAATAGATTAAGCAATTGGTAACAATGGTTCGGAAGCAAATGATTTTTTATGTTGCAAAGATGGTGCTTGTTGATATAGCGTAGTTCTTTGCATTGGAATACGACCACTATCATTAATTATTTCTTCTAAATAAGCTGCTGATAATTCTTGACCATGCTCTGCACCAGCAGCCCGAGTGATACTCTCATTCATTAAAGTGCCACCCAGATCATTAACACCTGCATTTAATAATTGTTTAATTCCTTCAGCGCCCATTTTAACCCAAGAACCTTGTATATTAACAAATTCTTTATTTAAAACTAATCTAGAGACAGCATGCATCAATAAACTTTCCCTAAATGTAGGCCCTTTTCTTGCAAGGCCTTTTAAATAAATTGGTGCTTCCATATGAACGAAGGGCAATGGAACAAATTCAGTAAATCCTTGAGTTGAGGATTGTAGTTTTTTAATATTTAAAAGGTGCTTAGCCCAAGATATTGGTTGTTCAATATGACCAAACATAATTGTAGCAGTGCTACGTAATCCTATTGAATGAGCGATCTTATGAACTTCCAGCCATTGACTAGTATTGATCTTGTCAGGGCAAAGAGTAGCCCGAACATTATCGTCTAATATTTCAGCAGCAGTGCCTGGCAAAGAAGCAAGACCTGCATCAGACAATTTATGAAGAAAATCTTCAATTGAAATTCCAAGTGTTGCTGCACCTTGAGTCACCTCTAAAGCAGAAAAAGCATGTATATGCATATCTGGAACTGCATCTTTTACAGCTTTACACAATTCTATATATTTCTGTCCAGTATAATCAGGATGAATTCCACCTTGCATACAAACCTCAGTGGCTCCTCGATCCCAAGCTTCTAATACACGTCTTTGAACTTCATCTGTAGATAAATCATACGAAGGACCGCGTAAATCAATGCTTAACTTACCCTTGGAAAATGCACAAAATCTACACTTAAAGTAACATACATTTGTATAGTTAATATTACGATTAACCACATAAGTTACTGTATTACCAACCAACTCATCCCTTAATTCATTTGCTTGATTACAAATCTTTTTAAAATCATTGCCACGAGCATAAAACAAACTAGCTATTTCATGCTCATTTGGAGTATGTTCATGATTAATACTTTGTAAGATCTTGTCTACTTTTGATTTATTATGAATTGAAGGAAGAGAAATATTATCATCATTATCAATTAAAATAGGAGTTTCTTTTAAGGTGCCAGGAGACCAATCATCTTCACGAGCTAAACCAATACTATCTGAACACTTTATCAATTTTGTAGCAATATGAGCAATGTGCCAATCATTAGCATTGTTCACAAAAGATGGATAGCTTGTTAAGCGCTCAACTAAATCTTTGCCGTTTTTTTGACATTCCTCTTGTAAATTAACTAGTTTTGGCCATGGCGCTTCAGGATTTACATAATCCGGTGTTACTGGTGATATACCTCCCCAATCATTGATTCCTGCATTGATGATTGGGGCTATTGAGTCAGGGCTTAAATTAGGTGGTGCCTGTATATTCATTTCTGCACCAAAAATTAATCTCGCTATACTAATAGTCCATAAAAGTTCTTCTAGTGGTGGTTCAGGATGATTACTCATACGAGTACCTTCTTTAGCACGGAAATTTTGAATAATAATTTCTTGTAAATGATCATACTGATCATGCAGATCTCTTAGAGCAAATAAGGACTCAACCCGTTCACGTCTTGATTCTCCGATACCAATCAAAATACCAGATGTAAATGGTATTTTTGCTCTACCAGCATCTTCTATAGTTCTAATTCTTTGCTTAGGATCTTTATCTGGCGATCCATAATGGGGCTGCCCTTTTAAATTTAATTTATTTGAAATTGATTCGAGCATAATGCCCTGTGAAGCTGATACCTCTTTGAGTTTAATAATCTGTTCATAATCCATTACTCCAGGGTTGAGATGTGGAATTAACGTTGTGTTATCAAGAACTAATTGAGCCATCGCATAAAGATAATCAATTGTTGATGAATATCCCAAGTGAGCAAGTTCTTCCTTTGCAACTTTATATCTTAATTCAGGCTTATCACCTAAAGTAAAAAGTGCTTCTTTGCAACCAGCCTTTTCACCAGCACGGGCTAATTCTAAAACTTCTTCAGGTGAAAGATACACTTTTTGGCCTTTTACTGGGGGTTTAGCAAATGTGCAATAATGACATACATCACGACATAACATGGTTAATGGAATAAAGATTTTTTTTGAATAAGACAATAAGTCACCATGAAATGACTCAGTCATCAATTTCGCAAAATGCATCATTGTCTTCAAATCATTTTCTTTAGCAATTTCTTCAATATGTTCAACTGGTAGCCTGCCAGACGATTCGAGAAATTTAATAAATTTTTTATTCATACTGTTCTCATTTATTTGTTAACTTAATGATATACGAATAAGTAATATATTGCATCTATGAACTTATTGTTCATTGCACAATTTGATTTTCAAAAACATCGAGTAAAATTTAATGAATGATATACAAGAGACCTATAATAACAGTGATGACAGCCCTACTTCTTTTACTAAGATAATTGCCAATAAACAATTTAGGTTATTATGGCTCATAGGTGGCTTTGCTTCATGCATGCGTTGGTTAGACATGTTGATTCTAGGCGTATACACATTTGAAATAACAAATTCTGCCTTCTTAGTTGGACTCATTTTTTTTTATAGGCAAATTCCTAGGCTAATATTTGGTACATTTATCGGTATTATTTCTGATCGTTTTAATCGTAAATACATACTTTTTATGACTTTTGCAATTTTATGGATAATATATGCAACAGTTGCTTATTTAATTCATATAGAGAAAATTAATTATACTTTACTTGCAATAACAATGTTCTTTGCTGGTATATGCTGGGCTCATGAATTTCCTGTAAGAAGAGCTATGATTGGTGATGTTATTCCAAATAATATCGCTGGAAAGGCTTTTGGTATTGATATTGGGACTAGCGCATTTACTAGAATTATTGGACCAGCATTGGGAGGAGCTATTTTGTCTTTATTAGGGCCTGTGAGTGGATATATGACTGTCTCAATATCATTTTTAATTGTTAGTATTTTATGCTTGGGAGTTAAAGTTACGAATCAGAATTTTTATAAAAAAGAACAAGGTAAAACAATCATAGGTTTTGTGAATGATACAAAAGAAGCAATACGATACATAAAAAATAATAATCTTTTACAGGGAACTATTATGGTTACATTGGTTATGAATTTATTTGCATTTCCATATTTCAATATGGTGCCTGTAGTAGGAAAGGAAATATTAGAAGCCAATCCATTTCAAGTTGGATTAATGGGGGCAGTAGAAGGTACAGGAGCATTAATTGGGGCAAGTATTATTGCTACAAAAGTAAACTATAAAAATTATGCTCGAGTTTATTTCTTCGGTTCAGTATTTTTAACTTTCTGTATATTTTTGTTTGCCAATAGTAGTATTTACTTTTTATCTATGGCAATTCTTTTTATTGCAGGATTTGGCATGGTTTCTTTTGCAACAATGCAAACCACTTTGACCATTGTCTCTTCTGATCCTGAAATTCGTGGCAGAACAATGGGAGCACTATCAATTGCAATAGGCGCAGGGCCTTTAGGCTCATTATTAATTGGAATATTAGCTAGCCAATTTGGTACTATAAATGGTTTAATGATGATTGCTTCTTTATGTTTCATTTCTATGATAATTATTGGCTATTTTTGGCCTGTTATTAGAAAAAAGGTAGATTGACTAACTACAATTTGATTCTAATGTGTTAATGTAGTTGAACAATTCAAGAAATATTGGAGTTGATAATGGCAAATGAGCAATGGGTTAAAGAGCAAGGCTTGCCACCAGAAAAAGCACTAGAATACAAACAAGAAATTCATGATTTTATAAGTAATAAAGAATTATGTATGGGTTACATGATGACAAGAAGAAAAGATGGCAGAGAAATTATGAGGCCTGTTTCAACAATTTTAGATAATTGGGTTGTGCATACAATGACTCAAGATATTCAACCAAAAACTACTCATATTAAAAATGACCCTATTGTTGGGTATTTATGGGTTGGCAAAGAGACTCGGGACGACCATAGATGGAACCCTAAAGTTGTCTGGTTGCAAGGAAGTGCTGAATTAATCGAAGATCAAGACGAAGTGAATAAATTTTATGATATGAGAGAAAGCAAATATGGAATCGGAAGAGGCCATTCATCAGAAGACATTCTTTTTCTTGTTAAAACTAATCCTGAATATGTTCGCGCTGAGGGATGGCATGGACAAAACGCTATAATATATAAGGAATTTTGATTACGATCTCGGATCCTTATAATTACCAATCTCAGGTATTACAGATGCAATGTCGAAATTTTCTTGTGGAATAATTGAGTCTGGTTTAACCAATTTTGAAAAATCTCTAAATATGACAGGATGTCTTCTACCTGAGAATCCTTCTACTCTAATATATCTAGGCCTAACCTGAATAACAAAAGGAGTGTAATCATCACCAGGTGTATTCAGTCCAGTTTTTGTGACAGATTCTCGCCAATCTAAAAATTGGAAAACTTGTTCTTGGTCCTCGATTAATTCAGCTGTGCCTTCTATAAATATATTAACTGGATCATTACCTCGTTCTCTTGGCGTCATGCCACTAAAAAGATAGGCTACATTTTCATTATTTCTTATATGTGTAGTTTTGAGATGCAAATCCTGAGTAACAGATTGCACATACCACCCATTCATATATGCATTCACAGGCCTCATTCTAGGCTGTCCATTTTTTCTATATGTTAAGAGATATTTTGCAACATTATCCCAATCAGTCATAAATGAATGTATAGCATTAATATTTTTTATAGCCTCAGAAGCATTTGCCTCTTTTTCAGCATCGTATTTTTTACCCATAATATATTTCCTGTGTAATAATAACTAAAATGAGCTATTTATATTTATCGCTATAGTTCATTATACATATCTGATCGAATGAAAGTAGAAATAATGAATTTTTTTGCTATTGCAATCGGTGGTTCAATTGGAGCCTTATTAAGATATTGGGTATCTCAAATCGTAAATAACAATATAGCAGTCAATAGTTTCCCAATAGGAACATTGCTTGTTAATGCATCAGGTTGTTTTATTGGAGGAATAATTATAGGTGGGCTTGCATCAAAATTTTCAAGTGAAACAAAATCATTTGTAGTTATAGGAATATTAGGAAGTTACACCACTTTTTCAAGTTTTGGAATGGAAACAATTAACTTAATTCAAGATGATAAAATTAAATCTGCATTAATCTACATTGCATCTACATTTATACTGACCTTGGCAGGTGTAATAATAGGATACATTATTAGTAAAAAAATATTTGACTAGAAAAAATTATGCAAAATATAGAAAAAATGCCTGTAATTATTAAAAAGTATCCTAGCAAAGGATTGCCACCTATTGAATTTAACACTTTTGAATTAGGAGATCTTCCTAGTAAATGGTCTGTAAAAATAGATCAACAAGCAAGTGACAAATGGAATAGCTTTTTTGATCATCTTGGAGATGACATGCTATCTAAAGAATATGCCCATCAGGATATTATGTATTATCCCGGAATGAACTCGACTGCACCCTATAGAAATTATGGTGGTCCACTAACTAGATATGTCGTACAAAATTATGGACCAATTCCAATAAATAAAAAAATTACTTTCAAAGGTTCTGTAACAGACAAGTACGTCAAAAGAGGCAATGGCTTTGTAACATTTCAACTATCTACTTATTCTGACAATAATGTCCTTTTGCAAAAACATTGGCGAACGTTTATGCTGCCTTCTACTGAATCAGACAGAGCTAATTATAATGAAAGCAACGAGAACAACACGCTAATACAAGATGAAAATATTCTTAAAAAATTCACGAATATGAAATTAATTTGCGATCAAGACAGATTCAATAATATTGAAGGCCCCGGAGAGTCTACAGCGCATACAGATTTAAACATAGCTAAAGCAAGAGGAATGCCGAATACAACTGCACAAGCTTGTATATCAATTGCAATCATTAATCGATTTTTAACAAAGCAATTTGGGAATAAATTTTTCACTAATGGATTTTATGATATTAAGTTAATCAAGCCTACATTTGCTGGTGAAGTAATGAATTGTAATGGAATACTATTGAACAAGTCAGATGAAGATGCTCTTTGCAAATTAACTATAGAAACAGATGACAAAAGGTTAGTCACTGTAGGTTATGGAGGGATTGAAAAAAGAGACTAACGTTGCCATTGATGTGCTGAAACAGCTTTTTTTGGATTGAACTCTAATAAC
>CEUL01150091.1_pt1 | contig 93517 bp, 94 predicted proteins | sample 427021 | NCBI WGS metagenome assembly CEUL01 (sample SAMEA2622800, study PRJEB7988) | marine metagenome | isolation source: saline water (ENVO:00002010), including | reverse complement strand
CTGTTATTTTAAGACTCATAGAGAACTTCCCCAAAAAGATGTAAAGTGGTACTAACATATATAAGTAAATGATTCATATATGTAAGACAGAAAGTAAAACTCTGCTATATAAATAAGTATATAACATTTAGTAAGTTGACAAATCGTATAGATCAGGTCTACCCAGAGGTAATATGGCAAATCATCTTCATATAGGAGATCTACCTACAGGTCTTGAGTTAGGAACCTCCGTAGCAATTGACACTGAGGCTATGGGTTTAGAACCATCCCGGGATAGACTATGTTTAGTTCAGCTTTCGTCTGGTGATGGTAATTGCCATTTGGTTCAAATGTTACCCCATAACAACTATGATGCACCTAATCTGAAATCTCTTCTTAGTGATCGTGATATTTTAAAAATATTCCATTTCGCTAGATTCGATGTAGCTATGATTCGTAAATATCTTGGGGTGCCTTGCAACCCAGTTTATTGCACAAAAATTGCCTCTAAATTAGCTCGCACATTTACTGATAAACATGGTTATAAGGATCTTTGTAGAGAGTTGTTACAAATTGATATTTCTAAGCAACAACAAAGCTCTGATTGGGGTGCTCCAAATCTATCCAAAGAACAAATAGATTATGCCGCAACAGATGTTCTTCATTTACATGCAATTAAAAAAATACTCGATGAAAAACTTGAACGTGAAGGTAGAGTAGACTTAGCAAAAGCATGCTTTTCATTCATACCCCACCGCAGTGATCTAGATCTTGCGGGTTGGAACAATCAAGATATATTCTCACATTCATAATAAGGATCAATTGGTGAATTACTTTCTAGTGCTTTTCTAAATTTTATCGTGAGATCGATTTTATGAATCAACTTAATAATAAAAAGACAAAATCTACTGGTTCAGCTTTAGATTCTGGAAGACGCGTATTAAGCCACGAAGCAAAAGCTCTTAGTCGTATGGCAGATGAACTTGGAAATACGTTTAACCTAGCAATTGATATATTTGAGAAAATTACTGGTAAAATTGTAGTTTCAGGAATGGGCAAAAGCGGACATATTGCAAAAAAAATATCAGCAACTTTCTCCTCTACTGGAGCACCTGCTGTATTTGTACACCCCGCAGAAGCTAGCCATGGAGACCTTGGAATGATTACTAAAGATGATGCTCTATTAGTAATTTCTAATTCCGGTGAAACTGAAGAACTTAGCCACATAGTTGAGTATTCAAAAAGGTTTGAAATACCATTAGTTGGAATTATTGGAAAATCTAAATCCCTTTTATCTGATGCTGTAGATATAGCTCTAATATTACCTGACGAATCTGAAGCAGGAACATTAGGACTAGCACCGACAACTTCAACTACTATGGCGCTAGCGATGGGAGATGCTATTGCTGTAGCATTATTTGAAAGACGCGATTTCAGCTCAGAAGATTTTAAAATTTTTCATCCAGGAGGGAAGCTAGGTCGTAAGCTGGTTAGAGTTTCAGAAATTATGCATGTTGGTGACTCCTTACCGGTTGTTAAGCCTGAAACACCTATGAGTGAGGCACTATTAGCCATCACACAAAAGAGTTTTGGATGTGTTGCTATAATTTCAGCACAAAACAAACTTTTAGGAGTGATCACTGATGGAGACCTAAGGAGACATATGAGTAATGAATTATTACAGCTAACTGCCGAAGATGTTATGACGCAAAATCCTCAGACTATAAGGCCCAATGCTCTGGCGGCAGAAGCGCTTGCAATTATGAATGAAAACCAAATCACAAGCTTATTGGTCTTAAAATCAGATCAATTACAAGGCATAGTCCATATTCATGATTGTCTTAGGGCAGGTGTAGCGTGACAAAAAATGGGAGCGACCCTTCAGACCCTAAGACCTCTGACGGCAGAAAAATTTTAGGAGATAAAACCACCAATTATAAAATGTCTTTATTTAGAGAATTTGAAGGACGCGCAACAACAGGTCAAGCTGGTACAGCATATAGATACAGCTATTTTGTCGGGATAATGCGCTATGCTCTACCAATTATAGCGATCTTTTTAATATGTTTGGTAGTAGTTTGGCCACTAATGACAGGACGAGAAGACGGATTTAGAATTACTTACTCAAAAATGGAAAATATTGATGGATCATTGAAAATGATCAACGCCCGTTATATTGGAATAGATGAAAATAATAGGCCATTTACTGTCACCGCGAATGAAGCAGTGCAGTCTGAGGATGATTCAGATATTATAACACTTCAGAATATAACAGCTGATATATTTGAAGATAAGGAAACAGGTGGATGGTACGCTCTTACAGCCAGTGAAGGAGTATATAAAAAAGGAGTAAAACTCCTTGATTTAATTGGAAAAGTCACAATATTTTCGGATGCTGGCCATGAATTAGTTACAGAGAGTGCACAAATCAACCTAGCTAGAGGAATAGCCGAAGGGAATAATCCAGTTCAAGGACAAAGTCCAATGGGACTCTTGAATGCTGGTAATTTTAGATTTATAGACAGAGGTCAGACTACTTTCTTTGGAGACAGAGTAAAGCTTGTTATCTTTCCGCAAAGGCATAAAGGTTAAGTCGATGATGAATTGGCTTCCAAAAATAATGTTGCTTTTATTACTGTTTTTTGTGTTACCTGCCCACGCTGAATCACTTAATAAAAGTAATAAACACGACAGCACCCTGCCAATAGAAGTTTTAGCTGATCAATTAGAAGTTAAACAAGATGAGAATAAAGCAATTTTTAGAGGCAATGTTGATGCTTTACAAGGCGATATGTTACTGCGCGCAGATATTTTAATAGTTTATTATAAAAATAATAATAAAAATCCTGATCAGCCTGGGATTTCGAGTATAGACGCTTCTGGTAACGTCTTTGTTTCCTCGCCAACAGAGACAGCCAAAGGTAACAATGGTATTTATGATGTAGATAAAAGTAAAATAGTTTTGGTTGGTGATGTAATTCTCACCCAAGGGGAAAATGTTATTAAAGGTGAATACCTAGAAATGAATCTCGTTACTGGAGAAAGTCTTGTCTCGAGAGGACCTAAAAATTCTGCAGGGAAAGATCGTGTAAGAGGTCTGTTTATTCCAGATAGGAAAAAAGAGTAAAATTTTATAAATCATGAATGACAAAGAATTGAATCACAGCAAAAAAATTGATGCACCACCTAAGCTTGTTGCTGAAAGTCAGGGTTTAATAGCACTAAACCTCGGTAAACAGTTTAAAAAACGCCCAGTTTTAAGAGGAATTAGCCTAAATGTACAAAGGGGTGAAGCTGTTGGTTTGCTTGGTCCTAATGGAGCAGGAAAAACAACTAGCTTTTATATAATAACTGGGCTTATGGCAGGTGACTACGGAACAGTTCATATGGATGGACATGACATTACAGACTTACCTATGTATAGACGGGCAAGACTCGGCATTGGTTACCTTCCCCAAGAGGCATCAATTTTTCGTGGACTTACAGTTGAAAATAATATCCGGGCAGTGTTAGAGGCTACTGAACCTGAGAGAGCAAATCGTGAAACACTACTTGATGAACTTTTAGCCGAATTTTCTATTAGTCATTTAAGAAGAACCCCTGCTTTAGCATTATCTGGTGGAGAAAGACGTAGAGTTGAAATAGCAAGAGCTCTTGCATCTAGGCCAAATTTTATGCTTTTAGATGAACCGCTTGCAGGAATAGATCCAATAGCAGTTGGAGAAATTCGTGATTTAGTCTCTCACCTAAAAGATAGGGGTATTGGAGTGCTTCTAACAGACCATAATGTGAGAGAAACACTCGAGATAGTTGATAGAGCATATATTATTCATGAAGGAGCAGTGCTTATGGAAGGTAAGCCTTCGGAAATAGTTTCTCATGAGGAAGTAAGGCGAGTCTACTTAGGTGAACGTTTTAGCCTATGATAGCTTAACCAAGAATAGGCTTGCCTTAAAAGAATTTCCAAATTTGGTGAACTCACCGCATAAATCAAGAGTATTTTTTAGTAATAATAGAAAATTTTAACACAACTTGAGCAATAAAAATAAGTAAAAAATTATACGTTAAATACTTGTTTTTATTATATTTTATACCTTTCTGTGTTCTTTTGCCTAATGACCTATTGACTATACGATAGTCGTGGACCTATTGTGCCGCCGCTTGAAAAGGCGTGGTAGTTTATATGAGGGATATTCTTTATTTAAAAAAGTACTATCATAAAAGCTAAGTAATCTAAGTGTTACTTAACTAAGCTAGTTACTATTACTTGAGTAGATAGAGCTCCGGTTAAGTAGCTGTAATAGAAATCCCTTTTTGTTTTTCCTGATTGTGTATAGAGGAAGCTTTCCTCAAAAATAAAAAAATAGTCAAAATGAGATTAGATTAATGGAAATTTCTGATATTTTAAGTCTTTCTGGAGTAATACCAGCAATGAAGACATCTAGTAAGAAACATGCCCTACAGGGTATATCAGATGTTGCTGGCCGACTTACAGGACTCCATGAAAGAACAGTATTTGATGCTCTATTAGAAAGAGAGCGATTAGGCTCCACGGGCGTTGGAAATGGTGTTGCAATTCCCCATGGGCGTATGTCAGGAATTAGTCAGTTACACGCAGTCTTTGCACGTTTAAGTCAAAGAATCCATTTTGAATCAGTTGATGAACAGCCTGTTGATTTAATATTCCTTCTTCTAGCTCCTAAGAATGCTGGTGCTGATCACCTAAAAGCGCTAGCAAAAATATCTCGCCTTCTTCGGAATGAAGGAATATGTGAACAACTACGAGGTTCAGATACTGCAGAAGCAATATACGCTTTACTAACAGATACACCCACTGAAACTGCGGCCTGATACAAATCCATTGGATAAGGTGATTGTGGTTATCTCTCGATTGTTGACACGAATAGAATCACGGATCAACTTAATTAAATGAAAACATTACATGCCAGTTGCGCGACACATAATGGTCATGGTGTTCTATTACGAGGGCCATCTGGAATAGGTAAATCAGACCTTTGTCTGAGACTTATTAGCCAAGGCTTTCGTTTGGTAGCTGATGACCAAGTCGAATTAAAATCGGTAGGGAAAATTTTATTAGGCACTCCCCCCATCAGAATAAGAGGCCTTTTGGAAGTAAGGGGAGTGGGAATTATGCGAATTGCATATGCGGTAAGCACTCCTATCTGTCTAGTAGTAGATTTAGTTGAACCTGAATTTATAGAACGGCTTCCAGAAGAATCTATTTTTGAATTTAAGGAGGTTTCCGTGCCCAGGATTAAAATCAATCCATTTGAATCGTCAGTTATTGAGAAGATTTCTTTAGCACTTAGCCCTGCTAATTTTGTAAGCCATGTAGGGCTTAAATTACCTTAAGTTTCCTATCCTTATTAGCTACTAAATAGGACAATGTAATGGAATTAAATAAATTGGTTGTATGGGTGACGGGAGTTTCTGGAGCAGGAAAAAGTTCTGCTCTCAATATATTAGAAGACCTTGGCTATGAGGTTGTCGATAATCTACCATTAACTCTATTACCAGAATTAATTTTATTAAGTTTTGAAAAAAATAACCCTGAACAATTGAGACCACTTGCAATTTGTACAGATGTTAGAACACGCCAATTTACTTTAAGAAATTTCAAGGAAAAAGTAGAGCCTGCACTTGATAATAAAGGAATTCTTATTAAAAACCTTTTTATTGATTGCGATGATAAAGTGTTACAACATAGATTTACAGAGACGCGTCGTCGTCATCCTCTAACTCATCATGATTCCATATTAGAATCTCTAAAAGAGGAAAGAAAACGCCTTTCTTGGTTAAGGGACTTAGCTAATGTTTCTGTTGACACAACCTCTATGTCTGTTAATGAATTTAGAAAAGTATTGAGTGGACATTTTGCAATCGATTCATTAGGAAAATTAGGCATATCCGTTAAATCATTTGCCTATCGTTATGGCCTTCCCGCTGAGTCTGACCTTGTTCTTGACGTCAGATTTTTACGTAATCCACATTATGTTGATCAATTAACAGAACTAACCGGAAAAGACTTAGATGTGCAAGAATACGTGCAAAATGACTCTTGCTTCGATATTTTTTTAGGTAATCTACTTTCTTTAATTCTTTCTGTACTTCCATCATATATAGCCGAAGGAAAGACCTATATGACTATTTCTATAGGCTGCACCGGGGGACAACATAGATCTGTTGTTGTCGCTGAAAAATTAAGTGAAAAACTTAATGAAAATGGATGGAACGTTACTTTAAGCCATAGAGATCTATAAAAAGTTAAATTAAAAAACATATTAGTTATTCTTTTACTTCAAGGTACAGTAAATTAAAGAGGTATTTATTATGATAGGTTTAGTGCTTGTAGCTCATGGTCGTTTAGCAGAGGAGCTTCTTTTAGCAACCGAACATGTTGTCGGTCATCAGAAAATGACTTGTAGTATATGTATTGGACCTGAAGATAATATGGAAATTAGAAGAAAAGAGATCTCAGAAGCTGTAAAAAATGTTGATGATGGAGATGGGGTAATAATTTTAACAGATATGTTTGGTGGTACACCCTCCAACCTTGCTATTTCTATTATGAGTCAGTTCAAGGTAGAGGTTGTGGCAGGGATGAATTTACCAATGCTCATTAAGCTTGCTAGCGTTAGAAACACTCATGATATTGAATCAGCTGCTAACAGCGCACAGGAATCCGGTAGAAAATATATTAATTCTGCTAGAAAACTTCTCGAAGGCGATGATAGTTGAGCACTTGCGAAAATAGTAGGATAAGTGTCAATAAACGGAATTGTTTAATTCGAAACCGACTAGGTTTACATGCACGAGCAGCAGCAAAATTTGTAAAAATTGCAAATTTATATGAAGCTGATGTTTGGGTTGAAATAGAAGGTAATAGGGTCTCTGGTATATCAATTCTTGGTCTAATGATGCTCGCAGCAGGCCCGGGTTCTGAAATAACTATTGAAACAAAAGGTATAGATTCTGAAAAATCTCTTGATGCTTTAATACAACTTGTGGAGGACAAATTTGATGAAGATTGACTCAAAAACATCGAATGATTTGTCCTTAAGCAATTCAGAAGTTCTTTATAATGGACTTGGAGTATCTGCGGGAATAGCAATTGGGTTGGCTCATGTAGTGGAAAGGGGGCTAACTGATGTTCCGGAATATGAGATTAGCAAAGAATCATTAGATTTAGAAATTTCACGATTTGAGAAAGCAAGAAAAAAATCAGTTAGACAGCTTCAAAGATTGCGTGGGAAGGCATCAACACTAGAAGGTGCTGCAGCAGAAGAGCTTTGTTATATTTTGGATGCGCACATACAGATGCTTCAAAGATCTCGTTTGGTTCGTGGAGTAGAAGTAAGAATTCAAAATGAAAGAATCAATGCAGAGTCCGCGATTCAGGCCGAATTTTCTGAGATTTCTGACGCCTTTACTACTATGGGTGATATATACCTCTCGGGAAAAATAGAAGATGTGCGTGAAGTTAGTGGACGTTTACTACGCAATTTAACTAATAATGAATACCAAGCATTTTCTGAACTGCCAGTCGGCGCAATAATTGTGGCCGAAGAGATAACACCGGCTGATACCGCACTGATGGATCCTGATAGAGTTGGTGGTTTTGCATCAGACCTAGGAGGAGCTGAAGGGCATACAGCAATTATGGCTAGATCCCTTGGGTTACCAGCTACACTCGGAGCCTCAAGCCTAACTAGAAGCGTCAAAACCGGAGATATGATTATAATAGACGGAGTCAGAGGAGAAGTAATTGTAAACCCCTCAAAAGAAACTCTTGTAAGATATAGGAGGCGTCGCCAAGCTCTAGTAAGACGTCAACGTCAACTAAAACGTCTAAGAAGTGTTCCTGCGGTTAGTAAGGATGGGGAATCTGTTCGCCTTCAATGCAATATGGAACTTCCTTCTGAACTGGAAATTTCTCGTGACGCAGGCGCAGAAGGGGTGGGTCTACTAAGAAGTGAGTTTTTATACATGAATCGTGACAAACCACCGAGTGAAGATGAGCAATATGTGGCTATAAGAGAAATTTTAGAGGGCATGAAAGGAAGACCAGTAACTGTTAGAACCCTGGATGTTGGTAGTGATAAATTAGCATATTCACTAGTAAAACATATAAGTCCTAGTGTTAATCCTGCGCTAGGACTGCGAGCAATACGCCTATCATTGAAAGTGAGACCTCTGCTGGAAACACAAATTGCTGCTATGCTTAGAGCAAGTGCACATGGCGAGCTTCGAATTCTTTTACCAATGATAACCTCTGTTTCAGAGATCATGGGGGTTCGTGAAAGTATAGGAAGGGTTGCGCGTAGATTGAGAAGAAGACGCACAAAAATGCCCAAAAAACTTCCCCAGATTGGTATTATGATTGAAACTCCTGGTGCCGCAATTGCCGCAGATACCCTTGCTAAAGCATGCGACTTTTTCTCTATAGGAACAAATGATTTAACTATGTATACCCTTGCGGTGGATCGTGGCGATGAACAAGTAGCAAATTTATATAATCCTCTTCACCCTGCTGTTTTAAAACTTATTTTCTCTACAATTGACGCGGCTCATAAAGCAAATATTCCAGTGAATTTATGTGGAGAAATGGCAGGAAACCCAAAATACTCACCTTTATTACTCGGTATGGGTTTAAGAGACCTTTCAATGGCAGCACCTAATTTACCAAGAGTAAAACAAAGAATTTTACATTTGAAGATGTCAGAAGCTTCCAAGCATAGTAATAAAATATTACAAGAAACAGACCCAAAATATATCACTGAGCTGATAGATGAATTCAATATTCTTAAATAAAACAACAAACCACTTGTTGTAGCTTCATCAAAGCAGTGTTAAACAACGCCCTAGTATTTTATGAGTTTTTGGAAATTTTTATATTAGTCAGGAGAAGAAAATGGCCCAAGTCAATGATTATAAAGTAAAGGATATTTCGCTTGCAGATTGGGGCCGTAAAGAAATTAATATTGCTGAAACTGAAATGCCAGGACTAATGGCACTACGAGAAGAATACAAAAACTCCCATCCTCTTTCAGGTGCAAAAATAGCGGGATGTTTGCACATGACTATTCAAACAGCGGTATTGATTGAAACACTTATAGCACTTGGAGCTGAAGTTAGATGGTCAAGCTGTAATATTTTTTCCACTCAAGATCAAGCAGCAGCAGCCATAGCTAACAAAGGAATCCCAGTATTTGCCTGGAAGGGAGAAACAGAGGAGGAGTATGAATGGTGTATAGAGCAAACAATAAACGGCCCAGATGGCTGGCAGCCCAACTTAATTCTTGATGATGGAGGGGATTTAACAAAGATTTTACACGATAATTACCCTGACATAATGAAAATAATTAAGGGTGTTTCTGAAGAAACTACTACAGGTGTTTTACGCCTATATGATATGGAAAAAAATGGAACACTTATGGTGCCGGCTATAAATGTTAATGATTCTGTTACAAAGTCTAAATTTGATAATCTCTACGGTTGCCGAGAAAGCCTGGTAGATGGAATAAAAAGGGCTACAGATGTGATGCTTGCAGGCAAAGTAACTGTTATATGCGGCTACGGAGACGTTGGGAAAGGTTGCGCAGTGAGCATGAGAGGACAGGGTGCTCGTGTTTTAATTACTGAAATTGACCCTATTTGTGCTTTACAGGCGGCAATGGAAGGCTACGAAGTTACTACCATGGAAGAAGCCGCCTCCCTTGGGGATGTCTTTGTAACAGCAACAGGTAACAAAGATATTATTACAATCGATCACATGAGAGAGATGAAAGACCGAGCTATAGTTTGTAATATAGGGCATTTTGATTCTGAAATTCAAATTTCGAATCTAAGTAATATGAAATGGGAAGAAGTAAAGCCGCAAGTTGATGAAGTGGAATTTCCAGATGGTAAACGTATTATTGTCCTCGCGAAGGGAAGACTAGTTAATTTAGGATGTGCTACTGGACATCCAAGCTTTGTGATGAGTACGTCATTTTCGAATCAAGTTCTAGCTCAAATTGAATTATGGAATAACCATGACGCATACCAAAATAAAGTTTATACGCTTCCCAAACATCTAGACGAAAAAGTAGCAACTCTTCACCTTCATAAGCTTGGAGTAAAATTAACCACACTATCTGAAGAGCAAAGCGAGTATATTGGCATTTCGAAAGATGGGCCTTTTAAGCCAGATCATTATCGGTATTAGTATTAAAATTAATTGTTAATGTTGTTTATATAATTAAATAATTAATATAGAAAAATTGATAGCAAGTTAGACTTGGAAAAATAAATTTATAAACACATCAAATATTAACACTAAAATTTTAGTGTAGACCTGATTTATAAGTGCGAGTCTGAATTAATGTTTATACTCGAGTCTGAATCACATACAGAAAAATTGGCATGGGTTTTAGCCGAGGAAACTGTACCAGGGGATGTTATAGGTCTTACAGGCAACCTCGGTGCAGGAAAGTCGTTCTTTGCAAGAGCGTTTATTCAGTTTCGTTGTAAGGTTATTGAGGTACCTAGCCCAACCTTTACGTTAGTTCAGACTTATGAAGATTATTTCAATAATAACAATACTTTATGTGAAATATGGCACTTAGATTTATATCGCCTTAAGGATAGCTCAGAAGCCTTAGAGCTTGGAATTGAAGACGCAATAGGAAAAGAGATTCTTCTTATTGAATGGGCAAAAAACATAGATAATCAAATACTTGGGGACTGGCTAGAAATAGACCTGAGATTTTCAGAAAGTCACTCTGAGCGCACTCTAATTTTAAATGCGCATGGACCACGCTCTGAAACCTTGAAGAAAAAACTATCTAACTATCTAAACTCGTAATGACTATCGACTCTGAAATAAAAAGTTTTCTTTCTACCAACAAAAGAAATCCGACAAAAATTGATCATCTTTCAGGAGATGCATCAAACAGGATATATTTTCGTATATACTATAAAAACACCACAGAAATTTTTATGGATTCTAGAAATGAAAAAGAATCCCTCAAAAATTTTATCTGTGTATATAATTATTTATATAACATAGGTGTGAGCGTTCCAAAAATATCCTGTTACAACATTAAATCTGGATTTATGTTATTAGAAGATTTTGGTGATAAGTCCCTATATAATATAATAGAAAATGATTTAGGTAATGAATATTTACAGGAAATTTATAGTGTAGTCATTGATACTATTTGTGTTATTCAATCTAAAGCTTACCCTAATACCTTTCCAGCTTATACTGCAGAAAAATTAGTAAGTGATGCAACCGAATTTTTATCTGAGTGCTACCACTTTTCATCCACTTCTTATACTTCTGTAGAACAAGAAAAAAACTTACTTCGTGAGACCTTATACCCAATAATGGAAAAGGCATGGTCCTTACCAAAAGTCCTATCATTAAGAGATGTGCACTCTAGTAATATAATGTGGCTGGAAAATCGTAGAGAAAATCTTAGAGTTGGCTTTCTTGATTTTCAAGATGCTCTTATTGCCCCCTCTTCATACGATATTGTTTCATTACTATCTGATGCAAGGGTTGATTTGAATAAACCCTTAGTTGACAAAATGATAAACAGATACTTAGAAAATAATCCGGATATTTCACAAAGTGATTTTCTTTTTTCATATAGTGCCCTTGGTTTTCAGAGAGGAGTTCGCATAGCGGGAATTTTTTCTAACTTATCAATTAATAATAATAAAACTGAATTTGCATCCTACTTGCCAAGAGTTTGGAATCAAATTTTTGAGCACGCCACCCATCCGGGCCTTAATGATCTTTATGCCTGGCTTAGAAATTACGGCCCGAACTTTAACCGAAAACCTGAGGCAAAAAATGAATCCTAATGAATCTATAAATGTAGCTATGGTCTTAGCCGCTGGTTTGGGAACTCGCATAGGCAGTCAAAGTTTAGGCATTCCAAAGCCTTTAATTAAAGTAGCAGGGGTTGAATTAATAGAATACACCCTAAAAAACGCCATATCATATGGCGTAGATAAAATTATTATTAATACATATTTCAAGCCTGAAATGATCGAAGATTATTTAGAAAATAGGAAAATTAATTTACAAAGAAAATATTCTACAAAAAACTCGTCAGATCCGATTATTGAAACAGTTCGAGAAAGTAAGAGACTTGAAACAGGTGGAGGCGTAAGAAACGTACTTCCTAAAATAGGTATAAATCCATTTTTTGTTATGAATAGTGATTCTATTTTTTACCCAAATAGAGAAAACCCACTCGAGCGTCTTGCACTATCATGGGACGATTCTTGTATGGATGGATTACTGCTAATCTGCCCGCGACATCTTGTTACTGGCTATGATGGAAAAGGAGATTTTACCCTAAGAGAAAGTAAGAATAAAAAATGTTATGATGAATGGGCAGTAAAAGAAGTTTATCGAGATAATTCTCAAAATTCTTTTGTTTTTACAGGAGTTCAAATTTTACACCCAAGACTCTTTAGACAAGCACCAATGGGAAAGTACTCCCTTAATCTTCATTATGATGAAGCTATAGATCAAAATCGTTTATTTGCAGTAATATGTCCTACACCTTGGTATCACGTAGGTAATATGAAAAGTCTTCATGAAACTGAAAGGGATCTAGTTGGTTGTATAAAGCTATGAGTCAGAATTCGAGTAAGTATGGTATTTATAATATTCCCTCTACAGTGCCTTTTAGCCAAGCACTCGTCTCTGGAATACTATCTGGAAAAATTTTACAATTTCAAGAACAAAACCCTTTAGCATTAAACGATACAATTATATTGCTACCAACTCGTCGTGCATGCCAAACAATCTCGAGAGAATTCGTTAAACTAAATGAACAGAAAGGTTTAATTCTTCCTAGAATCTTTCCTATTGGCGATATAGATGATGAATATCAAGGACTAACTGATTTAATTTTAAGAGGCATTGGAAACTTTCCTCAGCCTGTTTCTGAAATTAAAAGACAACTTTTATTAACACGCCTAGTGACGTCATGGAAAATTTCATATGAGAAATCTATTAGTTCTAATCGTGAATGGTCTATGGAATATTCATCCCGCCTTGCAACCGAATTATCCAAATTACTTGATGCAATTCAATTAGAAGGATTAGATTTTTCAAAATTAAAAGAATTAGCACCGGAGAATTTTGCTGGGCATTGGCAAAATATTTTGGAGTTTTTGGAAATCCTAACTAAATCTTGGCCTGAAATTTTATCAGAGCAAGGACTTATAGATCCAGCTTATAGACTCAACCTTGCCCTAGTTACTCTATCCAAATATTGGAAAAAAAACCCAACATCAAATCCTGTTATTATTGCTGGATCTACCGGAACAATGCCAGCTGTGACAAAATTAATGCAAACCATTCTAAGTTTAGATCAGGGGATTGTTATTATCCCAGGCCTGGATAAAGATATGGATAAAGAACTATGGGATTCTATTAAGCCTTCGCATCCACAATTTGCATTAAGAACTTTACTAGAAAACCTTCATACAAATCGAAGTATAGTAAAAGCTTGGCCCCATCATTTTAAGTCTAAAGAAAACAAAGAAAGGATAAGGATTTTAAATACAAGCCTTTCTTATAATCTAGAATCAGGAAAATCATTGGAGACTTTTGATGAATTAAAGTTAGGTGTTAATAATCTTTCAATAGCTGAATGTCAGTCTCAACAAGAAGAAGCTGGTGTAATAGCTTTAAAGATTCGCTCTGATATAGATTTGGCGAAAATAAATTCTACAAATAAGAATGATAGAAATCTATTACCCAAAGTAGCACTCGTAACATCTGATAGACGCCTGGCTCATAGGGTTACCACAGAATTACTACAGTGGAACTTATCTGTTGATGACTCCGCAGGCATGCCTCTAGGATGGACAAATACTGGCGCTTTATTCAGACTAACTGCCCAAGTTTGTAAAATACATACAACACCGGTGGATCTATTAGCAATATTAAAGCATTCTCTTTCTTCTGGAAATTTAAGAACAGATATCTTTAAAGAAACTGTTAAGAAAATCGAGTCTATTTTTTTTAGGGGGCCAGAAAAATATTTGTATTTTTCACATCTTGATAGAGTCTCGAATAACTCAGATATTAATTCTGAAACAAGAAAATGGATTGAGTGTTTTTCAAATCATATTAATCATTTAAAAAAAATATCTGCATCTAGAAGTTCTTTTTTAGATAACCTCAGATGTCATATAGAACTTACTGAATGGCTTGCATCTACTGATGAGAAATCAGGTGAATCAATTTTATATTCTAATGATGGGGGTAAAGAGATGTATGCTTTTCTTGAAGAACTCCTCCAAAATGCAAATATTATAGGAAAAATGGCACCTCATAATTATTTTGGGCTATTTGAAACATTAATGAGTAAACATAATATTCGAAAAAAAGATGTTTCTCCCGAACCATTTATTTTTATTTGGGGTCCTTTAGAAGCCCGGCTACAAAGTGCAGACATCACTATTCTTGGGGGGCTTAATGAAGGAAGTTGGCCGTCAAACTCTAATGATGATCCTTGGATGAGTGGAGCAATGAGAGAAGCCTTTGGACTTCCCTCATTTGAAAAGATGATGGGATTGTCAGCTCATGACTTTATACAAGCAGCATCTTCCGAAAATGTTATGTTAACTAGATCTATAAATACGAATGAAGGCCCTGCCACAGCATCCAGGTGGCTCACTCAGCTTAAAACCAACCTTAAAAGGCTAGGATTAGATTCAGAGCCAATTAGGCGTGGTAAAAAAATAATAGAAAAATATAATACTACTAGATCTCAATACGGAGAACGTATTTTGATTGATCCACCAGCCCCATGCCCCCCAATACATAGTCGACCAAGAAAACTATCTGTGACTCAAATAGAAAAACTAATGGGAGATCCTTATAGTATATACGCCCGACACATACTCAATTTGCGCCCAATTGATGCGGTTGACGCCCTACCCGGTCCTTCCGAAAAAGGTACAATTATCCACGAGATTTTGGATCTCTTTGTAAAAAACGTTGATAAAACTAATCCAGATCTAGCATTCAATTCTCTAATAGAGATATCTAATGAAATATTTGTAAGTAGAGAACCAAGACAAGGTTTTTTTGCTTTCTGGTGGCCGAGGTTTGAAAGGATTGCAAAATGGATTGTTGAGCAAGAGGGTTATAGACAATTAAAACTAGAAGATATAGGAAGCGAAATTTATGGCCAGTTACTCTTGAAGAGACCAGGCGGAAACTTCATTCTCACTGCAAAAGCGGACCGTATAGGTAGACACTTTGATGGAAGTTTATCCATTTTAGATTATAAGACTAGTAAAGCTCCAAGTAGAAATGATATCCGAATGGGTAAATCCCCCCAACTACCACTTGAAGCAGCGATTGCAGAAGGGGGCGGCTTCCAAGATGTTTCGGCAGCCCAAGTTAAGGAACTTGCATATTGGCATTTATCAGGGGGTCAACCTCCAGGGGAAATTAGAAAAATAGAGGACAATCTTAGAGAAATTGTAAAGGAGTCCATAATAGGGCTTGAAAGTTTGATAGATATTTTTGATCAACCTAATACACCTTATCTTTCAGTTCCTAGACCAGAATGGGAGCCATCCTGGAATGACTATGGTCACCTTGCACGTATAAAAGAATGGGGAGTTACAGAAAATTTCGAGGATGAAAGTGGAGAATAAAAATCATTCTAGTAAAATTGACGATAAAACTAGTGTCTGGGTCTCCGCATCTGCCGGTACTGGAAAAACCACAATACTTGTACAAAGAATACTCTATCTTCTCCTTTCAGGATCAAAAGTAGATCGAATCCTTTGCTTAACATTTACTAGAACTGCAGCTGCAGAAATGAAAGAAAGAATCAATTTCTATTTGAGTCAATGGGCAATCTTAGATGAAGAAGAGTTATCTATAGCTGTAGAAAAAATAACTGGTAAGCTACCAGGAAAAGATATGCTTGGAATAGCCTCAAACCTGTTTTTTAACTTACTTCAAACGCCTGATGGAATAAGGATAGAAACAATTCATGGGTTTTGTCAGTCTGTACTGCGAAGATTTCCTATTGAATCTGGAATACCACCACAGTTTCGAGTTGCAGATGAACAGCAAAGAACAGATTTAATTTTTAATACACGACTTAAAATGATGATTTATAGTCGAGCTAACCCAGAATCTGAATTATCTGTTGCCCTGAAAAAAATTATGTCTACTACCTCAGAAACAAATTTTCATGATCATCTTCTTCTATTAATCCGTGAAAAATCTAAATTAGAAAACTTTAAAAAAATTTATGAGAATACTTATTCTCAAAACAAAATAATTTCTAAATTTTTAGGGATTGATTCAGAAGATACAGAAGATTCTGCTTCGCAAATTTTTTCAGATTATAATTCGTTTTCCTCTGATAAACTTGAAGCCTGTGCAAAAGTTTTTATTGAGGGAAATAAAACAGAGAGTAAATGGGGAAAAAGTGCATTATTATGGCTTTCATCAACAGAAGAAGAACGAGCAAGTAATGCCATAGATTATGCAAAAGGCTTCTTTACTTCATCTGGAAATCTTCGCTCTCATTTACCTAGTCAGAAACTTTGCAAAAAAGCACCACAAGCAACAGATTTTTTTCATCTTGAACGTGATAGGGCTCAATATTTTTTGGAAAATATACGCTCTATAAGACTTTTTGAACGTACAAATTCTTGGATAACTATAAGCAAGTATTTTCTTGAATTATATGAGGAGGAAAAAAGCCTAGTTAACACTCTCGATTTTGATGACCTGATTCACACTACTCATAAACTACTCTCTAACCCTAATCTACCTTCGTGGGTACTTTTTAAGATGGATGGAGGAATTGACCACATACTTGTAGACGAATCACAGGATACGAGTAGCCAGCAATGGTCAATTATTAAAGCATTAAGTGATGAATATTTTTCTACAAGATCTTCGGATTCTCGTTCTAGAAGTTTATTTATAGTTGGAGATGAAAAACAATCAATCTTTAGCTTTCAAGGTGCAGATCCCTACGTTATGGAAGATTTACAAAAGCAATTAAGTAAGAGAGCACAACAAGCTAATATCCCGTGGACAAATCTACCTCTAAACCTATCATTCCGCTCCACTAGTCCTATTTTAAGTCTTGTGGATGCAACATTTTCAGATGAAGAAACTTCTACTGGTGTAGCAATTACTAATAAGAAAATTTCTCATAATGTTTCAAGATTGGGAGATTCAGGACTAGTCGAGATTTGGGATACTGAAAAGCCAGTTGGTAAACCCCCCTCTCTTGACTTATGGTCTCTACCTACTTCGAGAGAGCAACCAGACAACCCAAAATCACGTTTAGCAAAACGCATAGCAGAAACTATATCTTCCTGGGTTTCAGATGATAATCAAAAAAATAGTGACTACTGGTTAAGCGCTAGAAATAGAAAAATTCAAGCCGGAGATATTATGATACTCGTACAACAAAGAGATTCACTCATGGAGTACCTTATCAAAGCTTTAAAGAAAGAAAATGTACCTGTAACTGGAATTGATCGCATGGTTCTTATTGAGCAGTTACCTGTTATGGATTTAATGGCACTAGGAGATTTTCTCTTGTTCCCTAAAGATGATTTGATGTTGGCAACTATTTTAAAAGGCCCGTTCATAGGGCTATCTGAAGAGCACTTATTTAATCTTGCATATAATAGAGGCCCACTTAGCTTATGGGAAATTTTACTGGAAAAACAACATGAAGATCCGATAATTAAACAATGTGTTCAGCTAATTAAAGAATTAATGAATAAATATAATAAAATGACACCTTACGATTTTTACTCTGATTTTTTATTATCTGAGAATGGCCGAAGAGCACTGATTGACAGACTAGGCGAAGAAATTAATGATCCTGTGGACCAATTTCTAAACCTTGCACTTGAGTTTCAAAATGATCAGCCATTATCTCTCCAAACATTTCTTGCTTGGCTTCGTAGTGGAAGAAACGAGGTTAAGAGGAATATGGAACGAAATGAAGGCGCAGTAAAAATTTTGACAACTCACAGCGCCAAAGGACTTCAAGCGCCAATTGTATTTTTAGCGGATGCTGCACGCAAACCTAGTCATAGGCCTACACTTGTATGGTCTCATAGTGATGAAATTAACCTACCAATTTGGCTTGGAAAAAGATCTGAAGACACAAAGGTCGTAGGACGATTACGTGAACATCATGCAAAACGTCAAGATGAAGAATATCGTCGCCTTTTATATGTTGGTATGACAAGAGCAGAAGATAGATTATATGTATGTGGAACTGAAGGTGTAAGGGGTAAAAGCAAAAATTGTTGGCATGAAATAGTTATGAGAGGTTTTGACATTCTAAAAACTAAAGAAAAATTGATTGAAAAAAATGGTTTAGTTCGATTCTCCTGTCCACAAAAAACAAAGATTAATCTAGAAAGTAATAATCCTGATATCATAGAATCCGAAGATTCTGGGAAAGCAATAAAATTTTCGCCTCTTTATACTGAAGATACTTCTGATCGATTATCTATCACTTCAAAAGAGCGACCTTCTAATACAAAAAATAATGTTTCTTCTCGAAAAAATCAGGAATCAAAAATTCTTATCGGAAAAATAACTCATAGACTTTTAGAAATTTTATTGACTCTACCAGTATCAGATAGGTTCGAAGCTGGAGAAAAATGGTTGAGTAATGGATCACATGGCCTAGATAAAGATAAACAGAAAAAAATACTTTTTTCGATCAAAGAGCTTCTTAATAACCAAGACTTAAAAAAGATTTTTGGTCCCTTGGGTAGGTCTGAAGTGCCCTTTTCAGTAGAAGTGAATAATAATAATAATAATATTATTATTTCTGGAAAAATTGATAGGCTATTAATAGAAGATGATATAATTACTGCGATAGATTTTAAAACTGATAAGTATCCACCAGATAATCAGAATTTGGTTCGACAAGAATATATAGAGCAAATGCAAGACTATGCTAAAGCCCTCAGAATTATTTTTCCCGGGAAAAAGATTTTATGTGGTCTTTTATTTACAACAAATGCCAGTATGATATGGATAGATGTAGTTTCATAAGGTAGCATAGCTTGACGATTCGTTCACCTCTACTGAAATTTATTCAGGCTTATGGAGTTAATAAATATGAGTATTTTAGAAGTTAGTGATGCTGATTTTGAAGAAAAGGTACTAAAAGCAGAGGGGCCTGTTTTAGTTGATTTTTGGGCAGAATGGTGTGGACCTTGTCGCCAGATCGCTCCAGCTTTAGAGGAGATAGCAAAGGAATTAGATGGTAGTATAACAATTGCAAAGCTAGATGTTGATTCTAATCCTTCTACCCCTGCAAATTATGGGGTAAGAAGCATACCAGCTCTTATAATTTTTAATTCAGGAGAAGTATCCTCAATGAAAGTTGGGGCTTTACCTAAATCTAAACTTAAAGAATGGATTAACTCTACTACTTAAATATTTTTCATTTAGAATTTTTACCATCGAAATGCTCTAATATATAACCTGCTAGATACAAGGATCCACATATAAGTATCCTACTTTTTATCTTAGGATATTTTTGTCTTATAATTGAAATCGAATCATCTATCCCTTTTCCTGTATAAACATCAGCATTTGATTTTCCTAAAAAACTTAATATTGATTCCGGTGAAAGGCTTGCATCTTCGTTTGGGATTTTCAGTGCAGTTATAGATTTACAATAACCTTCTAAATACTGAAGAAAACCTCCAACATCCTTTGTATTAATCATCCCAACTATTAGATGAAGTGGCTGGTCTTTCCATTTTTTTAATTGAAGAGACAGCACTTTTGCAGCCTTAATGTTGTGCCCACCATCTATCCATAACTCCCAGCCTCGAGGAATACTTTTTGTATCTATTTTTTGGAGCCTTCCCGGCCAAACTGAATGCTTTAAACCCTTTCCAATACTCTCTGAATTTATTTTTTTAAATAAAGACTTGGATAAAAGATTACTTGCAGCAATGACTAAACCTGCGTTCTCAATTTGGTGTTCACCAACTAAAGAGGGATTTGGGAAAATTTCACATAAAGTGTCATTTCTAAAATATATCCCACATGATTTACTTTTAACTTCAAAATCTCTACCCCACATATGTAATGGGGAACCAACTTCATTAGCTATTTTTTCTATAATATGTCTAGACTTCTCTTCTTGTTTACTAATAATTGCTGGGCATCTGGGCTTAAGAATACCCGACTTTTCTCTTGTTATTTCTTCTATTGTTTCTCCTAAAAATTGTTGGTGATCAATAGAAATATTAGTGATAATTGAAAGCTCAGGAATCACTACGTTTGTTGCATCTAATCGACCACCTAACCCAACCTCCAATAATAAGACATCAGCCTCAATTCTGCTAAATGCTAGAAAAGCTGCTGCCGTAGTTATTTCAAAAAAGGTTATTGGACTATCACCATTTGCTCTTTCACACTCATGAAGGATTTCGAAAAGAAAATCTTCATTTATAGCCTCTCCAGCTAATATTATGCGCTCATTAAAGTCTACTAAATGTGGGGATATATATGCATGATGAGAATAACTACTTTGAATTAATACCTCTGAAAGCATGGCTAATACACTGCCTTTCCCGTTTGTCCCAGCAATATGAATTATTGGCGGTAATTTGAGATGAGGATTATCTAACCTATCCAGCAATGAATGAATTCTATCAAGGGTAAGATCTATAGACTTTGGATGAAGTTCTTTTAGTCTAGAAAGGATAACTTTTGTGCTACTTTTATTCATATGCCATTGAATGTTAATAAGAAATTTTTGTTCTTATTTAACATCAGTCTAAATAATACCGGCGCTATTCGTTTGGGATTCATTTATATTTCTAAGATCTCCATGATCTGTAAGAATAGATATAATTTTGATCAGTTCTTCACGTAATTGCTTTCTTGGAATAACCATATCAACCATACCATGATCAAGAAGATATTCTGACTTTTGAAAGTCATCAGGTAATTTTTGACGAATAGTTTCTTCTATTACTCTCTGTCCTGCAAAACCAATCAATGCACCTGGCTCAGCTATGGCAATATCTCCCAGCATGGAAAAAGAAGCCGTTACTCCACCTGTAGTAGGATTTGTAAATACTACGATGTAGGGTAAATCTGCTGCCTTTAATTCATCTACCGCAATAGTAGTTCTTGCCATTTGCATTAAAGACAAGGCACCTTCCTGCATACGCGCACCCCCTGATGATGGGATAACAATCAATGGGGCTCTTTTGGAAATTGCTAGTTTTGTAGCAGACAAGAACCCGTTTCCGACAGAAACTCCCATAGACCCACCAAGAAAAGAAAAATCAAATGCTGCTATAACGGTTTCTCTATCCCCCATTTTTCCATGCGCTACTTCTAGAGCATCCACAGCCGAACGATCGGGGTTTCTCGCTTCACGTAATCGCTCTGAATAGCGCTTTCTATCACGAAACCTAAGTGGGTCATTTACCCCCTTAGGTAAATCAAGTAATTCATAAATACTATCATCAAATAATGATTCAAATCTTCTTTTTGGCGAAATTTGCATATGAAAACCGCATTGTGTACATACTTTCATATTAGAAGCTAAATCTCGATGAAAAATCATTTGCCCACATTTAGGACATTTTTCCCATAGATCCTCAGGTATATCCGGTTTACGGAATATTTTTCTAACCTTAGGCCTTGTAAATCTCTCAAGCCAACTCATTACAGGCCTTCCTTTTTTCTTGCTTTTCCCACACCTTCAGCTAAATCATTTACAAAAGAAAGTACAGCGTTTATGCACCTCTTGCTACTTTGATTTCCTGATGGAATATTTTTACCAATGATGTCTATTAAAGCTGATCCCACAACAACTCCATCAGCACATTTTGCAAGTTGACTAGCTTGCTCTGATGTTTTTACACCAAACCCAACACATATTGGAAGTTTTGTAGATTTTCTTAATCTAGTAATGGCTTCAGCTATAGACCCTTCTTCAGCTCCCTTTCCACCAGTTATACCAGTAATAGAAATATAATATATAAAACCTGACGCATTTTTTAAAACAACGGGCAATCTATCCTCACCAGTTGTAGGTGCAACTAATCTTATAAAATCTAAATCTTGAGAGATTGCTGGTATACATAATTCCTCGTCTTCTTCCGGAGGAAGATCAACAACAATCAACCCATCTAGCCCTACTGACCCGGCATCTTTAATAAACTTATCAACTCCATATATGTAAATCGGATTAAAGTATCCCATTAAAATAATTGGAGTATGAGAGTTTTCTTCTCGAAATCTTTTTACTAAGTCAAGTGTCTTTTCTAGAGTGATTCCTGCTTTCAAAGCCCTTTTTCCAGACTCTTGAATGATAGGACCATCTGCCATTGGATCTGTAAAAGGCGTACCAATTTCGATAATATCTGCCCCTGCTCCTGGGAGACCTTTGAGGATTTCAAACGAAGTTTCTATGTTAGGGTCGCCCATCATAGTAAAAGTAACTAGTGCAGATTTATTTTCTATGCTGAGTTTTTTAAAACACTCATTTATTCTATTTTTCAAATATTTTCCCCTAACTCTTCAGCAACCGTAAAAATATCCTTATCACCTCTTCCACACATATTTAGTACTAGCAATGATTCATTACTTAGACTTGGTGCTAACTTCATCACATGGGCCAAAGCGTGAGCAGGTTCAAGTGCTGGAATTATACCTTCTATCTCAGAGCATACCTTAAATGCACTTAGAGCTTCTTTATCTGTAATCGCAGCATATTCTACGCGTCCTGTATCTTTAAGCCATGCATGCTCAGGCCCTATTCCAGGATAATCTAATCCAGCCGAAATTGAATGAGCTTCTTGAATTTGCCCATCTTGGTTTTGTAATAAATATGTCCTATTACCATGTAGAACCCCCGGAGTGCCTGCTGTTAATGAAGCAGCATGATAATTAGATTCTATTCCCTTACCAGCTGCCTCAACACCTATAAATTTCACCTCCTTATCATCAAGAAAAGGATGAAAAAGCCCTATCGCGTTTGATCCACCTCCAATGCAAGCAACCAAAACATCAGGCAGTCTATCTTCAGCTTCTAATATTTGATCTTTAGTTTCATGCCCAATTATTGACTGAAAATCTCTAACCATAGCAGGGTAAGGATGTGGCCCTGCTGCCGTTCCAATTAAATAATAAGTATTTTCTACATTAGTAACCCAGTCACGAAGTGCCTCATTCATTGCATCCTTAAGTGTGGCAGAACCAGATTCAACAGGGATAATATCAGCACCAAGAAGTTTCATTCTGAATACATTTGGCTTTTGTCTCTCAATATCTGTAGCACCCATATAAACTGTACAAGGTAATCCAACCTTGGCACATACTGTAGCTGTTGCAACTCCATGCTGTCCCGCTCCGGTTTCAGCAATAATACGTGTCTTGCCCATTTTTTGTGCTAATAGAATTTGACCAACACAGTTGTTAATTTTATGTGCACCTGTATGATTCAGCTCATCACGTTTGAAGTATATTTTTGCTCCGCCCAATTTACTTGTCAGCCGTTCTGCAAAATATAGTGGGCTAGGCCTTCCAACGTATTGATTGAGCCACCTTTTCATATCGTCCTGAAATTTTTTATCTTTACAAGCGTCTTTATATGCGTTCTCTAACTCTAAAATTAGGGGCATCAGAGTTTCTGCTACGTAACGTCCGCCATAGATACCAAAATGACCTTGTAAATCAGGGCCTTTACGATATGAGTTAATTTCTACCATACTCTTTTACTTTCCAAACAGTCTAATAACGTCAAGAAACTCTCTTATTGCTAGAGGATCTTTTTTTCCTGGAGTAATCTCTACACCAGAAGAAACATCAACAGATATTGCTGATGTAGAAGTAATTGCTTCTATAACATTATCTGAATGAAGACCACCAGAGAGAATCCAATTAATTTGAGATAACTCTTCTTTTCGTTGAATTAGCAGATTCCAATCAAAGGTAGTGGCATTACCGCCTGGAAGGACTTTTTTTGTATTGTTAATAGGATGTGCATCAAACAGTATCATATCTGCACATTCTGCAAATTTAATACCTTTATCGATATCTGAAAGACTGTTTACCTTTATAGCTTTTATTACATTTATACCAATTTGACTTTTAATATCCTTCACTCTTTCGAATGACTCGGAGCCATGAAGTTGTAAAAAATCTATTTTTACTTGAGATGTTAAGGACTTTAAAAATTCGGTTTCTGGATCAACTAATACAGCTACTATATTCACATCCCCCGGAACTTTTAGAGCTAGTTCTTTGGCTTTATTAATATTTATATAACGAGGTGACGGTTCATAAAAAACAAACCCAATATAAACCGCACCACCATCAATAGAGGCCCCTAAAGCAAGCTCATCTTTTATTCCACAAATTTTTGTTGAAATTGACAATCAAGCACTCCAATTAGGGTATAAATTTACTGACTTTTATTTTTACTATTTTCAGATTTTAAAGATACTGGACCGTAGTTAGATAGGTTTTTCTTTTCAGTTTCCGTTAACTTTTTCTTTAAAACATTAATTTCCTTTTCAGCTAACCTAATCTTTCTGGCACGATCAACTGAAGTTGCCCTTGCTTTGTGATCAAGTAACCAACGAATCAAGCTACCTACTATTAGTCCAAATAGGACCGCACCCACTGCAACTGCCCAGATTGGAGTATCTATTTCAAAAGGTAAAGGCGACAAACTTATTGCAGTAGGCCCTCTGTTGGCTACGGCAAAAGCTATAATTGCAAGGGCCACTGGAAGAGCGATCAACCAGGTTAGAAGTCGCATAGTCTTAACCGTCGCCTAACAAGGATTAGCCCTGAGGCGTATCTGCGTTGATCCGATCTCGCAGCTCCTTTCCAGTCTTAAAGAATGGAAGGCGTTTTTTTGAAACACTTACAGCTGCACCAGTTCGGGGATTTCTTCCTACACGGGCATCACGCTCACGTGCTGAAAAAGCACCAAAACCCCTCAATTCTACACGATCACCTCTAGCCAGGGCCTCGCCAACTTCGTTGAAAATACGGTTAACAACTCTCTCGAAATCCCGGTTATATAATCTAGGATCAGGATAAAGCTCCGATAGTTTTTGGATAAGCTCAGATTTTGTCATCAAAATCCCCCAAGATACATTGCCAGTTCCTTACAAAATTATTTTTTTATAGGCCCTGAAATACAAAACGTAAGGGTGCCAAACACTCTACTAGTCGTCAACCCAAGGAATTAATAAATGACCAATTAACTTATCTAATTGTCACTATTTTATTCATCATTACCCTCTGAATCTGATGATTTTTGCTCTTTTTTCTTGCCACGAAGAGCTGCTCCCAGAATATCGCCAAGACTAGCTCCTGAATCTGTAGAACCAAACTCTTCCATTGCTTGCTTTTCTTCTTCGGCCTCTAGGGTTTTTATAGATAATGTAATTCTGCGATTAGACTGATCAAGCTGCATTACCTTTGCGTCAAATTTATCGCCTACAGCAAATCTCTCTGGTCTTTGTTCAGAACGCTCACGAGACAAATCAGCTCTACGAACGAAACCAGGAATTTCTCCAAAAACCTTTACATCAAGACCATGATCATGAACAGCAACTACTGTACATGTAGTCACTTCCCCAATCTTACTACCAGCAGACTCAAATGGGTCAGAATTAAGCTGCTTAATTCCAAGACCAATTCGTTCCTTTTCGGAATCAACAGATATAACCTTAGTTTTTATTATATCACCTTTATTATAACGCTGAATTGCCTCCTCGGATGTAACTGTCCAATCAATATCGGACATATGTACCATTCCAAAAATTTCACCTGGCAGCTCGACGAATAGTCCAAATTCAGTAATATTTTTTATTTCTCCTTCAATTTCTGAACCCTCTGGATTTCCCTCAATAAAGGTCTCCCAAGGATTCTCCATGCATTGCTTGAGACCAAGGCTTATACGTCTCTTGTCAGAATCAACCTCTAAAACCATTACTTCTACCTCTTGGCTGGTAGAAACAATTTTTCCAGGATGTACGTTTTTCTTAGTCCAGCTCATCTCAGAGACGTGAACTAAGCCTTCAATTCCTGGCTCCAACTCAACGAAGGCACCATAATCTGTTATATTAGTTACGCGACCAAAGTATTTAGCCTGAGGTGGATATTTTTCTGAAACACCTCCCCAAGGGTCTGATTCTAGTTGTTTCATTCCCAGGGATATTCTTTGCGTCTCAGAATTAAATCTAATTACCTGAACCTTAACACTTTGGCCTATTTGCAGGGCCTCACTAGGGTGGTTGATTCTGCGCCAAGAAATATCTGTAACATGTAGTAGTCCGTCTACCCCACCAAGGTCAACGAAGGCACCATAATCAGTTATATTTTTTATAACCCCTTCAAGTACTTGACCCTCATGCATATTAGAAATTAATTCCTGTCGCTGTTCGGCTCGCGTATCTTCTAAAACCGCTCTCCTTGAAACAACTATATTACCTCGGCGACGATCCATTTTTAAAATTTGAAAGTGTTGTTGAGTATTCACGAGGGGAGTAACATCTCTTACTGGTCGAATATCTACTTGGCTTCCGGGTAAAAAAGCAACGGCCCCGCCTAAGTCAACAGTAAAACCACCCTTTACACGGCCGAAAATGGTACCATCAACTCTTATCCCGCTAGTATATGCCTTTTCAAGCGTCTCCCATGCCTCCTCGCGACGAGCTCTTTCACGGCTTAGAACCGCTTCTCCTCTACGATTTTCAATTCTTTCTATGAAAACTTCGACTTCATCGCCTACTTGAACTTCGGTGGACTGTCCAGGAGCTGCAAATTCTTTTAGAGGCACCCTTCCCTCAACTTTTAATCCCACATCAATAACGGCAGAATCACTTTCTATTGCTACAATCTTCCCAGTGACTACAGTTTGCTCAAATCTGCCATCTTTTTCCATATATTCATCTAATAATTCGGCAAAATTCTCTTTTTCTATATTAGAAGTTGATGGAGTGTTCTCCTCTTTCATAAGTTTCTCGTTTCTATTTATTATTCGCACAGATGAGATATTTTACTAACCCATTGATTTATCATGCGTATTAGTTAGAGTTTGGCATAAATTGGTAACATACCAACTTATTTAACCACTTTTACTTAGAACAAATGTTATAGCCCGTTCAAATACTTGATCACAGCCCAAATAGCTAGTGTCTATGATATAAGCATCTTCTGCAATGCTTAAAGGAGCTACATTTCTTTCTCTATCGCGTTTATCACGTTCTTTCATTTCAAACAAAACGCGGCTTTCTATACTCTTAGTACCTTTATCATGCAACTCTTTCGACCTCCTAAGCGCACGAACCTCAAGATTAGCATCTAAATAAATTTTTGCTGTTGCATCGGGGCAGACTACAGTTCCAATATCCCGACCGTCTAAAACTGCCCCGGGGGGCTCAGCTGCAAAGGATCTTTGATAATCAATAACAGCCTTTCTCACTCTGGGATATGACGCAACAACTGATGCCACTGAAGCTACTTTTTCATCCCTTAATTCCGGCCTTAACAGATCATTTTCAGTTATATTAGATGCGGCAGCTATAGCAAATTTCTCATCACTAGAGTCTCTTTTTTTACTGATTAGCTCTAATGACACTGCCCTATAGATTAAACCGGTATCAAGATATCTTAGCCCAAAATGGGTGGCTAAACTTTTGGCTAAAGTACCCTTGCCTGATGCAGCAGGGCCATCAACAGCTATTAACATATTTTTAAGTGAATTCATTACGCTGGATTATTGATCTCGGCGCCAAGCTTTTTCATTAAATTAACAAAAGTTGGAAAGCTTGTTGAGATTGGTGAACTGTCATTAATTCTTATAGGTTTATCTGTTGTTAGTCCCATAACTAGAGCGGCCATAGCAATGCGATGATCCAATGCTGTTTCAATTATTACACCTCCAGCTGCAGGCTTACCATTACCTTCTATAGAAAAACCATCCTCAAATTCATTTACTTCTACCCCTGCAGAATTTAAGAGGCTAACGGTAGTGGCTATTCTATCACTCTCTTTATATCTAAGTTCTCTAATACCGTGCATTTCTGTTCGACCTTTTGCAACTGAGGCCAATACAGCTAATATAGGATACTCGTCAATCATTGTGGGTGCTCGATTACTAGGAACACTCACCCCCCTTAATTGGCTATATCGAGCAGTAATATCTGCGATAGGCTCAGGAGAGTCAGTATCTACGCGGTTAATTAATAAGTCTGCACCCATATCAAGTAGAGTGTCAAGAAAACCAGTACGTAATGGATTAATACCAACATTGGTTACTGTAATCTCAGAATTTGGTATCATAACTGCAGCTGCGATTAAAAATGCCGCAGAACTTATGTCACCGGGAATACTTAATTCTGTTGCATACAAATTACACTGTCCATTCAACGAAATATACACTCCATTATTTTCATCATTATCCACTTTTATTTCTGCACCGAATTGTTTCAACATACGTTCTGTATGATCTCTACTAGGATTTATCTCATGTATAATGGTGCTACCCCTTGAAGATAAACCACATAGTAATATAGCAGATTTAACTTGTGCAGAAGGTACTGTTAACTTGTAATCCAAAGGTAAGGGTGAAATATTTCCATTAATTTGGACCGGCAAATAATTATCTAAATGGGAAGAAATCTGAGTCCCCATTGCCTCTAAAGGTTCAATAACTCTTTTCATTGGGCGAGACCTTAATGAGGCATCACCTGTAATGATCGCTGATATTGGATTCCCAGCTATTAGCCCCATTAACAAACGTGCTGCTGTCCCTGCATTTCCCATGTCTAAAATATTATTTGGACTCATGAGGGCTCCTACCCCCAAACCTTGGACAATCCAGCACCCATTACAATCTTGATTTAAGGTCACACCCATTTCACTGAGAGCAGAAGCTGTTGCCAATACATCTTCACCCTCAAGAAGTCCCTTTATCCTAGTCTCACCTATTGCTGAACTAGCAATAATCAGAGCGCGATGAGATATTGATTTATCTCCAGGCACACTGACACGACCATATAAAGCCTTACCAGCCCTACTACAAAGAGGCTCTAATTCGCCAATATCAGGCATTTTTGCTACTTTTCTCCATTTATTCACTATTAATCTCTATCACACCAGAGTGATGAGGCAAATAATCTTAATGCTTTGTATTATTTTGCTTTGACACCTGACGTAGATCATGGCAATTCCATGGCTGGAAAACTTACTTTATTAGTTATTAAAACAAAATTAGTTATTAAAACTAAAAAAATACTATGTGCTTTCACTATATAGCTGAAGCTTTGGAATTTTATTAGGAGATCTAACAGTGAGCAAGCCTGAATGGGGGACCAAACGTACGTGTCAATCATGCAATACTAGATTTTATGATTTGAGAAAAGAGCCAATTATCTGTCCAAAATGTGGCTCAGAATACGTTAAAACCGCTATAGAATCCGGCCGACGTGGCCGAAGACCAAAAACTAAGGTCAATGAGTTAAATAATAATACAAACACTACTGTTGAAAAAATGGATGGTGATGAGACTGTAAATAAAGAATTAGAAGATAGTATGGAGTTTGTAGAAGACATAGATACAGACAATGATGCAGAAAATGTAATAGAAGACACTACAGATCTAGGGGATGATGAAGACGACGTTGCAATAGTAATTGACGCTATTAACGAAAAAGAAGGGCAAGGAAGCTAAATTAACCAACCCTTTAACTAACTAGTTAAGTTATAGGGGCCATAGCTCAGTTGGGAGAGCGCTTGAATGGCATTCAAGAGGTCGGCGGTTCGATTCCGCCTGGCTCCACCACTTCTGTTTTAAGTGTTGTTGTAATGTTTATTTTTAAAGTCCTAGTATCCAACCTTTATATCAACTAGATTTTTAGGTTTTAGATTTGATCTTACTAAATCTAGATTTTTTATTATCTGCCTTGAGCTTGAAGCCGCATTTGTTATAGCCGCCACATGAGGGGTTAAAGTTATTTTAGGATGATCCCAAAGCTTACTATTTTTTGGCAAAGGTTCCTCGCGAGTAACATCTAGGAATGCATGCTCTATATGCCCAGAATCTAAAACATTAATTAAGTCGCTTTCGATAACGTGCTTTCCTCTCCCTACATTTATTAAATATGCACCAGAGGGCAAATTATAAAGTAAATCTTTATTTATTATATTTTCTGTTTCATTTGTTAGAGGCAAAAGACAGACAAGAATATTCACATTTTTCAAAAAATCATTTAATTCATTTAGTCCCGCATACGAAGAGATTCCAGAGATATTTTTCTTTGTTCTACTCCATCCATAGATTTTAAAATTTAGATCCCTTAGTGCGCTTGCAGTCGCTTGACCGAGTACTCCAAGTCCCATAATTCCAATGGAAAAGTCTTGACTTAAAGTAGAATTTGCATTTTTCCAAATGTGATCTTTCTGCTGGAGAACATAATTTGGCATACCCCTATGACAATATAAGGTTGCCATCACAACATAGTTAACCATTTGATCAGTCAATGAATCTTCGACAATTCGTGTTATAGGAATTCCTTTTGGTAAATCACTAATATTTAATAAATGGTCGACCCCAGCACCTAAGGAAGAAATTAGTCGTAAATTTTTAAAATTGCTCAGCATACCATCTGGGGGATGCCAAACTAAAGCTAACTCAATGGAATCAGGGATATCACAATCAGGCCATACATAGAATTGCATCTTTGGAGCATATAGAGAAAATGCTTCTCTCCAAACATTAGGGTCGTCAACTTGACTATGAAAAATTATTGACATGACTTTTCATAATAAAATTAATAGGCGTTAAAAGAAAATCGATTAAGAATATTCACTATCGTTTACCAGCTTTAGTTTATAGATTAATTCTAGAGCATCTCTAGGAGTTAAGTCATCAGGATTCAGGTCAATTATCATTTGCCTTAGTTTATCTAAATCTTCAAAATTTTCCTTTTTATTTTTATTAACTTCTTGCGAAGCAGAAAACAAAGGTAAATCATGAGTCAATTGTGTTATTTTATTACCTGTATTTCCTTGTTCTACAAGTTCTAAAACCTCCCTCGCTCTCTCTATAACTGCATAAGGTAGTCCAGCAAGTTGTGCCACATGAATACCATATGAGCGATCGGCAGAACCCTTATCTACTGAGTGTAAAAATATAACATCACCTTTCCACTCCTTTACTCTCATAGTATAGCAAGACAAATATTGTAGCTTATCACTCAGTCTTGTGAGCTCGTGGAAATGAGTGGCAAACAGTCCTCTGCAATGGTTAACTTCGTGTAAATGCTCAACTGTTGCCCAGGCTATAGATAGACCGTCATATGTTGCAGTCCCACGCCCTATTTCATCAAGAATTACAAGAGACATTTCTGTGGCTTGATTCAATATTGCAGCTGTTTCTATCATTTCAACCATAAATGTGGAACGACCTCTAGCAAGGTCATCAGCGGCACCAACCCTACTAAACAACTTATCAATTATTCCTATATGTGCATGCTCAGCAGGTACAAATGAACCCATTTGAGCTAGTACGGCTATAATCGCATTTTGTCTTAAAAATGTACTTTTACCTGCCATATTTGGGCCGGTGAGCAACCATAAATGTTCATCTCGTCCTAGATTACAGTCATTAGATATAAAATCATTTTTGTTTAAACCAATTACTTCTACAACTGGATGCCTGCCACCGCGGATATCAAAAGAAAGAGAATTATCGACTATAGGTCGGATATAATTATTTTCTGAAGCAAGCACTGCCAACCCTGAAGTTAAATCTAAACCAGCTAATGCATTAGCAGCCTTTGAGATTTTCCCTGCTTTATTTATTGTATTTTCAATAAGAGAATTAAAAATTTCCATTTCATATAGATGAACACTGTCTATCGCTGCAGAAATTTCTCTCTCTAAATCTGATAGCTCTGTAGTGGTAAAACGAACGGAATTGGCAAGTGTTTGCCTATGGATAAATAAGTCTCCTAATTTACCTATATTGCCTGTTGAGACCTCTACAAAATATCCCAAGATATTATTATATTTAATTTTTAGAGAACTAATCCCTGTCTGATCTTTATAGCGTTCACCTAGTTGAGAAATAAATTTCCTACCTTCATCTCGTAAAAAAATAAGTTTATCAAGCCGATTATCGTAACCCGACTTTACGAAATTTCCTTCTGCAGCTGTCATTGGCGGATTTGTAGTCAAGGCCTGGGAAAGAGTATTTACTAAATCATCATGATTACCTAAGTCATTAAGGAGTCTATTAATTTCCTCAGGAATTGTTTTTGGTTTTAATAAAGCATCAGTAAAAATTGAGCTGATTTCTGGTATTCTAGAAAGTCCATTTCTTATTGAAACAAGATCTCTAGGGCCACCCCTTCCAACTGTTATCCTACTCAACGCTCTTTGTAAGTCAGCAATATTACTTATTATATCTCGTAAAGAGTTTGTTGCTGTTTCATTTGTTACAAACCAAGATATACTGTCTAAGCGATTATTTATCTCATCTGCATCCGTTATAGGGCCATTTAACCTTTCTACTAATGCACGAGCACCAGCACCTGTGACTGTAAAGTCTATTGTATGAAGTAGGCTTGATTGAGAGTCACCAGATATAGACTCTACTAACTCTAAACTTCTTCGTGTTGAGGCATCAATTGACATTGTTGAGGCTCTATCTAAATTAAGTGGTATAGATAATATGGGGATCTGCCCTTTTTGAGTAATTGTTAAATACTCTACTATTGCGCCTGCCGCAGAAAGTTCAGTTTTAGTAAAACTTCCAAATGAATCTATTGTGGAAACATTAAATACTTCACATATTCTTTCTTGTGCTTTTTTGTGATCAAAGAGAGTTTCATGCTGTGGATTCATAATCTCTAAATAGTCTTTTAATATCTTAGATTTCTGAATCTCTTCGTAATAATCATCAGATATAAGAATCTCACCTGGTCTAATTCGTGTTAATTCAGAATCAATAAATTCTGCCGTAATATTTGTTGTAAAAAAATTACCAGTAGAAATATCGCACCAACTAATAGCAATATCATCTTCATCTTTATAAATTGAGGTTAGATAATTTGCGACATGTGAGTCTAAGAGAGCTTCTTCAGTTATAGTTCCAGGTGTAATAAGACGCACCACATCTCGTTTGACAACTGCACGTGAACCACGTTTTTTTGCTTCGGTAGGGTCTTCGACCTGCTCACATATAGCTACACGAAAACCAGATTTGATTAATTTAGCAATATATCCTTCTGCAGAATTTACAGGAACCCCACACATAGGAACTGGATGTCCGTTATATTTACCACGCTGGGTGAGGGTTATAGCTAATGCATCAGATGCAATCTTTGCATCATCAAAAAATAACTCGTAAAAATCCCCCATCCTAAAGAAAAGAAGAGAACTATTGTATTCCGACTTGATAGAATGGTATTGAGCCATCATCGGCGAGGTGCTCTTTTTTTCTTTTGATTTTATTATTTTGCTCTCAGTTTTTTTTGTTAGTTTGTCCATCAGACAAGGCCAAATAAATTAAGGGTCAGATGTAAAAATTATAATAATATTTTTTGTAATCACTAATATACCCAAAATGTTTATGATTAAATTAAAATATTTTAATTAAATATTAAATATATGAAAATGTATCTTTCAAACAATTCATGATACAAAGAATGTGTATGAGTTAATTGCAGTATATATATTATATAAAGCTACTATTTCTAATAAACTATTCAATTAGGAATATTTGATGAAAAAACAGATCGGCTTAACTGGAAGAGTATTAAGAGGGACGACTCTTGGCGCATCATTAATTGCATCTACTTTTATTGCCTTAGGAGCTTTAGGCTACATTGGAGCTGCTGCAGCCCTTATCGCTTGGAGCGGACTGACGGCAGCTTTAGGAATTGGTATTTGGCTATTCGTATCAGATATAGTTAACGCAATAGATTTAACATCCGGTAAAAAAATTAAGTTTGGCAAAGATAAAGCGCCCAGAATGCGGACCGGATTAGGTCGAGAGCTTCGTCTCGCTATTCAAAATACAAATCGATCCAATGATGGAAGATTAAGACGAAGAGAGCGTGACTTCGAAGGACTTGAGCTCGCATTAGACTCTATACCTGGTCCATTATTTCAACTTACAAAAGAACGTTATATTCTTAGGGCCAATAAAGCTGCTAAAGGATTATTCGGTGGAAATTTTGAAGATCGTGATTTAGCTACAGTTATGAGAAGCCCAAGTCTTCTCTCAGCAATCGACGATGCTATTGAAAAAAATATTGGGGCAGACATCCAATTTACCTTACCAGCACCTATTGAAAGGAATTTTTTTGCAAGGCTAGAGCCACTTGACCGACCTGCTCGTGACGGCACAGCGTTAATCCTTGCTCTAGTTGACTTAACCTATATCCAACGTGCAGACCAAATGCGAATGGACTTTATAGCTAATGCAAGTCACGAAATTCGCACACCGTTATCCGCTCTAATAGGTTTCATAGAGACTTTGAAGGGCCCCGCAAAAGACGATACTGAAGCAAGAGAAAAATTTTTACTTATAATGGAGAATCATGCCAAACGAATGTCTAGGCTTGTTGAAGACCTTCTATCATTGTCCAAAATTGAAATGAATGAGCATAATCCACCAGAAGAATCTGTTAAGATTGAAAGTGTAATCAATGCAGCCTCTGATCAGCTAAAATGGTTAGCCCAACGACAGAACGTATCTATAGATATACATACTGACCCTAGTGTTGATGGTGTTATTGGCTCTGAAGATGAGCTAATACAATTATTTTCTAATTTAATATCTAATGCACTAAAGTATGGAAAACAGAATTCCAAAATAACTATTACTATTGGAATTTCTTCTGATCCCCAAGGTACCCTTGGTTGGCAATCAAATGAAATGGGTGCAGTAACTGTTGAAGTTAAGGATAGGGGTGAAGGTATAAGTCGTGAACACATTCCCAGACTTACTGAGAGATTTTATAGAATAGATACAGCTCGATCTCGTGAGCTTGGCGGAACTGGACTTGGCTTAGCTATTGTTAAGCACATCGTGAGTAGACATAGAGGTGTATTATTAATAGATAGTGAAAAAGGGGTAGGATCTACCTTTACTATTTTTTTACAGCCATCGGAAATAAAATAACTTATGTAAACAATTGATTAAAAATAGTTTTTTATTTCATTTTTATTTTAGCTTTGTAATAAATCTGTAACAATTCTCCCTTAATGATATTACTGTTTTTATCTAAATTCCTACTATTTCATATACTTTCTTTTTTGCTAAACAAGGGAGCCCCGTCAAGGCATTGCAGTTAGTAATACTCCTGGTTATCGCCCTTGGACTCTCGGCTGTTGGTTATTATCTGGGTCGTAAGCGAGCTCTTAAAAAATCAGATGGCCAACTCCGATCTCTTCATTCGATGCCAGGATTTCACGGTTGGTATGTATCTTTATGGTGCGGAGTTCCTGCTGCGGTAGTCTTAGTTCTTTGGCTAGTACTTGAAAATCAAATACTCAACGGATTATTGATATCTCACTTGGGAGATGATGTTGCAAAGATTGGGGCTCAGAAGCTTTCGATTCTTTTAAATGATATCCGCAATATAGCCTCTGGGTATGTTCAGGCGGATAATAAAGACCCGAAGTTATTTCAAGCTGCAGACCACTATAATAGTCTTAAGGATACATATCGTGCTGCTATTTTAGCAGGCGGTCTTTCTGTAGCTATTGCAGGGCTAAGTTGGGGATGGAAACGCGTACAGCCTAACTTTCGAGCCAGAAATCAAGTGGAAAAAGTTGTAAAGATATCTCTTTTTATATGTTCTACAATTGCAGTTGTTACAACTGTTGGAATAGTACTGTCAGTAATTTTCGAGTCTATTAGATTTTTTGGTCAAGTATCTTTATGGGACTTTTTATTCGGAATTCATTGGAGTCCCCAAACCGCAATTCGTGAGGATCAAGTTGGATCTTCAGGAGCTTTTGGTGCTATTCCCCTGTTTACTGGCACTCTTACTATTACGATTATAGCCATGCTAGTAGCGCTGCCGGTTGGACTATTTGCTGCAATCTATATGTCAGAATTTGCAAGTCCAAAATTTCGAAAAACAATTAAGCCGATACTTGAAGTTCTAGCTGGTGTCCCCACTGTTGTATATGGTTTTTTTGCCGCTCTTACAGTTGCACCTGTCATACGTAATTGCGGTGAATTTCTAGGATTAAATGTTGCATCTGAAAGTGCGCTCGCAGCTGGCTTGGTGATGGGTATAATGATTATACCTTTTGTATCATCTTTGTCAGATGATGCTATCGTAGCTGTACCTAATAGTTTGAGAGAAGGGTCTCTAGCTGTCGGTGCCACACATGCAGAAACAATCATTAAAGTAGTTTTACCAGCCGCATTACCAGGTATAGTAGCAGCATGCCTGTTAGCCATCAGTCGGGCTATCGGTGAAACAATGATAGTAGTTATGGCTGCTGGCTTAGCAGCAAACCTTACAGCTAATCCCCTGGAGTCTGTTACAACGGTTACAACACAAATAGTTACTCTACTAGTGGGAGATCAAGAGTTTGATAGTGCAAAAACACTTGCAGCTTTTGCACTAGGATTAGTACTTTTTGTAGTTACTTTAGGACTAAATATTATCGCTTTATATGTCGCCCGACGTTATAGGGAGCAATATGACTGATATTAAAAGGAGTAACTGGCAAGATTCTCCAGCAACAACAAAAAGGATACGTCGCAGATATAGAGCTGAAAAACGCTTCAAGGCTTATGGCTTAACAGCCATACTTCTTGCTTTGACAATGCTAGGAGTTTTATTAGTTAGTATTATTGATAGAGGTTACCCTGCTTTTACATCCACTAAAATTAATATAGAAATATATTTTGATGAGAAACTTTTGGATCCACAAGGTTCTCGTAAAATCTCAAATATACAAAATTCAAACTACGGCGCTGTGCTTAGAAAATCTTTATTTGCAACGTTTCCAAATGTAGAAACTAAAAGCGACAAGAAATTACTAATTAAATTATTAAGTCGAAATGCTAAATACGAATTACGTGATAAAGTGTTAAATAACTTAGATATTATAGGTTCAACTCAAAGGGTGTGGCTAACAGCTGGTACTGATGTAGATTTACTTCATAAAGGTCAAAACTCTCAAGATATTCCTGAATCTCAACGCCGCTTGAATAATTTACAACTTAGTTGGATAAATACTTTATATGCAAAAGAATCCATAAAAGGTGTTTTTAATAAAGATTTTTTTACGAATTCCGATTCACGAGAGCCTGAAATTGCAGGAATTGGTGGAGCACTTGTAGGTTCCCTTTTTACATTACTGATTACCCTTTTGCTTGCCTTTCCAATTGGTGTTGCAACAGCAATTCATCTAGAAGAATTTGCGCCAAAAAATCGTTTTACTGATTTTATAGAAGTAAATATCAATAATCTTGCAGCTGTTCCTTCTATAGTTTTTGGATTACTAGGCTTAGCAATATTCATTCAGGTTTTCCATTTGCCACGATCAGCTCCAATAGTTGGTGGTTTGACCTTAATGTTTATGACCTTACCCGTGATTATTATAGCAACCAGATCAGCATTAGCTGCAGTTCCTCCTTCAATTAGAGAAGCAGCGTATGGTGTTGGCGCTTCACGGGTCCAAGTTGTGTCTCATCATGTTTTACCCTTAGCTATACCGGGAATTATGACAGGAACTATTGTAGGAATGGCTCGAGCACTGGGTGAGACAGCTCCCTTGTTAATGATTGGAATGGTAGCCTTTATTGTTGATATGCCGGGAGGTCCATTTGATGCATCTACAGCGCTTCCAGTTCAAGTATTCTTATGGGCTGACAGTCCAGAGCGTGGGTTTGTTGAAAAAACATCAGCTGCTATTATAGTGCTTTTAGGGTTTTTAATTATGATGAATGCATTGGCAATATATTTAAGAAATAAATTTGAGGTTCGTTGGTGACAAATTTAAAGAAAATGATTGATGATAGTTCTGAAATAACATTGGAAACAGGTGATGAAAAGGTTGGAAATTCACCTATACCTGAACTTGTACGAATGCGAGCGAAAAACGTAAATGTTTTTTATGAGTCCAAGCAGGCTCTCTTCAATGTTAATCTTGATATTGCTTCTCATAAAGTTACTGCTCTAATAGGGCCTTCTGGTTGTGGAAAATCAACATTCTTGCGCTGCCTTAATCGTATGAATGATACAATAGATACTTGTAAAGTTGAGGGAGATATTACTCTTGATGACAGAGATATATACTCTCGTAACGTAGATGTGGTAGAGCTTAGAGCTAGGGTAGGGATGGTTTTTCAGAAGCCAAATCCATTTCCTAAATCTATTTATGATAATGTTGCTTATGGCCCCCGTATTCACGGATTATCTGCAAACCGACAAGAGCTTGATAAGATAGTTGATGAGAGTCTTAGGCGTGCAGGACTTCTTGATGAAGTATCTGATCGGCTTGGAAGCCCTGGAACTAGTCTATCAGGAGGTCAACAGCAAAGGCTATGTATAGCGCGTGCTATTGCAATAAGCCCGGAAGTAATTTTAATGGATGAACCATGCTCCGCTCTAGACCCAATAGCAACAGCTAAAGTAGAAGAACTAATTGATGAGTTGAAAGAACATTATACGATTGTAATAGTTACACATAATATGCAACAAGCAGCTCGAGTTTCTCAATACACAGCTTTTTTTCATCTTGGGGAATTAGTAGAGTTTGGACATACAGAGAAAATATTTACTAATCCTACTAAGGAGAGAACTCAAGATTATATAACTGGTAGATTTGGATAGTTTAAATATTCCAACTTATAGCTAGTAATCATCTGAGAGAAAATAGGAGTGTTGATGTGACTGAACATATAGTCAAAAGCTACGATGAAGAATTAGATCGTATTTCTAATACTATAGTTCATTTAGGTGGTTTTATTGAGGAGCAACTATCTAGTGCAATTAATGCGCTTGTTCAACGCGATGGAGCATTAGCAGAACAAGTTATAGAAAACGATCTAAAAGCAGATGCAATGGAAGAAGATATAAATAATCAGGTAACTAGAATTCTTGCTCTCAGACAACCTATGGCTGTTGACCTAAGGCTCATTACAACAGCTTTGAAAATTTCCTCTGATCTTGAGCGAGTTGGTGACTCAGCTGCAAATGTTGCTAAACGAGCTCAGGCGCTCAATCAATTTGAGCCTGTAAAGCCCGCATTCGGTGTCCCTAGAATGGCACAGACCGTACAAACTATGATTAAGGATGTCTTAGACTCTTTTTTAGATCGTGACGTAGAACGTGCTATGACAGTATGGAGACGTGACGCTGAGGTTGATGAAATGTATAATTCTCTTCTACGAGAATTACTAACTCATATGTTGGAAGACCCACGTAATATTACACCCTGTTATCACCTACTTTTTGTTGCCAAAAATATTGAAAGAATAGGTGATCACGCCACAAATATGGCTGAAACAATTAATTTCCTTGTCCATGGAAAAAATATAGCAGAAGCAAGGCCTAAAGGAGAGACAGACGACATGGATTTCCCAAAAAATTTAAAAAATTAATAGAGTTTATATGAAGCCTTTGGCATTAATTGTTGATGATGAAGATGCGCTAGTCACTTTAGTTCGTTATAACTTAGAATCAGAAGGATTTGAGGTTATTGAAGCTATTAATGGTGAAGATGCTATAATTCTTATAGAAGAACGGGTTCCTGACATTGTTATATTGGACTGGATGATGCCGAATTTATCTGGCATAGAAGTTTGCCGACAAATTCGTAGGAATACTAAAGCATGTAATGTACCAATTATAATGTTAACCGCACGTGGTGAAGAATCAGATAGAGTACGAGGGCTAGATTACGGGGCTGATGATTACATTATAAAGCCTTTTTCAACGAAGGAGTTTTTGGCTAGAGTTAGAGCAATTCTTAGACGCCTAAGACCATCACTTTCTGAGATAACTCTAGAGTTTGAGGATGTTAAAATGGACTTATCAACTCATACTGTAGAGCGAGATGGAAGCAGCATTAAACTCGGCCCTACTGAATTTAAACTTCTCAAACATTTTTTAGAGCATCCTAAAAGAGTTTTTTCTAGGGAACAATTACTTGATTATGTTTGGGGCACAGATATATTTATAGAGAGAAGAACCGTAGACGTACATATAAGACGACTAAGATCTGTCTTAAATAGTTCAGGAAAAAAAGATTTGATCAGAACAATTCGTTCATCCGGATATTCTCTCGATAAAAACTAATTTTTGATACCTGTCACTGAACGTCTACTGAGCCATGCTAAGAGTAATAGACCAGGGACCGCTGCACCAGTAGTCATTAGGAAAAAAGGTATCCAACCAAGAACATCTGCGAACCATCCTGACGGAGTTGAAAGAAAGGTTCTTCCTATAGCCATTAGTGCGCTTAACAGAGCGTATTGAGTAGCAGTATACTTAACATTACAAAGACTTGATAAATAAGCAACAAAAGCTGCTGTACCCATACCACCAGCAAGATTCTCAGCACCAATAACAAGTGCCAATAATCCATTATCGTGACCTACACTAGCTTGAATGGCGAATAGAAAATTAGAGCCTAACTGGAGAAAACCACAAACCCATAAAGATTTTATGATACCTGACTTTGCTATTAATGCTCCTCCGATAGCGAGGCCAATCATTGTGGCAGCAAATCCATAGATTTTACCAACACTTGCTATCTCAGCATTGCTAAATCCAAGCTCTACCAGAAAAGGCCCCGTCATAACGCCAGCTAAAGAATCTCCAAATTTATAAAGGATCACAAAGAGTAAGATAATTATCCAAGCTGGCCTGCGACTAAAATCTAAAAATGGAGCTACAACTGCTTCCTTAAACCATCCTAAAAAACTTCGGGAATACTGAAAAGCAACTGAAGATGGCTCCTTAGCAAATAACATTGTTAAAATGCCAACAAATATTAGGCCCGCCATAACATAGTAAACTATTCCCCAATCAATACTCTCGGCTAAATAAAGTGCACCTGCACCAGAGGCTAGCATTCCCACTCTGTAACCAAACACTACAGATGCAGCTCCAGCGCCGAGTTTGTTTTCTTCAAGTATTTCGACACGGTAGGCATCTATGACTATATCTTGACTCGCAGAGCAAAAGGCTACGGCAAGGGCTAAAATTGCCATTAAACCAGGACTGGTGACCGGATCCACGCCACCCATCAGTATAATAGCTACTATAAGTGCTATCTGTGTAAATATAGCCCAGGCCCGTCTTCTGCCAAGAAGACGTGACATTAAAGGAATTCTTATTTGATCAATAAATGGAGCCCACGCAAATTTGAATGCATATGGCATTGTAACTGCGGAAAATAGACCAATGGTAGTTTTGTCAACACCAGATCTACTCAGCCAAATAGCAAGTGTTCCTAGTACTAAAGCCAGAGGTAGGCCACTAGAAAAACCAAGACAAAATATTACTAAAATACGTCTGTCAAAATAGACAGAGGCTGCCTGCTTCCAGGTGCCATGCGCAGAATCGCCAAAAAATTCCTTATAAAATTTCCTAAATGAACTCAAATATCTACTCAGTAATTTATAATAACATATTTGAAAATAAAGGATTATAGATTAATTTTATTTCTTCCAGAAGATACAATTATATTTATTTCTCTAGGCACTTCTTTCAACTAAAATATTTAGCCTTTTTTGTGACCTTGCGCCATACTGGCCAATTATTTCTCCTGCAGCTAACGCTCCTAGCCTTCCACATCTTTCTAAATCAAAATCTGAGGCTAGGCCAAATAAAAAACCTGCTGCATATAAATCTCCTGCTCCTGTTGTATCAATAACAGCATTAACGATAGGTGGCCTGATAGTGTATACTTTATCCCCAGATAAAATTACTGAGCCATTACTACCACGTGTTAAAACACCAATTTGTGTTTTATCTCTTACATAGATAAGAGCCTCATCAAAATTTTTAGAACCAGATAAAGCTATGACTTCCTCTTCATTTCCAAAAAGTATGTCTACATGATTCTCTACTAATTTTCTAAATTCAGATTTATGACGATCAACACAAAAAGGGTCTGATAATGAAAAGGCAGTATATCCGCCATACTTTCTTGTTAATTGACAAACTTTGTGAAAAGCCTCTTTTGCCTCAGGGGGATCATATAGATATCCCTCAAGATAAGAAATTTTTGTGTTTTCAATAATTTCTGGGTTTATATCCTTAGGACTCAATTCAACTGAAGCACCAAGATAGGTATTCATAGTACGTTCCCCATCCGGAGTAACAAAAATTGTGCAGCTAGCCGTCTGTGTTTTCGTATTTACTGGTTCAGTATTATAAGAAACACCGGACTCAACTATACTATCTTTAAATATCTTGCCTAGAAAATCGCCTCCCACTTTTCCAATGAAGCTAGCTTGAGCACCAAGACTTGCAATGCCTACAGCCGTATTTGCAGCAGACCCTCCAGAAATCTCAACGCCTGGCCCTACCCCGTCACTCAAGCGTTCGGCCTCTTCTGAGTCGATCAGTTGCATTACACCTTTATCCATATTTTTTTGATTTAATAATTCCTCAGATACTGAAAAAATTCTATCTACTATTGCATTACCTACAGCAAGAACATCGGATTTTCTCTTGATCATTTTAAACCTCAATATATTTATTTTTTTACTATAAAAGTTTAACTCAATTTTCTATAACTAATATATAATAATCCCAGTATCAGGTGTTTCCCAAAATCATAAATAAGGAAAGTAATTTGTGCAGAATTTCTATAAAATTATTAGTTTATTAACATTAAATTTACATAGCTCACGAATGCAAGGATTTCCTCACTTAAGTAGAGTTTTCAGGATTCGAATACTTTTTTTTCTTTTTCCAATAGTTTGTATGTTTATCATCAGCGCATGTTCTAATAACTTCCAGGAGATTAATGAAGATTATAGAAACGCCGGTAAAGATATAAGACAAGACTTAAATACTGAGGATCAGAAAATAATTAATAATAATGATTATACTGATGATCTTGAAGTTAATCTCTCAAAGAATAATCTATCTTTAGAATCAACAAAGAGGTCGGAAAAAAAAGTTTTACCTAAAATTCAAATAGAGGATTTATTAGGGAAAGATTTTGAAAAAATTTTTTCGTTACTCGGAAGACCTGTACTAAAACGACACGAGCCACCTGCAGAAGTATGGCAGTATAGGTCTGAAAAATGTATATTTGATATTGTTTTCTATTCCAATAACTCTTTAAATAAAAGTCCTGAGACTAAGTATTTTGAAGCTAGGAATTATCAAGCCCGTCCAGTAGATCCTTCAGAATGCTTGTTAGATATTGTGGCTATAAATAGTATGTAGAATTCTCAGATGAAAGAAATTAAATCCTTAAGTCCAATGCATTCTAATTCAGAATATTTAGAATATAATGATCATACGTTTTTTGATGCCATACTTAAACCCAATAGATCTCTTTCTCTAAATGGGTTTGTAATCTTAATCATTCTTTCTAGCATTGCAACTCTTGGTCTTGGAAGTTATTTTTTAGTGGCCGGTGCATGGCCAATATTTGGATTTCTGGGACTAGATTTTTTACTTCTTTTTTTAGCTTTCAAAATAAACTACCGATCTGGAAAAATACATGAACGTATAAAAATAACAAGAGATTGTGTCGTAGTATATCGGAGGGAAATGAATGGATTTCAAAGAGAAATTCACTTTAATCCATATTGGTTAAAAGTAACTATAGATAATGTAAAATCAAACCAGTTTCAAATAATGCTTAGCTCGCATAGGGATAAAGTTACTATTGGTGATTTTCTATCTAATGAGGAAAAAATAGAATTTGCTAACTCACTTAAATCAGCTCTCAGTAGGGCTAAAAATAATATTTAAAACTATCTATATCCCTTTATTTTTGTCCATAGAGTTTATGACATCTTGCATACTATATAAACCAGGCGGTTGATCTTTCGCCCATATTGCGGCTTTAACAGCGCCACGTGCATAGCTTTTTCGACTCGAGGATTTGTGAGAAAGTTCTAACCTCTCACCATCAGCGGAAAATATTACTGTATGATCTCCAATAATGTCTCCACCACGCAAAGAAGAGAAACCTATCGATCCCTGTTCTCTTGCACCTGTAATCCCATCGCGCCCGCTCACCATTTTATCTTTAAGTGATATATTTCTTCCCTTAGCAGCTGCTTGTCCCAGGCCTAAAGCTGTTCCTGATGGAGAGTCGATTTTGTGACGATGATGCATTTCAAATATTTCTATATCATAGTCCTCATCTAAATAACTTGAAACTTGTTCAGTAAGCTTAAATAAAAGATTAACACATAGACTCATATTGGGTGCTCTAACTATTGGCACTTGTCGAGATGCGCCTGTAAGTAATTCTTCCAAAGAATTATCAAAACCTGTAGTGCCAATTATTAGAACTTTTTTATATTTGACAGCCAATTCTAGATGTTTGGGTGTAGCTTCTGGAAGTGTAAAATCTAAGACCGCATCCGATGCAGAAAACATAGCATCAGGATCTGTTTGTAAAACTACATCAACTGGTTCAATGCCTGCAATATTTCCAGCATCTTTTCCAATATCCTGATGTCCTGCAACCTCTGTCGCTGAAACTAACTTTACTCCGTCTGAAGAAGTTACTTCATTAATCAGAGTAGTGCCCATTCTACCTGCTGCACCTGGTATTCCAATCTTCAGAGCATTAGCGCTCATAATTTCTTCCTCATTAAATTCATTGATATATGTTAAAAATGCCAAATCTTCCAGAGTTTATTACCTTCATTAGCAAAAGATAATAGATATTTATCTTCATACAAAACTTGTTTTATAAAGCTATTCCTTTAATTCTTCCCAAAAGTCTTTGACTTTCGTAAAAAATCCTTCCGACTCGGGGCTATGCCCAGTATTGCTCTCGCTTTCGAACTCGGATAGTAGCTCTTTTTGTTTTTTTGTTAGATTGATTGGCGTCTCAACACTAACATGAACATACATGTCTCCTTTAGCTGATGAGTTTAGGGAGGGCATTCCCTTACCTTTTAATCTAAACTGCTGACCTGATTGTGTACCAGCCGGAATACTAAGCCTAGCTTTACCGCCACCTAATGTAGGAACTTCAAGGTTACCACCAATCGTTGCTCTAACCATTGGTATTGGCACATGACAGTGAATATGGCGTCCTTCGCGTTCGAAGATATGATGACGAGCTAAGGTTAAAAATATATATAAATCTCCAGCTGGTGACCCCCTAAGTCCTGCCTCTCCTTCTCCCGCCAACCTAATTCGAGTTCCATCCTCGACCCCAGAGGGAATATTTACAGATAAAGTCTTCTCCTTGTTAACTCTTCCAGATCCACCACAGGCTGGGCATGGATCTGTTATGACCTGGCCCTGTCCATGGCAAGTAGGACACGTCCGTTCAATAGTGAAAAATCCTTGTTGTGCTCGGACCTTTCCGTGACCTCCACAGGTATGACAAATTGAAGGCTTTGTACCACTTTTTGCTCCTAAGCCATCACAAGGATCACAGGCTACAACAGACGGAACTTTAACCTTGGCTTGCTTTCCAGTGAAAGCATCTTCAAGAGTAATATCTAAATTATATCTTAAATCTGCACCGCGTGTGGGACCCCCTCTAGAACTAGATCGTCGTCCACCTCCCATGAATTCCCCGAAAAGATCGTCAAATACATCTGCAAATCCCGATCTGAAATCGAAGTCAAAACCTCCACTTGGCCCTGCGGATCCACTTTCAAAGGCAGCATGACCAAATTGATCGTAAGCTGCACGTTTTTCCTTATCTGCTAGAATATGATAAGCTTCTGATAGTTCTTTAAATTTTTGCTCTGCTACTTGATCGTCCGGATTTTTATCTGGATGATATTGCATTGCTAATTTTCTATATGCTTTTTTTAGATCTGTTTCTGAGACGTCTCGATTAACACCCAGTGTTTGATAATAGTCAGCCTTGCTCATTGCTTAACGGCCCTATAAAAGAATAATAATCTAAACCTTAAAGACAAAGAATTTAAGCATCTGATAAACATTCATAAATTAGCTTTTACTATCTTTCTTGTCTTCTTCATCTAGCTCTTCAAACGTTGCATCAACGACATTTTCTTCATTTTTGGCATTAGCAGTATCTCCGTTAGAGCCACTAGTAGGTTGGTTTTGTGAATCAGATTCTTCACCACTACTGCCAGCTTCAGCTTGCTGTTTCTTGTAGATAGCCTCTCCTAGCTTCATCGATGCCTGTGCCAAAGTCTCAGTTTTGCTTTGGATTTCTTCGGGATTTTCTGAAGGTAGAGATTCCTTTAATGCCTCCACAGCTTCGGTGATACCTGTTTTTTCTTCTGTAGATACTTCATCTCCATATTCTTCAAGATTCTTTTCTACACTATGAATTAAACCATCCGCATGGTTTCGTGCCTCTACAAGTTCTCGACGTTTTTTATCTTCCTCAGCATGTGTCTCAGCATTATTTACCATTTCATTAATTTCATCATCACTTAGACCACCAGAGGCTTGTATTCTAATTTGCTGTTCTTTTGATGTTGCCTTATCTTTTGCTGACACATTGACTATTCCATTAGCATCTATATCAAAAGTTACTTCTACTTGAGGCATGCCTCTTGGTGCAGGAGGTATACCAACTAAATCGAATTGTCCAAGTAGCTTGTTATCATTCGCCATTTCTCGTTCACCCTGGAAAACACGAATAGTCACCGCAGTCTGATTGTCATCAGCAGTAGAAAAAACTTGGCTCTTCTTGGTTGGAATAGTTGTATTACGATCAATTAATCGGGTAAATACTCCGCCTAGAGTTTCAATTCCAAGAGATAAAGGTGTAACATCTAAAAGTAACACATCTTTAACATCTCCTTGCAATACACCCGCTTGGATAGCGGCACCAACTGCAACGACTTCATCTGGATTTACGCCTCGATTTGGCTCCTTACCAAAAAATTCCTTAACGGTTTCGACTACTTTTGGCATTCTAGTCATTCCTCCAACAAGAATAACCTCGCCAACTTCTCCGGCCGAGACGCTTGCATCCTTTAACGCATCTTTACATGGGGCAATAGTTCTTTGAATCAAATCGTCGACTAATGCTTCCAACTTTGCCCTGGTTATCTTAAGTGTTAAATGTTTTGGTCCCGATTGATCAGCTGTAATAAAAGGAAGATTAACTTCAGTTTGCATAGAGCTAGATAATTCTATTTTTGCTTTTTCCGCTGCTTCTTTTAAGCGTTGGAGAGCAAGTTTATCTTCTCTTAAGTCTATACCGTTTTCTTTTTTGAATTCATCAGCGAGATATTCAAGGAGGCGTATATCAAAATCCTCGCCACCCAAAAATGTATCTCCATTTGTCGATTTAACCTCAAAGACTCCGTCGCCAATTTCCAAAACTGAGACATCGAAAGTGCCTCCTCCAAGATCATAGACAACTATAGTTCCTGATGCCTCTTTGTCTAATCCATAAGCAAGTGCTGCTGCGGTAGGTTCATTTATAATTCTAAGGACTTCAAGTCCTGCTATTTTTCCAGCATCTTTTGTGGCTTGCCTCTGCGCATCATTAAAATAAGCAGGTACTGTAATAACTGCTTTTTCAACAGTGCTACCTACATGAGCTTCTGCTGTCTCTTTCATTTTTTGAAGTATGAAGGCACTTATTTGGCTGGGGCTGTAGTTATCATCCCTAGCCTTGACCCACGCATCTCCATTACTATGGTCTGATATAGTGTAGGGCACCATTTTTATATCTTTTTGGGTCATCGGGTCTTTAAAAGCTCTCCCGATCAGCCTTTTGATTGCAAATATTGTATTCTCTGGATTGGTTACAGCCTGTCTTTTGGCAGGCTGCCCTACAAGTCTCTCGCCCTCTTCTGCAAATGCTACTATTGATGGTGTTGTCCTTGCACCCTCAGAATTCTCAATAACTCTGGGTTCAGAACCATCCATAACAGCGACACATGAATTAGTGGTGCCGAGGTCAATACCAATAACCTTACTCATTTTAAATCCCTGTATTAGTGATCGGACAGAATCCAGAAATTTTCAGTAAATTCCCTTATTTCTGCGACTGATATAGTTCTTAAGATGTTAAACTCGAGCCCTTATATGGGGTCGTAATTTCTTGCTGCAAGGACTTTTGTAATTTTTCCTAAATAAACCTTAGAAATATTTAAATAAAAAAAATTGTCTACTTGCCTGATGATTATAATTATTATTTATTTTCAATATCTTATTTATCATTTTCAGGATTATCAGCATTTATGCTATCACTCTGATTAGGTTGAGTATCAGAGTTTTTTGTAGAGGCTGATTTAGCTACACCAACCATTGCAGGCCTTAAGAGTCTTGTCCCAATCATATAGCCGTGTTGCAGTACATCTATAACTGTACCATCTTCTTCTTTGGCCTCAGAGCTTTCGAACATAGCTTGATGAAGGTTGTAATCAAACTTTTCTCCAAGCGGATCAATTCTCTTTATGCTATGGCGCTCAAAAATTGATTCTAATTCTCTAGCTGTCATTTCTATACCGTCTGCTATAGCAGTCATAGAATCATCTTTATCACGGCTCTGATTAGGAATTGCCTCTAGAGCTCTATTCATATTATCAGCTACAGACAGAATATCCCTAGCAAAATTAGTTATTGCGAACTGACTTGCTTCCTGGACATCTTTCTTAGCCCGACGACGAATATTTTCATTATCAGCAAGTGCTCTGAGTAATTGTTCTCTTAATTGTTCTTCTTCTTGGTCTGATTCTGTTTCAATATCCTCACCATCTACTTCTTTGGTATTTGTAGAGGGATTTTCTTTCATACTAGTATTTTTATCTGAATTTTCATTTTCTACATCATCTGACTTTATATTTATTCTTTCATCCATATCTCAACCTCTCTTTAAAAGCATGAATCTAACCAAGTATACGACTAATTACTCCAGCTGTGTGGTCAACCATAGGAATTATTCGAGCATAATTTAGACGAGTGGGGCCAATTACACCTATCGCACCAACAAAACGTTGCTCACTATCTCTATAGGGCGCAACAATCATTGAGCTATCTGTATCTCGGAATAATTCACTGTCAGCACCTATAAAAATTTGAACACCATCAGCATTACGGGTTTGCTCGAGTAAGTTTTTCAAATCAGACTTTTCATCAAGAGCCAAAAATAGTGAACGTAATCGGTCAATTTCCTTGTTATCCTGAACCTCCTCTAATAGATTAGCTCTTCCTCGAACAATTAAAATACCAGATTTTCTCTGATCACTTGCCTTTGTAGCTAAACCAGCCTCAACTATCTGTGCAGATAGCTCATCAATTTCTGCTTTATGATCATCTATTTCTTTTTGGATTTCATTATATGCCTCTTCTAATGTACGTCCTGTAAGGCGTGAGTTAAGATAATTTGTTGCCTGAGTTAAAGAAGCTTGCGTAATACCTAGAGGAACTTCAACTACAAGATTCTCAACTAGCCCAGAGTCTGTTACTAATACTAGAAGGGCTCTTCGAGGTCCTATACTTACAAACTCTACTTGTTTAAAAGGTGCATCACCCTTTGGAGCCAATACTAAGCCTGCACAGCGCGATAGCCCAGACAAAGTTTCTGTCGCTTCACTAAGCATTTCTTCAACTGTTAGACCAATAGCTTTACACTTTCCCTCTATGTTAGCACGTTCATCACTTGTGAGATTACCTATTTCTAATAAGCCATCAACAAAGAATCTTAATCCGAGTTGGGTGGGTAATCGACCAGCTGATGTGTGTGGAGCATAAAGAAGACCCAGGTCTTCAAGCTCTGCCATGACGCTACGTACAGTAGCTGGGGAAATAGGAAGATCTAAACGATTTGACAATGTAAGTGATCCAACTGGCATACCAGTTGTCATGTATTCTTCTATGAGTCTCCTCAAGACATCTCGTGAGCGCTGGCTCAGTTCTTCTAACATGCTTATCTTTATGGCCCTTTAATTATATTTTACACATGTCAATGTAGTAATCACCCTAAATTCCGTCAATATTTAGCAATTAACATATTTCTAATTTTTTTGCCTTACTTTACGAAAAAATCTTTACGAGATAGGTTCACTATTAATGATTTAGCCCTTTAAAAGAGGAGTTTTTTTATGAGACCTTCTGGTAGAAAATCTAACGAACTTCGTGAAGTAAGACTGGAAACACAAGTAAACAAGTACGCAGAGGGCTCATGTTTAGTCTGTTTTGGGGAAACTCATGTACTTTGTACAGCAAGTGTAGAAGAGAGGGTTCCTCCGTTCCTTAGGAATTCTGGACGTGGCTGGGTAACTGCAGAATATGGCATGCTCCCACGATCAACTGGATCAAGAAATATAAGGGAAGCAGCAAAAGGGAAACAAAGTGGTAGAACGCAAGAAATTCAACGCTTAATTGGGAGATCATTACGATCTGTTACTGATTTAACAGCTTTTGGAGAACGCCAGATAATTCTCGATTGCGATGTCATTCAGGCAGATGGTGGTACGCGCACCGCTTCAATTACAGGATCTTATATAGCACTTTACCTTGCTTTCTCTAATCTGATAAAGAAAAAAGTTATTGATTGTATGCCATTAACTTCTGAAGTTGCTGCAATAAGTTGTGGTTTGTATAAAGGAATTCCTATTTTAGATTTAGACTATGACGAAGATTCGAATGCTGACGCTGATGCAAATTTTGTTATGACAGGAAATAATAGGATTATTGAGATCCAAGCGACTGCTGAGTCAGAACCTTTTTCAAATGCAGAATTTTCTCAATTAAGGAATCTAGCGGATGTGGGTATAAAATATTTAGTGCAACGCCAACGTGATACATTAAAGAAAAATAAATAATAAAATGGTTAGATACTTAAAGCCTGGAAAAATAATTGTAGCGAGCCATAATCCTGGGAAGGTTATGGAAATTTCTGATTTACTTAATCCGCTTGGTTATGAAACTCTATCAGCTAAGGAACTTGGGCTTATGGAGCCCGAAGAAACCGGCAAAACTTTCATTGAAAATGCTGAAATTAAGGCAAAGTCAGCAGCAGAAAACACCTCTATACCAGCAATTGCAGATGATTCTGGATTATGTGTAGATCTACTTCTTGGTGAACCAGGCATATTTTCTGCCCGTTGGGCTGGGCCAAAAAAAGATTTTTCCTTGGCAATGAACAAAGTTGAGAATGCATTAAATAACAAGAATGTAGATCCAACCGGCCAAAAAGCAAAATTTGTATGCGCACTCTCTTTGTGCTGGCCAGATGGGCATTGCGAAAATTTTGAGGGACAAATTTCGGGGACTTTATCTTTTCCGCCAAAAGGTAAGTTCGGTTTCGGATATGATCCAATATTTAAACCTCTAGGATTTGATATAACTTTTGGTGAAATGGATCCAGATAAAAAGCATTCTATGAGCCATAGAGCAGAGGCATTTAATCAACTAGTAAAAATTTGTATTTCTGAGAAAAAATAACATGACACTGCTAGACATAAAAAAAGTAGGCATCAAAAACGATTTAGCAATTTATGTCCATTGGCCCTTTTGTCTTTCCAAGTGCCCTTACTGCGACTTCAATAGTCATGTAGAAACTAATATTGATTATTCTTCTATGACTAGAGCCTATGTCAAAGAGTTGAAAACACTACACCAGAAATTTACAAACCAGCAAATAATAGTAAAATCAATATTCTTTGGTGGTGGAACACCTTCACTTATGCCGGCTGAAATGTTTGAGACTCTTTTGTCAACAATATCAAATTTATGGTCTATTTCAGAAAATGTTGAAGTGACTATAGAGGCAAACCCTTCTTCAGTAAGCGTAGAAAATTTTTCTGCATATAAAACAGCTGGTGTAAATAGATTGTCTTTAGGGGTTCAATCATTTAAAAACTCAGCTCTTAAATTTTTGGGCAGAGAACATGATGCTCTGGAAGCAAAGAAAGCTATAGAGATAGGATCAAAAATTTTTGATAGAATCTCAATAGACCTAATATATGGAAGACCTGGGCAATTACCTCAAGAATGGGAAATAGAACTCTCAGATGCCCTAAAATATCCCATCCAACATATCTCTCTTTATCAACTCACAATAGAAAAAGGTACAGAATTTTTTTCTTTGTTCAAAAAAGGAAGATTTGTTTTACCTCCAGATGAAGTGCAAACGGATATGTTTAATATATGCCTGAATCTTACGCAAAAAGCTAATATGCAAGCATATGAAATTTCAAATTATTCAAAACCTGGGGAGGAGTCACTTCATAATCTAGCCTACTGGCTTTATAAGCCCTATCTAGGAGTGGGGCCAGGAGCTCATGGAAGACTACCTAATGATAAAGGTGGCAGGCAGGCCACTAGAATGCATTCGAAACCAAAAACTTGGCTTGATGCGGTATCAGAATTTGGGCACGGGGCAGCTTATTGGAAAAACATAAATGCCTCAGAGCGGGCTGCTGAGGCACTGTTAATGGGATTAAGACTAGAACAGGGTGTAGAGATCAAAAATTTTGAGGATAGGACAGGAGTAAATATTAATGAAGCGATTAAGATAGATCAGGTGAGGGACCTTGAAAGAGAAAATTTTTTAGAGTTCTCTGATACACATCTTAGAATTACTCATCAGGGGCGCCTGGTGATGAATTCAATCATTAATAAAATAGCAGCCTAAATCAATTAGTTTTTTTATCTGGAAAAAATCTACCACCTCTTGTATCCCCTGTAGTACTTATACCTTTATGACCAACTTTAATAATAGCTAACTGTCTTTGAGTGAATCCGTTTATTAAAAATTTGAAGGACCCAGAAGCACCAGAAAAACCTCTCTCTATAGTCAATCTACTTTCATCAAACCTTCCTTCTATCTTTTCTTTAGAGAGAACTGCAGCTAGTGCAATTGCGTCATAAGCTAAAGCGGCAACTCTTAAGGGTTTCTTACCATATATTTCCTGATAATGCCGACTGAATTTTACTTGCGACTCTGGAAGAGAAGCACTGTAGACTCCACCAACTACAGTTGGATCATTTAATAAATCCCAATCGTCCCAAACTTCTAATCCCATTAGCTGCACCTTAGACGGATCAATCTCAAAGTAGGGAATTAACGGAATAATTTGTGTTAACCTACTTGAATCGTCAGTCAACAGTAATGCCTCAAAGTCAACATCACCAAGTGTGTGAAATTTTTCTAATCTTTTTAAAGCTCTCCTAGATATTTCATCATTGCGTTTTGCAAGAGTTTTTTTCTCTATAGATAATGCCTTAGTACGTTTTCCATAATCAGCTAAATCGCGTACTACATTTTCTATATCAGATTTATTAGTGTTGTAGAATCCAATTCTAGAGAGTTCGACTCCCCTTATATTTAAAGAATTTTGGTAGTGCATTAAGACACTGTGTCCATACCTGTTATCAGGTAAAAGAGCGGCGAATCTTTTGTATCCCAATGATGTTACATACTCAACCACTGTCTCTACTTGTTGCTCGACAGTATTACCGATTAGGTAAACACCATTACCTGCCACTGTAGAATCATTTGAAAAAGCTATCACATTAATTCCCGCAGCCTTAGCAAGTGGGGCGATTTTAGCTACCTGTTGGCTTAAAAGAGGTCCAATAATAAGCTCCGCTCCAGAATCTAAGGCTTGTATAGCGGCATTCCAAGCTCCATCGATAGTGCCTCCTGTATCGTAAGGCAACAATTGAAAATTTTCAGGTGCTAAATCAAATAAAGCGAGTGTTCCTGCATTAAGAATAGCTTGTCCTTCAGAAGATAATTGACCAGATAAAGGACATAAAAGAGCTACTTTTATAGTTTCTAAATTTTCTTGACTTTTGTTTATTTGGTCTTGAGAGGCCAAAATGTAATTTTTGCTATTGCTTATTTTTTTTAATTTAGAAAAGGAAGTTTCAGAGAACTGATTCTTGTTTTTTATTTTAACATCTAACTGTTTTTTTGGCGTAATATTTATTTTGGAAGTATGTATGAAATCAGAATATTTTGGTGCAGCTGTGGCTTGAAATGGGGTATAAATAATCGTCATGCTCGCAATAAACAGAACGAGCAAGTATTCAGAGGAAAAAATGGTTTTAATTAACATATACATTTTCTCATTCAATCCTATCATTTATCTGGTATAGCCTATGAATGACCTGAACATAAGTAAACTAGATAACCAAAAATTTAATGGCCTTTACTTGGTTGCAACACCTATAGGTAATCTCGCGGATTTTTCTCATCGTGCCAAATTAATATTGGATGATGCTAATCAGATTGCTTGTGAAGATACCAGGCATACGAGAAAACTTTTAAATCATTTTAATATTACCACTCCTACAACAGCTTATCATGAGTATAATGCGGAAAAAGTAAGGCCTAAACTACTGAATCGATTATCTAAAGGTGAGCTGATAGTTTTAGTATCAGATGCTGGCACCCCACTAATATCTGATCCAGGTTTTAAACTTGTAAGAGAAGCAATTGAATTGGGAATTAATATATCAGGAGTACCTGGTCCAAATGCAGGAATTTTTGCTCTAATTTTGTCAGGACTGCCAACGAATCGGTATCTGTTTCTTGGTTTCCTGCCTTCTAGAGGATATGCTAGGAAAAGCATTCTCGAGGAAATAGCTAATGTTAAGGCCTCTCTTGTTATACACGAGGCTCCTCGAAGGCTCTTGTCTTTACTAAAGGACGCTAAAGAAATACTTGGCAATAGAGAAGCAGCTATAGCAAGAGAATTGACAAAAATGCATGAGGAAATGCTTCGAGGAAGTCTGACAAATTTAATAGAGGATTTAGACAAAATATCTGAGCTAAAAGGAGAGATTACATTAGTTATTGGCCCGCCTTCAGAAGCTCAAGAAATGGCAGATTTAGGCAGTTTTGATATAGAAATAGATGAATTAATGGAAGCCAAAAGCCCTAGTGAAGTTGCTAAAATATTAGCTAGAAAAACTGGAATTCCACGACAAAAAATATACCAACGGGCTATATCCCGAAAAAATAATGTAAATAAATAACCTGATTAATTGCCTTATCCTTGCCTAAATTTCTCATAAATCTTAAACCCAAGGTAATTACTATTTTTAGCCCTAATCCATCTAGATTTAATTGCCGCAAAAAATAAAATGGTGCAGTCTATATCTAATGTTCAATAATAATTACGACTATTCATTAATTAAAAGAAAGCGCGAGGTAATAAGTAAATGAAAATTTCTGCGCAAATGAATTATAAAAATATCGTTAAGTATTTCTATAATGGGAGGCTGTCGTGGGTAGTAGTGACTATTTTGCTATTGTCTCCGTCTATAATGCTTACTAATTGCGGAGGTGCTTTTTTAGGAGCAGGAGCAACTGCAGGTTTAGTCGTATCTCAGGAAAGATCGATTGGCGATGCAGTTGATGACTTAACTATCAGGGCTTCTTTAAACGAGGTTTTCTTTAAAGAGGATTTTGATCTTCTAAGTGATGCTAGTTTTTCAGTCGTTGAAGGACGTGTTTTACTAAAAGGTACAGTTGATAATCCAGAGGATCGTATAAAAGCCGTAAAGCTTACTTGGTCCGTGAAAGGAGTACGTGAGGTAATAAATGAGATACAAGTTACAAATGAAGGAGGAATAGTTAACTATGCCAGAGATACCTGGATATCTACACAATTAAAAACTTTAACTCTTTTTGATAAAGATATTCAGTCAATAAACTACACTATAGAAACTATTAATGGCTCTGTTTATATTATGGGTATAGCTCAATCTCGTGATGAGTTAGACTTAGTAGTAAACCATGCAAGAACTATTTCCCATGTAAGAAATGTTGTGTCTCACGTGGTATTAAAGGATGATCCAAAAAGGGAAGATACACCGTGATTATTGAAACTAGAGGTACTAATGATCTTTCGCTTTTAGATCTTTCAATTATTGAAGATGAAGAAATAAATCTTGCAGACGCTGCACTTGCTGTTGGAAAATATGATTATCCTAAGATTGACCTCGAGCTTTATCGGAAACACCTACTTTCTATTGCTGATGATGTAAGCAATGAGAAAAGTTTATCACACGGATTAGATGCACGAATAGAGCGAATTAATAAAGTGCTGTTTAAAAAATACTCTTACGTTGGTGACTCTGATACCTACGACGATCCTCAAAATGCAAATCTGATTCGTGTCATTGACCGAAGAAAAGGATTACCTATTACATTAGGTATACTTTATATACATGCTGCACGTAGTCAGCGTTGGGTTGCTGAAGGTTTATCATTTCCAGGACATTTTTTAGTCAGACTAGATGTTCAAGGAAAACGTAAAATAGTTGATCCCTTCAATAAAGGTGAGATTGTAAATGTCACTCAAATGCGTAGCATACTTAAACAGTTCTTAGGTAATGAATCTGAATTACGGCCTCATCATTATTCAGCTATAAGCAATAGAGATATTCTTTTACGCAGTATGAATAATGTAAAAACTAGGGCAATTTCAGACAGTGATTTATCAAGAGCTACTACATTATTAGAGAGAATGACTACTTTAGCTCCGTATGCAATTAGCTTATGGAAAGAGTTAGGTGATTTAGAATTAGATAGAGGAAACTTAAAGAATGCAATAAAAGCCCTCGCTATCTTTAGTAAAAACTGTGTTTGTGAGAATCAAAAGTCTGAAGTAGAAGAAACAATTACCAGATTGAATCGTGAGCTTAATTAGTATTTTCTGTAAATATATTGAAATGGATGTCAAAGATGAAGTTACGTGTCGCTTTTCAAATGGATGCGATGGAAACTATAGAAATAGAAGGTGATAGTACTTTTGCTTTAGCTCTCGAAGGACAAAGAAGAGGTCATGAGCTTTTCCACTATACGGTTGATAATCTGTCGCTTAATCAAGGAGATGTATCAGCAATTGTTAGGAGTTTGAAGGTTCGTGACCAGAGAACTGATTATTTTTCTTGCGGGGATCCTATAAGGGAAAATCTCAATAAATTTGATATTATATTTATGCGTCAAGACCCCCCTTTTGATATGGCATATATAACAGCTACCCATCTTCTAGAAAAGATTCACCCATCTACATTAGTGGTAAATAATCCCTTTCATGTGAGAAATGCTCCAGAAAAGATCTTTGTTACAAATTTTCAAGAATATATGCCGCCCACATTAATTTCAAAAGACTTAGATGAAATTCAGAATTTTAGAAAAAAGTATAAGGATATTGTAGTCAAACCACTATTTGGGAACGGAGGCTTTGGTGTTTTTCATATTTCTCCTGATGATGAAAACCTCAGTACTCTGATTGAGCTTTTTACAAATTATTTCCGTGAACCAGTTATGACTCAGTTATATCTTCCGGAGGTTAAAAACGGTGATAAGAGGATTATACTTGTAAATGGTGAACCCTGTGGCGCTATTAGTAGAGTTCCAGCAAAAGGTGAAGCTAGAGCCAATCTACATGTTGGGGCTAAACCCATGAAGACTAAGCTTACAGAGCGAGACCTTGAAATCTGCGATGCAATTGGTCCAGATCTTCTTACTAGAGGTCTTATATTTGTAGGAATTGATGTAATTGGAAGTTATCTCACAGAGATAAACGTAACATCACCAACTGGAATTAGAGAGATATCTATTTTGGATGACATAAATATAGACTCTAAGATTTGGGACACTATAGAGAAAATCAGAAGTAATTAACCGCTTATCATTCTTCCGAGTCTTTTGCCTCCACAAATATGCATATGGAAATGTGGTACCTCCTGTCCACCATTTAAACCAATATTAGCAATCACACGATACCCTTCTTTCGAAAGACCTAACTCTTCTGCTATTTTTTGGACACATGAAAAAAACCTTCCAACTACTTCCGGTTTTGCATGGTCACAAAAATCATCGAATGATTGGTATTTCTCTTTTGGTATAACTAATACATGCACTGGTGATTGTGGATTTATATCATGAAAAGCAAGAATTTCATCATCTTCATAAACAGTTGAGTTGGGCAAATCGCCCCTCAAAATTTTTGCAAAAATATTTTCATTGTCATAAGACATTATTTATCTCCACATAATTTATGGCCAAAATTTTATAGTTTCTAATTTTTTATTTACCGACTTTCTTTTTCTTCAATTCCAGATATACCCTGACGTTTATTGAGTTCATCACCAATCTCTGTTGGGGAAATTTCAAGTGATCTCCATAAAACAATCATGTGATAAATTAGGTCTGCACTTTCATATATAACACTATCTTTATCTTTATTAGCTGAAGATATAACGAGTTCTGTAGACTCTTCACCAACTTTTTGTGCTATATGATCAACACCTCTGTTCAGTAGTTGTCTTGTATAGGATTTTTTTTCTTCGTCAGAATTTTTGCGTTGCTCAATTGTTTTGCAAAGCAAGTCTAAATTGCTGCCGAAACTGAGATTTTCACTCATATCGACACCTCCGATATTCAGTTTGAGATTGAACTCCATAATAAATTATATATGACTAATTTCAAATATATCTGAATTATAATATTTTAAAGCCGAACTTCTAATCCAGCTGCCAGCATATGCGACTTTGTTTCATAAATTGAAAATTTGCCAAAATGGAAAATAGAGGCTGCAAGAACTGCCGAGGCACCTCCATCCTTAATTCCACTGGTCATATGATCTAAAGTGCCTACACCCCCAGATGCTATTACAGGAACCGAAACTGCTTCCGATACTTTTTTGGTTAAGTCAATATCAAATCCTTTACCAGTACCATCTCTGTCCATAGAAGTTAGTAAAATCTCACCGGCTCCTTTTTTTACCATAAGACGAGCCCACTCTATTGCATCAATACCAGTTGGTTTTCTTCCACCGTGTGTAAAAATTTCATAACAATTATCTGAAACTTGCTTGGCATCAATTGCTACGACTATGCATTGTCTTCCGAATTTTTCAGACGCTTCTGAAACTAAATCAGGTCTTTTTACTGCAGCTGTATTAATAGAAACCTTATCTGCACCAGCATGCAGAAGTTTGAGTACATCATCTATATTTCTGACCCCGCCTCCAACAGTAAGTGGCATGAAACATTGTTCTGATGTTTTAGCAACTACGTCATAGAGTGTGTCACGATTATCAGAAGAGGCTGTTATATCTAGAAAACACAGCTCATCAGCTCCTTGATCATCGTATATCCTTGCTTGCTCTACTGGATCTCCAGCATCAACAAGATTGACGAAATTTACCCCCTTAACTACACGTCCATCGTGCACATCAAGACAAGGAATTATTCTTACTTTAAGCATTAGTTTTTACTTCGAATCTATTTTTTTAATACATCCATAATGGATAAATAATCAATTCTTCCGTCATATATTGCTCTACCTGAGATAGCACCACTTATCCCATCATCCTCAAATTTTTTCAAATTTATAAGGTCATTTACAGAAGAAACACCCCCAGATGCTATTACAGGTATTTCTGTTGATTTAGCTAATGTAACTGTTGCAGGAATATTTAATCCCCCTAAAAGCCCATCTCTATCAATGTCTGTATAAATAATTTTATTAACCCCTATATCTTCGAGTCTACGTGCCAGATCAATATCCCTTATCTCGGATGTCTCTGACCAGCCATCAACAGCCACAAATCCTTTACGAGCATCTATACCTACAGCTATTTTTCCCGGATATTCTTTGCATGCTTCAGCAACAAAAACTGGATCTTTTATAGCAGCTGTACCTAAAATAATTCGACTTACACCGCTATCAATCCATTTCTCAACTGTATAAATATTGCGAATTCCTCCACCTAATTGTATGGGTATAGATATAGAATTTAATATTTCTTGCACAGATATTATATTAACCGGTGTTCCTTCAAAGGCACCGTTTAGGTCAACAATATGAATCCATGAAAAACCTGCATCAGCAAATATTTTTGCTTGGGCTGCAGGATTATCGTTAAAAACTGTAACATTATTCATGTCTCCTTTGACTAGCCTTACGCAGCGACCATCTTTTAGATCTATAGCTGGAAATAATATCAATCTAAGTACTTTCTAATTACTAAGAGGCTTACAATAGAAATGACCTGGCACCATTTCACCATTAACTAATGCATACATAGGGTTTGTTCCCCAGCATATATATCCAAGTGACTCGTAAAGTTTTATGGCAACATCCTGTGTCTCTCTAACAGATAGGTTTATCACACTAAAACCTTTATTCCGTGCCTCAGAATCAATTGCATTCATTAAATCCTTTGCCATCCCATGACCACGTGCCCAAGGTGCAACAAAGTGTGTATCTATATGACAACCATGACTCCACGCTTCTTTTTGTCTATTAGGTGAAACGAGTTGAACTGAACCTGCAATAACACCATCAAGCCTTCCTATAAATAATGTTCTCTCTGGAATTATTAGAACGCCCTTCCAATAACGTTCGAATTGCTCACGAACAGGTGCTTTTACCCATCCAAAGCCAGCACCATCGGAAATGGCTCCCTCAGCTGCCTCGCATAGTTCACCTAATTCACGTTTCTTTAGAGACTCTACTCTTGCCACTTCAATTCTTGGTATATCTATCATGGGAACCACTGAACGAAATTTTTTATAAATTGTAATCCTTTTGATTGACTTTTCTCAGGATGAAACTGTACTCCCAATATGTTTTCTTTTGCAACAATAGCAGCCATATCTTGACCATGGTTAGTTGTTGCTAAAATATTATTTTTGTTTTTACAATTCATGTAAAAACTATGGACAAAATACATATGATCACCCGAAGAGATTCCTTTTAATATGGGGTGATTAATATTTATTGATAAATTATTCCATCCCATATGCGGAACCTTCAGGCTATTATCTGAAGGTTGGATTTGTAAAACTTCTGAATCAATCCAACCTAGCCCTTCGTGTGATCCATATTCTTTTCCTATACTTGCTAAAAGTTGCATTCCTACACAAATACCGAGAAAAGGTTTACCCTGCTTTATTACTGATCTCTCTAATTCTTCACGCATGCCAGGAAGTTTTTCTAGTCCGTTCATACAATCTCCAAAAGCTCCAACACCAGGTAAGACTATATGGCTTGCTTGAGAAATATACTTTGCTTCGTCCGTTACTCTTACAGACCGTTTTTCACTCTCTGCAGATATAACTTGTTCAAACGCTTTAGCTGCTGATCGAATATTACCTGACCCGTAGTTTATTATTGCAATGTCCATAGCAATTTTATCACTTTATTTAAAAAATTAGAGTTTTTGCTAATCCAATTTATACATATTAAAGATCAATCAATGCAGAATTTTATCTCTTAGTTTTTTCCACCAAGAGTTCCTTTAGTAGAGGGTATCATTTCTGCTGATCTGGGATCAGTTTCAATTGACTCTCTTAATGCACGCGCTAAAGCCTTAAAGCATGACTCTATTATATGATGACTATTGTCCCCGTACATATTTTGTACATGAAGTGTTGCTCCACCAGATTGAGAAAAAGCCTGGAACCATTCCTTGAAATGTTCAGTATCCATGTCATCCAAACTAGATCTCGGAAAATCAACAAGCCAGATCAAATAGGGTCTGTTACTAAGGTCAATAGCAACACTACTCAAAGTTTCATCCATAGGCACTATAGCTGAGCCATATCTACAAATACCCTTGCGGTTTCCTAGAGCCTTAGCTAAGGCCTCACCAAGAACAATTCCTGTGTCTTCTACAGTGTGGTGTTGAGTTATGTCTAAATCACCTTCTGCCCTTAGATAAATGTCAATTAAGCTATGCCTTGAAAGCTGCTCAAGCATATGATCAAAAAAACCTATTCCTGTTTTGATATCATATGAGCCATTACCATCGAGATTAATCTCAGTGATTATTTTGGTCTCTTTTGTTACCCGCTCTATCTGGGCTAATCGCGACGGCTTATTCATGGCCGTGCTCCCCTACTTAATGTTCCGTAAATGTGCTATTACTTTTAGCAGGATACTTCAAACATCGCCAGTCGCTTGATGTAAAAACCACTCCTTGATTAGATAAATTCAATCACCACATTGTGTTATGCAGGAAATTATACAAATTATAGGGAGGTCATATCATTTCAAATACTAGTTATAATCCCGATTCTTGGCATGGAACAACCATTTTGTCTGTCAGAAAAGGGGCCGAAGTCGTTGTTGCAGGTGACGGACAAGTCTCATTGGGGCCTACCGTTATAAAATCAAATGCAAAGAAAGTTAGACCATTGGGGAGCGGAGAGGTAATAGGTGGTTTTGCTGGGGCAACAGCCGATGCATTTACGCTTTTTGAGAGACTTGAAGGTAAGCTTGAAAAACACCCAGGACAACTTACCAGAGCTTGTGTGGAGTTAGCCAAAGACTGGAGAACTGATCGATATTTAAGAAAATTAGAAGCAATGATGATCGTTGCTGATATTGATGTATCTCTTGTACTGACGGGACAAGGAGATGTTTTAGAACCAGAGGGTGGTGTCATTGGAATAGGTTCTGGTGGTACTTATGCACTTGCGGCTGCTAAGGCATTAATTGATTCCAAAGAATTAAATGCAGAGGCTATTGCGAGGCGTGCAATGTCTATTGCAGCTGATATCTGCGTGTATACAAATAATGAAGTTACATTGGAGAAAATCTGTTCATGAGTGATTTTAGTCCCAGAGAAATAGTCTCTGAACTTGATAGATTTATTATTGGACAAGAGAATGCTAAAAGAGCAGTTGCTATAGCTCTGAGAACTCGTTGGAGACGTAAGAGGGTACCTGAAGAAATACGTGATGAAATCCTACCAAAAAATATTTTAATGATAGGTCCCACCGGTGTGGGTAAAACTGAAATAGCTAGAAGGTTAGCTAAGCTTGAAAATTCTCCATTTATCAAAGTTGAAGCAACAAAATTTACAGAAGTTGGTTATGTAGGTCGTGATGTTGAAAGTATAATACGAGACCTAGTGGAAATGGCTATCCACATGACCCGTGAAAATATGCGTAAGGAAGTTAGAGCTAAAGCAGAGCTAAATGCAGAAGAACGTGTATTAGACGCCTTAGTTGGCAAAACTTCCGGAAAAGAAACTAGACAAAAATTTCGCAAAATGCTGAGAGAAGGAGAACTCGCGGGAAAAGAGATAGAAGTAGAAATATCAGAAAGTATGAGTTCATCACTTCCTACTTTCGAAGTGCCAGGAATGCCCGGGGCTCAAATGGGTATGCTTAACATAGGAGATATTCTTGGTAAGACTATGGGTGATCAAAAGAAATCTAAGTGCATGACCGTTGCTGAGTCTTATGATGTATTGATGGCGGAAGAAAGTGATAAATTACTAGAAGAAGATAAAATTGTTAAAAGTGCATTATCAATGGTTGAGGAGGGGGGCATTGTATTTCTAGATGAGGTAGATAAAATTTGTGCTCAATCAGAACGATCAGGTGGTGATGTAAGTAGGGAAGGAGTTCAGAGAGATCTCTTGCCTTTAATTGAAGGAACAGCAGTTAGTACGAAACATGGAACAATAAAAACAGATCATATATTATTTATTGCTTCTGGAGCATTTCACCTCTCTAAACCTTCAGACTTACTACCCGAATTACAGGGGAGACTCCCTATTCGAGTTGAACTAAAAGCGCTTTCTCGTGATGACCTTAAAGAAATCCTTATAGAACCTGAGAATAGTCTAATTCGCCAATATGTAGCTTTGCTAAATACAGAGGAGGTCGAATTAGAATTTACTAATGAAGCAATTGATGCAATTGCCGATCTTGCAGCAGAAGTGAACAAATCAGTAGAAAATATAGGAGCAAGAAGACTTCATACAATCTTGGAGAAGCTTCTAGAGTCTATCAGTTTTGATGCAACTGATCGTTCTGGCACTAATATACAAATAGACGCGAAATATGTTCACGACCATGTTTCAGAATTAGCTAAAGATTCAGATTTCAGTAAGTTTATACTTTAAAAAAGTAATGCTGATATAGGTAATCAATAAATGAAATTAATAAATACTCGATGTGGTATAGATAAGTTTGAAAAACTTAAAAAAGAGACGGGATTTTTTAAAAAAATACGATTCTACTGGTTTGTTTTTTTCGCTACAATTAGAGATTCGATATTGAGATTCTAATCACTTATTCTCACTGTACTAATTTATAGTCTATTTTTTTTTATTTTTAAATAATTTTGAATAAAATCCTTTTATTGAAAATTCTCCCTGCACATCTTTTGCTTTTTGTCTGCATTCTTCCAAAATATGTTTTGGTATAAGACGAGAAGCTATCATCAAACCTAAAGAAATTATTGCTATGTCATCAATCATGCCCAATACTGGGATAAAGTCTGGAATTAAATCAATAGGTGATGCAGCATATAAAAATAATAAAACTAGTAGTAATTTAACATACCAAGGGGTTTTTGGGTATGTGAATGCCAAAGCCATAGCATGTAATTCTATTCTTATATATTTAATAATTTTTTTTAATTTGTTCCTTAGAATCAAAGCCCTTTACCTATTTATAATTATTAAACAAATTTTTTATTTCTCTTTATTAGAATATAAAATGCACCTGATCCTCCATCTCGAGGCTGGGCCTTTTCTAGGGCTAATACATTCTCTCGAATTTCTGGTTCATTCACCCAAATTGGGAGCATCTGCCTTAAAATACCCGTAGATTCAGACGAACTTCCTTTACCAGTAATAATTAGTAAACATCTTTTTCCATTTTTCCTCGAGTCAGCGATATATCTACTAATTATATTGAAAGCATCTATCTGGTTATATCCATGTAAATCTAGCTTTCCATCGATCTTTATTTGGCCACGCTTCAATCGAGTTGCAGTTTTGCGATCAATTCCTTGGGGTTTACCAATAGTCAAAATTGGCAGTTTATGTGATAAAATTTTCCTGACTGGACCGGGAGTTTGTTTTGCTTCATCAAATATAGTTTCAGCAGATTTTTTAAGATTATTTTTTGTATTAATCTCTTTTATTTTTTCATTGTCTTTTTCTACAACTTCCTTTGGATGTTTCCTTTTTACATCGAACACTACCTTTTCCCAAAGTTTCGATTCTGAATCTTTCAATTCCCTTGAAACTTTTTTTGTCATTAATTCTACTCCATATAAAACAACCTCAGTTTTTAACTATTTTGGTAACAGTATCCAATAACGTCCTTTCTCATTCATTAAGCCGGCGATCTCTCCTGAATCTTTACCCGTTCCAATGAATAAATCACCTCTTACAATACCTTTAATAGCACTTCCAGTATCTTGGGAAATGACTAGTCGATCTATTTTCTTTTTATTTTGGCCCCCTCCATTTGGAATTGTAGTTTCTAACCACAAGGGTAAGCCTAATGGTATAAAATCTCTATCTACAGCTAAGGATCGACCAGCGGTTAATGGGATTCCTTGAGCGCCGATTGGTCCATTATTATGAACAGAGTTATCGATCCATTTAAAAAAAATGTATGATCTATTTTTATTCATTAACGTATGTGACAGAGATGGATTGTTAGACAACCATTCTCTTATTCTTTGCATAGACATATCTTTTTTATTAATTTCACCAGATTTAATTAAATCTTTGCCAATTGCAAAATAAGGGTGACCGTTTCTTCCTGCATAACCTATGCGTCTTTTGCTGCCATCTCTTAAAATAATTCTGCCTGAACCTTGTATATGAAGGAAAAAAGCGTCTATAGAGCTTTTTAACCAAACTAATTCATATCCTTTTAGTTCATCAACACCCTCATTAATCTCAGAACGAGTATAGTATGGAATAACTTTTCTTCCCTTGATACGACCTATAAGGGTTTGTTTTGGAAATTCATTTGAAAAACTATGTAAATCAATATTTATTAGATTATCAGGAGGCATATAAAGAGGAATATTGAATTCTGTATTTCTGCTGAGGGAACCGAGTATCTCTGGTTCATAATATCCCGTGAATAGTCCAAAGACACTTTTATTATCGCTTATAATATGAGGTATAAACCATTTCTCAAAGAATAATTTGGCAGCTAGATTATTATGTTCTGAAGTCTCCAAAGCATTCAAACAGGACGTGTGCCAGGATTTCATTTTAATTCCTAAAATTGTTTCCTGATTATTCTCAAAACTCTTATTTACAATTAATTTACAAGATAGTTTTAATGCCTTTAAAGCTTCACCATGACTATCTTCATTCCATCCGTGAATATTCTGAAATGAAGTAGAAGAAGTTTTTATTTTATCGATTTTTTTCGAAAAAATATCAGGGCGTTCTATACAGCTAGTTAATAAAATTAAAATCGCAAAAAATTTGAATATTGCGACAATAGGAAATTTTCTATGATGACCAATGGTCAATCTGATCGAGTCTCAACTAACAACCAGTTTGGATTTGAAGATCGAATATTACGGGAAAATGTCCACAAATCGGTTATGTGTAAAATCTTTTCTGAATCACCTTCTATATCTAAACCATCTTCATCTCGTGTTACTGATATTTGTTGGCTTAAAAACTTAACCGTTATATTTGCCTTAGTTCCACGCATATCTGCGTCTACTAAAACTGCATCATCAATTGATATTATTGTTGTCTCAACTGTCTGTTTAGATTTTATACGGTCATTTATTATAGTTGCGAAATCATCATATACGTCATCTCCTAATAAAGGACGCAATACTGATGTGTCCCCTTTAGCAAATCCTTCGACAACTATAGCAAAAGCTTCGCGTGCTCCCTGGAGGAATTCTGATGGAGAAAATGTAGGATCTGCTTTGCTTATATCACCTAAATGAGCACGCAATTCTTTACTGGCCCCTGGTAGTTCATCTTCGAAATCTAGGTCATCAAAGATTGAAGCATCAGTTTCAGTCTGTGGGTTATCATTTGATTTAGCCTCTGGTATTGATACTAAATCTTCGTTCGTACGTTCACGACGAGCTCTCGGGCCCGAAAACATGTCGCGCTCGTTTGAACGTTCATTGCCTGTTCGGCGGCCTAGTACAGCGCGCAATCGCAAAATAATAAAGACAGCGATTAACGCGAAAATTATTATGTCATAAAACTGAAATCCGCCGGACATTTCCTTCCACCCGGCTAAAGCGCCTAATTTTTTGTTTTCCTCGAACCTAAAGACCAAAGAATATATAATATAGTCTATAGTCTATAGATAATTTATTACAACACATATAGTCCGTTGTTAACACAATCGCAAGTGAACCATGCTATTTCTGATTTTATTCTTAGCTATACCTGCTGCTGAAATCTTCTTATTTATAGAAGTAGGGGGGCGTATAGGTGCCTGGGCCACTGTTGGGCTAATTTTTAGTACTGCTATTATTGGCTTTATGATCCTTAGAATTCAAGGAATCCGCATTATTCAGCGTGCTAGAGAGCAAATTGCAAATAACAAAAAACCTGTTGCAGAGCTTGCACACGGAGCGGCGTTAGCGTTTGCTGCAATTTTGCTGTTAACTCCTGGTTTTATATCAGATTCAATTGGTGCGTTGCTATTAGTGCCCCCTTTGAGGCATTTTCTAATAAAATTTGTATTAATTCGTATTGCAGCCAAATATGAGAGGAAACGACGAGGTAACTCGATTGATGGAGAATATAAGGTTATATCCGAAGATGATGATAATTCTAACACCTGACCTTATCTACTTTTAATGATATAAGATATTGAAAATAAATGTTTTTTATTATCTAAGTACTTATTAATAGTTTCTTGGCATATTTCCAAAAGGAAAAAGAAATGAACGAAAAAAATCAGTCCTCTAGCGCAAAAAGTGAAGAAGTCAATTTACTTCCCCAGATCGGCATTGTCAGTCAATATATTAAAGATCTCTCGTTTGAGAACCCTAATGCACCACAAAGTGTGGATAACCCTAATTATCCCAATGTAAATGTGAACGTGGCCGTCCAAGCAAATAATGCGATAGATGAAACCTATGAAGTTGATCTTAAAATAACAGCAGAAGCTAAGGATGAAGATAAACTGGCCTTTATTCTTGAACTTGTCTACGGGGGTTTGTTCCGTGTTTTAAATATACCTAAAGACCAAATCCAGCCTGTTCTTCTTGTAGAATGCCCGCGTTTAATTTTTCCTTTTGCGCGTAGGATTGTAGCTGATGTAACAGGTGATGGTGGATTTCCACCGCTACAACTCAATCCCATGGACTTTATGGCACTGTACCGTGAAAAAATTGCAGAAAAGAAAAAGTAAGCGGAAGTGTTAGTAATGGTTTTGAGAAATAGATTTATGCTATTTTAAGGAGTTTTTTTCCATATGGGATTCGGTAAAGAGTTAATAAAAAGTTCATGTGCTCTGATCTCATCCGGGCTTGGAGTATGAGTACGATCAAATTCCAGATTTTTTGATGTGTGTTTTATACTTTTCTCTCTTGTATTTGAATTTAGAGAATCAAGTGTTAAGCCAGGCTGTCGGCCACCAATTAATTCCAAATAGACAGTAGCTAAAAGTTTTGCATCCAATAATGCTCCGTGTTTTGACCTATCAGAAAGATCAATTTCAAAACGTCTACATAATGCATCCAAATTAGCTGGGGCACCTGGAAATTTTTTACGAGCTATCATAAGTGTATCTATAACCTGCTCAGAAGATATAGAGGTTTGAGAACATTTTTCTAATTCCATATTTAAGAAGCCTAGATCAAAAGATGCATTATGAATTATTAACTTAGAATCTTTTATGAAGTCCAAAAAATCTTCGACAACATCTACAAATACTGGTTTGTCTTTAAGGAAGGAGTCAGACAGACCATGTATTTTTTCTGCTTTCTCAGGCATAGAAATACCAGGGTTTAAGTATGCGTGAAAGTACTGACCTGTCTCTACATGATTAAGTAGTTCTACACATCCGATTTCAACAAGCCGATCTCCATTTTGTGAATCTAAGCCCGTAGTTTCTGTATCAAGAACAATTTCTCGCATATTATATTTTGCCTAAAAATTATTTTCTATTTAAGTTTACTGACCAATAACCAGACCACTTCCGACAAGGCCTTTTTTCAAGAGTTTTAATTATACGAAGTAAAGATTTTCTTGAAAATGCTTTATTAAGTCCTGTCTCTAAAACAAAATCTGCTTTTCTACGTTTTTCTTCGTCAGACATCTGATGGTTTAAAATAGCCTCATACTTTTCATTAGTCATTCCTGGTCTTGATAGCACCCTTAATCTTTGAACAAATTCTGGCGCGGATACAACTAATATAGCATCGAATCTATCGGTACGATTACTTTCAAAAAGAAGTGGGATATCTAAAACTACAATTGAATAACGCTGTAACTTTGCAGATAGTAAAAATTTTTTTTCCTGTTGATGTATTAAAGGATGTAATATTTTTTCTATGGCTTTGAGATTTCCATTTTTTTTTAATACTTCTTTTCCCAATTCAGTTCGATCTATAAATAACTGATCTTTTGAATTAGTTTTACATGCTTTAGGGAAAAGTTTTGCTATCTGAGATACTGCTAATCCCCCTGGTTCTAAAAAACTATGGGCGGCTCTATCAGCATCCCAGACAGCAGCACCGTATTCTTTAAAAACACCAGCAATAGTGCTTTTTCCCATACCAATAGAACCGGTTATACCAATTACTAGCATTCTTTTTGACTATTTAATATGTAATCTCTTAAATCTGTTGTAACTTTAGGCTCTATACCAAACCACCTTTCAAAACCAGGCCTTGCTTGATGGAGTAGCATTCCCAAACCATCTACAATCTTGTTCCCTCTTTTTTTAGCTTGAATCAATAAAGGGGTTGCAATAGGTACATATACAAGATCACATACCGTAGCAGATATTGGTAATTTTGCCAATGAGATGCTGAGGTCTGGTTGGCCAACCATTCCTAGACTTGTAGTGTTGATAAGAATTTCTGCATTGTCTAAGGCTTTATCTCTATTATCCCAATTTTCGACTACTATGGATGTACTAAACTTGTCTCTCACAGAAATTGCTCTTGGTTTGCTTCTATTAATCAATCTTATTTCGGATACTCCAGAAGTCATTAATGAAAAACAAACTGCCCTTGATGCACCTCCAGCACCCAATACAACGGCTATTTTATTTTTGAGATTAAGATCTGGATTTATTTCTTTAAGATTTTCACTGAATCCAAAAGCATCTGTATTTTCACCAATAATACCAATTTCTGGATCAACCACTAAAGTATTTATGGCACCTATTTTTTTTGCACTTTCACTAATATTATTAATATAACTTAGGGCTGCTTCTTTATGGGGTATAGTTAAATTAGCCCCCCTTAAACCGAGATCAGTGATACCCTCTATAGCAGTCTTCAAATTGTCCGGGGAAACGTTGAAAGGTAAATATGCTCCATCAATATTATACTTATTAATCCAAAAACCATGGAGAGATGGAGAAAGAGAATGAGAAACAGGCCACCCAAGAACTCCTGCAACTTTTGCTCTACCTGTAATGCTCATTGTAAAACCAATTCATTTTTTCTTAAAAAGACTAACAGGGGTAAAATTGGTAGTCCTAAAATTGCTGAGTAATCCCCGCTTATTTCAGAAAATAGTTGTATTCCAACACCTTCTAGCCGATAGCCACCCACACAACCTAACACTTCATTACCCGCAACAGCAATATATGCTTCTAAAAACTCGTCGGAAATCTCACGCATTATCAAAGTTGGTTTTTCAGTATGATTCCAAATCTCTTTTCCGCCCTTTACGACAGATACTGATGTCGAAAGATTATGAGATTTACCTCTTAAAAACTTCAACTGTGTTTTTGCATCTTCAAAACTTTCTGACTTATCAAACCAGGTTCCTTCACACTCGAGCAACTGATCAGCTCCTATAACATATGAATCCGGTTTTTTTTCACTCACTCTATGCGCTTTTTGTCTTGCCAACTTTAATGCAGTATCTAATGAATTTAACCCCAGTTCGCGAGCTTCTCTTTTAATTTCCCCCTCATCAACACGTGAGACAATAACCTCAAAACTAGTTCCACTTTTATTTAAAATTGTCTGTCTAGCCTCACTTGCTGAGGCAAGAATCAACTTGTCTGAGGGTCCCGTTGAAATTGTGTTTATCTCAATTTTATCCATTGTCTATTTACTGCCCTTGTTTATCATAAAGTTGTAATACAGCAGCTGCTGTTTCTTCTATAGATCTTCTCGAAACATCAAGAACTGCCCAATTTCTTTTCCTAAATAGTCGACGAGCTTCCTTTACTTCATTATCTACAGTTTCTGGATTTACATAATCCGTTTCTTGTTTTTCACCCAGATGTGCCAGCCGATTTTTTCTTATATCTACCAACTGATCCGCCCCTCTGGTTAGGCCAACGATAAGTGGTCCTTTTAAATTTAAGAGCTCTTTGGGCAGCGGACAACCATGGACAAATGGTACATTTGCTGCCTTTAGACCTCTATTTGCTAGATAAAAACAGGTGGGTGTTTTAGATGTCCGAGAGACGCCAACCAAAACCACATCTGCTCCTGACATTGTTAATGTTCCTTGTCCATCATCGTGAGCTAAAGCAAAATTCATAGCATCAATTCGTTTCAAGTAATCAGCATCCATAACATGCTGGCCACCAGGTTGATTCACGCTTTCTTCCCCAAGATATATGCTTAGTGTTTTTATTGCTGAATCAAGAAGAGAAACACTTGGTATATTTGCCTTTCTACAACTTAATTCGAGCATATTTCTTAGCTCTGCATCTACAACGGAATAAAATACTACTCCTGGATTTGCTTCAATATTATTTAACACTCTTGTTAACTGGGCTTCTGTTCTTACTAAAGACCACAGGTGTTCTATACATTTTGCCCCATCGAATTGTGCGCAAGCAGCTCGTGCTATTGCTATTGCGGTTTCTCCTGTTGCATCTGATATTAAGTGTAGGTGAAAAGAGCGTGACATTTTACCCTCCTCTAACGGGAATTTTTAAATTATATTTGTATAACTATCATATAATAACCTTTGTATATGTTCTGTGTAATTTGTGACTCACTTATAAAAAGTTACTTTTCCATATATTATTCTTTGTTTTTCCGTGGTTTATTCTACTCTTTTTAAATGCGGGTAAAATATTATTTTGGTTTTTTATCCCCGTTTTTCTCTCTTTTATTTACAATTTTATAAATAGATGTTTTGTCTATAATAGTACAAAAATACAAATAATTATAATATCGTCCTCAGTTATCTCTTCGGTTTTACTTAAAAATAAAGCTTGGGGATAAGCCGTTAATCCCCGCTTTACCCCCATACAACTACAACAACTACAACCTTTATTATATTATATTATAGTAGTGTGTTGTTATAGGTGATCATTTATTAAGGATAGAAATTTTGGATAAAGAACAACCAAACCTTTTAGATGGTGTATGTGAAGAATATTCCATAAATCCAATTGCAATATGGTTTATGAGGCAAGCAGGGAGATATTTACCCGAGTACCGTGATTTAAGATCTAGATCTCGGGGATTCTTAGACCTATGTTATACGCCAGAACTATCTTCCAAGGTAACCCTTCAACCAATAGAGCGCTTCGATCTTGATTTAGCTATTCTCTTTTCTGATATTCTTGTTATACCCGATGCGCTGGGTCAAAAAGTAAGCTTTGTTGATGGGGAAGGGCCAAAACTAGATTCTTTCATTAAATTTAGGGAGGGGTATGAATTTAATGAAGAGCAATATTTGAAAAACCTCAAGCCAGTATATGATGCGGTTAAGTTAATAAAGACCAGATTGAGAAACACAAAACCATTGATTGGTTTTTCAGGTGCGCCCTGGACACTCGCAACTTACATGGTCGAGGAGGCTAGCTCTAGGAATTTCTCGAAAATATTTAAGTTAATCGAAAGTGATTTGACAAGCTTCGAGGAACTTATGGATATACTTAAAAAGGCAGTTGTATCGCACTTAATATCTCAAGCGAAAGCGGGGGCAGACATTCTTCAGATATTTGATAGCTGGGCCGGTGCTCTCCCAGACCAAGAAATAGAAAAATGGGTAATTGAGCCCACAGCAAGTATAGTTGATCAAGTAAGGAGCTTTTATCCTAGTATTCCTATTATAGGATTCCCAAAGGGAATAGGGCTTAATTATGTTAACTACGTTAAGAGAACAAAGGTGGACGGGATTAGTTTAGACTCCAGTGTTTCGGTCAAATGGGCAGCAGAAAATATACCAGCCAATTGTACAATCCAGGGAAACCTAGACCCAAACCTACTAGTAGCTGGAGGGAAAGAAATGATAAAAGCAGCCGAGGAGATAGTTATATCCCTTAGAGAAAGGAGTCATATCTTTAATTTAGGGCACGGTATAACACCATCTACACCAACGGAGAATGTAGCGGTCTTGGTAAACGAAGTCCGTAATCTGGGTCAGAGATACCGTTAGAAAAAAAGAAAGAGCTTGGGCAAGGGTTTCATGAGAACAGCAGTAGTCTTATTTAATTTAGGGGGTCCTGACTCTTTGGAGTCAGTAAGACCTTTTCTTTATAATCTCTTTTCAGACAAGGCAATATTAGGGATACCTGCTCCAATAAGGCAGATCATAGCCACAATGATAGCAAAAAGGAGAGCACCAATAGCTAGGGACATTTATTCACAGATTGGTGACCGCTCACCGATACTTCCAGAAACACAAAAGCAGGCAAACGCCATAGATCAGGCGCTCTCGCCAAAATTAGAGTCAGCGGTTTTCATTTCTATGAGGTATTGGCATCCCCTTGTAAGAGAAACTATAAAAGAGGTAGAAAAATATAATCCAGATAGAATAATCCTTTTACCTCTCTATCCTCAGTTTTCTTCAACTACAACTGGCTCGTCTTTTAAAAGTTGGTGGGATGGTGTCCGCGGCACGGCATTAGAGGAAAGAGAAACAATAACTATTTGCTCTTACCCAAATGCTGAGGGCTTTATAGCGGGACAGGCAGACTTAATTGATAAAGCAATTGGCACTTTAGATTGCTCTGAATTTAGACTTTTGATGTCAGCTCATGGCCTTCCAGAAAAAAATATAAAAAAGGGGGACCCCTATCAAGAACAAGTGGAATTAACAGCAAAATCAATAACTGAAAAGTTAAATAGAAAGGGGCTTGATTGGGTCGTATGTTATCAGAGCAAGGTGGGGCCGCTTCAATGGATAAAGCCATCCACCGAAAGCGAAATAAGGAGAGCTGTCAGCGATGATAAGGCGTTAATTATTGTGCCTATTGCGTTTGTTTCAGAACATTCTGAAACATTAGTCGAACTGGATATAGAGTATAAGGAGCTAGCAATAGAGGCGGGGGCAAAAAAATATATCCGTGTCCCCGCATTGGGGGATAACAAAAATTATATTTCTTCTCTAGTCTCTCTCATTGAGAATGCATTATCAGCAGCAGATAGTAATTCTCTTGAGGCAGGAATAGGGCCAAACGGTGTCCGCCTCGTTTGTCCACAAGGATGCTCTTTCTGTGTTAAAGAAAAAGAGAATTCAGCTCATGGAAGATAGCTACTACTGGTTGAAAGCCTTTCATATTGTTGCTGTGATAACATGGATGGCAGGCCTGCTATATTTGCCTAGATTATTTGTTTATCATTCCAAGGCAATTCATGGCTCTGAGCTATCTGAAACATTCAAGATAATGGAGAAAAGATTATATTTTGGCATCATGATGCCAGGGATGCTTCTAAGCTTAATTCTGGGTGGGATACTTTTTGGTCCCTATGGAGCGGTTGATGTTAAAGTAGAAATTTGGGTATGGGTAAAACTGGCTTGTGTATTAGGATTATTAGCTTTTCATGGCCTTTTGGGTCGCTGGCGCCGCGACTTTTCAAAAGATCAAAATAAGCATGGACCAACCTTTTTTAAGGTGGTAAATGAGGTCCCAACACTTCTTATGATCTTGATTATTGTTATGGTTATTGTTAAGCCATTTTAATGACAGCTCTTGACATTACCTCACATATACTTCATTTGAGACCTGTTAGTTATTAGATTTGATTAAAGTTATTTTCTAAAATCAATAAATTACCCGCCATATTTATCTAAAATCATCACATTTTCATTAAAAGTGCACAAAAATACATAAATCGCTGCACATATTTCAATAAAACAAATATCCCCTAAACAAAAAAGAATGAACGTCCAATGCATCTCCAAGAGTTAAAAAATAAAACACCAACCGAACTTCTTGAATCAGCCTCAGAACTTGACATCGAGAACGCTAGTAGTATGAGGCGACAAGATTTGATTTTTGCTATATTAAAATGCTTAGCTGAGAATGACCAAGCTATATATGGAAGCGGTGTTCTAGAAACGCTCCAAGATGGATTTGGTTTTTTGAGGTCACCTGAAGCAAATTACTTACCAGGCCCTGATGATATATATGTTAGCCCTAGCCAGATCAGACGTTTTGGTTTGAGGACTGGAGATACACTGGAAGGACAAATTAGATCACCAAAAGATGGTGAGAGATACTTTGCTCTTTTAAAACTTGAACAAATTAATTTTGATCCCCCTGAAAAAATAAAGCATAAAATTAACTTCGATAACTTAACACCATTATACCCTGATGAAGCATTTAAATTAGAAATTGAAGATCCAACGATTAAAGACCAAACATCAAGAATAATTGATCTTGTAGCACCAATAGGAAAAGGACAGAGAGCCTTAATAGTAGCTCCACCAAGAACAGGCAAAACTGTGATGCTTCAAAATATTGCTCGTTCTATAGAGCTCAATCATCCAGAAGCTTTTCTGTTAGTTCTATTAATTGATGAGAGGCCAGAAGAAGTAACAGATATGGCACGTTCGGTTCAAGGTGAGGTAGTAAGCTCAACTTTTGATGAACCAGCTTCAAGACATGTTCAAGTCGCTGAAATGGTTATAGAGAAAGCAAAGCGCCTCATTGAGCATAAGCGAGATGTTGTTATCCTGCTGGATTCGATTACTAGATTAGGTCGTGCATATAACACTGTCGTACCTTCTTCAGGCAAGGTTTTAACCGGTGGTGTTGATGCAAACGCCTTGCAAAGACCAAAGAGATTCTTTGGTGCAGCCCGTAATATTGAAGAAGGCGGTTCTCTTACGATAATCGCAACTGCTTTAATTGATACAGGCTCTCGTATGGATGAAGTAATTTTTGAAGAGTTCAAGGGAACTGGCAACTCAGAATTAATACTAGATCGCAAGTTAGGTGATAAGCGAACATTCCCCGCTATTGATATTGGTCGTTCGGGTACGCGAAAAGAAGAACTGTTAGTAGATAAAGCTACTCTATCAAAGATGTGGGTCTTAAGACGCATCCTGATGCCGATGGGCACAACAGATGCTATGGAATTCTTACTGGACAAGCTAAAGTCAACAAAATCTAATTCAGACTTTTTTGACTCCATGAATGCATAATACTCTGGATCAGCCGAGAGTATTTTCGGCTGATCCAAAGTTATGCGTTATCAGGTCAAAAGAATTGTAGAGCCTGTGGTTTTTCTTGATTCTAAGTCAACATGTGCTCTTGCAGCTTCCGAAAGATTATACTTTTGGTTAATCTGTATTTTTAGTGAACCAGAGCTGACTACATCAAACAAAGCACTAGAAGATTCCTCCAATTCTTCACGATTACTAATATACTGAAATAGTCCTGGTCTAGTCAGAAACAATGATTTGGGGGCAAGCATTCCAATATCAAAATCGTTATAGGGGCCAGAAGCCTGACCATAATTTACCATTAAGCCTCTTATTTTAAGACATTCTAGGGACCCAGAAAAGGTGTCCTTAGCTACAGAATCATAAACGACTGGTACACCAGATCCCTTTGTAATTTCTTGTACACGTCCAACCCAATCTTCACTTTGATAATTTATAGGATGTTGACAACCATTCTCCAATGCAAGTTGGGCTTTTTCGTCGCTACCTACAGTACCAATAACTATAGCTCCGATGCTGTTTAACCATTGACACAACATTAAGCCCACACCTCCAGCAGCTGCATGAACAAGTACAGTTTGTCCAGCTTGGACGGGATATGTTCGACGCACAAGATATTCTACAGTCATACCCTGAAGCATCATAGCAGCGCCTATCTCGAACGAAAATTCTTCAGGTAATATTACAAGTTTATCTGCTTTGATATTACGAGATTCAGTATAGGAACCAGGAGGTGCCGCAGCATAAGCAACACGATCACCAGGTTTAACATTACTTACTTCTTTCCCTACTGCTTCGACAACTCCAGATCCTTCCATTCCTGGTATTCCTGGTAAAGCTGGAAAAGGATAAAGACCTGTGCGGAAATAGACGTCTATATAATTTAAACCTATAGCCTTATGAATTATTCTAGCTTCTTCTGGTCCTGGATCAGGAAGCTTAACCTCTTCCCAGCTTAACACCTCTGGACCACCCGTTTTATGAACGACCATAGCTTTGGTCATTTTTGCCCCTTTCTTTATAAATTCCTAATGATTTAGATTAAATTTGTTTTAAAAAATTCAAAAGTTCGTTTATTGGCTAACTCTGCTGCTTCTTGATCATAATGTTCACCTCCTATTCGTGCAAAGGCGTGGTCCACCCCGGCATAGGAATGTAGAGTAACAAAACTATTCTTTTGTAAATTCCCTTTAATTTTTTCTTGATTTTCCTTAGGCACAAACTGATCTTCTTCGGCTATATGTTGTAGATGTGGTGAGGAGATATTATCTGCTTCTTTGAGATCATTTTCTATTCCTACGCCATAGTATCCTACTGAACAATCAACATTAGTTCTGGTTGACATAAGATAAGATAATTTACCACCTAAACAATATCCAACAGCACCTACCTTACCAGTACAAGATTCATGTTTCTTTAGATGATCCATCGTACTTTCAGCGTCTTTAATCCCTTGATCAACGTCAAAGCTTTGGTAAAGTTCAAATGCTTTACCCCACTCACCCTCTGTTTTATCACAAAGTTCAATTCCAGGCTGAATTCTCCAGAATAAATCAGGGCATATCGCAGTGTAACCTTGGGCTGCGAGTGCGTGACAAATTTCTCTCATAACAAAATTTATTCCGAAAATTTCTTGTAGGACAATAATACCAGGTCCTTGGCCAGAATCAGGTGTTGCTAAAAAAGCATTGAAGTTTTCACCTTTACTATTAGAAATATTTACTATTCCCGCGGGCATAATTCCTCTCCATTTAGGGTTGTTTATTCATGACTGCAGCCTCATGATTTAAAAGCCATCTCTTAGTATCAGAACCAGATCCTGCAGAAAAACCTCCAATTTTGCCATCTTTTCCAATAACTCGATGACAAGGAACTATTAGTGGAATTGGGTTTGCACCACAAGCATTTCCAATTGGGCGTGGTGCTGTTTTTAATGCGTAAGCTATTTCTTTATATGTTGATTGGGAGCCAAAGGGAATTTTTAGAAGACGGTCCCAGACTTTTTTCCTAAAAAGTGTGTCGTTTAGCTTTATTGGTAAATTAAATTCTTGAAGCTCGCCGTTAAAGTATAAATCAATCTGTTGAGCAGCATTATATAGCAGAGATTTATGAGTTTTTTTCTCATAATCAGCAGGAATAAAATCTTGGATTTTCAATTCCGTTATATGGTATCCGTCAGTAAATATTGTTAGTGAACCAATAGGGCTTCCAATAGTTATTGAAGATTTGTAAAAAAAAGTATTATTCATAATATAATTTTTAAAAACCAATTGTTTTCATATTATCCATATTAAAGCTTGTAGGCCTCAAGATTACAAATTTAGATAATAAAGATACGATTTATGCTGAAGTGACGCCTCCTGGGAACGGGGCGGTGGCAGTTTTTCGTGTTTCAGGTAAAGAGGCGTCTTTGGTCTTTAAAAATTTAGCTCAAGGTGAATTACCCCCTCCCCGATTAGCATCAGTAAGATGGTTAAGAAAGTCAAAATCCAATGAGAAAATTGATAGAGCTCTGGTAATTTGGATGCCAGGTCCAGAGAGTTTTTCCGGTGAGGATGTTCTGGAGCTTCATGTTCATGGCGGTTCAGCAGTAAAGATTGCTTTAGTAAAAGCCCTTGAGGATATTGGTAATTGCCGTCTGGCTAATCCCGGGGAGTTTTCTGCTCGTGCTTTTTTGTCAGGTAAGCTTGATTTAACAGAAATTGAAGGTATAGCAGATCTTATTGCTGCAGAAACTGAAAACCAGAGAAAACAGGCATTATTTCAAGCACAAGGTGGTCTTAGTAAATTATATGAAGGCTGGGCGAAACGTTTATTGTCACAGCTCGCCCATTTGGAAGCAGAAATAGACTTCTCTGATGAGCCACTACCACAAGATCTCAATAAACAAATTCATAAAGAACTAAAAAATATAAGTATGGAAATGTATAAACATTTATCAGATGGATATCGTGGAGAACGTTTAAGAGACGGAATAAAAATAGCTATATTGGGAGAACCGAATGCAGGAAAATCAAGTTTATTCAATATTTTAGCTGAAAAAAATGCTGCTATTATATCTGAGTTTCCTGGTACTACCCGTGATGTATTAGAAGTTAAAATTGATATAATTGGTATGCCAGTGATTTTATGTGATACAGCCGGTATTCGTTTGCCTCAAGGAAAGATCGAAGCAGAGGGTATTCGCAGATCTTATAATGAGGCGGAAAATTGTGATATTAAGTTAATTGTCATTGATGGTGCCAAGTGGCCTATTATTCCAGAAAAAATAAAATCGCTAATTGATGAAGATTCCTTATTAATAATTAATAAGTCAGAGCTAATAAAGGCCCCAAGAGATATAAAGGTAGGTATACACCAAGGAAATCTGATTTCTTGTAAAGAACTTACTGGAATAGAAGAAATTATGAAAAAGATGGAGACAATTCTGCAAACTAAATTTGGGAGATCTGAAAGCGCAGTAATAACTAGAGAACGTCACAGAATAGCTGTAAAAAATTGTTATGATGCAATCAAAAGATTTTTAAAAGCTACGGAAATCGAATTAGGTGCAGAAGATCTAAGACTGGCGGTTAGATCATTGGGAAGAATTACTGGTAAAGTTGAAGTAGATGATATTCTTGACGTGGTTTTCAAAGATTTTTGTATAGGTAAATAATAAATATATAATTATTTCAATGGTTTAACTAAGAGACAAGCAAATGCATGATGTTATTGTAATTGGTGGTGGACACGCAGGATGCGAGGCTGCTGCTGCTGCTGCAAGAATGGGCGCAAAAACGTTATTGATAACAGCTAAACCTGAATCAATTGGTGTGATGTCATGTAATCCAGCTATAGGAGGGCTAGCTAAAGGGACATTAGTTCGTGAAATTGATGCTTTAGATGGAATAATGGCTCGAGCAGCAGATATAGGCGGTATTCAGTTCAGAGTCTTGAATCGAAGCAAGGGCCCTGCAGTCCGTGGACCAAGAGCACAGCAAGATAGGAAATTATATCGAAATGCAGTACAAGATTTAATTCACGTTCAAGACAATTTAGAAATTATGGCTGGCATGGCTGAAGACCTAATTATTGAGGAGGAAAATGGTGTCAAAACTATTTCAGGTGTAATTCTAGCAGATGGTCAACAAGTAAAAGGGGGGTCTGTCGTACTTACAACAGGTACATTTTTGCGTGGATTAATTCATATAGGTGAGGAGCAAATAAGTGCAGGCCGTATTGGGGATAAACCGGCAATCAGAATTGCTGATTCACTAAATGCAGCGGGATTTGCATTGGATAGGTTGAAAACTGGTACTCCACCAAGACTTAATGCATCATCTATTTGTTGGGATAAACTAGAAGTTCAGCATGGAGATGATCCAATAGAACCTTTTTCTTTTTTGTCTAATAAATTGGAAATCGATCAAGTTCCTTGCCATATAACATACACCAACCCAAAAACTCACTCTTTAATAAAAAAAGATCTGAAACGTTCACCAATGTATTCAGGGGCGATAAAAGGTTTAGGACCCAGGTATTGCCCGTCTATAGAAGACAAAATTGTGAGATTCCATGATCGAAGTAATCACCAAATATTTTTGGAGCCAGAAGGTCGTGATGATTCAACTGTTTATCCCAATGGAATTTCGACATCACTACCTAGGTCAACACAAGTAGAGATGGTAAGAACAATTATTGGTTTGGAAAAGGCAGAAATTTTACAGCCAGGTTATGCTGTTGAATATGATTTTATAGATCCAAGAGAATTAAGACAAACACTTGAAACAATTAGAATAAAAAAGTTTTTTCTAGCTGGCCAAATAAATGGAACTACAGGATATGAAGAAGCTGCTGCACAAGGTTTAATTGCTGGTATCAATGCCGCGCTTTCAACTTCTAAATCTTTTAATTTTAAAGAAGCTGAATATAACGATGGTTTCGTATTAGGAAGAGCGGATTCTTTGACAGGGGTTATGCTTGATGATCTGACTAATTTAGGTGCAAGTGAACCCTACCGAATGTTTACTTCAAGGGCCGAATATAGATTACTTCTGAGGCCAGACAATGCGGATTTGAGACTAACAGAAAAAGGTATCTCAATTGGAGTAGTGGGAAGCGAAAGAGCAAATATATATAGAAAAAAATCCCAAAGAATAGAGGATTGCAGAAATCAACTACAAAACATCTTTTTTTCGCCTAATGAATTATCTGACAAGGGGATACAAATTAATTTTGATGGACGTAAACGCTCTATTTGGGAGGTTTTAGGTTATCCGGAAATGAGTTTACAAAAATTATCACCTTTTTGCCAACAAGACCTTAAGCTAAAAACTGATGAGAGATCTCAATTGGAAATCCAGGCAAGATATGCAACTTATTTAAAAAGGCAGGCAGCAGATATAGAGTCATTCAAAAGAGATGAAGCTGTTCGAATACCTATTTCAATCAACTACGATTGTGTAGGCGGCCTTTCCCTCGAAGCTAGGGAAAAGTTATGTGCTGCGAAACCTGAGACAATTGGGGCTGCATCAAGGATACCGGGTGTTTCTCCGGCTGCTATTTTAGCGGTATTAGGTTATGTTCGACGGCAAGCCATAAGCTAAAATTAGAGCATCAATTATGATGTTTCATGTGAAACTATTTTCTAGAGAGAATCAAAGTTAATCATGAGCGAAGATTCATGTCAGGATCGTATTGAATTTGTAACCGGTAAGAAAGTTTCACGTGAAACAATGGAAAAACTTTCTGCCTATAAGTCCTTATTAATAAAGTGGCAGGAAAAAATCAATCTCATAGGATCCGGTTCACTTAGTCATATATGGGATAGGCACATATGTGATAGTGCACAAATTCTGCAATATATCCCAAAAACTATTGGCAACTCAGCAATATATGATGTTGGTTCAGGAGCGGGATTCCCGGGTTTAGTGCTATCTATTTTGGGAGTTAGTCAAATCAAATTAATCGAAAGTGATGCAAGAAAATGCGAATTTTTGAGGGAAATATCAAGGATTTCCGAGTCTAACGTAGAAGTGATACGAGCGAGAATGCCTGATGATGCAATAAAAATACCTTTGCCAAAGGCCAGTATTCTGCTCGCGCGAGGAGTTGCCCCCCTGCCAAAGCTCCTAGATGTTGTTTTTCCCGTGCTATCTTGTAGCACATGTTGTATACTTCATAAGGGAGAGAAAGCCTACGAAGAAATTAACAGAGCAAAAATAGACTGGGAATTCAATTTTGAAATTAAGAAGAGTAAAACCTCGGTCAATGGAAAAATAATTATTTTGGATGAGGTCCAACGTCATGGAGAAGAGAATAGATAGTCTTTTACCAAGAGATTTTGGTGATTGTCGCGTTATAGCTATAGCTAATCAAAAAGGTGGAGTTGGTAAAACAACTACAGCAATAAATTTAGCCACAGCTTTGGCTGCAACAGGAAAAACAGTTTTAATTATCGATTTAGATCCACAGGGAAATGCTAGCACAGGGCTTGGAATAGAGCCTAAAAATAGGGGGGCAGGTACCTATGGATTGATACATGGTGAACCCTTGGAAACGGTAATTGTAAAAAGTGACATACCAGAATTAAGTGTAATTCCTTCCACCCCAGACCTTGCAGGAGTTGAAATCGAGTTAATTAGCCGGGAAAATCCTCAATTTCAACTTAGAAACGCGCTTTTAGGTAATAATACAAGCGTCCCGCTAAAATCTTGGGACTATGTATTAGTTGACTGCCCGCCTGCCCTGGGAATGCTTACAGTGAATGCAATGGTTTTAGCCGACGCGCTTCTAGTGCCACTTCAATGCGAGTTTTTTGCTTTGGAGGGTCTGACACAATTATTGGGAGCTGTCGAAAAGGTAAAAGTTGCTTTCAACCCTGATCTCAAGATCCAAGGAGTGGTGCTTACTATGTTCGATAAGCGCAACAATTTATCTGATCAAGTAGCGCAGGATGTAAGAAAGCATCTTGGGGATTTGGTTTATGACACTGTGATTCCTAGAAATGTTCGTATTTCAGAAGCCCCTTCCTTTGGAAGGCCTGCTCTTCTGTATGATTTTCACTGCGCGGGAGCTCAGGCTTACGTTCATTTGGCGGGTGAACTTTTGCGAAGAGAGCGCGGCGTTAGTGCTATGGAGGGCAAAGTAGCATGAGTGCAAACGACAACATAGATGGGAGGCAAAGAGGCCTTGGAAAGGGCTTAGCGGTCCTTTTGGGTGAAGTCTCTAAAGAAGTTATAGAAAATAATCAAAATAAGATTCAAAGAATGCTTCCGATACAGGAACTTGTTCCGGGTAAGTTTCAGCCTAGAAAAGCCTTCGATGATATAGAGATTGAAGGTTTAGCTACATCTATAGAGAGTCAGGGTATCCTTCAACCGCTTCTTGTTAGGAAGTGTTCAGATCAGGATTCAAGCGAGTACTACGAAATTTTAGCTGGGGAAAGAAGATGGCGAGCCGCACAAAAGATAGGCTTACATGAAGTCCCGGTAATTGAAAAAGATCTCAACGATCTTGAGGCAATTCAAGTGGCGCTGATAGAAAATCTTCAACGAGAAGACCTAGGGTCATTAGAGGAGGCTATAGCCTTTGATAGATTGATTGAAGAATTTCAGCATACACATAAAGAAATAGCTGCTTCTGTTGGAAAAAGTAGGAGTTATGTAGCAAATGCAGTTAGGTTATTAGAGTTACCTAAGCAAGTTCAGGATTTAGTAACACAAAAAGTAATAACAGCAGGACATGCGCGGGCCCTTTTAGGGGCATCAGAGCCATATAAAATTGCTTTAGAAATTAAAAAAAGAAACTTAAGTGTTCGTGAAACAGAGGAATTAGTCAGAAAATCTAAAGGTATAGATAAAGGGAAATATGCCAGTGTATCAAAAAGGAAAAATCCCAATATACTCTCTATTGAGAGGGATATTTCCAATATGATCGGTTTAAAGGTGCAAATATCCCAAAAGTCTGATGAGTCAGGAAGTCTAACAATTGAATATAAATCTCTTGATCAATTTGAATCAATTTTGAAGAGATTGAAGTAAGGTTAATTATTTTGAAATGTTTTTACTTCTGGAAACCGCCGTTGAAGTTGCGCTAATAAGTGCACGAGAACATAAAGCTTCCTGAGGTGCACCAGTTCTTTTACATGCTTTTTCCGCTTCATGAAGCATAAGAAGGATATTTCCCACTTCATCATTAGTCCAGAAATTTAGTTGACGGATAAATTCATCTTTGTATTTAAAAAAGACTGGAGGTTTCAATGCTTGCGCCGCAGCAGAGAGCGATTTACCCTTTTTCATGTGAAAGAGTGCCAAATCTAATCTCGAAAAGTGTCGTGAAACGGAGCGCAGTATCTGAATTGCATGAACGTCATGACTAAAAATTTTATTAAGTGATCTATTGACACTAAATATATTTCCACCTGCAACATCCATGCATAATTTTTCAAGTAAAATAGATGAGCTATCCCCTATCAGGGTTCTCATTTGATCAATATTTACATTTCCTTTATCAGATGCATATAAACAAATCTTTTCTATTTCACTGGAAATTATTGCTCGGTCTCCACCCAATCTATCAACTAGCCAGTTTATTGCATCTGTTTCCACTTCTATGCCAGATATACGAAAAAGTTTATTTGCTAAAGCCAAAATATTTCCGTCTTCATCTTGATAGCAAGCTATAGCTGCAGATGTTTCACTTTCTTCAAAAAGCTTCCTTAATTTAGATCGTGGACCTAAGTCACCTGCCTCAACAACAACCAAAGAAGTTTCAGCCGCCCCAATCTTTTTTATTAGTTCCTCAAATATAGAACTAAAAGTATCACCAACATTTGAAACTCGAATAACTTTACGTTGACCTAATAAAGAGTATTCAAAAGCTAGATCAACTAGTAAGCCAGGTTGTTCTTTTAAGTTAAAATCAGTAAGCTCGTTGGATAGAAAGGGATCAGATAAGTCTTTTACTATGCTGGTTCTAACACGTTTCGATAGTTCTCTAATAAGTCCTTCATTTGGGCCATAGAGAAGAAGGTTTGCTATTTCAAATGGCGGGTTATCGATGAACTGAGAAACTTGTCGCGGAGGGATTTTCATCGGCCCTCAATTTTCTTTTTCTTTGCGGCTAAAGTAAGAAATTAAGAGGCTATGTATTTGTGCACTTACTTCTCTTACGGCTCTATTTTCTGCATCCTGTTCAGCTATAATTGTAGCAAATTGTGAGTCAACTACATTAAAGCTTGCGACACTTCTTGCATTACCACGATAAATTTCTGAAGGTTTATTAACATCATTTAAAACAAAAGAAGCCCGTAAATAAAGATTATAACGTGATACTTTATCGTCATCCTGGATTAACAATGCGCTCTTTGATGTTTCAGTAGATATCGATATTAAATATTTAGAACTACTATTATTAAATCTTAACCCAAGTGACTCCGATAATGATTCTTGTAATTTATATCCCAACCTTCCCTCGATAAATTTAATAGAAATTTTCTTAAGATTAGAACTAAGGGTAGAAGAATTATCATTTTTATTTAACCCTGGATTTTTGTAAACTGGTTGGAAGCCACAAGAAACCAATCCAAATGAAATACTAGCAATTATTAATATGACTAGTGTTTTGTTAAATAAAAAATATTTAAATGACATCTTCCTACACCACAATGTTTACAATTTTATTGGGTACAACGATTACTTTTCTTACATTTTTAGATCCAATTGCTCGTATGACGTTCGGGTCGGATAGCGCAATTTCTTGTGCAAGATCTTTGTCATGGCCGCGGGATAGTTTTATTATAGAGCGTTTTTTTCCGTTAACTTGAACAGCTACAGAAATTTCATCTTTTATAAGAAAATTTTTGTTTGCAATTGGCCAGTTAGTTTCGGTAACTTTTTCTGAATAGCCTAAAAAAGACCAAAGCTCTTCTGCAATGTGAGGGGTCATTGGGGATATAAGTTTTACAAGTATCTCTGCCCCAAAGAAAGCTGCTTTTTTTTGATTTTTATCATCTAGGTCCAGTGATTGCAGATGGTTACTAAGTTCTCTTACTCTTGCTACAGCTCGATTAAAATGAAAATTATCAAGATCTTTTGTAACCTCTGATATGGCTACATGTATTGGTTGATAGTAAATATGGTTAGACTCATCTATTTGATCATTAAACCTACTATTGGCATCAATTTCGTTAGAAATGTTTATAACCAATCTCCAGACACTACTTAGGTATCTCCAAGCACCACGTACTCCAGCATCACTCCATTCTAGATCTCGTTCTGGGGGTGAATCTGAAAGCATGAAAAGTCGTGCAGTATCTGCACCATAACCTTCAATAATTTTTTCTGGATCTACAACATTTCGTTTCGATTTACTCATGGACTCGGATCGTCCTATATAAACTTTTCCATCGCCATTCATCATCCTAGCTTCTTTTGGCGAAATTAACTCAACATCTTCTGGGTAAAGCCAATTGTTATTCTCATCTTTGTAGGTTTCATGGCAAACCATACCTTGAGTAAATAACCCACCAAATGGCTCATCAAAGTTTATATAACCGCACTGCTTCATGGCCCTGGTAAAAAATCTCGAATAGAGTAAATGAAGAATAGCATGCTCAACTCCACCAATATATTGAGCAACGGGCATCCAATTGTTTATAACTTTAGCATCTATGGGGTTATTAAAACGTGGGGAGCAAAAACGCATATAATACCAAGATGAGTCAACAAAAGTATCCATGGTATCTGTATCACGTTCTGCTTCTTCGCCACATTTAGGACAACATACGAACTTCCATGTAGGATGGTTAGAAAGAGGATTTCCCGGTAGATCAAAATCTATTTCTTCAGGAAGTTTAACTGGAAGCTGTTCTTTAGGAACAGGCACGACACCACAAACTGGACAGTGTATTATGGGTATGGGACATCCCCAATAACGTTGTCGAGAGATTCCCCAGTCCCTTAATCTGTATGTGGTCGATATTTTTCCATGGCCTATATTTTCAAGAGCTTTAATAGAAGCAATTTTTGCCTCTTCAATTCCTAGCCCGTCAAGAAACTGAGAATTGATTAATGTACCATCACCCGTGTAGGCTTCTTTTTCAATTACAAATGATTCTGGATTTATATTTGGGGGGCATACAACTGGATAAACTTGTAATTTATATTTGATAGCAAAATCTAGATCCCGTTGATCGTGTGCTGGGCAACCGAATATAGCTCCAGTTCCATATTCCATTAATACAAAGTTTGCTACATAAATTGGTAATTTTATGTTTTTGTTAAGGGGATGAATTACTTTTAATCCAGTATCAAAACCATGTTTTTCTGCAGTTTCTATTTCTGCAATACCTGTTCCGGAAGCATTACATTCTTCAATAAAATTTCTAATCTGGTCGTTTTTTTCACTTAACTCCACAGTCAATGGATGATTTGGAGAAATAGCACAAAACGATGCTCCATAAATTGTGTCAGGCCGGGTAGTAAAAACATCTAGTTTATCCTCCCTTCCCTCAATTGAGAAATAAATCTGGGCTCCTTCGGACTTACCTATCCAGTTTCTTTGCATAGTTCGAACTTTTTCAGGCCATCTATCAAGGTCTTCTAGTCCATTTAATAGATCATCGGAAAAATTGGTAATTCTAAGAAACCACTGAGACAGGAGTCTTTTTTCTACAATAGCTCCAGATCTCCATCCCTTGCCGTCGATAACTTGTTCGTTAGCTAAAACAGTATTATCAACCGGGTCCCAATTAACCCAAGATTCTTTTCGATATGCAAGATTTGCATTAAGAAAATCCAGAAATATTTCTTGTTGATGAGAATAGTATCCTGGGTGACAGGTTGCTATTTCTCTCTCCCAATCTATTGCCAGGCCAAGGCGTTTTAGCTGACCGCGCATAGTATCAATATTTTGGTATGTCCAAGTGCTAGGGTGAATCCCCCGCTCTATAGCTGCATTCTCTGCTGGAAGACCAAAAGCATCCCACCCCATAGGATGTAATACATTGAATCCACAGGATTTTTTGTATCTTGCAACAACATCACCCATAGTATAGTTGCGAACATGGCCCATATGAATTCGACCAGAGGGGTAAGGGAACATCTCTAGGACGTAATAGTCCTTACCAGTCGATAAAACCTTAGATTCAAATGTATTATTTTCTTGCCAGGTTTTTTGCCATTTTTCTTCTATAGATTGGGGATTATACCGTTCATCAGAATTATCTATTCGAGTTTCAGAAGGCACTTTTTGCTGCTCTCTATTCAAAAGTAAATTTGGAGAAATTCACTAAAAATCCTTGGTTTTCCAAGCCTTTATTGTATTTAATCAGTTATTGCCGCTGTTTTAAACTGTCTTGCACGCTCTAGAATTCTGTTTTCTAAATTACTTATTGTTTTTGGATTTATTCTCGTATCAATCCACACACCACTTTTATCCTGTGATTGTCTGAAAAGAGAAACTCGGATTGCGTCTGCCCTTAATACTTTTCCCAGAATATAAACTGTCATTTTAAAGCGTTCACCTTTTGACTCTGGTGGTGAATACCAGTCTGTAATTATAACACCTCCAAAAGGATCCGCAGATGACAATGGCATAAATGATGTTGCGTCAAGGCTAGCACGCCAAAGGAAGCTATTGACCCCAATTCCTGGACTACCACCACCCTTGGAGTCGCCAAAAATAGAATCTTCCCCGCCTAGAAATTTTATCCCACCTTTCCCAAAAATACTTTCTCCAAATTGGCGATCATCACGATCTTTTGCAGTACCTGTGTATGGAGTATTCTCATCATTACCAAGGCTACCACAATTGGCCAAAAACATAGGAAAAAGGAGTATTACAATGAATTTGCTTAATATATGCATTTTTTTAAAATTGAAGTATTTCATAGAAATCTGAGTTTAAATGAGATGAATAAAATTAAAATTTAACCAATTATATAAACTTTGTTGGAAAGACACATAGCATATGATACCTGAGCAGCAAACCACTACTATCCCTTATACCATCAACTAAAAACATCCAAATGATGTAAAAATGCAACAATATTTCAGAATTGTTGCATTACTATCTACTAAGGCTTGAAGGATTATATTGCTGAGTTAGTTTATAAGGGCGTTCACCTATTGCGCGTGCCCGATATTTCGGGGGTTTTGTTACTTGTTTGCTTCGGGTGCGCGTTTTTATAAGCGAAATGGCTTACGGGAGACCTGAGGGCTGTTTCGTATGAACTAATATTTTTAACTCCTTGAGGAGAAACATTATGAAAAAGGTATTGCTAGGTACTACAGCAATCGCAGTAGCCGGGATTGTAGCCGGAAGCGCAGCGACTGCTAATGCTGCAGACCCAATTTCTGTAGGCATTAATGGTTACTGGAAGAATGCCATGGCAATGATTAACGAGGACAGCGAATCAGGTAATCTTGCTGATGCTCGTAATAGTCATGCTGTTGGTCAAGACGTTGAAATGTCATTGAGTGGATCAACCACTTTGGATAACGGCATTACAGTCGGATTCAATGCACAACTAGAAGGTGGCGCCGATGCAGCTACAGGTGATGGTGAAGCATTTGATGAAGCTTGGATGTATTTATCCGGTTCATTCGGTCAGCTCGATGTAGGAATTGTTGAAAGTGCACGTCATTCTCACGGCGTTACTTTCGGTGGAGGTGCAGCATCAAACTTTGGTGTTAACTCACCTTTCTTCCTCTTCGGTCATGATGGTGGACTTTTTGGTACACGTACAAATACCGACGGTATTGGAACTGAAGATAGCATGACACTTCGCTATCACTTACCTTCATTCAATGGTTTGAACATTGGTGTATCTTATGTTCCAAACAGTAAGGGTGCTCAACAGTATGGTGGTAACACAACAGATACTGCTTCTGGTCTACAGAACAGCATAGCCGTTGGTGGTAATTATACCGCAGCCTTCGGTGGTGGTTCCGTGACTCTCCGTGCTGGTTATGAGAGCTACGTTCTCCAAAACTGTGCTGCCAGTGCTGCTACTCAGACTTGTAACGACAAGCCTGAATCAGTTAACTTAGGTGGTGCAGTTTCTTTTGGAAGCGTAACCATTGCAGCTGACACTCTAACCACAAGTCAGATTACACAAGACACTCTTGGAAACGATCGTGATCGTAGTGACCATCATATTGGTGCAAGCTACAACATGGGCGCAACCACAGTAAGCTTGGGTTGGGGACATGCAGAAGTCGAGAATACCGATTTAACCACTGACGAGCTTGATATTTATGAGCTTGCAGCAAGCTATGTATTGGGCCCAGGAATTGATGCTCAAATAGCTCTACGTAGTGGTGAGTGGGATGATGAAACAGCTGGATCTACTAATGACAACAGCTGGACTTCCATCCTTGTTGGAACCTCGATCGGATTCTAATATAGTCGTTATTTATTAGTATCAGTTTTTTTAAGGGGCGGCTTAGGCCGCCCCTTTTTCTTGTTGATTGGTATTGATAAGAGTTCTTATGAGGTGTAAGGCAGATAGATATTTGAAAATATATTAAAAAGGTTTTTATTGAGGTCTTTTTAGGAATTATAATTTTGTAAAAGGTGATCAAATAAGCATAGGAGGCGAGGTGAGTTAAAATATGGGTTCAATACTTTGGTTAGCATCATATCCTAAATCAGGTAATACCTGGGTAAGAGCGTTTATACACAATCTATTTACTGACGCTAGAACACCATTCGATATTAATGAAATGTCGCAGCTTACTCATGGAGATAGTAACGCAAAATGGTTTTTTGATAATGATGGCTGTGATCCCACACAGCTAAGCAATAAAGAGATTGGGTCCAGAAGATTTTTAGCCCATCAAAGAATGAGCGAAACTTCAGTCGATAGTGTTTTAGTTAAAACTCACAATGCTATGGTTGAGGATGGCGGGAAGCCTATGATTTCGAATGAGCTTACAGGCGCAGCTATATACATAGTTAGGAATCCATTAGACGTTGTTGTCTCCTATGCAGACCATCTTGGAGTTTCTATTGAAAAAATGATAGAGGGAATGGCTACAAAAAATTTTCGATCTCCAGCAAGTAAAACCCATGTCCCAGAAATTTATTGTGATTGGTCAACACATGTTAAAAGTTGGACACAAATAGATACACCAGCCCTACATATCGTAAAATATGAGGACATGAAGCTAAATCCAAACCGTACTTTTTCAAACATAGCTAATTTTATGGGTTTAACACCTTCACGAGATCGTTTGAGACGTGCAATAAAATTTTCATCCTTTAAAGTATTGCAGTCACAGGAAAAACGACGGGGATTTATAGAACGAACGCCTGTTCAAAAAAGTTTCTTTAGAAAAGGGTCAATAAATGGTTGGAGGACAACTCTTTCTAAGCAAGAAGTAAAAAAAATTACTGAATTTCATAAAGAACAAATGGAACGATTTGACTATATTCCAGAGGACTTATGAATAAACATTTATATTCCAAAATTCAGGTATAAAGTTTGAAAATATGGATAAACATTTAGATATTCTTGAGAGTCAAAGTATTTATGTGATTCGTGAGGCATTCAGTCGTATAGATAATTTGGCCATGCTTTGGTCTTTAGGAAAAGACTCAAATGTAATGCTGTGGCTCTGCCGCAAAGCATTCTTCGGACATGTCCCTTTTCCTGTTTGCCACGTTGATACAGAAAAGAAGTTTCCAGAGATGTACGATTTTCGGGATCGCTACGCTAAAGAATGGAATTTAAATCTTATAACCACTAAATGTCCCCCAATCAGTGAAATGGATTCTACTTTACCCCCCGCAGCTAGATCCGCAGCTAGAAAAACTGCTGGATTAAAAGCGTTGGCCCTTGAGAGGGGTTATTCAGGGTTTTTTGCTGGAATAAGAAGAGATGAAGAAAGTACTAGAGCTAAAGAAAGATATTTTAGTCCAAGAGATCCTAGTGGTGAATGGGATTTTCGGAATCAGCCAACAGAAATATGGGATCAATACAAAACAGAATTTCCCGAGGGTATACAAATGCGTATACACCCACTTTTGCACTGGTCAGAATTAGATATATGGAAATATTCTGCTAGGGAGTCAATTCCTATAATTTCTCTCTACTTTTCAAAAAATGGTGAACGCTATCGTTCACTTGGTGATTCAGACATTACCCACCCAATAAAAAGTAATGCAAAAACAATTGAAGAGATTATTAAAGAATTAAGTAATACTCGAATTTCAGAACGTGCGGGAAGGGCTATGGATCACGAAACAGAAGATGCTTTTGAACGGTTGAGAGTTGACGGATATATGTAGAGGGTATTTTGGAAAAAATAGAAAATTCACAAAACTTGCCAACAGAGATATCCGAAGATAGCAAAGTGATTAAAATTGCTATGGTTGGTCACGTTGATCATGGCAAAAGCACTCTAATCGGTCGTTTGTTATATGATACCGATTCTCTTCCAGATGGGAAATTTGAAGCTATAAAGGCTATGTCTGCACGTAGGGGCATGCCTTTAGAATTTGCATTTGTTATGGACGCATTTCAGGCAGAAAGAGATCAAGCTGTTACTATAGATTCTTCATATACATGGTTTAAATCAAAAAAAAGAAATTATGTTCTTGTGGATTCCCCTGGCCATACTGAGTTCCTGAAAAACATGGTCTCTGGTGTTGCGAATTGTGATGCTGCTGTTCTAGTGGTTGATGCTCTTGAGGGTGTATGTGAGCAGACGAGAAGACATGCATATTTATTGCATATGCTTGGAATTACAAAGGTGATAGTTGCTGTAAACAAAATGGATACAGTTAGTTATCAAAAGAAGCACTTTGATAGTGTTAAAGATATTATAAGAAGCTATTTATATGAGATCGGGCTAGAAGCGTTAGAGATTGTCCCTGTTGTAGCTCGTGAAGGTTGTAATATAACCAAAAATTCTAGGGAAATGGAGTGGTATTCAGACTCAACAATACTTGAGGCTCTGGACCAGCTCGAATTATATGAATTAGAAAACGATAGACCACTGCGAATGCCC